>Ga0216301_1000383_pt1 | contig 11819 bp, 6 predicted proteins | sample 4hB_Boncat_minus_FD_156203 | JGI IMG/M metagenome (GOLD analysis project Ga0216301, IMG submission 156203) | Terrestrial sediment cell enrichment communities for BONCAT metagenomics from Utah, United States - 4hB_Boncat_minus | ecosystem: Environmental > Terrestrial > Deep subsurface > Rock...
GTCCACCCCGTGATGATCCTCACCGCCGCCCCAGAGGAAAGAGAGGGCGAAGAGCGCGGCGGTGAGGATCATCACGGGGTGGACTTCGTCCAGCCGCCGGGCGAGCAGCTTCATCAGGACAAAGGTGAGGAACCCGTAGCCGATGCCGTGGGAGATGGAGTAGGTGAGCGGCAGCGTGATGAGGAGAATGAAGGCCGGGATCGCCGTCTCGAGGTCATCCCAGTCGATCCGCGCCGCCTGGCCGATCATCAAGAACCCGACCAGGATGAGCGCCGGCGCCGTGGCGGCGGCCGGCACGACACCCGCCAGCGGCGCGGCGAAGATGGCGGCCAGGAACAGCAGCCCCACGAACACCGAATGCAGCCCCGTCCGCGCTCCCTCCGCCACTCCCGCCGCCGACTCGATGAACGAGGTCACGGAGCTGACGCCGAACAGCCCGCCGAGGGAGGCGCTGAGAGAGTCGACCACGAGGAGACTGCGGACGCCGGGGATGCGCCCGCCGGGACCCAATAGCCCCGCCTGCTCGGCGATGGCGGTCGCCGTGCCCAACGTGTCGAAGAAATCGACCATCACAATGGCGAGCAGCAGCGGGAGCAGGCGCAGGCTCAGCGCGCCCCGGACGTCCGCCTGGAACACCGTCGCAAAGCTGGGAGCCTCCAGCGCGCCGGGCAGCTTCGCCACGCCGCAGACGAGCGCCAGCGCCGTGCTGAAAAGGATGCCCAGCACCAGGGCGCCCGTCGTCCGCCGCGCCATCAGGAACCCGGTGACCACCAGGCCCGCCAGCGCTACGGCCGTCGCCGGGTGCGCCAGGCTGCCGTGGGTCACGGGCGGCAGCACCGCGGACGGGTCCTGCGCCAGCCCCGCCAGCGTCCCCGCCGGCACGATCACCAGCCGGGCGTTCACCAGCCCGATAAAGGCGATGAACAGCCCGATCCCTGCCCCGATGGCCCGGCGCAGGTCCGCCGGGATGGCGTGCAGCACCGCCTCCCGTACCCCGCCCAGCACCAACAGCAGGATCAGCAGGCCGTCCAGCACCACCAGTCCCATCGCCGTCTGCCACGACCCCGCCGCCGGCGCCACCTGAAAGGCGATCACGGCGTTCAGCCCCATCCCGCTCGCCAGCGCCACCGGCAGGTTCGACGCGAACCCCATCAGCAGGCAGCAGATCCCGGCCGCCGCCGCCGTGGCCGCCACCGCCGGCCCGAACGGCACGCCCGCCGCCTGGAGGATCGCCGGGTTGGCAAAGAGGATATACGCCATCGTCAGGAACGTCGCGACCGCGCCGCGCGCCTCCGTCGCCACGCTCGTCCCGCGACCCTCCAGGTCGAAGTAGGCGTTCAGGCGCGCCTTCCAGCCTCCCATAAACCCTCCCGGCGGCGCAGACACCCCATGCAGTGGGTCCAGCAGTAGATGTGTCCGTCCTTCGCCCCTCTCCATGTCCGGCTAAGCTTGTATCGGTTCCCCACAGCGACGGGGCGTCTGCCGAGCAGTGGGCGGTGATGAGCTTCCTAAAGCAGAAGCTGGAGTGCGGAGATTCCTTTCTCCGCGCCCGTAGGGCAGCTTCCTGGTCGTAGACGGTAGTGGTCATCGCCCAGGAGGACGTCGCTAGGAAGCAACGACTCCAGATTCTGCTCTCCGTGGCTGATCTAGGCCCCAAAGGGAGCCCGGCCTCCCACAGTTTTGCGATCCGATCCAAGCTTAGGCCCCTGGCGGGGAGCGGGCGGCTTATCGCGCCGGAGAAGGCAGGCTACCCCGCCTCTTCCGGCGCCCGCCATACGAACTCCGCCTCGATCGCCGCCTCGTCCCAGTGCATCTCCCGGTCGCCGAGCAGGCTTTGCAGGTAGAGGATCTGGCCGTGGTGATTGAAGACGTCCATCAGCGGAAAGCAGACCGCACGAGAGGCTCGGAAGACGCCGCCGAAGGGCATCGGCTGCGGCCGGTCCAGCTCGGGACCGGCGGCTTCCAGGGCGGCGGCGTACTCCTCCGCAACGGCGAGGATTACGGTTCGGGCCTCCGCTAGAGTCGCGGGCTGGGGCGGCGCCGGGCGCGGCGTCGGGGCTTCCGGACCGTCCAGGATCGGGCGATACATGCCCAGGGCGCGAATCACTTCGGCGGCGATCTCCAGCGGACTCTTCGCGGCCGGGTCGGGCTTCCAGTCCGCTCGCTCCTCGGGGATGAACGCCAGGTTATGGGCCAGGCTCCGGGCGCCGTAGCGCAGCATCCAGGCGACGGCTTTCAGGTCTTCCATCCGGGTTCCTTCGTTCTCAAACCAGGCGACAAAGGCCACGCGGCGCGTCGAATCGCCGGACCAGAGGCGTATCGGGCGGGGCGGCTACTGGCCCGTTGATGTCGCGGCGCGGCCGGACGCCGGCGCCAGCCGCACCGCCAGCGCGCCGGCCCGCTCCGGCAGGGTAAGCTGCGCGCCGGATGCCAGCTCCACCACGCCGCGCAACTGCACGATCCGCCCTTCCAGCCGGGTCGCGGCGCCGTCTTCGGCCCGGCGCAGCAGCCCCACCGAGAGGGCCACGCGCAGCAGCATCCCGCCCGCCGCGTCTCGCGAAGCGACCACTCCGCCCGACACGGGCTCGCCGGCGCGCGGACCCGCGCCATACACCACCCCCTCCTCGGAGACGCGTAGCGGGAGGCCGTCCACCTCCAGGCGAGCCCGGAAGGGCTCGGGCGCGGAGAGCGTGAGGTACAGGAAGTCGCTGTCCCAGCCTCCGGAAAGGGCCACCCGCCCCCCGTCTTCATCCCCCAGGCTGCGGTCGGCCAGCTCCCGCAGCAGCTTCGCCGGGCCTACCGAGGGGAGGGTGGCGTCCACCCGCGCCGGAACGGCGGACCTGCCGCTGGGAGCGCCGCCCAGCCCGGTCGCCGCCGGCCAGTCGGCGGGGAGGTGCAGCGCCAGCCGGGTGGCGGTCGCGGCGCGGCTCGGGCCGCGGTAGAGCACCAGGGCGGTCAGCCGGACGCCGCGCGGGAGGGCGTCCACCGCCGTCTCCGGCGCCGTGCCGTCCGGCAAAGTCAGCTTCACGTCCTGGAGCCGCACCCACCGCCGCGCTGGGGCCGTGGAGACCACCGCCTTCTTCGAGTGCGGCTGCGTGGCGATCAGGTCGAGGCAGATCAGCTCGCGGGCGGGGTCCGCCAGCCGGAGAGCGCCGTCCAGACGGGTCTCCCCGGGTCCCGGCCGCACGTCCGGCGCCGGCAGCGCGGGGCGGGCTGCGTTGAGATGCTGCGCGTGCCGCAGTGAAGGGGCCGCGTTCACCACGCCCTCCGGCCCGCTCAGCTCGAAGTGGAGGTGCGGCCCGGTGCTCTCCGCGTTGCCGCTGTCTCCTACCCAGCCCAGGAACTGGCCGGCGACTACCCGATCGCCCGGCTGCAGTCCCGGCGCGAAGGCGTAATCCAACGAGCCCAGCCCGTCGTCCGTGCCGGGCGTGTCGTTGTTGATGTGCATGTACGCCGCGGTCCAGCCGTCGTCGCCGCGAAGAGACAGCGTGTTGTGGACGTTCGGCGCGTCCGTGCGGTGGAAGTAGACCGTCCCCGCGAACGTGGCGACGAGCGGGGTCATCTTCGGCGCCATCAGATCCTGGCCCTGGTGCCGGCGCCGGCCGCCGCTCCGGGGCGCCCCAAAGCTGTCGCTCCAGGAGACGCGGGAGCCGAGCACTGGGAAGGTGATCGGGACCACCACCTGGGGAGAAGCCCCGTAGGCGTTCCGGACGAGCGGTCCGGCGGGCGCCTCTGTAGAGCCGGCCGGCGGCAGGACGGGAGGCGCCTCCTGCGCGCCCCCGGCGTGCAGCGGGACGAGCAGGAAGAGCGCGATGGCGAGTAACAGGAGACGCCGCTGGGAAAGTTGCATGGCTGTGAAGAGAGGGAGCTGCCGGTTGCCGAACTTCCGTTCGGGGAGTTCGCTCGGGCTGGATTACATTCCTGCCCCTCTCGTCCCTGCCCGAGCCGCCCTGCTCGGAGGATAAGAACTATCCAACATCGGTAATGAGGCTACAGGCGACGCGCCCGCTCGGCTGTCGCCCCGACCTGAAACCCGAAACCTGAAACTCGAAACCCCGTGCTCGAACACCTCTACCGCTACGCGCAGCCCTCTGCGCTCCGGAACGACCCGGAGGGCAGCCGGCTGTTCCTCGCCACCTCCGAAGACACTGCGGCGTCCCCGCTGTTCTTCCAGGGCGCCTTCGCCGAACCACGGCTGAGCGCGGACCTGCTGCTGGCGCTGGCGCGAGTGGTCCACTCCCGCTTTCACGTCCCGGCGGCGATGCTGGCGCGGATCGTGGCGCTCTCCGATCCGGTGATTACCTGCGCGGCCGACCGTCTCCGGCTGGAGGGCTTCTCTTCTTGTTGCAGCGTTTACGCGCGGGTCGACTTCCTCCCCGACGCCCTGGACGGCGCCCTGCTCGCGCACGGAACCACCAACGTGGACTTCAATCCCGAGATGCGCGCGGCGCTGGCCCGCATCCGCGAGCGCGAGACGGTGCGCCTCACCGTCGGCGCGGCCGAGGTGGAGCTTTCCGCGGCTGCGGGGACGGTGGTGGAGCGGAAGGTGGCGCTGCCGCTGCGGTGGGTGCGCGGGTTCGTGGAGGCGCAGGCGCTTCAGGCGGCGATGACGCCCCGCCTCCAGGTGTCGGGGGCGGAGGCGCGGCGCTTCCTCCGCGCGCTGCCCCGCCAGGGGACGCAGGGCCGGCCGGCGTGGGCCGCGCCCTCCGGCGGCGGGCTGCGCCTCAGCCAGGTCTCCGCGAAGGGCGCCGTGCGCCTGGCCGGGGTGGAGCGCCTGCGCCTACTGGAAGAGCTGGCGCGTCATGCCCACACCCTGCGCGTCTACGCGGCGGAGGGCGCTGAAAGCAGCGTGTGGGAGTTGGGACTGCCGCACGCGCGCTTCACGCTGGCGCTGAGTCCGGAGGTGTGGCGCGGCTTCTCCGGCGAAGGCCAGGCGCTCTCCGCGCTCGCGGGCGGCGCCGGCGAAGAAGAGACGCGACAGGTGCGCGGCGCCCTGCGGGGTCAGTCGCGCCTTGATGCGGACACGCTGGCGCGGGACACCGGCCTGCCGCCGGAAGCGGTGCGCGGCGCCCTGGCTCGCCTTGCGGCTGCCGGAGTGGTGGGCTTCGACCTCGCGGACGGCGGCTACTTCCACCGGGAGCTGCCGTTCGACCTGGCGAAGATCGAAGCCCTCCAGCCCCGCCTCCGCGACGCGCGGCGCCTCGTGGCGGAAGGCGGCGTGCGGATCGAAGCGGCGGGACAGGGACGCACCGAAGCCTGGGTGCGGGGCTCCGGCGTGGAGCACCGGGTCCGGCTAACGGGGGAGGGCGCCCGCTGCTCCTGCCCCTGGTATAGCAAGCACGCCGGCGAGCGGGGTCCCTGCAAGCACGTCCTGGCGGTCCAGATTACCCTGAAAGGCGAAGATGACGACTGAAGAGCTGGTCGCCGCCCTCGAAGCCGGCGACGTGGACCGCTGCCGGGAGCTCGTAACCGGCGCTTCGGAGAAGGAGCGCCGCGCCGCTGCCCCGGCGGCCCAGAAGTGGCATCGAGCGGTCTGCGCCGCGTGGATGCGCGACACGCTCGATCCGGACATCCCGCTGCCGCAGGACCGAGCCGCGTTCGAGCGCGTGCAGGCCGCGGCGGCCGTGGCGCTGGCGGGCACGGCCACCCTCGCGGAGCTGAAGTCGCTCAGCTGGCGCGTCTGGCATCTGCCCGAGCCCGCCTGGACCGTGCTGGCGGCGCGGCTGCCCGACGTGCTCGACGATTGGATCGAGTGGGTGCTGGGAGAGAACGTCAAGTCCTGGCCGCACGTCCGCCGCTGGGTGCGGGAGGGGGTCGCGCCGCCGCCCCGGTGCGAATCCTACATCACTGCGCTGATCGGGCACATGTGGCCCGATGACCCGACCGACCTGCTGCGCGCGGACCCGGGCCTGCGAGAACACGAAGTCTGGAGACTGTTCGAGGTGGAGGGAGGCGGCGAGAATAGCCTGGCCGCGCGCGACAAGTACAACCACCCCAGCCGCACGTGGCGCAACGCCCTGGCCACCCTGGCCGCCGAAGGGCTGCTGCCCCGCGAGCGGCTGCTGGACGCCGGCCTGGAAGCGCTGGAGCGGGACTTCGAGCGGTTCCGGGCGGGCTGGTTCTCGCAGTTCCACGAGGCGCTGGAGCCCACCCTGGAGGAGCGGGAAGCGCGCGCCGGGCGCTACCTGGCGCTGCTGGGCAGCCGGATCGCGCCGACCGTCTCCTTTGCCATGAAGGCTCTGACCGCGCTGGACAAGGCCGGGCGTCTGACGGACCGGGAGTTCGTCGGGCACGCGGCGCCAGCCCTCGCCGCGCGTGAGAAGGGGACCGTGGCCGCCGCGCTCCGGCTCCTGGACCGCATCGCAAAGCGAGACCCCGCGCTGGCGCATCCCGCCGCAGTGGTCGCGGCCGAGGCCCTCCTCCACGAAGCGCCGGAGGTGCAGGGTCGGGCGCTGGACCTGATTGAGCAGTACGGGCGACGGGAGGACGCCGACCTCGCGCCGCTGCTCCAGAGGCGGCTGGAAGATCTGGCGCCTTCCCAACGGCCGCGCCTGGCGCAGTGGCTGGGAGCCGTCCCGGAGACGGCCGCGTCGGACGACGCGGAGGACCTCTTCCGGCGGGCGGCGGCCGTCTCCCCGGCCATGAGCGCCCTGGCGGGACTTGACGCGGCAGTGGTCGCCGCCCGCTCCGGCAAGCTCGACCTGCCGCCGCTGGATCTTCGCAACCCGCGCATTCCCCGGCTCGACCCCGCCGCCGCGCTCGGCCCTGTCGCGGACCTCGATGCGCTGATCGATCTCTTCTCCACAGTGATGGAGAACTGCGGCCCTCCGGACGACATCGAGCGCCTGCTCGACGGTCTCTCCCGCCTCTGCAACCAGCGTCCGCCCGACTTCGACCGCCGCACGGCGCCCCTCAAGAAGCGCGCCGCCGCCCTGGTCCGCAAGGCCCAGGGCTGGGCCTTTCTCGGCTGGCTGCCCCGCGATCTGCCGGAGCTGGCGCTGGCCTGGCTCACGGGCAAGGTGGCGGACCGTGACCCGGCCCCGCAGGTGGACCTCACCTGGTTCTACGGCGCGCGCTGCTGGGAGGTCGCCCAGCGGGCGGCGGCGCGCACTCCCGCCGTCCTCCTGGCGGCGCCCACGCACGCCGGCGGCTGGCTCGACCCCCGCACCTTCGTCCAGCGCGTGCAAGACCACGGCCCGTTCAAGGAGAGCCTGCCCCTCTTCGACCTGATTCAGGGGCTGCTCCGCCTCGCGCCCGACCACCGCGCCGAAGCGCTCGCGGCCGCGGCGGACCTGCCGGGCGACGCAGGAGATGCGATCCGCCACGCGCTGGGAGCGGAGGGGGTGAAGATAGGGCCCACGGCGGCGCTCTGGGCCGCCGCCGCCCGCGCCCGCTCGCCCTTTGCGGATGACGCCGCCGTCGCCGCCCGTCACCCCAAACTGGGACCCGACGCGGGAGAGGCCGCGCGCTCCACCTTCCGCCTAAAGCTGGACTCCTACAACGACCACGGCACAGTCTACCTCCACTGGGACATAGATATGGTCGTGGAGCCGCCGGTCCCGGAGAAGCTCCGCGAGGACCTCCCCACGGTCATGCTCCATGCGCCCGTGGAAACGGAAACCCGCGAGCGCCGGTGGCTGGCGACCTTGTGGCCGGCGGGCCGCGCGGCGTGGTTCGCCCACGGCGTCGGACTGCTGGCGCACAACCTGGACTGGTGGGAGGCGGAGTGGCAGAACCGGGTCCACCTGGAAGCGCTCCTGGAGCCCGATACCGATCTGGGCGAGATCGGACGCCTGCTGCTGGGCCTCGGCCTGGGAGCGAAGGAGGCGGGCGAGGCTGGCCTCGCCACAGACGCCGCCATCATGGCGGTAGCCGACGGCCGCATCGACGGCCCTGCTCTCGGCGCTACCCTGGCCCACCTGCTGGGGCTGGGAGTGAAGGAACTGCCGCAGCTTCAGGATGAGATCCGCACGCTGGACCCGAAATCGACCAGCGCGCCGCTGTCGAGCATCATCACCGCGGCGCGCTGGGCGAAAACGCTTGCCGTCGTGTCGCGCGCCTCGCCGCTCCACGCGGAGACCGTGCGGACCGCGCTGGAGCAGATCTTCGCCAGCCAGCCGATCATGCGGCCGGCGGACCTGACGGCGCTGCTCACGCTCTTTCACGAGCTTTCGGTGGAGTTGGGCGCCGCCGTGCCGGACCCCGGCGCCCGCGCCTACCTGGCGACCCTGCGGAGCGGCAAGTCGGCGAAGTTGGCGCAGGCTCTCCTCGCCGTCCCCGAAGGAGACCGCGCCGCGCGCCGGCAGGCCGCGCTCCTCGCCCTCGCCGGCCGCGTGGAGCGCGCCGAACGCTGGCAGAGCTACCTGGCCGGATGAGCGAGCGCCGCGCTCCTCCCGGCGCTCACGCGGGCCGGGCGCCGGGCTTCCCCGCCTCCACCACGAAGGAAGCCCGCGTGGTCGACTTGCCGCCGGGCTTCAGCACGTCGTCGATCACCACGTAGTCGCTCCGCCAGGCGGCCGGCGTTACGATGCAGCGGACGTAGCCCCGCTCGCGGTTGTGGAAGCGGACACACGGGTTCTCCGCCAGCAGCGTCGCCAGCCCCACCGGCTGGGCCGTCCCGTTCCCGCCGCTCGTAATCGACGTCCCCACGAACTCCGTCGCCACCACGGGCAGCTCCGGCTTCCGGTCGTCCACGCGCAGGTCGTTCACCCAATTGGAGTGGATGTCGCCCGTCAGCACCACCGGGTTCGCCACCCGCCGCTCGGCCAGGAACTTCACCAGGGCCATCCGCTCGTGGGCGGCGCTCGGCCACTGGTCCATCGAGTAGCGACGGTCCTCGCCCGGCGCCCGGTCCACCATTCCCATCATCACCTGCTGCGCGAGGATGTTCCAGACGCCCCGCGACTCGCCCAGGCTGGACATCAGCCACTTGCGCTGCCGGGCCCCCAGGAGCGTGTTGTTCGGGTCGAGGGCGGCGGCGCTCAGGTCGGAGCCCGTGTCGTTGTTCGGCTGATCGGTGCGGTACTGGCGCGTGTCCAGGATCAGGAACTCCGCGAGCCGGCCGAACGACGCCTTCCGGTAGAGCTGCATGTCGGGGCCGCGCGGGATGGAGCGCCGCCGGAGCGGCATCATCTCGTAATAGGCCCGGTAGGCGTTGCCGCGATGGATCAGGAACCGCGCCGGATCGACACCCCGCCGCTCGGAAATACCGTCCGCATAGTTGTTCTCGAACTCGTGGTCGTCCCAGGTCACGAACCAGGGGCAGAGCGCGTGCATGCGGCGCAGCTCTGGGTCGGTTCGATACAGGGAGTAACGGACGCGGTAGTCGTCCACGGTGGTCAGCTTCGGACCGACGTGCCGGCGCACCCCGCCTTCCCGGCCGGGTCCCTCGTAGATGTAGTCGCCCAGAAAGCAGACGAGATCCAGGTTGTCCTGCGCCATCTGCTGGTACGCGGTGAACAGCCCGGCTTCGAAGTGCTGGCAGGAGGCGAACGCGAACCGGAGCTGCTGCGGCGCGGCGCCCGGCTGCGGCAGGGTGCGCGTGCGGCCGACCGGGCTCTCCGCGTCCCCGGCGCGGAACCGATACCAGTACCATCGGTCGGGCTCCAGCCCGTCTACCTCCACGTGGACGGTGTGCCCCAGCAGGGGAGACGCCGTGGCCGTCCCGTGCTGCACGACGGACCGCATCCCTTCGTCATCCGCCACGGTCCACTCCACCGGCACGCGGCCGCCCGGCATGCCGCCGTCCGGATCGAGGGGCCGGGGAGCCAACCGAGTCCACAGCACAACGCCCGTGGAGTCCGGATCGCCCGACGCTACGCCGAGCGTGAACGGGTCGTCCTGAAACTTCGCCGGCGCCTGCGCGCCGTGCGCCTGATCCGCCAGCCAGGGGGTGCTCGCCAGGGCGGAGACGTAGGCCAGGAACAATCGGCGGCTCACGCCGCCCTCGTGACGGATGGCTTTATGGAGGGTGTCGAGGTCGAGCACTTGCGGTTTCTCCGGGGTAAAGAAAATGAACAACTCCGCACTCCGCCGGCCGGTTTTGCGAGGCGTCTCCAGGAGGGCGTTCGAGGCGTGGCGGGCGCCTTCCTGCGAATTATAGACCCCTAGCTCCAGCCCCTCATCTTAACGAAGCCTGAAGCCGGAGCCGAAACCAGGGCCGGCGCCGGGTGTCACACGGCGGCGTGAACACCTCGATCTCAGGCTGCCCCGATCTACGACGGAGTCCCTTGCTGCCCCGGCGCGAGTTCATCCGCGCCGGCAGCCTGGCGCTCCTCGGCGCGTCGCTCCCCGCGCTGCTCCAGGCGCAGGCGCTGGCGGAAGCCCAGCGCGCGGCGGGCGCCGCCCGCTCGTTCGGCCGCGCCAAGCGGTGCATCCTGCTGTTCATGTGGGGCGGGCCGGCCCAGCAAGACACCTGGGACATGAAGCCGGACGCGCCCCAGGAATACCGGGGACCGTTCCGCCCGATCCCCACGAACGTCGACGGCATCCGCATCTGCGAGCACTTCCCCCGCCTCGCCAAACGCTGCGACCGCCTCGCCATCGTCCGCTCCGTCCACCATCCGGACGTCAACCACACCACCGCCACCCATTTCCTGCTGACAGGGCAAGACCTCCCCAGCCGCCAGGGACCGGCGGCGAATGACTGGCCAAACTTCGGCGCCGTCCTCGGTCGGCTGGGGCGCGGCCGGCGCGAGCTGCCCCCCTACGTGCTGCTGCGGCCCGAGACGGAGCTGGACGTGCCCCGGTTCGTGGAGGACAGTCGGGGCCAGGGCTCCGGCTGGATCGGCCCCGCCTTTCAGCCGTTCATCATTGACGCCGACCCCAACGGACCCGGCTACCGGAGCGGCGAGTTCAGCCTCTCCGCCGAGTTGAACCCACACCGTCTCCTGCGCCGCATGACCCTGCGGGAACGGATCGACGGCGGGGTGCGCGCCCTGGAGCGGCGGCCCGAGGTCCAGGCCCACGACACCAGCTACGAGCGGGCGTTCAACCTCCTCTCCGCGGCCGGCGTCGGCAAGGCCTTCGACCTTTCCCAGGAGCCGGACTCCGTGCGCGACCGGTACGGCCGGCACATGCACGGGCAGGCGGTCCTCCAGGCCCGGCGCCTCGCCGAGGCGGGCGTGCCGCTGGTTACCGTCTTCTGGCAGAACGAGGGGATCAAGAACGTCAGCGTCTACTGGGACACGCACCAGCGCAACTTCGTGGACCTGAAAGAGCGCCTGATGCCGCCCGCCGACCAGGCGTTCGCCGCGCTTCTCGACGACTTGCAGGAGCGCGGGATGCTGGACGACACGCTCATCCTCTGGACCGGCGAGTTCGGCCGCACGCCGCGCGTGGGACAGAGCGTGGTCGGCGGCGCCGGCGCCAGCGCGGACGGCCGCGACCACTGGCCGCACGTGTTCACCAGTGTCCTGGCGGGCGGCGGTATCCGGGGCGGGCAGGTCTTCGGCCGCAGCGACGAGGTGGCCGCTTATCCCGAGGAAGACTCCGTCACCCCCGCAGATATCGCCGCGACGATGTATCACTGCCTGGGCGTGGCGCCCCACACGGAGCTGCCGGACCCCCTGGGCCGCCCGCTGTCCATCTGCACCGGCGCTGTCCTCAACCGCCTCCTGATCTAGCAGGTGAGGGATTTCGAGAGATAAGGATCGGGTTCAGAAGTAGAGGTTCGCGGACTTCGCCCCTCTCCGCGCTCGGCGGCTAAGCTTGTATCGGATCTCACGGGGATGGAAAGCCTGCCCGACGCCAGGGGGCTGATGAGCGTCGTAAAGCAGAATTTGGAGTGCGGAGATTCCCTTCTCCGCGCCCGTCAGGGC
>Ga0216301_1000384_pt1 | contig 11815 bp, 8 predicted proteins | sample 4hB_Boncat_minus_FD_156203 | JGI IMG/M metagenome (GOLD analysis project Ga0216301, IMG submission 156203) | Terrestrial sediment cell enrichment communities for BONCAT metagenomics from Utah, United States - 4hB_Boncat_minus | ecosystem: Environmental > Terrestrial > Deep subsurface > Rock...
GATTTGCGGAAGCCCTCCTAGTACGATACGGCGCGGGCGCGGCGGGTAGTCGTCTCGCATCGCCCTGCTCGGGTGGGCAACTCTGCCGACATTATGGTAAAGTGGTGCTCGGGTGTTGAGCAGCCAGGCGTCGGCTGCACTACCTGTCAACCGGCTGCTTCCGGCGTCTCTCGGGCGCCCGCCGCTGACACGGACCCGGCTCTTATTCTCAATCTGTATTCCAGAGCTTTTCGTCTGGTCGGGTAAGACGGCGTTCGCGCTGTCCAGGCCAACCGCGCACGGCGGTCGCTGACCGGATGGAACCAGACGGGCGGATCCGGCCTCAACGGGCGGATGGCAGGGGGAGGCAACGTGGATACTCCTTCAAGGTCATTCACCCCGGCGGGCAGGGCACGACCGGCTTCTCATCACTCGACGGAGGAGAACCGTTATGCATAAGCAAGGGGTCCTGTGGACCACCGCGGCCTTGGGGCTCGGCCTCCTGGCTCCCGGCGCGGCCCACGCGCAGGGCCAGGGCGGGGCGCCGTTCGCGGACGTGCCGCAGACGCACTGGGCCTACGATGCCGTCAACCAGTTGGCGCAGCGAGGCGTATTCACCGGCTACCCGGACGGCACGTTCAGCGGCCGGCGGGCGCTCACGCGCTACGAGTTCGCGGTGGCCCTGCAGCGGATGCTGCAGGAGATCCAGCGGCAGATCGCGGGTATTCCCGCCCCGACCCGCGGCGGCGCCGGACCCGCCGGAGCGCCCGGCCAGCCGGGACCGCGCGGCGTGCCGGGACCTCCCGGACCTCCCGGACGCCCGGGCGCCGTGCCGACGGAGCTGACGACCATTCAGCAGCAGCAGACCTTGCTGCGGAACGACATCAACGCTCTCCAGCGGCTCTTCCAGGAGTTCAGCTCCGAGCTGGCGGGCCTGGGCGCGGATGTCGAGCAGCTCAAGCGCAACCTTCAGGCGCTGGCCGACCGGGTGAGCCGGGCGGAGCAGGCGATCGCCCGGATGCCGAAGATCACCGGCGCGGTGAATATTGGCTTCCGCGCGGCCAACGTCACCTCCCCGTTCAACAACTTCGAGCAGATCGGCAACTTCTCGCCGAACCTGACGGCTGGCTTCGTGGATAGGGACGGACGCCTGCTGAACCCGAGCAGCAGCCTGCTGGAGCGGGTGAACGCGTTCTATGACATCGACCTCGGTGTGACGGCGCAGATCAGCGACGTGGCCACGGCCCGCCTGCTGCTCAACGCCGGCAACTACCTCCGCGGCTACCTCGGCAACCGCCTCAGTGCCGTCAATCCCGTTATCGACGGCGGGATCGAGGGCTTCGGCGGAACGCCGGGAGCGGCCACGCCGGGGCTGACGTTCGAGGACGTGATCCCGTACTACCTCTACATCGAGGCTCCGGTGAAGCTGGGCTCGGTGGGGACGCGCCTGACGGTGGGTAAGTTCGGGCACCAGTTCACGCCGTACACCCTGAAGATGGTCGATGTCGATAGCTACTTCTACAACGACAAGACCGACCTCGGGGATTACCCGCTCACTGGCGGACGCGTGGACTTCCGCGCGCTGGGGTTGAACTTCAACCTCTACGGCGCGGTGCACCAGCACGACTACGCGGCGCTGTCGAGCACGGCCGGCTTCGTGAAGCCCGGCTTCTACAGCCCCGACATCCATCGGTTCCGCCCGCACGGGGATCTGTTCCTCGGCGTGGCCACCGATCCGCTGACGGGTCTGCCCATCCCTCCCTTCGGCTCCGCGCTCATCGAGCAGAGCGTCGGCGGGCGGGTGAGCTACGGGAAGAAGCGGCTGCGGGTGGGAGCGACCTACCTCACGGGGGCCGCGTCCGCCGATGAGTTCGGCACCGGGTTCGCGGACATCTTCCGCCAGCTCCACGTGTACGGCTTCGACATCAACGCCACGATCTTCCGGAACATTGGCCTGTCGCTGGACGTCACCGAGAGCCGGTGGGACGGGCAGTTCGAGCAGAACACCCAGAAGTTCTTCGGCCTGGGCAAGAACAAGGAGCGTCGCGCGGTGGACGCTCGCATCCGGTTCCCCATCGGGCGCTTGCTGGCGACGGGCTTCTACAAGAACATCGGCGCCGGCTTCGACGCTCCGGGTTCCTGGGGCCGCATGGGTAACTTCATCAACCCGCGCGGCATCGAGGGCTTCGGCGGCACGCTCGAGATCCCGATCGGCCGGCGGTTGGTGCTGGACGCAGAGGGCGCGCGCTACAAGTACAACCTGTTCTCGCGCACTCCGGGCGTCGGCTACGCCAACAACTCGGACCTGAACTACATGCGCGCCGGCCTGCGCTTCCCGCTCACCAGCCGGAATAGCGTGGACTTCGGCTACGAGCGGGTCGACTTCGACCCGAACGGCGCTCGGGCGCTGGCCCCGTCGGATCGGCTGGAGCAGTACTACAACATCGGCTTCAGCCACCAGCTCAGCCCGAATATGACCTTCCGCCTGCTCTACCAGATCATGAACGTGAAGAGCGGCGGCCAGTACGACATGCCCCGCGTCGGCATCCTCGGCGAGGGCAAGTACGAGGCGAACATCATCGCCACGCAGTTCCAGGTGCGGTTCTAACGCCGCTCCTGCGCTCTGCGAGTTGTAGCCGCCTCCCAGCAATGGGAGGCGGCTTTTTCCTGCGTGTCGCGCCGGTCCCTGGCGCCGCGTTGCGCGCTCTGCTAGAAGGAGAGCGGCTGCCCGGCGGCCAATCGGTAGGGGAGGGCTCCAGCCCCTCCCGCCCGTCCGTCATCCCCATCTGGCGCGATCCCCGCCTTTTTGAGGAGCCTGCTACGTGAAGCCCATTCGAAATCTTCCTCCCGCCGTGCTGGCTGCGCTCCTGGCCGCAACGCCTGCACTCGCGCAGACGCCGGCTCCCAACGAGCCGGTCGGCCCGGCTCCCGAGGCAACCGCCGCCCCACGTCCGGACGAGCAGGCCGCGCAGGCGCCCGTCGCGCAGGCGCCGGTCGCGCAGGCGACGGTCGCTCAAGCTCCTGCAGCCCAGCCGGCAGTGCAGCCTGGCGCGGCGCAGCCGCCGGCCGCCGGCGCGGCGCAGCCGGGAACCCAGGTGCTGGTAGGAGGCGTGACGGTTGAAGGTCAGGAGTTCGAGTCCGATCCGGAGACGGGTCTCATCACGGTGTCGGGAGACGCCCGCGCCTTCCGCGGCACGGATGAGATCCGCGCCACCCGCCTCATCATGAACCCGCGCACCCGGCAGTTGACGGCCGAAGGGAACGTCGTCATCCGCCAGGGCGGGCAAGAGCTTCGGGGCACCCGCGCCACGTACAACTTCGATGAGCGCCAGGGCCAGATCGATACGATCACCCTCGCGCTCAACGACTACTTCATCCGCGCGGACCAGATCCTGCTGAAGCCCGGCCCCGTCTACCAGGCCCGCCGCGCCCGCATCACCACCTGCGGTCTCGAGCGCCCGCACTATGAAGTCTACTCCCGCGTGGTGGACATCATTCCCGACCAGCGCTTCACCGCCCAGAACATCGGCGTCGATCTGGCCGGCCTTCGCCTGGCGACCCTGCCCAGCTTCTCTCGCTCGCTCCGGCCGCGCGAGGGCGACGAGACGGAATCGCTGTATCCCCGCGTCGGGTACGATAACCGCAACGGCTTCTTCCTGGAGAAGGACTTCACCCTGCGCCGCGACGCCCCCGTGTGGCTCGACGCCAACGTGCGCCTGGCCACCAGCCGCGATCCCTCTGGGGGGTTTCTCGCCGGCACCGCCGGCCGGACCCAGTTCGTGGGGGCGCTCTTCTATCGCGACGATGCGGACAACCAGCGGTCCCGTTTCCTTCAGGTTAGCCGCCTGCCGGAGGTTGGAGTAGTCTGGCGCCCGAACGACCGCGCCGCGCCCGGTCGATTCCTTCCCCATCAGGTGGGCGGCGTCGGCTTCCCCAACTTCCTCGAGCGGAGCCGGAGCTGGCGCTTGGCGGCGGAGCTCTCCGCCGGCTTCTTCCGGCAGCACCGGGGAGAGGATAACCGGGCGGAAGGCGACAGCCGGAACGGCTCCCGTCTGAAAGCTCAGGCGCAGGCGGTGTTGCCGCTCCTCAAGCTGGGGCCGGTCAGCCTCAACGGCTTGCGGTTGATGGTCCGCCAGAACGTCTACGATACCGGTGAGGCGTTCAGCGTCTTCGGAACCGGCATCGGCAAGCACTTCCGGACCGGAAACTGGCGTTTCGGGGTGGACCGGTTGGACCAGTTTACGGCGGGCACGACGCCGTTCCTCTTCGACGACGTGGAGCTGCGGCAGGAGTGGCGGCCGCGCGTGGAGTATCACACGCGGAACTTCAACTTCTCGTACTTCGCCCGCGTGCGTGGGGAGCGCGGCGGCCTCTACGATCAGGTCTTCGCGGTCTCCAAGCTCTTCCACTGCATCGAGCCGCGCCTCACCTACCGCGCCCGCCGCAACCAGATCTCGCTGGAAGTCCGCATCGCCGGTCTTTCCGGCTTCAATCGCTCGTCACCGGTCGGTGAGCCGCGCACTTCCGAACCGGTCGACACCACGCACATCCTTAACCCAACCGTGGATCACGAAGAGCGTCCCCGCTAGCCAAGCGCGCCGCCGACCACCGTCCGGAGCGAGGACAGAGCAGGCCAGCCAAAAGCGTCCGGTTCGATCGCGACTGTAAGATCGAACCGGACGCTTTGATTCTCCAGCGGTTATCTACACCCCGCTCCATCGCCTCCGAAAACGCCCAGGGGCAACTGAAGGCCCCATCTTCTCATCGGCCCTTTTTCATTCCCCGCAGTCCTGTAAATCCCGGCCGCCCCCGCTGCCTTCTCCCGGGCTTCTCCGTGAATCCTTAGTGTCTCGGTGTTTCCGTGGTGAAGTATTCCGTCCACGCGCCTAGCGGCTGCCGGCGGGTAAACCCGCGTACTGCTGCGCCGTGTCCTGCGCGAGTAGCTCCGCCCCTTCCTGCGTTACCAGATCAACCAGCGCCTGCTGCGGCCGCGAGAGCGTCTTCCCTTTGCGGTGGATAATCCCCAGCGGACGCCGGATGACATGGTCCGTCACGCGCAGCACGCGCAGGGCGCCGCTGCGCTCTTCCGCTCGCGCCGACTGCGCCGGCACCAGCGAGACCCCGAGCCCCACCTCCACCATCTTCTTCAGGATCTCGATGTTGTCGCACTGCAGGCGGATGTCCACCCGGATGTGGTGCGCGTGCAGCACCGCGTCAATGGCTTTACGCGTGGGGATCTCGGCTTCGAAGGCGATGAACCCGTGGCCGCTAAGGTCCGACAGCCGCAGGTGCTCCTTCCGCGCCAGCGCGTGCTCGTGATTGCAGATGACCACCAGCTCATCCTCGAAGAACGGCACCACGCTCATCCCGCTGCGGACTTCGGGGAACGCCACAAACCCCAGGTCGGCCTCGCCGTCCACCACCGCGTGATACACCTGTTCGGCCTGCCGGTAATCGATGTGGATATTCACTTCCGGGTAGCGCCGGATGAACTCCTTCAGCGACGCCGGCAGCTCGTAGAGGCCGATGCTGTGCACAGTGGCCAGGCGCATCGGACCCATCACCCGGTCCTGGCGCTCTTGCAGGACCGACTTCACCTCCCGGGCCTTCTCCAGGATCTCGCGCGCGTATTCGTAGAGGATGCGTCCCTCCTCCGTCACCAGCACCTTGCGGGTGGTCCGCTCCAGGAGCTTGGTCCCCAGCTCGTCTTCCAGCTTCTGGATGCTGAGGCTCACCGCCGGTTGGGTGATGAAGTTGCGCTCGGCCACCTTGGTGAAGCTCTGCTCGCGCACCAGATCCACGAACAGCCGCAACTGGTCGAATTCCATGCTCTTCCCCCGCCCGCCGGTGCGCCGCTTTCGAGCTCACTTATTGGGATCACTAATAAATAAGGCCAGCCCGGCCTAGTACTCATTATAAGCACGGGACTCGCCGGTCGCAACCGAGAGCGCCGCGAACTCTCGCTAAAGGCGTGGGGCGAGGTGAGCTCGTTCGCCGGCAGATGGAGCACACTACAATTCCCGCACGCCTCGCTACGCCGTGCGCTGGTTTCCGCAGCCAGTTCTACGCCTGTTCCGACTTACCCCGAAGACGGCCGGCGCCTCCTTCGGGCTCTCTGCGGCGGTCGGTCCCGCGTCTCGGCGCCTCTACCTCATCTTCATCGCTCGGCGAGGAGGCTGCATGGAGCCGTAGCGCGAGGGGGCCTGGATTCCGTGTCCGCCTATCCGGCCCACTGCGTTAGACTGGAGAGGCCCGCCTCCGTGCTTAGTTTGCGCAGGCGCCCGCGCCTGCGCCGCGCGTTGCAATCCTTATCTGCGCTCCAGGCGCGAATCCGCCAAAAGTTGCACTGAAGAGCCGTTGGGTCACGACCGATAGAAAACTGCCGGTGGAGAGGCGTCGCCTCGACTCGCGCAAGGCGCGACGGCTGGGGCTCGCCGAAGCTCCTCAAGAAAACGTGAAAAAAAGTTTCCAGGGGAGATCAAACTCGCCGAGCCCTGAGGAACAATCTCATTGGAAGCAACTTCCGAGCACTCGGGAGCGAACTTGAAGAGACATCCAGCTACAAGAGCTTCCAGCGCTCACCCGAACCACTGTGAAAGTGCGCGCGTAACACAAAGAATTGAGCAGGGTCTCAGGCCGGGAGCCACTGCACAGAGACGGGCGTTGAAACGGACAAGTCGCCTGTAATAATCCGGCCGAACAGCTTTGAGCTTTACGACTCGATGGGCTCGGTATTCCGGCCCACTTCCACTCCCGAAAGGACTGACATGTTGACCCGATTTGCCAAGAAGGCCCGCCACGGTTTCACGCTCGTGGAAATCATGATCGTCGTGCTGATCATCGGCATCCTGCTGGCGATTGCGATCCCGAACTTCCTGAAGGCCCGCGAAACCTCGCAGGTGAAGAGCTGCCAGGCGAACATCAAGCAGATCGCCAGCGCCAAAGAGCAGTACGCCATCGACTTCAAGAAGGCTTCCACCGACACGATCAACCTCTCGGACTTGATCGGCTCGGACAAGTACCTGAAGAGCACGCCGAGCTGCCCCTCGGGCGGCACGTACACGGCGGGCGCGCTGAATGCGGACGCCACCTGCAGCATCGGCGCCACCGCCGGCCACAAGATGCCGTAAGCGTCGTAGCGAGTTGAGCAGCGCTCCGGCCTCGGGTCGGAGCGCTGCCTTCTCCCCGCTGGCGCCGTCTGGCCCGAGCGTCCGGGCTTGCAGCGTACCGCGGTTCGAGCCCAGGTCCAAACGACGATGGGTTCCGGCAGAGTTCTGGAGCATTGGATGCTCCGATCCTGGTCTCCATACGGGGCGGAGAGCGCCACGCTCGCTGCCATCCGGCTTTCCGGGCGCGCTCGTAAACGTTCACGCCCGCAGTTCCGCGATGCCTCGGAGCCGGCGGCTATGCCGCTGGATTCCTTCTCCCGCTTGCCAGTCGCTCTGCTAAAGCTGCGCGTCGGCGTGCAAGATCGCTTGTTACGGCGTCGCTAAGGGTCGGTCCGGAGGCCGGCGCGCAACGGAAGGGTGGATAACATGTCTGGCTATGTGAGGAGGAGCCGCAGCGGCTTCACGCTCGTGGAGATCATGATCGTCGTGCTGATCATCGGTATCCTGCTCGCCGTCGCTGTCCCGAACTTCTTTACCGCCCGCGAAAAGTCGCGCCGCCGGACCTGCCAAACGAATCTACGGCACATCGACGAGGCCAAGCAGCAGTACGCCACGCAGCACGGCACTACACTCAGCACCGTATTGCAGATGTCGGATCTCGCTGGCAACAATGGCTTTCTACGCTACACGCCGGAGTGCCCGGCCGGCGGAACCTATAGCGTGGAAACGCTGGGAGACGTGCCTACCTGTAGTCTTTCCGCGCAGGGCCACGTGGTTCCCTGAAGCGGGTGATGTTTTCCGCGGGACGGCGCTCCCGCAAGCGGAAGTGAAGCGCCGTCACCCGAAAATTCGGCGCTCGGCGCTCCCAAATAGTTGTTGAGCGCGGGCTCGATCCGGTCGAACCGGAACATGACCCTAAGTTGCCCAACCATCCACCTGCTGGATCAGTAAACATGCTTCCGGCCCACGCCGGCGGCGTCCAAACAACCCTCCTGAAAGGACTGACATGCTCACTCGTTTTGCCAAGAAGGCCCGCCACGGTTTCACGCTCGTGGAAATCATGATCGTCGTGCTGATCATCGGCATCCTGCTGGCGATTGCGATCCCGAACTTCTTGAAGGCCCGCGAAACCTCGCAGGTGAAGAGCTGCCAGGCGAACATCAAGCAGATCGCCAGCGCCAAAGAGCAGTACGCCATCGACTTCAAGAAGGCTTCCACCGATACGATCAACCTCTCGGACCTGGTCGGTTCGGACAAGTATCTGAAGAGCGATCCGAGCTGCCCCTCGGGCGGCACGTACACGGCGGGCGCGCTGAACGCGGACGCCACCTGCAGCATCGGCGCCACCGCCGGCCACAAGATGCCGTAACGGCCAACACGGCTTTCACTACGAATGCTTCGAGACAGCGACCGGGAAACCGGTCGCTGTTTTGTCGTCTGGGTCCAGGGGCCCGGATCACCCGTCCGATCCCCGGCCGTTCCCTGCGGCCGATCATCGCGAATGGGTGGGTAAACACGGTTGGGAGGCGCGTGACTACCGGCTACGGGTAACCATGCACAGGGCGTGACGCTAGTGAAGTCGCCGGGCTGTGGTCATTGGTCAGGGCGTCCGTGGGGCTCCCGTCGCCGTGGGTTCGCGCAGATCTCGGTAGGAATTCAGTTCGTCGCTCTCCGTTCGGCTAGCCTGTGTCCGGCGTGGATGCTGGGAGTTCCTCGATGCCCGAGCTGCCTTTGATGTCTGTGAAGCTAAACGGTGACTCCGCCGTGCGGAATGTCAACTACGCCTCGGGCTGCGCGGAGTGCATCTGGGAGGATAGCGAGGGGACCACCTATGGGCTGCGGGCAAGGACCGATACATTCTTCAGCGAGGCCCCCGAGGAGCATGGCTCCGTCCGCCTGGAGATAGAGGCGCTATCCGATAGCCTGCCGATCCATGAAGCGTCGGGCTGTTACTGCGCGCCGCCTGATTTCGGACGGCAAATGAGCATCGCCCGCCAGGGTTACCATCTCGTACTCGGACGGAGACACCGCGACTGGCCCTACCTACTCCGCATCCGGGGCTATCGCTTGCTGCTCGTCTGCCCCCTCCGCGCCAAGGAAGACGTCATGGTGCTGCCTATAGGTTGACCGGGCGGCGTCCAGCTCCCCGCCGAGGGTCGTGCATAGCAACCGGTCCAGAGAGGCTTCTGGCAGGATGCTCCGCGCCGCCAGCGCAATAGTTGAGCAGTCGGCCGGCCGTACTGCATCCACTGACGGAGGGAACGCGTGTACTGCATCTGGGAGGCGGATACCTCCAGCTCGAAGACCTACACTGAAGCGCGCGTGGTCTATGGCCGCGTTGGCGTTGATCCACGGGAGCGGAATGCGGAGCTGCGGAAACAACATCCGGAGTGGAAGGGTCTGTTCCCTGCAACGAAAGTCTGCCCGGATGCCGTGGCGCAGATCGAGTCCGCCGCGAGGCCGGCGGATTACTTCACCGCCGGTTCCTCCCACGTCGTGTCGGACCGGCTGAAGCAAGTGCTGGAGCAGTTTCCCGACCTGAAGGTTCAGTTCGCGCCGCTCCCGCTCCGCTACCGTAACGAGCTGTATCCGGAGCCCTACTGGGAGCTCTGCATTCAGGACGAGGCGGACCCCGTAGACTACGAGCGCTCCGTTATCGATAGCTCCGGATTCCTTCCGAAGATCGAATCACTGGTGCTGGAGCCCTCCCGAGCAGAAGGGAAGCGCCTGTTCCGGGCGGCGGACCTTTGTAAGATCATGGTCCACCAGGAGGTGGCGCAGGCGGTGCTGGATGCAGGCTGCATGGGGGCCGCATTCGTGCGGTGCGAGGCCTACCACACTCACTGGGACTTCGCGAAGGACCGAAAAGAGCGGCTACTCGCCCCGGTGAAGAAGGGCAAAAGCACCCCAGCAAGAGCGCCAAAGCCGCCGCTCTCCATCCGACGCGGCCGACTGGAGACGTACCCCGCGCCCCCCGCCGTGCTCGCGCTGGTGGAAGGGGCGCGCGCCGGGCTCGAGCAACGCTGCCGCTTTTTCTCTCCGGGCCGGCTGCGCGTAACCGGCGGGCGGCTCTCGGCCTCCGACCCGTGGCAGGCGGGCAGCGCCGTTCCCTGTTCTTACACAGTTGGCGACGGGGAGTACCCGCTGTTCCTCGCGGAGGCGTCCCCGGAGGCGCGAATTGCTCTGGCAGGGATGCTGTTCAGCTCGCGCCCCGTGGCCGGCTGGGTGCGGGATGAGGCGCAGCAGGTGCTGGGACAACCCGGCTTCGGAGTGGATTCCGGCCTCGCGGCCCTCTTCCACTGGGGTGCCCACACCGCGCTGCTGGATTCGTTGGCAGAAGAAAGTTTCGAGGAGAAGCTGGAAGCGGAGCTCGAGAAGCGGCGCACCGGCAACTGGACCTGGTGCGGGCTGTCGGTGCAGCGGAGCGGATTGGACGCGGTTCTGTTCAGTTCCGGGCGCGGCGATGGCGTTTACCCCGTCTACTGGGGCCGGGATGAGGATGACCAGCCCGTGTGCCTGCTCATCGACTTCGGCATCCTCACACTCCACGTCCCCGCGTAGATGTCGGTCGTCCACGATGCTTGAATACTCCGGCGATGAAGCTGAAGACCCCGCTGCGGCGCGGCGACGGCATGAGGCTTACCTGGAGCGCGTCCGCGACATGGACTTCCGCCGCTCCCCGGCTTTACCGCGCTACTTCGTCCTGGACTTCTTCAACGATGGAAAGCTCGAGCGCTTCGACTACGATCCCCACGAAAACACCCTGACGCTCCAGATGGAGTCCGTCCTCACCCTGAACGACGTGTATGATCTACGCGCCCGGCGCGGGATGCAGCGGGAGATGCCGCACCGGTGCGAGGACTTCAGCTACACCTGCACGTTCCGAGGGGTCGTCTACCTCCAGGTGCGTCGCACTCCCATGTGGATCGGTAACCTGGGGGCGAGCGAGCTTGTTTACACCCTGCCGCGCCAGCGGCTGGACGACGACTACCAGCGCGGCGAAATCCTGGAGTCGGAGCTGCTCCGGGAGCTGGAGGCGCAGTCCGGGCTTCCTCTCTTCCATCTCCGCTTCGAAACCGGCTTTGCGAAGCAAGTGGACGTGATCTTCGAGAAGGTCGTGGTCCGGAAGCTGAATGACGTCCGCTATGAGAGCTATACGGACGGCAAGCGCGTCCGGCTGAGCCGTCTCTTTCGTGGCTAGCGCCGTGGGTGCGGGTGTAAGGACGCCCGCGCTGCCGTGGGCGTCCCACACAATCACCCTCTCCCAGCCGTAGAAAGTCTGGAGCGACACGCCGCCAGGCAGAGAGGAGCAGACGCCTGTGAATACACTACCCCTGGGTTCTGTCCCAACGGCACGGGCGGATTTCGGCTCGTGGCGCCGTATGCTCCGTCTCCGTGCTAGAGTCGCGCCGGGCCAGATTCTTCCAGCCTTGTCAGAGCCCTGGCTTTCCAGGCGCTCGCAGGCTGAATGGGGTTCTCGCACAGGCTCCTGGCGCCGGCGCCCATTTCCGGCCGTAACCGGACAACACCGGACATGGATCTCGCCGTGGATCTGGAATCCGGCCGCCGTCTCCAGACTCATTACCGGAAGACCGTCACTCATTCGTCCAGCCGAGAGGGGTTACGCCAGAGGGGGCAATCCCGGCTAGAAGCGGACACAACCGGCCACCCGCTGTTCATTCGTCATTTGGAATTCGGAACTTGCACTTCCGAGAGGAGGAGGAGCC
>Ga0216301_1000385_pt1 | contig 11806 bp, 12 predicted proteins | sample 4hB_Boncat_minus_FD_156203 | JGI IMG/M metagenome (GOLD analysis project Ga0216301, IMG submission 156203) | Terrestrial sediment cell enrichment communities for BONCAT metagenomics from Utah, United States - 4hB_Boncat_minus | ecosystem: Environmental > Terrestrial > Deep subsurface > Rock...
GTGCGGGAGGGGGGCGGTCACGGCGCTGCGTCAGGCGGCGGCCGACGAAGGCCGCTCGCGGAACGTCCAGTACTTGCTGGCCGTGAAGTTCCAGAAGACGACCACGGCGGTGGCGCACAGCTTGCCGATGAAGCCCTGCGGATCGTGGAGGTGGAGCAGGCTGCCGGTGAACGCGGCGAGGGAAGGCGGCACGGCGTGGGCGACCAGGGTGAGAATGCTCAGGTTCAGGCCCAGCCCGATCAGGTTCGTGGCGACGAACTTGGGATAGCGCCGCCGCGCCGGCTCGCTGGAGGTGCTCTTGAAGGTCCAGAGACTGTTCCAGATGAAGCCGTTGGTGACGGAAAAGGTGAACGCGATGCTCTGCGCCGCCAGCCGCGCCGCCATCAGCGAGCCAAGCAGGCGCGTCAGATGCAGGCCCTCCATCAGGAACAGATAAATGGCGAAGTCAACCAGGGTGCTGCTGGCGCCCACGAGGCAGAACTTTACGAACTGCCGGACGCCCGGACGCCGGAGCATCGAAAGCGGAGCCTCGGCCGAAAGATCGGGTGTTGCCATTCCTGTAGCTCTAGAGACCGGGGGCGGGGCGTGTGATGAGGGGAAACCGGCCGGTCACCACGAATCCCAAGCGACTGTATAGATGATACGCACGGTGGTTGTCCAGAGTTACCGCCAGGCTCACCCGCTCGAAGCCCGCCTCTCGGTATTGCCACAAGCACTGGAGCAACAGCGCCTTGCCCGTTTGCCCGCGATGCTGCGGGCTCACGGCCAGGTTCCCGATGAACGCTTCCCGGGCGCCGCGTACCGAAGCCATCACGTCGCCGCAGACGCGGCCCTGGTTCAGCAGCAGCAGCGTTCGCTCCGCGTCGAAGGCGCCGAACTTTCCGGAGATGGCCTCGCGCCACATCCGCTCGCAGCCCGCGCTGTCTCGGAAGTACTGCCAGTAGAGCCGGGCGTCGAGCGAGCCGCGGTACGCCAGGTAGTCCAGCTCGGCCACTTCCCGGAGGCGGCTCTCGTCCCACCGAACGATCTGATAGCCTTCCGGCAGGCGAGGCGGCTCCGACAAGCGGCGAAGGTCCAGGACCATCCCCGCCCGCCAGCGGAAGACCACGCCGAAGCGGTCGAGCACCTGCGTCATCATCTGGAGACGCCGGGAAGGCCGGTCGGGGCGCCTCGGGCGCTTGCCCGTACAGAGTGACGGCCAGGCGCCCGGTTGGGGCCCGACCGTCTGACAACGCCGTCCACTCTGTTGACGCGGCCGACTGCGCGGCGCGGAGCACGCGCCCGCCTATTGAAAGTAGACGATCTGCCGCAACGCGGAGGCATTGGTCGGGTCGATCTCCAGCACCGCCTCGAACTCGGCCTTCGCCTCATCCATCATCCCCAGCATCGAGTAGGCCAGGGCCAGGTCGTTTCGCGCTTCCAGGTACTCGCCGTCGAGCGCCACGGCCCGGCGCAGCTCCTCGATCGACTCGTCGAACATCCCCGTGAAGTTCAATACGAGGCCCAGCTCGCGCCGGAGCTGCGGGTTATCCGGCTCGACCTCCAGCCCGGCTCGCAGCTCCCGCTCCGCTTCGTCGTAGCGCCCCTCGACTTTGAGGGCGGTTCCACGTTGAAGGCGCTCGCTTACGCTGCATTCCGTAACTTCCAGACTCATTCGTGCGCCTCCTCTCCCGCTAAGAACCCGCCGTAAGATGAAGATGAGTGCGTAGAACTCGGTCCGTCGGGTCGAACCGGGCGAGCGTCGCCGCCCCGTTTTGATCCCGGTCGGATCGATCCAGCGGTCAGATCGGCGCAACGGAAAGGCGTCCTACCCTCCCGTTCGCTCACCTCGCGCCAGAATCCTCGTCTTACATCCAGGCGGCGGGCCGGCGCTGGGACCCAGGGGTCCCGGCGCCTCAGTGAGACCGCGCTTCCACCCGCCCGGCGCGCTGCGGCTGGCAGACCGCGCAGGGGAGGCGCTGTCCCTTGCCGGCTTCCTGCAGGCTGCCGTAGAGCACGCGCTCGGCGGCGGGAATACGCTCGCCGAACCGGCAGCCGGCCACGTGAAACTTGGCCAGCGTTCGCCCGCCGAACAGCACCGGCTCGCCGACGCTGGAAGGCGCTGCGGGCCGGGTGAAGTAGGGCGTCCGCTGCTCTGGGGCAACCGGGGGCGCAGCCAGGCTGACGGCGGTCGGCGCCGCGGGCTTCGGCAGGCTGGTCGCCACTCCCACGGGCCGCAGCACTGGACGCGCCGCCGGCTCGACCACCGGCGCGGCGCTGCGGGCGTGCTGGAACGAGCCGGGGGACCGCGCGGCGGGGATTTCCAGGCGCGGGGCGTCATCCACCTGGATCATCTCGAGGGCGGACAGGCCCGCCTTTTTCACCACGCCGTCTTCGCGGAACAACTCGGCGCGGAGCCGCTTCGAGTCGCCGATGGCGAGGATGCGGTAGGGCGCGGTGAGCCGGGCGCCGTTCAGCAGCAGCGTTCCCCCCATCCCCCGCGCTGCGGAGTTCGCCAGCACGCGCTCCAGCGGCTCCGCCGCGCCGCCCACCGCGATCGCCTCGGCGCCGGCGGCGCGGAGCGCGTTCAGGATGCCGTTGACGTCCTGGTCCTGGATCTGGAGATCCTTCGCGTCGGCCCGGCGGCGCGTGGAGCGCGGGCTGTCTCGCAGCACCACCTGGACGCCCGGCCCATGCACCGGCGTGAGCCCGGCCAGCAGCTCGGCGTGGGCGAGGCGCTGCTCCAGCGCCAGAAGAGCCGCCTCGCGATCTCCTCCGCGTCTCCGCGCGTCCTGTTCCGCCGCGCCGGCCGCTCCCATCAGCCCGACCGCCAGCCCGGCCGCGGCCCATCGCCCGAACCTGATGCGTCGTAGCATGCGTGTGTACTCCTGTTTCAGCCGGTCATTCCGCTCCGGACGGCGTCTCCGCGGCGCCCGCCGCTTTGCGGGCCGCGTCCAACACCGCTTCGAAGATCTTGGTGTATCCCGTACATCGGCACAAGTTGCCCTGGAGCCAGTAGCGGACCTGCTCCTCCGTAGGGTTCGGGTTTTCCCGCAGCAGCGCGGTGGCGTTCACCAGAAAGCCCGGAATGCAGATCCCGCACTGCAGCGCCGTCTTGTCCACGAACGCTTGCTGGAGCCCGCTCAGCTCGCCGGGCCGCGCCAGCCCCTCCACCGTGGTGATCTCCCGGTCCGCCGCCGTGATGGCCAGCACCAGGCAGGTCGTCACCGGCTGGCCGTCCACCAGCATCGTGCAGGCGCCGCAGTCGCCTGTGCCGCAGCCCTCCTTGGGGCCGGTAAGGTCGAGCTTGTAGCGGATGACGTCCAGCAGTCGCTCGCGCGGCTCCACGTCGATCGGGTAGGTCTGGCCGTTCACGCGCAGGTTGATGAGATGCTTCATGCCGTCGCCAATCCGGATTGTCGGTCTCCAGGGGTCTGGAGCCCGATCCATCTAAGAGAGGAGCTGAGTGAGCGCGCGGGCGGTGAGGACGCGCACCATGTCCCGGCGGTACGCGGCGGAGGCGCGCTGGTCGTCGATGGGGGAGGCGGCCTGCTGCGCCAGCCGCGCCGCTTCTTCGATAGCGGACGCGCCGCCGCGCTCGACGGCGGCTTCGGCCTCGCGCGCCCGCAGGCACACCGGCGCCACCGCGCCCAGCGCGATGCGAACATTCTCGGGACGCTCGGCCGGCCCGGAGAGCGCCACCGTGATCCCCACCATCGCCAGGTCCATCGCTTTCCGCACGGCCAGCTTCTGGTAGAACGAGCGCCGGCCCGAGGCGGGCGCGGGCAGCCGGATGGACGTCACCATCTCGCCGGGCTTGAGCGTTGTGCGTCCGGGGCCGGTCCAGAATTCCGAGACGGGCGCCCAGCGCGCCGCGCCATGATCTCCCAGCACTTCCACTTCGGCGTCGTACGCCAGCAGCGCGGGGGAGGTGTCGGCGGAAGGGGAGGCGTTGCAGACGTTGCCCGCCAGGGTGCCCAGGTTGCGGATCTGCACCGACCCGACTTCCTGCGCGCCCCGAGCCAGGGCGGGATATTGCTCCCGGATCACGGGATGGTTCTCCACCTCCCGCAGGGTCACGGCGGCGCCGATGCGGAGCCGGCCGGAACCGTCTACGGAGATGTCGCGCAGCTCGGCGATGCGGCCCAGGTAGATCACCGCCTCCGGCTGGAGGCGGCCGGTTTCCATCTGGACGATCAGGTCCGTTCCGCCGGCCAGGAGGCGGGCGCGCGCCCCGTAATCCGCCAGCATCCGCCCGGCGTCTGCAAGGGAGCGAGGCTCCAGGTACTCAAACGACTTCATCATCCCATCCTTGCCGGCGCCCGCGCTGGTCCACAGAGAGGGCAGCGGAGGCCGCCTGCCCGTTTGGGTTCCTGGGTACTGGTTGCACGCCGGGAGGGCGCTTCCCTTCCCCTTCCTCGACCGGAGAGCGGGGAAACTGCCCCTCGTCGATCCGGCAGGCGGCGTTGAGGGCGCGCTCAGGAGCGGCGCGTGGCTGGCGGACCCAGGTCGCGGGTGACGGCCGCGGCGATCAATTCGGCGGTCGCCGCCGCCAGGGTGATTCCGTCGCCCTCGTGGCCGCAGGCGAGGTAGACGCCCGGGACGGATGCGGCGCCGATGCGGGGTTGGCCATCCGGAGACCAGGGCCGGAAGCCGACGAGCGGTTCTTCCCAGGCCAGCTCGCGGAGCGCCGGCAGATACCCGGCGCTGCACTCCCGGATTTGCTCGGGGATTGGGCCCACGTCCGCATCCGAGAATCCGGCAAACTCGCGGCTGCCGCCGAGGAGGCACGACCCGTCCGGATGCTGCTGGAAGCTGAACGCCACCGCGCGCTCCGTCGCGCCGAACTTGGCCTCCAGGTACGCCGCGCCCAGCAGCGGACGCGCCGCGAGCGGGCGCTCCGACTGGGCGCGCAGCAGCACGCCCCGGCGCGGCTGGAGATTGAGCGCCACGCCCGCCATCGCCGCAACTTCGGCCGACCACGGCCCCGCCGCGATCACCACCGCCGCAGCCGGATACTCGGCGCCGCCGGCCACGACGCCGCAGACGGCTCCGTGCTCCGTCACAAAGCTCTCCACCGATACTCCGCTGGTGAGCGAGGCCCCGTGGGCGATGGCTTCCTGCAGCCAAGCGCCGGCGAGTGCGGCGGGATGGATCTGGGCGTCCAGGGGGCAGAAGCTGGCGGCGCGGACTTCGGGGGCGAGGGCCGGCTCCAGGCGGCGGGCGGCGTCGCCGTCCAGCCACTCCAGCGGCAAACCGTCACCCGCCAGCGTCGTGAAATGCGCGCGCAGGGCGGCTTCTTCGGCCTCGGTGGCGGCCAGGATCAGGCTGCCCTGCCGCCGGTACTGGAGATCCGCTTCCTGGCCGGCGGCAAACTCCGCCAGTAGCTCCAGGCTGCGGCGCGCCATCTCCAGCGAGGCGCCCGGACGCTTCGACTGGAGCAGCAGATGACCGCCGGAGACGGCGGTGGTGCTGCGCGTGGGGCGGTGGAGGACGCGCACCCGATGTCCGGCCCGCGCCAGGGCGGCGGCGCACGCGGCGCCCACCGCGCCCGCTCCGATCACCACGACTTCGGGAGCCGGGCGACGCGGCGGCTTCCGGCCGGCTGGGCTTCCACGCGACCCGGCCCGTTTAGCCATCCGTAGGGTTGCGGCCGGGCATCTCGATGTGCTCCTGGCGCGCGATGTCGGCATAGCGCCGCAGCGCCTGGATCGACATGCGCCGGCGCTCCATCGCCTGGTTGATCTTCAAGATCAACAGCTCGTACACGTCGACGCCGGGGATGTTCTTTTCCACGTAATCGAACGCCCCGCGCCGCATGCATTCCACGGCGTTCCCCACGTTGCCGTAGGCGGTGAGGACGATCACCTCGCTGAAGATGTCGCGCGAGAGCGCCGTCTCCAGGATGCGGACGCCGCTCTGCGGGTCCTCCATCACCATGTCCGTCACGATCAGGTCGTAGGGCGGCTCGGCGCGGCGGATAGCCTCCACGCCTTCCTCATGGCTGCCGGCCTGGTCCACCTGATAGCCTTCGCGCCGCAGCCGTCTTCCGACCGCGTCGCGGACTTCGTCTTCATCATCGACCACGAGTATGCGATACATGCGTTCTCTCAATCTACCGGTCGCGCCCGTTTTCTAAGGCTGCTGGCCCTGCGGCGGTTGGCCCTCGGACTCGGGGCGGAGCGCCGGCAGAACGATGATGAAATGGGCGCCCTCGCCGTGGCGGCCCACTTCACCGATCACGCCCTGGTGAGCGTCCACGATTCCCTTCACGATGGAGAGCCCCAGGCCCATTCCCTTCGAGCGGGTGGTGAAGAACGGCGTAAACAGCCGCTCCTTGTTCTCCGTGGGAATGCCCGGCCCCCGGTCCCACACTTCCAGCCGGACGGCGGCGCCTTCCCGCTCCGCGCCGGCCCGGAACGGGATCTGTGGATACGCCTCGCGCTCCGCCGGCCCCCACACCCCGGTGACCACATGGACTTCGCCGCCTTCCAACTGGTGGTTGACGGCGTTCTCCAGCAACTCCGAGATCGCGCGCCGCAGCTTGCCGCCGTCGGCGGCGATCAGCGGCAGGCGCTCCGCCGTCCGCACTTCCAGCTTCACCGGCCCGCCTTTGGGGAAGCCCTCATGAACCGTGTTCAACAGCAGCTCGTTCAGGTCGGTCGGCTTCCGGTCGAGGTGCGTCGCCATCAGGAAGTCGCGGAACTCGTTCAGGATCTCTTCCAGCCGGAAGACCCCCTGCTTGGCGCGCTCCACCACATCCACTACTTCTTTCGGCGAGAACTCCGGCCGGCTCGCCAGGTATTCCAACTCGTTGAGCTGGCCTTTCAGCGCGAAGACCTTGTTGCCGATCATGTGCGCCGACCGGGCCGACATCTCGCCCCACGCGGCCATCCGCTCCATCTGCACCTGCCGCTCCATCAATGCGTGCTGCATCAGCGCGGCACCCACCTGGCGGGCCAGCGTGGTCAGAAGCTGCTCGTCCCGCTCGGTAAAGTCGTTGCGGAGGATGGAGTTCGCCGGCTTGCGCCGCACCACCCGGAGCACGCCCCACATGTCCCCCTTGCGGCCGGATCGCTGGAACACGGGCGCCGCCATGTAGGCCTCGATGGCCTCCGGCGGCAGCTCCGGATAGAGGCCCCGCCAGCGCGGATCCTCTCGCACGTTCGCCAGCCGCACGGGCGCGCCATGCTCGGCCACCCAACCCGTTAACCCCTCGCCCACCTGGTAGGTGCTGGTCCCCACCCGGTGGTCCAGCATCTGCCCGGAAGCCCGCAGGATGAGCCGGCTGCCGTCCGGGCTAAGCTGAAACAGCGAGCAATCGTCGGCGCGGAGCAGCGAGGCGGAGCGCTTCACCACCAGGCGGAGCAGCTCGTCACTGTCTGTGCTGGAAGACAGCTCATTGCCGATTTCGATGAGGGCGGCTTCCCGCGCGCGGTAGTTCGCCATGCTGATGGCGATAGCGGCCTGGTTTGCGAGGGCCAGGAGGAGCTGGAGATCGCGGTGGCTGAACGCGTCGATCTGCTCGCTCTCTACGTTGATGACGCCGATGGTGCGGCCGTCCCGGTTTACCAGCGGCACCGCAAGCTCGCTGCGGACATCCGGGAAGAACATGATGTAGTGCGGATCGCGGCGGACGTCGCCCGTAACGTACGGCACGCCCTGGCACACGACCCAGATGGTGATGCCCGCGCCCGGCCGGTCCGTGATGGGGATAGCGCGGACCGGGTGCTGGTCCCACCCCTGGCCGGCGGTGATCCGCAAGTCGAGGCTGCCGGTGGAGCGGTTTACCAGGGCCACGAAGCCGCGCGTGCCGCGTACGGCGTCCAGGCCCTCCTCTAGGATCGCCTTCAGCAGCTCGTCGATGTCCAGGATGGCGCTGAGGAACCGGCTGGCGCGGTAAAACGACTCCAGGTCCACCGCTTCCGCGCCCAGCGGCTTCGACGTACTCTCTACACTCTCGCTCATCCCCGCTCCACTCCATCGCTCCGCCGCGCGGCAACCTATTGTATCAAGCCGGTGAGCAAAGCGGAGGTCTGGGTGAGGGGAGGGCAGGCGCTCCCTCAGGGCTGACGGAACGGCGCGGGCCCCGCCGGCTACTCCTTCACGCCGGCGAAGACCGCCAGCTCCAGCCACTTGAAGTAGCAGTCGGCGTGCTCGAAGCCGATCTCCCGCAGCCACTTGATCTGCGCGAACACCAGCTCTAGGATGTTGTCCTTTTTGTCCGGCCGGCTGTGGTAATCCGCCTCCACCTGCTCGCGCGGCTCTCCTGTGTGGGCGGCGATGTGATCGATGTACAGCTCGTCAAAGAGCGCCTCGGCGCGCGCCGAGGCGGAGGCGACGTGCTCCACGTTCACGAAGAGGCCGCCCGGCTTGAGGAGAACGTAGATCTCGCCGTAGAGCGAGCGCTTCCGCTCGTGGGGCAGGTGGTGGATCGCATACCCCGAGACGACGAGGTCCAGCCCCACGAAGGGTCCGGTGGTCGCCAGCGGCGCGGCCAGATCCCCGCGCCGAATCTGCACGCGGTCGCCATATTCCGACATTGCCGCGCGGGCGCGCTCCAGCATCGGTTCCGAGTGGTCGATGAGGATGGCCTTCGCCTCCGGATAAACGTTCAGCAGCGTCCGGGCCAGGAAGCCGTCGCCACATCCCAGGTCCAGAATCAGCTCCGGGTTGGGGCGGAAGTGCCGGACCAGGTGCAGCAGCATCTGCGTTTGGTCCGCCGCGTACGGGATGGCGGCCCGCCGGCCTTCCAGGAACTTGCGCGCTACCTCAGCATCTTGCCAGGCCGTCGGTTTCATCCAGGCCGTCCTCCTCACTCCAATTATGCCCCGGATGTCGCGGCCGCCGAGCAAGAAGCCGTGCAGCCCGCCTCAACGCAGCCGCCACACGCTATGCCCCGCCCCGATGACGACGCGCTCGAACCGGTCGCCGAACAGCGCGAGGTGGTAGCCGGGGTCTTCGTCAGTGCGCACCACGGCGAAGACCTCCCGGCCTTCGGCGGCGATCTCCGCAGGGGTCATCAGCCGGAGAAAGCGCAGCGCTGCGAGTTGGGGCGGCAGCGGCGGATGATAGCCTACCGCCTGCGCCGTGTCGTCCGCGTACTCCGGCAGCAGCGTCTGGACCACCCGTAGGCCATCGGTGGAGTTCCAGGAGCAGAGCAGCCGCACCCGGCCCGGCGGATGGCGCCGCGCGAGGAAGCTCCGCAGCTCGTCGTAATAACGCGAGTGGTCGCTGATTTCGGCAGCGCTAAGGGAGCGCTGTCCGGCCTTTCCGGCTCCCGGCCAACCGGCCAGGAAAAGCGCCGCGTTGGCCGCTACCAGAACCCCAACCAGGGCGGCGAGGGCTGTGTCGGCGCCTCTCGGGCGTGCGGCGGGCAGCGCTTGCGACATCGTAGCGGCTGCCACGGCGACCAGGAAGCCGGAGTAGGTGAGCGCGTAGCCGGGCGAGTTGAAGTGCCCCAGCAGGTAGAACGTGAAGGCCGGGAGTACGATCAACAGGCCCAGGATAGTGAGGGCGCCGGGCGTCGAGCGCCGGGCGTCGGAGCGCCCCCCTCGCCGCCATAGGGCCAGCGCCCCGGCCGCGATCAGCGGCAGCCACCCGGCGCCCAGGGCGCTCTCCAGGCAGCGGCGATGGGTGAACACCGCGTCGTTCCAGGCGGGCCAGCCGGCAATGAACACGCTGGAGCGCTGGAAGAGCTGGTCCTGCGCCCGGAGGCTCGCCAGGTACGCGCCGAGGCCGCCGGTGTTCAGGACATTTGGGATCAGCCACCCCAGCGAGACCGCGCCCGCGACGGCCAGCCCGCATGTCGCAGCGGCGCGGTCCCGCCGGAAGGCGGTCGCTAGCGCCCAGAGGAACGCCGGCGCCAGGAACGCCGCGTCGAAGGGCCGGAACCCGCCCAACGCTCCAAAGGCAGCGCCGGCCAGCACGGCGGCAGACCGTAGACTCGATCCCCGGCACAGGCGCACGCACCCGAGCGCCAGCAGCGCTGCAAGCGTGCCGGCGGGACCGTAGTTCAGGCCCACGGAGCCGTAGAACCAGAAGAGCGGCGCCGAAGCTCCGATGGCGGCCGCCAGCCAGCCCGCGCGCTTTCCTCCCAGCTCTTGGCCTAGCAGAAAGAGGATTGGCACCAGCGCGGCGCCGAAAAGAGCGCCGAGGAGGAGCAGCGCGTTGTGGGGATCGCTGGTGAGCAGCCGTGCGGCGCGGGCCAGTAATATGTAGTAGTAGCTGCCGGGTGGGTGCGGTTGGTGCTCCAGGATGTCGTAGCGGTCTTGCGCCAGCAGATAATGGACGGAGTCCCAGTTGTAGACGACGGACGTCCGCGTGAGCCAGCGTCCGAGCCCTGCGGCCAGCGCGGCCAGCGCCAGCAAGCGGCTGGCCGCTGGCGAGAGCCGGCTGCCGGGTTCCTGCGCCGTCGGTCCGGTACTACTAACCATCAGAGACTTATCGTCCCCACAGGATTCCACGACCCCTTCGTGCGTGGCGAACCAGACCTAAGGACTGCCGCCGTGACGGTCCCTCCCTCTCTGTGTCCTTCTGTAACATCTGCGCCAATCTGTGTTGAGTTGTTCGGCGGTGGTTGCGGCAACGCCCGTCTGAGTCATCCAGGGGCTTCGCCTCCAATCGCTGTCCCTCGCGCCGTCGCAAAGAGCGCCCCGCCGCGAAATCTGAACCGCAGCGCCCGCTTGCCGGTCTATGAATTGGCAGCGCCGCCGCCGAACTCCTTGCCGGTCCCGGCTCCGAACCTTAAGATCTTGCGGCGCTCGCGCCCCGTTGTCTATCAGGATGAATGAACACTAATGAAGACTTGCACCCATTCCCGGCGCTGGATCGCCGGAGCGTTGATAGCGGGGGCGATCCTCCTGGGCACGGCCCTGTCGGAGCGCCCCGCGCCCGCGCAGGCGCTCAGCGGCCTGGACCTGTACCGCACCAACTGCGACGGCTGCCACGACCTGTACGATCCCGAAGACCCGAAGCGGACGCGGGCGCAGTGGGACACGATCCTGACGCGCATGGTGAAGGAGCGCGGCGCCACCCTCAACGCGCAGGAGTTCAAGGCCGTGCTGAACTACCTGGATAGCTTCAACCGCGAGCCCCGGCAGATCCAGTGGGTGGAGACCCCCGCGAAATCGCGGAAGGCGGTGTTCCCCGCCGCCAGCGTCGGCAAGCTGCCGGCGGAGTGGGTGGACCTGACGGTGGGCGGTGACGAAGAGATTCCGTGGGCGGTGGAGGTGGACCCGAAGACCCAGTCCGGCTACGTCGCGCCGCTGAAGACGGCGGGCGAGAACCAGTATCCGGTCCTCATCGACAACACCGGCATCGTGAAGGACGGCGGCGCCACGGCGCGGCTGCAAATCGTCTCCGGCAAGGGGGCGCTGGGCGCCGGCGTGGTGTTCGGGTTCCGCAGCCCGCAGTCGTACTACGGCGTCCGCATCAGCCCGACGGATGTCCTGCTTTACGAGGTGCAGAACGGCCAGCGTGCCCTGCTGGCGCCGCGCGCGTCGATGCCGCTGCCCACGAAGCAGTGGCACACGGTGAGCGTCCAGCTCGCGGGCAAAGAGGTGAAGGTGAGCGTGGACAACAAGCCGCTGCCGGGCCTCACGCGCACCCTGGCGAGCTACCGGGGCGGCCGCATGGGCATCCACACCCAGGCCGACACCGTCGCGCTGTTCGACCAGTGGGAGGTCGTGGCGAAGTAGATCGCGATGGGCCGCTGATGACGCGGATGTTTCGGATTCTCGCGGATCAATCGGACTCAAATGCTATGTTGCCGCGTTAGCTGACGCAAGAGCCGGCGTTGAAGGGTAGTCGTTACCGGTCTTCGCCC
>Ga0216301_1000386_pt1 | contig 11805 bp, 7 predicted proteins | sample 4hB_Boncat_minus_FD_156203 | JGI IMG/M metagenome (GOLD analysis project Ga0216301, IMG submission 156203) | Terrestrial sediment cell enrichment communities for BONCAT metagenomics from Utah, United States - 4hB_Boncat_minus | ecosystem: Environmental > Terrestrial > Deep subsurface > Rock...
GGTGGTGCCACCGCCGATGTCCACTATGCGTGAGAACAGCGCGGTCCAAGTGGGCGGCAACGAGATCACTTTCCTGCTCGGCCGCGAATGGTTCAAAGCGGAGCGCGGCGCGGCGGAGCGGGCGACCGGCGAACAAGCGAAAAATCGGCAAGATCTTCTGCAGAGGGTGCTAACCAACTTCGGGCGGGGTGAGGGGGCGCTTCTAGGGACCCATCTCAAGTTTTTCGACAACGTGGCCGCCTCGGAAGAGCCCCAGCACAGCGATCTGAACTGCTGGTTCTTCCGGTATCCCAAGCTGTTCAGCATCCTGGAAGCGCACAAAAAAGACTTCGCGACCAAGCCCGTTCAGGCGCTTCCGGTGACGGGCGAGGACATGGAAAGCCAGGTCACCTACCCGCAGTTCCTGAAGGCCTCCACTGACCTGCTGCAGGCGGTCGTCCAAGGCGTCCAAGGTCTGCTCGACCGGGCGAATATTAAGCCGGAAGACGTTCGGCACGTGGTGCCGATCGGCGGCACCTCCAAGCTTCCCCAGTTGCGAGAGGCGCTCCGGACGCTGTTCAGCGACCGGGTGATCCGGTACGAGCCGGATCTCGTGGACACCGCCGTCTGCCGGGGAGCCGCGCTTTCCCGAAGCGCCGTGGTAACCCCCTTCCCTTTCGGACTGGTGCTCCGCCGGCCGGACGGCCGCCACACCCAAGTGGTGGAGGCCGGAGCCGTGCTCTCCGAGCCGGCGGTCAAATCCTCGGGCACCGTGGAGGTCCCCAAGGGTCGCCACGAGAAAGTCCAGTTGCTGGCGACCTTCGGCGACCAGCAGTACCTGCTGCGCGACTTCCTGTGCACGGATGGAAGCCACTCCGTCTCCGTTCGCGTCGACGCCTCCCGCATCGCCGCCACCCACGTCGTCGCTGGGTCCCCGGTGGACGAATTCGAGTACCCGCTATAGGAAGGAGCCCCATGAAGAATCGAAAACAGAATCGCAAAAGCGGTGGCTCGGGGAAAGGGAACGCGCCGCCCGCGAAAGAACCGGCCGGACACCCTTATGGATACGGGGATGCGAACCTCTCCTCCGCGGGGGATCGGCCGACCCCGGACGCGGCTCTGGCAGACGCTGGCCGTGGGGGTCCCGGGCCAGGCCAAGGAGCCGGGCGAAAGGCGGGCAGACAATGGCTAAGCCGCTTAAACTCGCCTCTGGCGATTCCCGCCATCCTTGCCGTCGTCGCCGCCGTGGGTCTCTTCCTCACCGCTCCCCGGGCCGACTTCCGAGCCGCCAAACCCATCGACGGCAAGGCCGTCGCGGAAACCATCCGCAACATGACGGCCTCCGTTAGCCTGGCGCAGAAACTGAAGGACGAAATTCCCGAAGGGGGTCCGGATTCCGTTCCCCCTGGGCCGAAACCGACACTCCCAGAGGTCCAAAAGACCATCACGGGGCAGTTGGACAAGATCCAAACCGCCCTCAGCGCCCGCACGGCGGTTCCGGCCTCCCCGTCCTGGCCCGCTTTTCTCTGGTGCGGCGTTCTCGGCGGAGCCCTCGTTTCCCTGGTCGGTCTTGCTCTCCGCCCCAAGACGATAGTCTGGGCGAATGTCAAGCGCGACGATTTGGACCCCCTGCAGAAACGCGTTGAAGTCCTGGAAGAAAAAATGGCCCAGTCCAGACAACCGCATAGCTCCGAATTGATGACCGACGAGCTACTAATTGGGATCGCTGACCGGATGGACGCCATGCAGCGAACGCAATCCCGCTTCGCTGAGGAGATGGCTTTACGGCAAGAAGCTCACGACCAGGAGGTCGCCGCCCTCCGTACCCTCCAAAGCGAGCTAGATACAGTTCGGAACCTGCTCCTCCAGGAAAGAGCGGACAACCAAAGCGCCCTGCAAGTTCTTCGCGAGCAGATCGAAAGGGCGGGGACCGAACTGTCGATCAAACAGCAGGAGCTTAGGGACAAGCTGAGCGAGATACAGGGTTACAGGACCCGCGAAGCTAGCCTGAGCACCGAGCTCGGCCTCACGAAAACTCAGTTAGAGGCGTTGCAGCGCGAGCAGGGGCATGTCCCCGACCTGCGTCCGACGGCGGAGTCCCTTGCGAACGGGGTGCGGTTCCTCGAAGAGGAGATTGCCACCTGCCCGAATCCGGACCTTCCCGCCTTCCTCGACGCCCTGGCAGCCGAACTTGGGAAGGCAAAGCGGCAGATCGAGCTGCGTGGCCTCGAATCCGCGGTCGCGCTTTCGCAACCGCTCCGGTCCGAAAAGATCTCCCCCTACCCGATCGCGGACGGCGCGGCTCGAGCCACCGCGACCCGGCTCCGCAGCATGCTCGATCAGATCCGATCCGTCGGGTTCGAGCACCTGACCCAGCTCGCCGGCTTGCGGCCCCTCCTGCCCGCTACGGGCCAGGCGTTCAACCCCGAGATCCACGAGGACTTCGACGTTCGGTTCGTACGGGACCCCGCCAGAAAGGATCGGATCGTGCAGGCCACCAGCCCGGGGTTGCTCACCGCCGAGGGCAAGGTCGTGAAAAAGGCGCAGGTCGTCGTCTACCGGTACAAAGCCGATGCCCCGGAAGAGCTGATCGCGTCCGCGCCTCTCCCGGGCCGACCTCTCTCGGGCCGACCTTCCTCCAACGAACCTCCACGTCCACCCGTCGAAGCCGCCCACGACGCGCTCGACCGATCCCTGCCGACAGCCCCCCCCCCTCCATCGGAGCCCGCAGTGGTCCGCAAGACGGAAACTACCGCAGGCGTCGATAGAGCGGCCGCCGAAGAAGCCGTCGTGATGCTGCCCGAGCCCCTTCCCGCCGACGGGTCGGCCGAGGATTCGAACCGGGGGACACTTTCCTAATGGTCGTACCCACCCTAACCTCCGTGGGCGCCAGCACGTGCTCGCGATGCCAGGTACCCATCCCCCCTCTGCGGGAAACGCCGAACTTCTGCCCCAACTGCAGTTGGCCGGTTCGCCAGCCGTGCCCCTACGAGGAGTTGGGCTGCCCGGGACTCCTCCCCGTAAGCCAAGGCGTCCAGCGCCTCTGGCAGTGCCCCTCGTGCCACCGGCCCGTCGAGTACGGCGAGTTCGGGCGCGCCCTGAAGCTGGGGGACGCCCGCGTGCAGGAGCGGAGGCTGCGAGACTGGGGAAGCCGGTTCGGTCCGGGGAACGCCCGCTGCATGTCGCTCGACGGGGAAGTCGGGCTGCTGGAGCCCACCCAGGCGCCCCTCCAGGTCTCCATCCACGGTGCGCAAGTAGTGGACTGCGCCCGGTCCGCCGGGCAGTTCCACGTCGCGCTGAACGTGAACGGGCAGGGGCAGATCCGATCCTACACGCCGGCGAAGACGGGCTGGGAGCCGGCCCCGCCGGTGGTGCTCTCGTTCCCCGTCCGGGGCCTGACCGCCGCCGGATGGCACGCCTGGGCCACCGGACCCGGCATGACTATGTACATCGACCTCTTACGCGGCGTCCAAGTGCCGATCCCCGTCCCTAACGCTTGGGTACTGTCGGCGAACGCCCTGGGAGAATCCGCCTTTTGCGAAGGGTCGAACCTGTACTGGTTTAACGGAGGAACGAGCGTCCGCCAACAGAGGCTCCCTCTCGAAAGCCCCCCCGTCGCGGCGTTCGAGTCGGAAGGGAACTGGACCGTGGTTGCCTTGGACGGAGCGATCTATTCCGGAGCGGCGGGAGAGCTTCGGCTGTCGGGGGCTTCCCTCCACATCCAGGTGCGGGGAGCGGCGAAAACAGGAGGTGACGTCTTCCTGCACACGGTCGATCCGCTGACCGGGGCGGGCGAAATCCGCGCGCTGGTCCAGTCTGTCGACTCCTTCGTTTTGGGTTCGAGGCTTCCCTACGAAGGGGCCTTCGAGCCGGCCCTCTCGAAGCCTACCGCCTACGGGCCGATGGTGATCGGGTGGACGCTCGGCACGGGGGCCAAGATCCATTGGCGGAACCGGGGGGGAGAAGACGCGTATGCGGTGACCCCCGGGTACACCGTCAAGGACCTGCTCATGATCGAGGGGACGTCGCAGGGGCGGCCGAAGCGGCTCACCATCTGGATCCAAGACTCGGGACGCCAGTACGAGCTCCGAGTCCACACGCCCGACGCCGGAGCCAGCTTCTCGGCCGTCCCGTTGGGAGCTCGACCCCAGTTGGCCCGGTTGATGGGCACCGAAGAAGGACTCATGGTCGCGGTCTACGACAGCCCGTCCCTCATCGTCCACCGCTTTGGGGCAAGGACGGGCTCGTGAGGCTCGGGCGGCCACTATCCCTCCTCTTGACGCTCGCCGTCGCCGCGAGCGCCTGGAGCCAGCAAGGGGACATCGGACCCGTGAAGAGCGGCCCCACGGACGAGGCGGAAACCGCGAACCAGATGCTCTACGACCTGTACTGGCAGGCCTCGGACCGGGCCGGCAAGACGGGAGAGCCGGGAGTGTTCTCCTCCCGGCCCCGGGACGTGCTGGTGATGGTCGATACCTCGCAGATCGAGGGCGAACGGATGCGCGTCTACGTGCAGGGGGTCGTGCAGCGCCTCCTCCAGACGCTGCACGAGGACCGGAAAAAAGCCATCTCCCTCGGCCCCATTTACGGTACTGAGCAGCACCGCGCGAGCTTGTACTTCTACGACGTGGCCCCGCAGGAGCAGGCGGCCGTGGGACTGAAGCCGTTGGACCCTCAGTCCATCGCGAGCGCCCAGCGGGCCATCGCCGACGTAAGGCCGTCGGCCCCGTCGGGACACCTCGGTCGAGATTCCCGGAACGAAGTCTTGACGAGGCTGTCCAAGGCGCTGCCGGCAAGCCAGCCGTTCGTCGTCCAGATCGCCTACATGGGGGTTGATCAGCCCGCCACCGGCCAAGGCACCCTCGGCGCGACGGGAGATGGAACGGACAGTGACCGCATCGCGCGCTATCTCCAGCGGGACTGCACCGTCCGGGCTCCCGAAAAGGGAGCCAGCCTGAACGCCGTCTACTGGCTCTTCGGCCCCCCTCGGATCGAGGGGGAGCGGGTCCCCAACGTCCGGTTTCCGCGCGCGGTGATCATGGAGCCTTCGGACCCCCCGTCCGACTTCCCCTGGTGGCTCCTCGCCCTCGCCGGCGCCGCCGTCGCCATCTTCTCCTGGTACCGCCCCCGCCGGGTGGTCATCAAGTCGGTGTCGCGGTCGCTCCGGCCCCTGGGCAAGATCGACCTCGCCCGCGACGCGGCGGAATCCGGAGGGCAACCCGAAGTGCGGTTCGCCAACGGCTCCGACCGCGCCGACGACCTCGTGGGCCAACTCTACCGGCCCGCCTTCGGCACCGTCGTGGTCCGTCCCCGCGAGCCGTACCGGCTGGTCGTCGACGGCACCGACACCGACCAATCCCCCGTCGAGCGGGACCAGACCTACGCTTTCAGCCGTGGGGAGGGGCCGTCCACGGTCACCACCCGCAAAGTCTCCATCGAAATCAAAAAGTGAAGTGATCTCATGTCGCACCTACGTCGCCCCGTCGTCTTGGCCGCAACCCTGACCGCAACCGCGGCTGTCGCGGCCCCGCCCGAGGGTTCCCCCAACGGCCGCAACCCCCTGCTCGAATCGCTGCTCAGCACCAACCTGGTGGTCATGATCCTGGCGATCACTGTCATCGCCTTCGTCGCGGGCTGGGCCATCGGTTGGCTGGTCTTCCGGTCGGGCCTCGGCTCGAAGCCCCCGGCCAGCGCCTCCAAGAGCGGCGTCCTCGCCATGTGCCTCTCGGGCCTCGCGCTGCTGGCGCTGGGCAGCCCGTTGGTGATCCTCAAGATCACCGAGACGAACCGGGCCAAGCGGGCCAGCCAAACCTCGACCGGAGCCCCGGAACCGGCGGGAGGCTCCGAGGACTCCCCGACCGCGGACGGCAGGCCCAACGGGAGTGTCCGGATGAACGGAGAGGTGAAATTCTAATGCCGAACAAAACGCTGATCGTCGGGCTTGGGAGCACGGGCGCGGAGATCGCCTCCCGCGCCCTGGATCGCATCGTCGAAAAGGTGGGCTCTCTCGATAAGGTCCCTTGGGTGGAAGTGTTGGCGCTCGACACCGCCCCGGTCCGCCGCGAGTACTCCGTCGCCGCCACCGGCAACTACGTCAACATCGGCTTGGCCGAGACCGATTTCCGGACCTTTAAGCAGAACCCCAGGAACCTGGGAAAGATCGAGTTCGAGGACTGGGCCGATCCGACTCCCTTCGATTCCGTTCACGCGTCGACCCGCGGCGCGGGCAACTGCCGCATGATCGGACGGGCGTCGTTCCTCTACCCCTCCACGTTCCGCCAGTTCCACGACGCGGTGAAGTCCCGGCTGGATCGGCTCAAGTCCGTCGATCTGCCCGCCGCCCTGGATGCCGCCAAAATCGAGGCGGACCATCCGAACAACCTCCACTACTCCGTGTTCGTGGTCGGCAGCCTGATGGGGGGAACCTGCTCCGGTTCCTTTATCGACGTCGGCTACTACCTCCGGTCGTTGGGAGACACCTACGCGGCCGGCGGGGGACAGTTCTCGGTCACCGGCATCTTCAGCGCGCCCTCCGCGAGCTATGGCACCTCGGACAACGCCAAGCGGCAGATGGGGAACGTCTTCGCCGCGCTGACGGAGCTGAACCACTACCTCACCGACGGCGTCGCCTACCGCCAAAAATTCGCGATGGACGAGCGCCCGGTGGAGTTCCGGGGTGAAGCGCCGTTCCATGGCACCTACATCGTGATCCCCCGGTCCGCCGACGCCGGCGAGGTGATGCTCGCCCATGCCGCCGTGGGCGACTTCGTCAGCGCGACCGCCATGAGCGACATGGTCGACACGGTCGAGACGAAGCTCATCGACCCCAGCGCGAGCCTCGCCGGCATCCGGCACAAGGGTCGGCACCTCAACTTCGCCACCCTCGGCGTTTCCGTCCTGGAGTACCCCGGGCACCGGATCCGGCTCGCCTGCTCCGAGCGGTTGGTCAGCCAAGCCCTGACCGCCTTCAACACGGCGCGGATCGATCCCGGAGACCCGGAGGCGTTCCTGAACTCGACCCTGAACCTGAGCCTGCAGGGCGTTCGCGAACGCCTCTTGGCTCCCGTGGACGGCGGCGATAGCCTCAGCAAACGGGTCCAGTCCGTCCTAACCTGGGCCGAACACGAGATCCGGTCGGGCAACCCCTCGGCCACCTCCACCGCCGCAGAACGGATCGACGCCGCCTTCAGCGCTTCCCAAGCGCCGACCGGCGCCCTCCCCGCGAACCTCGTCCACTCCACCGTCAACCAAAACCTGCCCGCTGTCCAGAACTTCTACGAGACCAGGATCCGCGAACGGCTGGACGATGCCCTCGTCAACCTGCGCGAAGGGCCAAACTGGTGCAAGCGGCTGCTGGAAGTACTCGCCCAAGCGTGCAAGCGGATCGAAGACGAGCGAACGGGGCCGAGCGCCCACGAAAGCTCCACCGACCTCGCGAACGGATTGGAAAAGCAGAAGCGGTGGGTGCTCGAAGCCGACCAATCCACGTTCCGCCCGTACCGCAAAGCCGCCCTCGCCCACACCGCCGAGAACTGGCGGCGGGCCGCCCAGCGCTACTACGACCAGCGGATCAACGAAGCCTGCGGTGCCGTCGAGAAGGATCTTCTCCTCCGCTTGGCGAAACTGGCCGAAACCGCCTGGGAGCGTCTGGACGGCGAGGAGAACGCCCGCTCGATGGTCAAGATGATCCAACGGGAGATCCGCGATTCGTCCCAAGCCTCCACCGACCTCTCCGTTCCTCCCGTGGTCAACGGGATCAGCACCTTCGACGGCGCGATCGATGCCGCGTACCGGGAGTCTATGGACGCCCTGGCCAACACCAACGCCCCGGGTCTCGAGGGCCTGCACGGCGAGGAGTACGCCAAGGCGTTGCTGATCCGAACCGCCGTGTCGCTCAAAAAGACCCTCTACGGGGAAAAGAGCCCGTTCGATCCGCGCACCTCGGGAAGCGCGGAAGAGTCCACCACCACGATCGAATCCCAGTACCGAAAGGCACTCCGGGATGCCGCCATGAAGCTTTTCGAGGCCGCAACGGACAAGGACGTCCTCGAAGAGGTCTACGGCTCGGCCGCGCATCCCGATGCGACGGCGAGGACGAAAACGGACAAGCTGTGGAGCCTGAGCGAGCCGATGGCGGACATCGATCCGAACGACGGGCCGCTCGCCCCGGCCGGCGAGGGGAACGACTACTTCACCCCCGCGTTCGCCTTCTTCTACCAAGCGAAATCGCCGGAGTTCCCCTACCACAACTTCGGCCAGGCCCTTTCCTTGCCCCTTGACCGACGGGTCAACACGTCCGACAAGACGAAGGCGTTCGTGATCCGCGCCCGCCTGGGGTTCTCCGCCGAGCAAATCACCGCCGTGTCGCAGTACCGGGACGGAGCGGAGTGGTGGCACCGGCACTCCCAAGGCCGGATCCCGCTGTTCTCCCGCCGGGACGTGGCCTGGTATCCGCTCGACGGCAGCCCGCTAAAGCCCGGACTGGACGAGGCGATGGACCTGGCGGTCCTCGCCTGTGCCCTCGGTCTGATCCAGCGCACCAACATTGCCAGCGCGCCCTACGTGGTCCAACTGCCCAGGGCGGACATGAGCGTGCCCGTCCGGCTCGTGAGCGACATCGAGTGGATGGCCTATCAGATCCTCGGCGGCGAACGGACGGACGACGCGATCGAGGTGTACCTCCGGAACACGATCGCTGGGATGTGCGAAGCCGCGACCCGGCAGCAGGTAGTCAACCAGGTGCGCCACATGGTCAACTTCCACCAGACGACGCACCCGGACCTCTCGTACCGCAACCGGGCCCTGGGAAGCGAGGAAGTGGAATCGCGCCTTTTGCACGCCCTCGACCGGTTCCCGCAGGCGCTCGAAAAGTACTACCAGACCTTCCGAGACCCCAACATCAACACCCCGGACACGTACTACCGCGCCGCCCTGCACCCCGCGGCGGGCAGAGGCCTTCCCGACGGCTACTACTGCAACGGACACCACCGCGACGACGGCACCCCCTGCAACCGCCACCTGAAGGACCCCGAGCCCAACCGGGAAAAGCTCATGTCGGAGTTCCCCGAAGTCTGCCCGAACTGCGGGAAGCAACTGCTGAAACCGGGATTCAACCGCTACTGGCGACTGCTTGTAGACGGACTGATCGTCGAGCCGGAGCTGCCGGAAAACGAGAACTACGGATTCGGAGGCGGCGTTCCCGAGCCAACGCGAGTCCCGGCTGACTTCCACCGCAGCTAAGCGACGCACGGCCCCCGTCCCGGGGGCCGACCATCCATGAAACCCTTTCTGGCCAACGTTGTGGGCAACCTCCTCGGCATCGCTGTTTTCGGTGCCATTCTCTTTCTCAGTGGGTTCGATCCCGAGCGACCGGACCCGTTCCAAGCGGCGAAGCTCCTCACCGTCGCGTCGCTCGCCGCGTACCTGACGGCCCGCGCGGTGGTAAGCCGCGCCACCATTGCTCGCGAGATGGCGGCCGTCGAGAACGCCGCCTCCGCCGTCGCCCAGTGGACAGGTACGGCCAGCGCCCCTAAACAAGATTCGCCGGAAGGACGAGCCGTGGCGAAGGCGCGCGCGTGGGGCGCCGCCTCCCCCACCGCCGAGTCGGCCACCGCCTGTGCCGTCGCGGCCGGCCGCGAATGGATGGCGCGCATCGACCGGCACCGAACGTTCGGCGGAAGCGCCGTCTACGTTGGACTGGCGGGCACCCTGCTCGGACTGACTATCTCGGTCGCCGGGATCGGGCACCTCGGCGCCGAAGGCGACGGGCTCCGTCAGCAGATCCTCGCCGTGATCGGCGGTTTCAGTTCCTCGTTCTTCTGCGCCCTCGCCGGGGTCGTCGCCACCGTCGGCGTTGGGGGCCGGGTCTCTCGGTTCGACGCCCAGGTCGAGCGGCTGGAAGACGCGCTGACGGACTACTTCATGGCCAAGCTCTACCCCGCCCTCGTCGAGACGCGGCAAAGTTTGGAAGCGCATCGGCAACGGTCGCAATCGGAAGCGCTCGCGACGAAGCTCAGCGCTGAGATCGGTGCCGTCCTCCAGAAGGTCGCCGCCGACCTGCGCACCCAAATCGACGTCCTCGGAGAAGTCGCCCGTGCGGCCAAGATCTCTGGGGAGCTAAGCGAGCGGACCGCCTCCTCGGTAAAGGAGTCGGCGGACAAGCTCGCCGAAAGCGCGCAAGATATCGCCGACGGAGCCGGCAGCCTGGTGAAGGCCGCGGAGGCGCTGGCCGGTGGGGCGACGACCCTTGAGGACTCCGTAGACGCTCTCACTCCCCTGAAAACGATCGCCGAACTGCTTTCGACGGTGGTCGTCGATCTCGCCCCCCTCTTCGAGTCGAGTCGCGCCCTCAGCGATTCCCTGGGCAAAATACGCGACTTTCCCGAGCGGGCGGAAGGGATCGTAATGAAGCTCGCCGGCGAGCTCTCGGCTAATCAGAATGAAAGCAAAAAGCTGCTCGAAGGGCAGACGGAGGGCATCGCCAAGATCCTGGAGCACATCAAGACCGAGATCGACCTCCTGAGGGCCGCCGTCAACGACTACAGCACCCTGGTGCGCGACGTCCCCGCTGGCGCCGCCGCCGAGCGGATCACCCGGGAGCTCGAGTCGGCGGTGGGGGCCGTGCGCGCCGAAGGACAGGCCGAGGCCCAGCGGCTAAACGAAGTTCGCAGCCAAACGATCGACGTCGAGTCGCGGGTTACAACCCTCCTCGCCCAGTTGGAACAGGCCAGCCAGGCCGTCCGGAAAGACATGCAAGCCTCGGCCGAGGCAATGCGCCAAGCCCGCGCGGAGGTCGACCTCATGCAAGAGCGTCTCGACGGCACCATCCTGGTGCCAAGGCCATGGGGCCGCAAGTGAGGCTGGCCCGCCGCGTCCGCAGTTTCTCCGCGAACCCGTTCGTGGTGTTCGCTGACGTCGCGATCGCCTTGGCGTTTATCTTCGCCCTTTCCGCCGTCGCCCTGAGTAAGCTCCTGAGCGATGCCGCTCGGGCCGAAAACCAGGACGGCTTCCGCAACCGCATGGTGACAGCGGTGTTCGGCAAGGACGCCCGCACGGTGCCCGTCACCAACGCCGAGGACCAGAAGGTGCTGAAGGACGCCTTCTGGATCGTGGACCGGCTGAACCGCACCCTGGGGCGCATCGAGCAGAAAGGATCGTTCCAACGGATCCGCTTAACGGGAATGTACGACCCCATGAGCGCCGATCTAAAGCCTGGCCGGAAGCCGTACGTCTACCGGTTGGTGCGGGTAGTGCGCGACGAAATGGCGAAACGCCGGGTGTCCTACCTCCACCTGCACGGCGTGACCAGCGGTGTCGAGGACCTGTCGAACGCCCGGCTCGCGGGCGAACGGGCAAACCGGCTTTTCGACGATCTCGTGGACCAAAACCTGATCTCGGCCAAACCGATGGGAAACAAGTTCGCGGACGCCTCGCGCATCAATCGCATCTACGTCGTACCCTACGGCAAGCCGGGACTCTACCGCGATGCTCCCGGCCCCGGCTCCGCCCGGGTGGACTTCGTCCTCTACTTCGGCGACGTTGAACGATCGTGAACCCCACCGTCGCGACGCAACTGGAAGCGCTGGCCGAGTTCGTGCGTGGGTCCGACGTGGAGGATCCGGCCCAACGGTCGGAGTTGCTGGCCCGGGTAAGTTTCCTCCGCGACTCCGTGGCCGTCCGCACCGCCTTCATCGGACCCGAGGAAAGGGCGCGCGTCGCGGAGATCCTCCAGTTGGCTCTGAAGGCCGCCACCGACCAGCCCTCGCTCGGAACCAGCCTGCTACGATCCCTCCTGGCCGTGCTCCCGCCCGCCGACCCCCTCTACCC
>Ga0216301_1000387_pt1 | contig 11804 bp, 9 predicted proteins | sample 4hB_Boncat_minus_FD_156203 | JGI IMG/M metagenome (GOLD analysis project Ga0216301, IMG submission 156203) | Terrestrial sediment cell enrichment communities for BONCAT metagenomics from Utah, United States - 4hB_Boncat_minus | ecosystem: Environmental > Terrestrial > Deep subsurface > Rock...
GTGTGGAGGCAGACCAGCGCCTGGTGGAAGTTGTCCGCCGTCATCTCCCACTTGCCGCCCACGTCGCCGAAGTTCCAGGCCATCGCGTCGCGCAGGTTGTCCTGGTCGATGATCCCGTAGCCCCAGAAGCCCGCGCCGATGACGGCCACCCCCTGCATGATGCACTCCAGCGCGCAGTAGGAGGCGCCCACCAGCACGTGCGCCCGCCCCATAATCGGCACCGGCTCCGGCACGGCGCCCAGCACCTGGACCACCTCCCGGCCCCGGCGGCGGTTGACTTCGCGGGCGGCGCGCTTCACGTCGCGGAGCAGGCTGCCGTCGCCGAGCACCTGGAGCGTGCTCTCGGGGACGGTCTCCTGGAACCGCTCGAAGGCGGCGATGAGGTTGAGCGCGTTCTTCCCCTTGCGCTTCGACATCCGGCCGACCCCGACGATTCGGAACGGGCCGCCGTCATCGGGAAAGTGCGGGCGGTGCTCGATGGGCCGGCGCAGGAGGATGACCTTCTCCATGTCGATCACCCCCTTGCGCGAGAGGCTCTCGACCGCGATCTCCTCGAAGGTCATGATCTTGAGCGCCCGCTGCAGGCAGGTGGCGTGGTGGTCGTGCTTGCCCAGGAGGCCGTGGACGCTCATCACCATCGGCGTTCCGGTGCGCTTGCAGGCCCACTCGGCGGCGCGGCCGGGTGTGGCGTTCGAGGCGTGGACCAAGTCGATGCGGTTGCGGCGGATGGCCCGCTCGATGAAGAGGCCGCCCCACGGCGCCGGCGGCGTCCAGACGTAGTGGACGCCCGCCTCGCGGAACCGGGGCAGCACCTCGCCGGGCTGGGAGGCCAGCCACACCTCGTGGCCGCGCTTGCGGAGCCCCCGGGCGATGTTCAGGCGGAAGGTGCTTCCACCCCCGATCTTAGCGTTACGTCCAACGAAGAGAATGCGCATGCTCGGTCCGGCCCTCGCGGAGATTGTCGGCCGCCGCAGCGGCCTCTAAAGAGTATGTCTCAGTCGTCGGGATGATTCTGGAGTGCGGAGGGGCTGACGGAGACGGGACGGGCCGCCGGGAGGCGGCGCGGGGCGACCGGCTCCGGGAACAGCCAGCGATGCTGCTTCCAGAACGCGGCGCACCGGGGGGCCAGTTTGCCGGCGCGGAACGGCGTGAGGAACGGGCGGAGCAGCTCCGCCTGGCGGTCCGCCAGTCCGCTTCCTGGGTCCAGCCGCTCCAGATAAGTTCGGATGAGAAACGCCAGCCCGGCTTCCGACAAGCTCTCGCCGAGCTGGCGGCGGACCTGGTACAGGTTCACCAGGCGCTCGGTCCAGCGCGGCGTGCGCACGTGGAGGGCGTCGTAATCGAGGATCAGGATCTCGGGCCGCTCGGGCCATCCCATCAGCCGCAGGTTGCAGCCGCTGTAATCGGCGATCCACAGGCCCTGCCGATGGAGCGCGGCGAGGTGGCTGGCGAGGACCGTGACGAGACGCTCCCAGGCGGCGCCTTCCACGGTGGAGAGGACCTCCCCTGGCCGGGCGCCGTCGTCCACCCAACGGGCGATGAGGAAGCTGCGGGGAGCGCCGCCAGGGCGCCGTTCTTCGGCCAGGGCGAGCGGGGCGGCGGCGAGGAACCCGCGCTCCGTGAGAGCGCTATGCGCGCGGACGGCGAGCCGCGCGCGAGACGGACCTCCAGCTCCGGCGAGGAGGCTGCGCCAGAAGCCGTGCCGGTATTCCTTCACGGCGGCCATGCCGGAGCCGCAGCGGACGCGGCTTACCGGCCGCCACGACCGGGATTGGATCAACTGCGCGTTCCCCGTGGCTACAGCCCGCCCATGCTCCTCCAGCGCCGCCCGCACTTCCGGGAGCGTGGCGTCGAGGCACTGGATGGTCAGGCTCATCAGGAGATGCGACTTCGTCAAGAGGAGGGCGCGGCGACGGCGCCGCCGGGCGAGGTAACGGCGCTGCCGTCGCGGCCCGGCGTCTGCTCATGTTAATCGTCGCTTAAGACGGCGCCTCCTGGCGCCGCACGAAGTCGGCGCGGTTACCGGTCGCAAAAAGCGATCATGCGGTCGTGAAAGGAGGGCGACTCGATGAAGCGCACCTTCCGGAACAGCTCCAGGTGCGTGACGAACGCCAGCTCGAAGGCGGCGGGGCTGAAGTAACTTACCGTGTACGGCTTCGTGCCGAGGCCGATGCAGGGAAGCCGGTTGTAGCGGCGGCGAATGAGGCGGCTCAAGCCGCTGGCCTTCAAAAAGCCGCGGTCCGACAGCGTCGGAAACTCGACGATCACCCGTTCGGTGGCCAGCGCCGCGACCCGCTTCATCATCCCGAACGGGTCTTTGAAGTGATGGATCACGTTGAGGAGCAGCACCTGGTCGAAGGTCTCCTCGAACTCGGCTTCAGCGAACCCGCCGTACCGGATGGTGACAGGCCCGCCCTTCATCTCCGCCACTGTGCGGGCGATGTCGAAGCGCTCCCTGTCCATCTCCAGCCCGGTAGCGCTAACCGCGCCCCGACGCACCGCCTCGTGGCAGAAGTAGCCGAAGTTGCAGCCGATATCCAGGATGCGCTTGCCGGTGGGAGGGGACTGGAACACCGCGTCCGCCGTCGCGCGGCGGTCGCGGCCCTTGATCTCGAAGCCGTGCGGCAGCTCGATCCGTTGATAAAAGGGGACCCGCGTGGCCTCAAGCCACATGCGGATGGCGTCGGCGTCCCAGACGGAAGATGAGTCCAATAGACACTACACTCTCTAGGCCGCCCGCCGGAAGCGGGGCCATGTTGCTACAGAAACGGGCGGAGACGCGCGGAGAGTTCCCGCCGGCGCCGGAGGCAGCGTCCCGCGCGGGAAGCATGCGGCGTGCTGGCGCCGGGGTCGCCGGCCGATGATATGATTCGACGGCAGCGAAGCCGCCCCTCTGAGTAGAAGCATAACGCGCTGATGCCGGTACAGACGCCCCCTCTCCATTCTTCCACTCCCCAGGTGTCGATTATCATCGTCACCTACAACGCGGTGGACTACGTGCGGCGGTGCCTCGACAGCATCCGCCAGCACACATCCACGCCGCACGAGATCATCGTCCTCGACAACGCGTCCCGCGAGGAGACGCGCAGCTACCTGCGGGAACAGACCGACATCCGTCTCTTTCTGAACGAGGACAACCGCCTCTGGTGCGCGGGGTGCAACCAGGGCATGCAGGAAGCGGACCCCGCCTCTCCGTACCTGCTGATGCTGAACCCCGACGTGGAGGTGCTGCGCGACGACTGGCTGCAGGTGCTGATCGACGTGATGGAGCTGGACCCGGCGGTCGGCATCGTGGGAACGAAGCATCACTACCGGAAGGCCGGTCCCATCTACGGCTGGATCGACGGCCAGTGCATGATGTTCCGGCGCAAGATGGTGGAGCAGATGGGCTACATGGACTGCGCGCGCTTCCCGATGGGCGGCGGGCCGCAGCTCTACACCATCCGCGCCTTCAAGGAAGGGTGGCGCTACAAGACCGTCCACCCCCACGACCACCTCATCAGCCATCACGGGAAGAAGTCGCGCGCCGAGCTGAAGGGCAAGAAGGCCTGGACCGCCGTCCGGCCGGACTTCGTGGCCCTGATGCGCGAAGAAGGATTGGAGCCGCAGGGGCAGAGCGGCCTCCGCGCCTTCCTGGAAGCGCGCGTCTACGCCCTCCGCCGCGAGCGGTTCTTCTACGCGCCGCCTTCCCGCGCGCTGCAGGCCTCCTCCCGCACTCCTTGACCGCCGCCCCTCCGGCTGCACTATGGCGCGTATTCTCCTCACGAACTGCTCCCCGGACGGGGGCGGCCTCTACCTCCTGGATACCGGCTCCGCCCAACTGAAGCGGCTCTTCGACCAGTCATGCCGGGGCATGACGTGGGGTCCGGACGGGCTCTACGTCGTCCGCGACCGGGGCGAGATCTACCGTGTGGACCTTGCGTCGGGCGCGGCGACCCTGAGGGCGGAGACGGGGCTCCGGGGCTGCCACGATCTGCGCTGGATCGACGGCTGGTTCTACCTGGTGGCCTGTTACGGCAACCAGGTGCTACGCCTGCACGCGGACCTGAAGCCGGTGGACACGCTCCAGGTGGTGGCGGACCCCGCCGACGTGTGCCACGCCAACTGCCTGGCCCACGTGGACGGCGAGCTGCTGCTGAGCATCTTCACCCTCACGCCCGGCGAGCGGAGCGCGAAGAACGGGACCCCGGTGTGGCGGACGGAGGGCAAGATCCTGCGCCTGGACTGGGAGCGCAAAGGTTACGACATCCTCTTCGAGCCCCTGTCGCAGCCTCATAGCCTCGTGCGCCACGACGGCCGCCTCTACTGCTGCGAATCACACGCGGAGCACGTGGCGAGCGTGTCGCTGGAGCGTGGGACCAAAGAGGTGCTGCACCGCCTCCACGGCTTCGTCCGGGGCCTCGCCTTCGCGGATGGAAAGCTGTACGTGGGCGTCACCCACAAGCGCCTCAAGCACGAGCCGATCCCGAAGCGCTGGATCGAGCGGCTGCGCTGGTGGTGCGGCGTGCTGGAGATCGACCCGGCCACGGGCCGCATCGAGCGCCGGTTCAAGGTTCCGGGCACGGACGTGTATGAGTTGATGACGCTGGAGGACGGGATGGGTGGGTGAGAGTTGTGTGGGTGTGTGGGTGTCGGGGTGATGGTTGTATGGGAGTGACTAACGGTAGTTATTGCGAGCGAAGGACCGTGGAACGCCCGGAACGGGTGAGAAACACCAGCGGTTTCCCGGTTACGGCGTCATTGCGAACGGAGCGACGGAGGAGCGGAGTGCGGCAATCCCCTCCGTGAAGCCGTACCGCCTCTCGGAGGGGACTGCCGCAGTCGCTAAGGCTCCCTCGCAGTGACAGTGGAGTCAGGAGCATGTGTTTCTGGAGAGGAGGGCGGAGGGATCGGAAACCTGCGCTCCGAGATCCGCGTTCCGAACTCAGTCCACCCATACAACTAACACCCAGACACCCACGCACCCTAATCACCGAGGCCCAGCTCCGCCAGCACCAGCGCGGCGAGGAGCGGGATCATGATCTCGTGGTGGCCGGTGAGCGCGACGCCCCGGCCCCCCATGTGGCGGACGCGGTCCACGAGCTGGGTTCCGGAGCGGTAGTTCCGGATCATGTCGAAGTCGACACTAAGGCAGCCGTCGAGCGTGCGGCCCAGGTTCCGCGTCACGGCGAACGCCTTGAGGACGACCTCCGGCATCAGCACGGCGGAGCCGAAGTTCATGAGCACGCCGCCGGAGAGCTCGGTCACCTGCTGCGTAAGGCGGCGGAAATCGCGGAGGCTTCCCTCGCCGATGGCGGCGCCGTCCGCGCTCGGGTGCATGTGGATGATGTCCGTGCCCACGGCGACATGAATGGTCATTGGGATTCCCAGCGCCGCCGTCTGCGCCAGCAGGCTGTGCTCCGCGTGGGGCGCGTTCACCGCCAGCAACGCCTTCCCCACGCTCTCTCCCAGGCCGAGGCCCTGCCGCACGCCGTCCGCCATCGCGCCGTTCAGAAACGCCTGCGTCTCTTCGGCCATGCCGAAGGTCCCGTCTCGCAGGCCCTGCGCCACCTCCTCGGAGGTGTGGCCAAAGAGGGCCAGCTCGGCGTCGTGAACCAGCGTGGCGCCGTTCGAGGCGAAGCCGGTGACGATCCCCCGCCGCGCCAGGTCGATGAGCACCGGCGCCAGGCCGCACTTGATGACGTGCGCGCCCATCGTCACCAGCACGGGCCGCCCGGCGCGGTGCGCCCGCGCCACCCCCGAAACCACGTCCCGGAGGACGTCGGCGGCCAGCAGGCGCGGGAGGCGGTCGAGGAAGCCGGGGAGCGGCGCGGGGGCCGGAGCGCGATGCTCCAGAAGCACCTTGCTGTCGCGCTCCGCGATGGAATGGGTGCGAAGCTGCGTGACGTCGAGTTCATCCATCGGCAGCTCTCTTTCAACCCGGCAGCAGGAGGGACTGCTTGCTCTGCTCGCCCCAGGTCACCAGCCACTTTCGCGCCACGTAATTGCCGCGCGGCGTCTCGTTCTCCCGCAGGAACTGGAGGTAGCGGCGGTGCAGCTCGGCGGCGACGCCGCGGTTGGCCCGGTACACGTCGTTGGTCTCGTTGGGGTCGCTCGGCAGGTGATACAGCTCCGGCTCCACGCCGCTGCGCCAGAACACGAGCGCCCATTCGTCCGTGCGGACGACGCTGGGCCGGAACGAGCTCCAGCCGCGCAGCGACCAGGAAGACACCGCTACGTCCCGCACCCGCTCCTCTTCGCCCTTGAGCACCTGCGCGAGGGACGCCGTCGTCATGCTGTCCGGCCGCTTCACGCTGGTCAGGTCGAGCAGCGTCGGGCCCACGTCGCCGGGATGCGCGAAGCCGTTCCGGCGGCCCGGCTTCAGGCCCGGCGCGCGGAACAGCAGCGGCACGCGAGCGACCTCGCAGTAGGTCGGCCAGCCCTTCAGGCTCTCCTGCTTTCCGCCCATCTTACCGAGCAACCCGCGCTCGCCCAGCAGGATGCCGTGGTCGGACATGAACACGACTACGGTGTCCTCACGCCGGCCAAGCGCGTCGATCGTGTCTAGCAGCTTCCCCACCCACCGATCCACCATCGTCACTTCGCCGGCGTAGAGGGCGCGGATGCGGCGGATATCTTCGGGGGAATAGGTGTCCGCGCGGCCGTAGGCGGGGTAGACGACGTTGTCGCCGGAGCCGTCCGGATCGTAGAGATCGACGTAGTGCTGGGGCGGGTCCCAGGGCTCGTGGGGATCGAAGATGTCCACGTAGAGGAAGAACTTGCTCCGGTCGTGGTTGCGCTCCAACCAGTGGCAGGCCTCGTTCACCACCTGCGGCGCGAAGTAGTCTTCCTCGGTGCGGCGGATGGAGACGTTCCGGAAATACTGGTTGATACGGCCGTCCGCGCTGTCCCGGAGCTTCTTTGGATCGCAGGGCCAGGTGAACTCCCGGCTTTCCGGCTGGAAGTTGTCGTACCACTGGCCGCGCACCCGGTGCCGGGCATGGAAGCCCCGGTCGTAGCCGTAGCCGGGCCGGCAGAGCGGGAGGTTGTCCGTCACCATTGCGCAGGTGTAGCCCGCCTTCGCGAGCGTCTCCGACAGCAGCGGGTCTTTGGACGGGATGGGGCCCCAGTTGAGGTACGGGAACACGAACTTGCCCGTGAACATCTCGGCCCGGCAGGGCAGCGTGGGGAAGCTGCACGAATAGGCCCGATCGAAGACGACGCTTTCTTCGGCCAGCCGGTCGAGGTTCGGCGTGTGCATCGCCTTGTTGCCGTAGAAGCCCAGGTGGTCCCGGCGTAAGGTGTCGCTGATAATGAGGACGACGTTCATGGGTGTCTCGGCGTCAGGCCTTCTGCTCCGCGCGGGCGCCCGCGGGCGGGGCCCAGGAGAGGAAGAAGCGGCGCGACCAGTAGTTGGCGGGCGGGCAGGACTGCCGCTTCAAGAAACGCACGTAGCGGGCGTGCAGGCCGCGCGCCACGTCCCGGTGCTGCGCGTAAACGTCCGTGGTTTCGGCGGGATCGGAGGGCAGGTGATGCAGCAGCGGGACGATGCCGGTGCGCCACCAGATCATGGACCATTCCTCATCTCGAATGCGGGTGGGATGGTGCCGCCGCCAGCCCCGGTACGACCATGCCGTCACCGCCACGTCGCGCAGGGACGGCGTCTCCCCGCGCACCAGCGGCAGGAGCGACGACGCCCGGACATCCGCCGGGACGGGGGCGCCCGCCAACTCCAGCAGCGTGGGCATCAGGTCGCCGGGATGCACGAAGGCGGAGAGGCGGCGCGGCGTCACGCCCGGCAGCCGCATCATGAATGGGATCTGGCTCACCTCGGCGTACGGCGGCCACCCGTCCACGTCGCCGCGCCCCTTGCCCGACTTCCCAATCAGGTTGTGCTCCCCCAGGAAGATTCCGTGGTCCGAAAGGAACACCACCGCCGTGTTCTCGCGCAGGCCGAGGCGGTCCACCGCCTCCAGGAGCCGGCCGGTCCACTGGTCCACCATCCGCACCTCGCCCCGGTACAGCTCGCGGATGCTCGCCACCTCCTGCGGGGTGTAGTGGCTGGCGCGGCCCAGACGCGGATAGATGATGCGGTCGTCGCCCACGAGGTCGCGGTCGAGGTAGCTGTCCGGCGGGTCCCAGGGCTCGTGCGGATCGAAGCAGTCGACGTAGAGGAAGAAGGGACGCTCGCCCCGAGAGCCTTCCAGCCAGTCGACGGCGGACTGCATCACCTGCGGCGCGAAGTAGTCTTCTTCCCGCCGGCGGCCGGCGGTGTTGCGGAGGTGCTGCCGCACGCGCTCGTGCTGGCCCAGCTTCTCGGCCGGCGCGGGGAAGGCGACTTCCGCCGGCTCCTTCACCCAGGGATCGTACCACTGGCCCCGGATGTGCGTCTTGCTCTCGAACCCCCGGTCGAAGCCATAGCTGGGACGGGAGACGGGCAAGTTGTCGAGCACCATCGCCGTCTGGTAGCCCGCCGCCGCCAGCCGCTCGGCAAGCGGGGTTTCGCCGGCTGGAAACGGGCCCCAGCGGAAAAACGGGAAGGCGAACTTGCCGGTGAACAGCTCCACGCGACAGGGCAGCGTGGGGAAGCTGCACGCGTGGGCGCCGTCGAAGACGACGGACTCGCCGGCGAGACGGTCCAGGTTCGGCGTGCGGACTTCGGCGCTTCCGTAGCAGCCCAGGAAGTCCCGCCGGAACGTATCGCACAGTACGACGATGAGGTTCAGCCTGTCGGACAACGGACCCTTCTCCCCATCCGGCGCCGCGTCCCGGAGCCTGCGGCAAAGTATATCATCCAACCGGCCTGCGGGTTTCGGGTGTCGGGTGTCGGGTGTCGAGCGCGAGAGCCTCCAACCCGGAACTTGAAACCTGGAACCCGAAGCTGTCGGCGGCGGCGAGGACGCGGGCGGGCGTCAGCCCGGTCATGCACACCGCGTTGGCGCAATCCTTGCTGCTGGGACACACGCAGGGCACGTCCGAGAGCACCGCGCGACTCGGGCTGCCATAGGGGCAGAAGCGCGTGCTTTCGATGAGGAGGTCGGTGGGGCCGTAAAGCGTCACGGCTGGAACCTTCATCGCGCTCGCCAGGTGCATGGGCCCGGTCGATACGCTGACGAAGAGACTGGCTTCGGCAAGCACGGCGGCCAGGCTGCGGAGGTCCATCCCGCCGGCCAGGGCCAGCGCCGGCCGCCGCATCGCGCCCACCACCCGCTGCACCAGCTCCCGCTCGCCGCCGCTGCCGGTTACGGCGACCTGATAGCCGCGCTCGGCCAGGCCGTCCGCCACGGCGCCGTACTGCTCCGCTGGCCACGACTGCCGCCCGCCGCCGTGGCCTGGATGGACGATCGCCAGCCGCCGCGTCTCGTCACGGCCCTTTTCGCGCAGCCAGCCCCGCGCCTTTTCCCGCTCTTCGGGCGCCAGACACACCCGGTAGCCGTCGTGGCGCGGCTCGATGCCCAGCTCGCGCAGGACATCCAGGTTGTGCTCGATCTCGTGCTTCTCACCCTGGAGCCGGTCCTGGCGCACGTGTTGGTGGAACATCCGCGCCCAGTGCGGCTTGCGGCGGTCGCCGTAGCGCCAGACGCAGGTGCGCCAGGGGATGCCGGACTGCCAGAGGGCGAAGGCGATGCTGCTGGCGGCGTGGATGGACAGCGCCCAGTCGAATTCGCGCTCTCGCAGCTCCCCGATGAACCGGAGCCGAGCCACCACCGAGCGATGCGTGCTCTGCCGGTCGTAGGTCAGCACCTCGTTCAGGTCCGGATTGCCCCGCAGCAGCACGTCCATCGGGCTATGCACGAGCGCCGCGATGTGCGCCTGGGGAAACTGCGCGCGCACCGCCGTGAACAGCGGCGTGGCGCAGAGGACGTCGCCCAGCCGCTGGCTCTGCACCAGCAAGATGCGCCGGATAGGCAGCGTGCCGTAGCCGATGGAGGGCCAGGTGGCGGCCGGCTCAGGCATCGCCGCCCACCTCCGCCAGCAGCTCCAGCCAGCGGTCGGTGGACCGCGCTTCGGAGAACTCGTCCAGGGCGCGGGCGCGGCCCGCCGCGCCCAGCCGCCTCCGCAGGTCCGGATCGCTCGCCAGCGCGGCCAGGTTCCGCCGGAAAGCCGTGTCGTCACCCACCGGCGACAGCAGCCCGGTCTCGCCGTCCGTCACCAACTCGGAGGTGCCGGAGGCCGCCACGGCGACCACGGGCAGGCCGGCGGCCATCGCTTCGAGCACCGCGTTCGGAGCGCCTTCCCGCCGCGACGGGTGGCAGAACAGGTCGGCCGCGCGCATGAGGCGCGGGACGTCGGGACGGAAGCCCAGCAGGCGGACCCGCCCGCCGACGCCGCGCGATTGAACGGCGGCTCGCAGGCGCTCCGCTTCGGGTCCTTCGCCGGCCATCCACACGCGCAAGCGCGGATGGGCAGCGGCCAATTCCGCCACGGCGTCGATCACCAGAGCGTGTCCCTTTTCCGGAGCCAGCCGCGCCGCGACGAGCGCCACCACAGCGTCGGGGGCGGCGCCCAGCTCCTCGCGGACGCCCGTCGGAACGGCGGCGTCGAGCGGGGCCGGGGCCACGCCGTTGTAGATGAGGCGCAGGCGGTCGGGGGGGACCCAGCCAAAGGCGAGCAGTTCCTGGCGGGTCGCCTCTGCGTTGACTACGTAGCGCGCCACGCGCGGGCCGACGAGGAGGCGGTTGTGGGCCTTGTTCTTGAAGCTGCCTTCCAGGCCGTTGCGGTAGACCACGGGCAGCGGGCGATCCGGCCGCGCCAGCCGCGCCGCGATCACTCCCACGCGGGCGGCGCGCTCATTGCAGCAGATGACGACGTCCGCTTCCGCTTTCCGCAGGGCGCGCGCCAGGCCGATCATGGCGGCGGGAGAGACGTCGTGGCGCAGGAGCACCGGAGAGAAGGGGATCTGCTCTGCCTCGCAGCGCCGCGCCAGCTCGCCGCCGGGAGACCCGACTACGGTAATCGTGTGTCCCCGACCGGCAACGCAGCCGGCGAACCGTAGGACCCATTTCTCGCCGCCGCCGTAGGCGCGGATGGAGTTGACAACAGCTAGGCGCACGAGGAGTAAAGCTCGAGAGGAGGAGGCGCCTGGGCCATTGCACTCTCCCCGCACGGAATGCGCGATAATCTCCCGATCGGCATGCTCCCTGGCGACAAGGGCTAGCGTCTCCGGTCGGAGCGGACGCGCTGAGACGGCGGCACGGAATACAGCTTCAACGCCGCGTCCACGCACTCGTCCGCGCTGATCGTGTGCAGGCAGGGTAGCGGACAGCTTCCGCACGAGTGGTCGTGACGGAGCACGGCCTTCAAGCTGGTGAACGGTCCGAACTTGGTGGGATTCGTCGGCCCGAACATGGCGACGACGGGCACCGCGAGCGCGACGGCCATGTGCATGGGCCCCGTGTCGCCGGTCACCAGCAACTGGCAGCGCTCCAGCAGCGCGGTCGTGTCGCCGAGCGACGCCTGCCCGGCGGTGACGAGCGGCTGGTGGCGCATCCGGTCCACAATGGCGTTCGCGCGCTCGATATCCCGGTCGCCGCCGAAGATCATGACGGGGAGACCCAGCTCTTCGTGCAGCCGGTCGGCCACCTCGGCGAACCGCTCCACCGGCCAGCGCTTCTCCGGCTTGGTGCCGCCGGGATTGATGCCGATGAAGCGAGCGTCGGAGTCCATTCCCCGGTCCGCGATAAACCGCTCGACGCGCTCCCGCGACGCCGGGGTCGGGCCCAGCTCCAGCACGGGGTTCCGGTCGCGGGGGCAGCCCAGGAGGTGCGCGATATCTAGGTACTTGTAGACTTCGTGGCGCTCGGGGACGATGGGAACGTTGTGGC
>Ga0216301_1000388_pt1 | contig 11779 bp, 10 predicted proteins | sample 4hB_Boncat_minus_FD_156203 | JGI IMG/M metagenome (GOLD analysis project Ga0216301, IMG submission 156203) | Terrestrial sediment cell enrichment communities for BONCAT metagenomics from Utah, United States - 4hB_Boncat_minus | ecosystem: Environmental > Terrestrial > Deep subsurface > Rock...
CCCCAGCCCTCTCCCCGCCGGGGAGAGGGGGCAGGCTGACCGTTCCCAGCTTTCAGAGGTCCGCGCCGCTTGTGACTGCGCCTTGCGATGCCGAGCCGACGAGGCGGGCATATTTCGCGTAGGCGCCGGTGACTCCTTCGCCGCGCGGCCGCACCTCGGCGGGGCCGCGGGCGGCGAGGTCGGCGTCCGTCTCGATCACGCGCGCTTCGACGTCGATGACGATGCGGTCGCCGCTCTGGACGAGCGCGATGGGGCCGCCGCGCGCTGCTTCGGGGGCGATGTGGCCGACCATGAAGCCGTAGGTGGCGCCCGAAAAGCGGCCGTCCGTGACGAGCGCGACGTCGTTGCCGAGGCCGCGGCCCTGGATCGCGGCGGTGATCGCAAGCATCTCGCGCATGCCCGGCCCGCCGGACGGGCCTTCGCCGCGGATGACGACGACGTCGCCGGCCTCGATGCCGCCATGAGTGAGGGCGTCGAAGCAGGCTTCCTCGCCCTCGAACACCTTGGCCGGCCCCTCGAAGCGAAGGCGCTCGTGCCCTGCGAGCTTCACGACGCAGCCTTCGGGCGCGAGATTGCCGTAGAGGATGCCGAAGCCGCCGCGGCTCTTGATCGGCGCTTCGGCAGTGACGATCACCTCCTGGCCCTCGGTCTCGGCGGCGCCTTCGAAATAGGAGAAGAGCGAGCGGCCGGTTACGGTCGGCGAGTCCTCGATGAGCCCTGCTTCCATCAGCCGCCGGCCGAGGAGGGCCGAGCCCCCAGCCGCGGCCATGTCGGGGGCCATGAAGCGGCCGCCGGGCTTCAAGTCCCCGATGACGGGCGTGGCGCGCGAGACTTCGTCGAACAGGTCGATGTTGAACTCGGCCGCGGGAATGCCCGCCTCGCGCGCGATTGCAAGGAGGTGGAGGACGAGGTTGGTCGAGCCCGCAGTGGCGGTGCCGGCGACGGCGGCGTTGCGGAGGCTGGCGGGCGTGATGAACCGGCGGGCGTTGCGGCCTTCGCGGACCGCTTCGACCAGGATCCGGCCGGCCTCGACCGCGGTAGCAGACTTGTCCGGGTGGACGGCGGGGACGTCGTTGAGGCCCATCGGCGAGAGGCCGAGGAAGGTCATCGCAAGCGCCATCGTGTTGGCGGTGAACTGGCCGCCGCAGGCTCCCGCGCCGGGGCAGGCGGCCTTTTCGACGGCTTCAAGCTCCTCGTCGTCGATCGTGCCGGCGCTGTGCGCTCCGACCGCCTCGAACACGTCCTGGATGGTGAGCGCCTTGCCGCGGAGGCGCCCGGGCATGATCGAGCCGCCGTAGAGGATGACGCTCGGCAGATCGAGCCGCGCGGCGGCCATCGCGGCGGCGGGAATCGTCTTGTCGCAGCCGACGAGGAAGAGGACGGCGTCGAGGGAATGGCCGCGCACGGCGAGCTCGGCGGAATCCGCGATCACTTCGCGGCTCATCAGCGAAGCGCGCATTCCGGGCGTGCCCATCGAGATTCCGTCGGTGACGACGATGGTGTTGAAATCGACCGGAGTCCCGCCCGCTTCCGCGATTCCGCGGCGGGCATGCTCGGCGAGGCCGCGAAGGTGCATGTTGCAGGGCGTGACGTTCGACCAGGTGTTGACGATCGCGATCATCGGCTTCGACATCGCCGCGTCGTCATAGCCGGCCGCGCGGAGCATGGCGCGGCCCGGCGCTCGGGCGGGGCCTTCGAGCAGGTGACGCGACGGCAGATCTGCGGGAGGCATTCGATTTTCCTGTGTTTGGGATGCAATTGCCGACCGCTCGGTCGACTTATTCCTTCCAAAGCATAGCCCGCGCTTTTCTCGGGACAAGGGCGATTTGCGCTTGCGCGCGCATTGCATTGCAGCATAGAAGGATTGCGAAACAGGATCCCATGAGTGGGCTCTCAGAAGGTGGGATAGAACGTGCAGCTCAGCTCGAAGCTCAGCGCCGGAACGACGACGGAGGCCCTCCGGGCCGCCGGCACCCTCCTTTTTACCCTCGTACTTATTAGCACCCATACGGGAGCGGCGCCCGGCTCTGGATAAAGGTCTGAAACAGGCTGAACTCTCGAAGCCCCCCGCTCCCGAACCGGAGCGGGGGGTTTTCTTTTGCGCGACGAAGGAGATTTCCACGTGGTTACCATCTACACTGAAAAAGACGCCAATCCCGCGGCCCTCAAGGGGAGCAGGATCGCGGTCGTCGGCTATGGCAGCCAGGGGCGCTCGCATGCGCGGAACCTGCGCGACAGCGGCTTCGAGGTGATCGTGGGCGCGCGTGCCGGCGGCGGCGCCGAGCGGCGGGCAAAGGCGGACGGCTTCCGCGTCGTCGCCCCGGCAGAGGCGGCGAAGGAAGCGGCGCTGGTGGCGTTGCTGACGCCCGACATGAGCCACCGCTCGGTCTATGCGCGCGACATCGAGCCGAACCTGGCGCCCGGCTCCGCTTTGCTCGTGGCGCACGGTTTCTCGGTCCATTACGGCGAGGTGGTGCCTCGGAAGGACATCGACGTCGTGCTGGTGGCGCCGAAGGGTCCGGGCGACCTCGTCCGCCGCGAATATGAGATCGGCCGCGGCGTGCCCTGCCTGTTCGCGGTGCAACAGGACTCGACCGGCAAGGCGCGCGAAAAGGCGCTCGCTTATGCCTCGGGCATCGGCGGCACTCTTGCCGGCGCGATCGAGACTACGTTCCCGGAAGAGACCGAGACCGATTTGTTCGGCGAGCAGGCAGTTTTGTGCGGCGGCGCGAGCGAGCTGATCACGGCGGGGTTCGAGACGCTAGTGGAGGCCGGCTACAAGCCGGAAGTCGCTTACTTCGAGTGCCTTCATGAGCTGAAGCTGATCGTCGATCTCCTTTACGAGGGCGGGCTCGCCAAGATGCACCACTTCGTTTCGGAGACCGCCAAATATGGCGACCTCGTCTCAGGCCCGCGAGTCATCAACGACGAAACCCGGGCGCGGATGCGCGAGGTGCTTCGCGACATCCAGACCGGCAAGTTCGCCCGCGACTGGATCGAGGAGAATGAGAAGGGGAAGCCGAATTACGAGGCGCTCCTCGCCGCCGACCTCGACCAGCCGATCGAGAAGGTGGGAGCGCGCCTTCGCCAGCACATGGCGTGGCTCCAGGAAGACAAGCAACCCGAAGCGAAAGCAGCCTGAACATGTCGCCCGCCGCCGCCCACGCCGCTCCCGCCGCTGAACCAAAGACGGGCGCGCGCCTTGTCGTCGAAGCGCTCGAGTGCGAGGGCGTGCGGCACATCTTCGGCTATCCCGGCGGAGCGATCATGCCGGTCTACGACGCGCTGCCGGGCTCGAAGCTCGAGCATATCCTGGTTCGGCACGAGCAGGCGGCGGCGCTTTCGGCGGACGCATACGGGCGGGTGACGGGACAGCCCGGAGTCTGCATCGCGACCTCGGGGCCGGGAGCGACCAACCTCATCACCGGAATCGCCAACGCCTTTCTGGACAGCGTGCCGATGGTGGCGATCACCGGGCAGGTGGCTTCGCCGCTGATCGGCACCGACGCCTTCCAGGAAGTCGACATCTTCGGGATCACTCTGCCGATCGTGAAGCACAGCTATATCGTTCGCTCGACGGCCGACATTCCCCGCATCTTCGCCGAGGCCTTTCATATCGCCCGGTCGGGGCGGCCGGGGCCGGTGCTGATCGATCTGCCCAAGGACGTGGTGATGCTGGCGGCGGCGCCGGCGCCGTTCGAGCCGTTCGTGGAGGAGGAGTGTCCGATCGACGAGGGGGGGATCGAGCGGGCCAATGCGCTCATCGCCGAGGCGCGGGCGCCGGTCCTCTATTTCGGTGGCGGGATCGCAATTGCGCGGGCGGAGCGGGCGCTCCGGGATTTCTCCGAGCGGACGGGAATGCCCTCGGTCGCAACACTGAAGGGGCTGGGCGGGGTTCCCACGGACACGCCGTCGTTCCTGGGAATGCTCGGAATGCACGGGATGCGGGCAGCGAACGTCGCAATCGACAATTGCGACCTTCTGATCTGCGTCGGAGCGCGGTTCGACGACCGGGCAACCGGCAAGCTCGATACCTTCGCGCCGCGCGCCAAGGTGATCCACATCGACCGCGACCCGGCCGAGATCGGCAAGCTGAGGCGGGCGGAAGTCGGCATGTGCGGCGATCTTTCCCAAATCCTGGACAGGCTGACCGCGCTTCCGGAAGCGGAGCCGTGGAAGGAGCAGTGCGCTGCGCAAAAGGCGCTGTGGGCGATGTCCTACGACGCGCCCGGAAGCGGCATCTATGCGCCCGCGCTCCTGAAGCAGCTTTCGGAAGAAGCGGGCGACAATGCGATCTTCACCTGCGACGTCGGGCAGCACCAGATGTGGGTGGCGCAGCATTGCCGCTTCACTCGGCCGCAGGCGCACCTCACCAGCGCAGGGCTCGGAACGATGGGCTATGGGGTGCCGGCGGGCGTCGGCGCTCTGCTCGCCGAGCCTGAGGCGACCGTCATCACCGTCTCGGGCGACGGCTCGATCATGATGAACATCCACGAGCTGGCGACGATCCGGCGCTACCGGCTGCCATTGAAGATCCTGCTTCTCGACAACAGCCAGCTCGGCATGGTCCGCCAGTGGCAGGAATTGTTTTTCAACGAGAATTTCTCCGAGATCGACCTTGCGGACAATCCCGATTTCGCCGAAGTGGCGCGGGCGTTCGGGATTGAGGCTTTCACGATCGACCATCGCTCGCAGGTGAGCGCGGCGATCGAGCGGCTGCTGAAGACCGACGGGCCGATCCTCTGCCACGTCCGGATCGATCCGCGCGAAAATGTTTGGCCGCTGGTGCCGCCGAACAGCTCGAACGTGCAGATGATGGAGAAGTCACGGTGAGCGGCCGTGTGGTGATCGACTTTGCAAGGGCTGAAGGGGCCTTGGTCCGAATGATCGGCCTCGTCGAGCGCCGCGGCTTCAGGGTTCGCGGCATCGTCATGGCCGAGGAAGCGGAGAAAGCCTCTCTGACGCTCGACGTGCAGCCGCTCGATCCCAGACGCTCGCTGGACGTTCTAGCGCTCCAGCTGGGTCGCCTGCACGAGGTTCGCCAGGTTTCAGTCTCAGGGACATTGTCATGACCGGCGACCGAGTGCTGATCTTCGACACCACGTTGCGCGACGGCGAGCAGGCGCCGGGCTTCTCGATGACTCAGGAGGGCAAGCTCCAGATGGCGCGCGCCCTCGCGGCGCTCAACGTCGACGTGATCGAAGCCGGCTTCGCCGCGGCCTCGCCCGGCGATGCGCGATCGATCGCGGTGGTGGCCGAAAGGGTCCAGGGGCCGATCATCTGCTCGCTTGCCCGAGCGACACGCGGCGATGTCCACGCCGCCGGCCTCTCCCTCGCCGCGGCAGCGCGCAAGCGCATTCACGTCTTCATCGGCACCAGCCCGCTCCACCGCGAGGCGAAGCTCCACATGAGCCGGGATCAGGTGCTGGAGGCGATCCGAACCTCGATCGCTTATGCGCGGGAGCTTGCCGACGACGTCGAATTTTCGGCCGAGGATGCGATCCGCACGGAGCGCGACTTCCTGGTCGAAACGCTGTCCGCCGCGGCCGGCGCCGGCGCGACCACGCTCAACGTGCCCGACACGGTCGGCTACACCACTCCGGACGAGATTTACGACCTGTTCCGCTTCCTCTCCACCTCCGTCGAGCGCCCGGAGGGAACGATCTTCGCGACGCACAACCACAACGATCTCGGCATGGCCGTGGCCAACTCGCTCGCGGCGATCCGCGGCGGCGCGCGCCAGGTCGAGTGCGCGGTGAACGGGATCGGGGAGCGCGCCGGCAATTGCGCGCTCGAGGACGTGGTGATGGCCCTGCGCACCCGCGCTGACCTGTTCGGCGTGGAAACCGGGATCGACACCACCCGGATCATGGCCGCGAGCCGTACGCTGGCGCAGGTGACCAACAGCCATCCGCCGCGCAACAAGTCGATCGTAGGCGCCAATGCCTTTGCCCATGAATCGGGCATTCACCAGCATGGCGTGCTCCAGAACCGGGAGACATACGAGATCATGAAACCGGAAGATGTCGGCCTCACCACGGACGGAATCGTCCTCGGCAAGCATTCGGGGCGCCACGCGCTGGTCGCGCGCGCCAAAGCGCTCGGCTACGTGCTCGAGGGCGATAAGCTCGACCGCGCCTTTGCGATGTTCAAGGAGATCGCGGACGAGGTGGGGATCGTCGATACCGCGCGGCTGCTCGCGCTTCTGTCGGGCCAAGACAGCCAGCGCCCGGTGCGGCTCTGGTCGCTCGGCAAGATCGACATCCGAGCGCCCGTCTCCGCCAAATCGTGGCCGGTCGCCCGCATCGAGCTCGACCATGGCGAGCGCGGCCGGGTCACCGATCTCGCCGCCGCGCCGGGCGCCCTCGACGCCGCTTTTGCGGCCGTCAGCCAGATCATGTCGGTGCCCGCCCGAGTCGATACGCTCGACATGCAATATGTCGCGGCGGACCCGGCCGAACCGGCGGAGGACGGGCAGGGCGCCAACGTGCTGGTCGAAATCACCATCGACGTCGAAGGTGAAATATTCGCCGGCCGCGCCCGCGCCCGCGATATCCTTCCCTGCTGCGTTTCGGCCTATATCGACGCTGCGAGCAACGCAGAAGCAGTGCGCAGCCTCAGGGCGGCGAGGGCGGAGCCGCAGGCGGCTTGACCGACGGCCGGCGCTGCGCCGGCCAATCCGGTTTGGGATGCAAATATTTCACCTTGTGCACTGCAGCATGAGAGCCACACTGGGCTTCTCACGCCTACCCGGCCGTTACTGAACAGAGTTGGGATCCCGTGGGGAAGGAGGAGGAACGAACCGTGTCCCCACCGGGAGTAGCCTTATGCGATCCAAATTGTTTGTTGGTGTTTCAGCTGTCATCGCCGCTTCCAACGCGGCCCCGGCCGCCGCGGCCGACCTAGGCAACGGCCTCACGGTCAGCGGCGGCGCCACCCTCGTGTCCGACTACCGCTTCCGCGGGATTTCGCAGACCAACCGGCGCCCGGCGCTCCAGGCGACTTTTGGTGTGGCTCACGAGTCCGGCTTCTACACCAGCGTCTGGGGCTCCACCATTTCCGACTATGTCGCGTCGGGCGCGGACCAGGAGATCGACTTCATCGCCGGCTACCGCCGCACCTTCGGCGGCACGACAATCGATGTCGGCGCGACTTATTATTATTATCCCGGTTCCGGCGGCGGGAATTCCGACTTCCTCGAGCCTTACGTCTCGCTTGCGCAAACGCTCGGGCCGGTGACGGCAAAGGCGACCGTCAACTACGCGCCGAGCCAGGCGGCGCTTACCGTCGGCAATGGCAATGAGGACAATCTCTATCTCGCCGGCGATCTGAGCGCGGCCATTCCGACAACGCCGATCACCCTCAACGCCCATCTCGGGCACAGCTTCGGGCCGAGCTACCTGACGATCGGCGACGAATATACCGACTGGAGCCTGGGCGCGACCTACACGCTGAGCGCGCTCACCTTCGGTCTCTCCTACGTCGATACTGACGCAGCCTTCATCACGCCGAGCGGCCGCAACGCCAGCAAGGCGGGGCTGGTCGCTTCGGTCGGCGTGGCGTTTTGAGAGGGCCGGCATGAAATACATCATCGCGATCATCAAGCCGTTCAAGCTCGACGAAGTGCGCGAGGCGCTCGCCCAAGCCGGAGTCGAGGGCATGACGGTCTCCGAAGTGCGCGGCTTCGGCCGGCAACGCGGCCAGACCGAAATTTACCGCGGCGCGGAATATACGACGAGCCTCATCCCGAAGACTCGGATCGAGATCGTCGTGCCGGACGCGCTGGCGCCGCGCATCATCGAGACAATCCGCGACGCCGCCAGGACGGGCACGATCGGCGACGGCAAATTGTTCGTGATCGACGCCGAACAAGCCGTCCGGATCCGCACCGGCGAAACCGACGAAACGGCGCTTTAGGCCAAGGGGGAATGATGAAAAGCTTCAACAAAGTCGGCCGAATTGCCGCAGTGACTGGACTTCTGGCTTTTGCCGGCTCGGCCGAGGCGGCGGCGCCCGCACTCAGCATCGACAAGGGCGACACGGCCTGGATGCTGGTTTCGACGATCCTCGTGCTGCTGATGGTGCTTCCCGGGCTTGCGCTTTTCTACGGCGGGCTCGTGCGCACGAAGAACATGCTTTCGGTGCTGAGCCAGGTACTCGGAATCACGGCGGTTGCGATCCTCGTCTGGGTCGGCTGGGCCTACAGCCTCGCCTTCGATGCGGGGAACGCCTTCGTTGGGGGGACGGGAAAGCTGTTCCTCGCCGGCATCGACGGGGACAGCGCTTCGGCGACGTTCAGCGAGGGCGTCGGAATTCCCGAGCTCGTCTTCGTCGCCTTCCAGATGACCTTCGCGGCGATCACCGCGTCGCTGGTCGTTGGGTCGCTGGTCGAGCGGGTGAAATTCTCGGCGATGCTTCTGTTCGCGGCGATCTGGCTCACCATCGTCTACGCGCCGATCGCGCACATGGTTTGGGCGTCCGACGGACTGATCTTCGGCATGGGCGCGCTCGACTTCGCGGGCGGCACGGTGGTCCACATCAACGCGGGCATCGCCGGCCTCGTGGGCGTCTTCTTTGCGGGCAAGCGCATCGGCTTCCTGCGGGAAGCGACGCCGCCCCATTCGCTCGTGATGACGATGGTCGGCACCGGGCTCCTCTGGGTCGGCTGGTTCGGCTTCAACGCCGGCTCCAACCTCGAGGCGACGGGCGGAGCCGCGGTGGCGATGATCAACACCTTCGTCGCTCCGGCGGCCGGGATCCTCGCCTGGATGGCGGCCGAGCGGCTGGTGTCTGGCAAGCCCTCGCTGCTCGGCGGGGCCTCGGGCGCGGTCGCGGGGCTGGTGGCGGTGACTCCGGCGGCGGGCACTTCGGGCGTGCTTGGATCGATCGTGCTCGGCGTGGCGGCGGCGCTCGTCTGCTACTGGTTCGTTGGAAGCCTCAAGAACCGGTTGAAGCTCGACGACAGCCTCGACGTCTTCGGAATCCACGGGCTTGGCGGCATCGTCGGCTCGATCGGCACCGGGATCGTCTCGGCGCCGGTGCTCGGCGGCTTCGGAGCGGAGGACTTCTCGATCGCGGCGCAGACGTGGATCCAGCTCCAGGCAGTGCTGATCGCGATCGCCTGGTCGGCGGTGGGTTCGGCGATCGCCTTTGCGATCGTGAAGGCGGTGCTCGGCATGCGGGTCGCGGGCGATGCCGAGCGCGAAGGGCTCGACATCACCGATCATGGCGAGCGGGCCTATAATTTCTGAGGCGAGGAGGGGCGGGCTGGCTGCCCGCCCTTCCGATCAGGCGCGGACCGCCTTCAGCGCTGCGGCGTGCGAGCGGATCAGCGCCTTAGTGCTCTCGTCGCTTTGGAGGACGCTGTACCAGCCCTGCGGCTCGTGCGGCGGATCGCCCATGTAGGAGACATCGCCGCGCTGGAAGGCATAGTCCGCATGGGCGGCGCGGCCTTCGCCGCCCCACGCCCAGAAGTTGGAGCCGACGAGCGGGCCGCCAGTCTGGGCGCTTTCCGCCACGGCGTCGAAGATGACTCGGTAGAAGCGGTCCTTGAAGCTGGTCGGCGTGCCGGGCGCGAAGCTGCCGGCGTCGCGCGGATAGCCGAACTCCTCGATCACCAGCGGCTTTCCCAATTGGGTCGCGAGGCGAACGTGGGCGGCGATATAGTCGCGGGTCTTCTGCTCGGCCGTGGGGGAGGTGCCGGCGAGGTTCTTCGGGTCCGCCCAGCCCCAGTTCTGCGGCCAGATATGGGCGGTGAGATAATCGATCTCCGCCGGCTCGTGGGCGGAGACGACGCACGCCTCGCTGCCGAGGCAGCCTTGGGTCCCTTCGCTGCCGGTCGAGACGAGGTGGTTGGGATCGAGCGACTTGATGAGCCGGGCCGTGCTTCGGATCCAGGCGAGGTAGGCGGGGAGCTGACGGTGGCCGACGGCGTCGCTGCCACCGGGGCGCGGTTCGTTGGCGAGCTGCCACGACATGATCGCGGGATCGTCGATGTAGCGCCGGCCGGTGACGCTGTTGGTGCGCGTGACGACGGCGCGGATATAATCGTGGTACATGGCGACGGCGCGCTCGCTCGAATAGAAGTCGGCGACGAAATCGGGGAACTGGGGCCAGGGATGGGCCGGGTCGTTCATGTTGATGAAGCGGCCGCCATTCACCCAATAGAGGTAGGTCGCCATGCCGCCCGACCATTCCCAGAAGTTCGTGAGGTAGACGACGGCCTTCATGTTGCGCCGGCCCATTTCGGCGAGCGCGAAGTCGAGGCCGCGGAGAAGCGTCTCGTTGTAGGTCGCGCTTTGGTCACGGAAGGCGGGGGTGATCGAATTCTTGAGCGGCGACAGCTCGGATGAGCCGAGAATGCGCAGGTTGTCGATGCCAAGGCTGCCCAGCGAGTCGAGCTCGCGGCGGAGGCGGGCGCGGTTGCCGTAGGGCGAGTCTGCGCCGAGATAGGCGGCGTACCACATGTTCGTGCCGACGAAGCGGTAAGGCTCGCCGCCGATCATGAAGCCGGTGCCCTGACTGCGGACGAAGCCTGCGGGCGCCGCTCCGCCGGTGCCGATCCCGCCGGCCGCGCAGGCGGCGAGGAAGGCGGGCCCTGAAAGAAGCGCGGTTCGGCGAGTGAACATATGCGGCGATCCTCTTGTCTTTGTCGCGGCGGACGTTAGCGCTAACGGCGGCGGCGACAAAGAGGGGACGCAAGGGTGGTGGCGATCGACCGGAGAGCAGTGCTTGGCGCGGCTTTGGGCGCCGGCCTGTTCGCCGCAAGCACGGCCCGAGCGCAGCAATGGGGCGATCCGCCGACGCCCGCCACCGGCGATCCCGACGCGCCTTTCTGGCCGCCGCGCGAGCGCTACCCGCTTTGGCCGAACGGAGCGCCGGGAGCTCCGGCGCGGTTGCCGGCGCCGAACTGGACGATGAACGGGCCCAAAGGGAGCCGCGAGCTCTGGATCCGGGGCGTGCCGGCGCCCGAGCTTCACGTCTTCCGACCGGCGCGGCCGGACGGCTCGGCCTTGCTGTCCTTTCCCGGCGGCGGCTACGGCTTCCTGTCGGTGCAGAACGAAGGCATCGACGTCGCTCAGAATTTCAACGCGCGCGGCACGACGGTGTTCGTACTCACCTACCGGCTGCCGGGAGAAGGGTGGGCGAACCGGAACCTCGTGGCCCTGCAGGACGCGCAGCGGGCGATGCGACTCATCCGCTCGAGAGCCGCCGATTTCCGGATCGATCCGAAGCGGCTCGGAATTGTCGGATTTTCGGCCGGCGGGCATTTAGGGGCGGACCTTGCCGTGGCTTATGACGAGCGGACCTATACCCCCGTTGACGGGGCCGACCGGCTGTCGGCGCGGCCCGCTTTCGCCGGCCTCGTTTACCCGGTGACGACGCTTCGAAGCCGCGGACCCAATTCGCGTTCGGCCAGCAACATGCTCGGGCCGAACCTCGACCCGGCGATCGTCGATGCGCGCTCGCCTGTGCTTCGGGTGACGAAGGAGACGCCGCCCTGCTTCCTCGTCCACTCGCTCGACGATCTCGTGGTGCCGCTCGAAAACAGCACCGAATGGATCGCCGCCTGCCGCGCCGCCAAGGTGCCGGCCGAGGCGCATCTCTTCGCCGAGGGCGGGCACGGATTCGGGCTCCACCTCGCGGAGAACATGCCCGGCTCCCGCTGGCCCGATCTGTTCGCGCTGTGGATGAAGCGGAACGGCGGCTGAGGTGGGCGATCTTCGGATTTCATCGGGCGAGTTAACGGCCAGCCTCCGCCCCGGCCTCGGCGAAGAGA
>Ga0216301_1000389_pt1 | contig 11765 bp, 10 predicted proteins | sample 4hB_Boncat_minus_FD_156203 | JGI IMG/M metagenome (GOLD analysis project Ga0216301, IMG submission 156203) | Terrestrial sediment cell enrichment communities for BONCAT metagenomics from Utah, United States - 4hB_Boncat_minus | ecosystem: Environmental > Terrestrial > Deep subsurface > Rock...
GTGTAGTCGGGGAAGACCTGACTGACGCGGGTGTTGCCGAGGCGGCGCTCCACCAGCTCGCCGAGCACGTCACGGTAATCGGTGGTGACGACGAGGTTGCCGTCGCGGTCGAGCTGGTGATCGGCGACACCGGGCCACTGGCCGTAGACTTTGCCGCCCCGGATGCCGCCGCCCATCAGGAACATCGCCGTGCCGCGGCCATGATCCGTGCCCAGACCGCTGTTTTCGTGGACGCGACGCCCGAACTCGGACATCGCCACGACGGTGACGCGCCGGGTGCGGTCGCCGAGGTCGCTGTAGAAAGCGTGGAGGCTGCGGCCCAGCTCGTCCATCAGGCCGGACATCAGCACGTCCTGGACGGCGTGGGCGTCCCAGCCGCCGAGATCGACTTCCGCGATCTCCAGGCCCAGGTCCGCTTTGATGAGCTGGGCCACCTGGCGGAGCCCCTTCCCTAACCCAGTATCCGGGTAGACCGCCCCGCCTTCGGGCTGGTACTTCGCCGGGTCCAGCTTCTCCATGTCGCCGAGGAGCTGGAGGGTGCTGCGTCCGGCCGCCTGGATCGGATCGTCCCCGGCCTGGTAGAGATCCCCGAGCAGGTCGCGGAACGGCTCCTGCCACTTATCGGGCAGGTTCAGGCGGTAGTCGGAAAGCGAGCGGACGGCGGTGGCGGCGATGGCGCCCTGCATCGACTTGGGCAGCACCTCGGCAATGGCGAGCGCGCGCATCGGCGACTGGTTGCCGTTCTCCAGCGCGGCGAGATGGCGGGCGATCCAGCCGCTCGCGGTGAGGTTCCCGTCCCCCACGCCGCGCTCCATCGTCTGCATCGCTTCGAAGTGCGAGAGGGTCTTATCCGGGCTGCCGATGGCGTGGACAATCGCCAGCTTCTGCGCCTGGAACAGGTCGCGGAGGGGCGCCAGCTTCGGGTGGAGGCCATAGAACCCATCAAGTGGCAGCGCCGCGTCCTTCGGTTTGCCGGGTTCGGAGAGCGCGAGGGTCGGGCGCTGCTTGCGGTAGGCCGGATCGCCGAGGGCGGGGACGACGTGCAGGCCGTCCATCCCGCCGCGCAGGAACACGACCACCAGGATGTCCCCGGCCGGTCCCGTCTCCGGCCGGAACGTCATCCGGCGCGGGCTTCCCTTCGGCTTTCCGCGCAGCAAGTCGCGGCGCGTGAGGCGGACGGCAGGGCTCATCATTCACTCTCCGGTCTGGAACCTGTAACTGGACGGGATCTACGGGATTGCTCGGATAGGACCTGGCGCTAGCGCCATTGGAACTGCGGCGCCGCCAGCAAGAGCGCGGTGACGCCCTGGAGGATGGGGTCCGGCAGCGGCCCGTCGCCTTTGCTGGCGGCGCGCGCGGCGATGGCCTTCAACGGCGCTTCGGGAAGCGGCTGGCCGTGCAGAATGCGCGACAGGGAGCGGACGAGCGCCTGAGGCTCCGTCTCGCCCGTCGCCTCCGCCACCGACTGGAGCGGAACGGAGGTCCCGTCCACCTTCCCACGCACCAGGTCCAGGGCGAAGTCCCAGCGCAGCAGCAGGCCTGACGCCCAGGGATCGACACGGTCGGGGTAGCCGTCCGGCATGGCCCACTTGTAGGGGAGCTGGCCCATCTTTTCCAGATACGGCAGCACACCGTGGCCTGTGGTGGTGGCGTTGAGCATCCGCAGCGACGAGACCGCAAAATCGAAGGGCCGCTTCACCTTGGGCTCCGTCCCCTGCTGGAACTCCGGGCTGTGGAGGAGCGTGGAGAGCACCTGGCGGATATCGCCGTCCGTGCGCTGAAACACCTCCGCCACGCGCGCCACCAGCTTGTGGGGCGGACGGTCGGCCACGAAGCGGCGGCACAGCTTGCGGGCGATGAAGCGGGCGGTGCTGGGGTGGCGGCACACGAGATCGATGACGCGCTCGCCGTCGCGGACGCCCTGCCCGGCGGGGAGGGCGTGACCCAGGACGCGCTTGGGTCCGTCGTCGTGATGGCTGGCGTGGAAGACGAACGTTCCCGGCTGCCACTTGTTGTAAGCGTTGTAACTCCAACCCGTGAAGCAGCGCGCCACTTCCTGGATGTCCTGGAGCGAGTAGCCGCCGTTCACCCCCAGCGTGTGTAGCTCCAGCAGCTCGCGGGCGTAGTTCTCATTCGGGCCGGAGCCGGCGTCTTGCTTGCGGTTCTTGTCGTTGTCCAGGTAGAACAGCATCGCGGCGCTGTGGGCGGAGGCGGCCACCAGGTCGCGGAACTTGCCCAGCGCGTGCTTGCGGATGAGGCGATCGTCCATGGTCTTGAGCCAGGAGCACTCCGCCTTGAGCTGGCTGATGTTGAAATGGTCGGTCCAGAAGTCGACCATCACCTGCTCGAGCTGGCGAATGCTGTAGACGGCGCGAAGGACGCATGCCTGTTGCAGCTCGACCGCCGCCGGCCCCTTGCCCACCTCCGGGTAAGAGGCGGTCTCCCAATCCATAGCATCGGCCGCGTCCATGTCCAGCGTGTCGAGCGAGCCGACGCTGAGCCAGGAGGCCGGGCTCTCCTGGATCTTCTCCGGGGCGAGCTGCTCCTCGATATAGGCGTCCACGCCCATTTTCGAAACGCGCTCCACGTCCCCCAACCGGGGACCGTAGGCCGCGCGGTTCAGGACCCGCCACACGGCAGGGTCGGCGTCCGCCGCGTCCAGGCGCTTCGGCACTTCTGGGACGGCGAACTGCTGGATGGCCTGGGTGCAGCCGGAGAGCGAGATCCCGCCGAAGGCCGCCGCCGAGGCTCCTATGAATTGCGCCCGCGTCAGTTTCATGCTCTCCCCTTCCTACCGGACCCGGATTCGAACTACTCAACACAGAAGGACACAGCCGTTACAGAAGAACACAGGGGGGACGAGCAGGGCCGCGCAGGAAGGCGGAACAGCCGGATCAACCCTGCTGCGGCTGCTGGCCCGAATAGCCCAGGAGAGCGCCACTCTCCGGCGCCGGCGCGGCGGGCGCCATCTCCCGTTCCACGGCCTTCTCCCGGCGGCTTACCAGGCTGAGGAACCCGGCGCCCACGGACATAAAACCGACGATAGGCAGGAACACGACCCAGCCGATGACGGGAAGCAGCCCGGACAGCGCCGTGCAGAAGGCGCCGGCGGTGAGCGCGGTCAGCGGAGACAGATGGGTGGCTTGCTGCTGGATGCGGGCCGCGACGAGCTGCGCGACACCCGCCCCGCCGATGACGGACGCGGCCAGCATGGGGCCGGCGGTGAGCCACCCCAGGAGCTGCACCCCGCCCTGCCGACCTTCCTTCAACATGCTGCCGGCGATCAGAATGGTGAGGCCCCAGAAGAGCGCGCCGAGAAAGAACGTCGCAACCGGTTTTCGTTCGATCCGCTCGCGCGCGCGCCGCACGGGGTTCGGCAGCATCAGGCCGATCCAGACCATGATGCTCGTCTGCGTCAGAACCCACGCGATGACGATCCAGACTACGGTCAGTACGTTTGCCACGATCCAGCTCCTTTCCAGGCGGCTAGAGCAGAAAGCTCGTCGGGAGCGCGCCCTTCTGGTGTTGATTGTGGCAGTCGCCCCCCTCCGCGCCACTGTGCTTTGGCGCAGCTTCCCCGGGCAAACGACGAAAACCGGCGTGCGGAAAGGAGCCGGCGGCGGAGCCGTACCCAGCGAATCGCACGCAACGTGCGCGGGGCGGCAGAAAAAAGAGAGACCCGTCGCAGGGACGGGTCTCGGAATCGGAGGCGCGGGCCGGGAAGGCTAGAGAGCCGCCGCCCACTCCATCTCTTCGCCATCGACTGCGGACACCTTGCGCTTGATGCGCATGAGGGCGTTGTCGACGGACTTGGTTTTGCAGCGCAGCTCCCGGGCGATCTCCCGGTAAGACTTGCCCATCTCATAGCCTGAGAGGACATGCCACTCGAACTCGCTGAGCATCTGATGCAGCAGAGAGCGAAGACGGCGGTTGTCTTCGGTCTTCAGCAGCAGATGCTCGGGGTTGGCGTCATCGCTGGTCGGCAGCACGTCCGCCATGCTCCAGTCGGCCGAGTCATCGTCTGCCGGAATCTCCAGTGACAGCGACTGGTTCAGCGGGAGCTGCTTCTGTCGCGTGGCCGCCTTGATCGCCGTGATGATGTGCCGATGGATGCAGACTTTCGCGAAGGCGGGAAAGGAAGTGGCCTTGTCATGCCGATAATCCACAATGGCTTGCCACAGCCCGATCATCCCCACCTGGAGCAGGTCTTCCCGCTCCGCCCCCACGAGGAAATAGGACTTCACCTTACTGCGCACCAGGTTCCGGTACTTATACAGGATGTGCTCCGCGGCATCCCGCCGGCCGGCCTGGGCGAACTGCACCACCTCATGATCCGCCAGGCGCGCGTAGCGCCGGTTGGGGACCGAGGCCTCGTTAAGTGGATCGAATAGTTCCCTCATCCCTGCTCAGGTTCGTCGCAAGACCCGTGGCCGGAGGGCGACGGGCGCCCGCCGCTCCCGATGGAGCGTGGGCTAGAACAACTGCCTAGTCCAGAAGACCGGACGCTGCCTACTGCGCAAGCGTACCGAACGTATAAGACACCGCTTCGACACCTTGGGGCGGAACGTGGCGCAGGGTTGTTTACTGGCGGGTTGGATGGGGGCGGGTTTGCTTTCCTGCGTCGCTTGTTAGTTCGCCGCGCAGGCACGGGGGTCCTACTTTCCCCTGCTCTTTTTTAGCATTTCTACGAAAAAACCCAGGCGGAGATTGTTCGCCTGGGAGCCAGGCAAGCGGTGATGGCGCGGAATGAGGACGGGGTCGGCGACCGGAATGAAGGACGCCGGAAGCGAGAGGAGCGCTCACTCCCTGTTCTTGGGAGGCTTGAGCGCGGTGAGCTGCGCGGCGATTACGCAGGCGAGGACGAGCAGCATGGCGAGGACGGCCTGCTCGTAGGTGAAGTTGTCGTAGTAGCCAACGTTTTTGACCACCGACTGAAGAACGGGAATCCCGACAAGGAAGAGGGCGATTCCCAGGACCAGTCCGATCAGCGTGCGCACGGGCTTGTTATATCCAGAATGCCGAAGGCGAGCCGGATTCCGGCGCCTTACTTTGGCTTTGCGGCCTGGGCCGCGGCATCGAGCAGGCTGTAGATGTACACGGCAATGCCGACCATCCCGACTACCGCCATCACATCATTCACCGCCTCGCCGCGCGGCAGCCGCACTCCCATCATCACCATCCCGAACTTGGCGAGGTCCCAGCCGCCCAGAAGCAGAGCGCTGAGGCCCACGGCCAGGAGAATGCCGCCCTTCAGCGTGTCGCCGTTGATGAACTGCCCTACCCCCGGACAGAGCAGCGACAGCAGCAGCACCACCGTGCCGTGGCGCTTGTGGTGCTGCGCGGCCTTGGGGGAGCTTAGCAGCAACTGCGCCGCCAGGCGCTCGTGCTCGTCCCGGTCTTTCTGAAGAACCAGGCGGGCGATCTTCTCTTCGAGGATCGACTTCTGCGGCTGCTTCTCGAAAGACTTCTTGTAAAGCTCCAGCGGCTCGTCTACGCCTCCCTGGGAGGCGAGGAGGTCGCCCAGCATCTCCTGGGCAAGGGGGTCGTCGGGCTCCAGCTCCAGGGCCTGGCGACAGAGCGTCTCCGCGGCCCCCCACTGCTGCCGCAGCTTATGGACGTGGGCGTTGCGCAGCAACTGCTCCACGCGCGATTGACCGTCTGCGGCTGTGTCTTCCATCCAATGTAACAGTCGTGCGGCGGGGCGGCCGCCGGGGGCCGCCCGCTAGGCCACGACGAGCGGCTCGCTCTTCTTCCAGAACTCCTCCAGCCCGTAGAACTGGCGGTCTTCCGGATCGAAGACATGGGCCACGACGTCGCCGAAATCCAGGAGCACCCAGCGCGCCTCGTTGTAGCCTTCGCGCCGCACGCCCTTCACGTCGTGCTCCTTCATCCGCTCAATCACGCGATCCACAATGGCGCGGATGTGGATGTTGGACGTTCCGGAGCAGACAACCATATAGTCGGTAACCGTGGTCTGGTCGGTCACGTGCAATACCTGCACGTCGACTGCCTTGAGCTCCTCCATCGCGTCCTGAACAATCTGTAGCTTTTCCTCAGACTCCAATCGAACCCTCCTTCGCGTAGTGTCTCTCGTCTCTGTATTACCCACTTTAACGCGGATCGCCTACCGCCGTTCCGCCGGGCTCCATCTCATCGGTGTAGAGGCCGTGCTTGCGGATGTAGGATTCCACAGTTTCGGGCAGGAGGTAGCGGACGGGCTCGCCGTTTCGCAGGCGCTCGCGGAGGGCGGTGCTGGAGATATCGACGCCGGGCGCGGAGATGAGGTGGATGCGCTCCAGATAGGATTCCGGCAGCACGGTTTGCAGGCGCGCGAGGTCGTAGCCGGGCCGGGTGACGGCCAGGAAGCGGCACTCCTGCACCACCTCGGCGTGCCGCCGCCAGGTGAGGATTTCCAGGATGGCATCCGCGCCGGTGATGAAGAACAGCTCCTGCTCGGGATGTTGACGGCGGAAATGCAGGATCGTATCGATGGCGTAGCTGGGGCCGGCGCGCTCCAGCTCCAGCCGGGAGACGTCGAACGAGGCGTGGGAGGCGGTGGCCAGGACCACCATCGCGTAGCGATGCTCCTGGAAGGTCACCTCGCGGTGCTTGTGCGGCGGGTCTCCGGCCGGCAGCCAGATGACGCGATCGAGCGCGAACTCGTGCCGCGCCTCCTCGGCGATCACCAGGTGCCCCAGGTGCACCGGGTCGAAGGTTCCGCCCATCAGGCCAATACGCATAGCTGTCTTTAACCGGAGGAGTTTTCACCACGGAGACGCGGAGTCACGGAGAGGGACACGGAGAGAATTGAACCGCAGAGGCGCGGAGGCGCGGAGAGAAGACGGGAGAGTTTCTGACAGGATCAACGGGATTGATTGGATCGGGCAAAGCAGAAGAGATGCAGAGCCAGGACGCACTCCCCGTGCGCCAGTTGCTTGATCTCTCCCTATCCTGTCAATCCTGTTCATCCCGTCAAAGGCTCCTCTCTCCCTCCCTCTCCGTGCTGACTCTGTGGCTCCGCGTCTCCGTGGTGAGAACTCTCCGGCGGCGTTAATCCCGGAGCTGGCCTTCGCCCTGGACGATCCACTTCCAGGTGGTGAGGGAGCGCAGTCCCATCGGGCCGCGGCGGTGGAGCTTCTGGGTGCTGATGCCCAACTCGGCGCCCAGGCCGAACTCAAAGCCGTCGGTGAAGCGAGTGGAGGCATTGACGTAGACGGCGGCGGCATCCACGCGCTCGCAGAAGCGGCGGGCGGCGAAGTAATCGTGGGTGACGATGGCCTCGCTGTTGTGGCTGCCGTAGCGAGAGATGTGATCGATGGCCTGATCCAGGTTCTCGACCACGCGCACCGCCAGGATCAGCGCCAGGTACTCGGTGTACCAGTCTTCTTCGGTGGCCGGCTTGACGTTCCGAAGGATCTCGCGCGTCGCCTCGCAACCCCGCAGCTCCACTCCGGCCGCCTGCATCCGGGGCCCGATGATCGGGAGGAACTCTGCGGCGATGGGGCGGTCCACCAGCAGCGTCTCCATCGTGTTTACCATGCCCGGTCGCTGGACCTTAGCGTTAAAAGCGATATCCGCAGCCATGTCGAAGCGGGCGGTCCGCTCCACAAAGGTGTGGCAATTGCCCGCGCCGGTTTCCACCGTCGGCACTGTAGCGGCCTCACAGACAGACCGCACCATCTCCATGCTGCCGCGGGGAATGAGAACGTCCAGATACTCTCGGAGGTGCATCAGCCGCTCGGTGGCGCTGGGGTGCGACGACTCGATCAACTGGAGCGCGCCTTCCGGAATGCCGCGCCGCTGGACCGCCCGCCGCATCACCTCGACGATGGCCTTATTCGACTCCATCGCGTCCACTCCACCGCGCAGGATGGCGGCGTTGCCGGCTTTGAGGCAGAGGCTGAACGCATCGACGGTGATGTTGGGCCGGCTTTCGAAGATCAGCCCCACCACGCCCAGCGGCACGCGGATCTCCTGGATGACCAGCCCGTTCGGCCGGCGAGAGCCGCGCAGCACCTCGCCGACGGGGTCCGCCTGGGCGGCGACTTCCCGCACGCCGTCGGCGATGGCGCCGAGGCGAGAGCGAGTGAGGTGGAGGCGGTCGATGAGAGGCTCCGCCAGGCGCGCGCGCTCCGCGTTCAGGACGTCGCGCTCGTTAGCGATGAGGATGCGGTCTCCCTGGTCCAGCAGGGCTTCCGCGATGTCGTGGAGGGCGTCGTTCTTGACGCTGGTGGGGAGAGCGGCGATGATCGGCGCGGCGGCTTTGGCGCGGCGGCCGGCCTCTTCAACCAGAAGCTCAGCGGATGCGGACGCCTCGTCGGGCGTGGGGGTCATGCGTAGCCTCCGGGGCGGATGCCGAAGACCTCCAGCAGTTCCCAGGTGTTACTCTCCATGGGCCCCGGCGCAATCTCTGCGTGTATGATATCACCCACCCGCAGACGTCCGGCTGCTTCCGGAGGCAGGCGAACGTTGTCCGCCGGGCGCTCGCCCAGGGCTTCGCGCTGCGCGGAGGTGAGCGTGAGGGAGTCCGGCCCCACGCGGGCGATGGTGAAGTAGTCTTCTTCCGCTGCGGGATAGTCCACCTGGTCGAGCCGCACCACGCGGCTGACGCCGCTGCCAACGGCCCCCACCGGCGCCCCGTCCTCTTCGTCCTCCAGCAGCACCTCGGGCTCCAGGTCGTTACGCTGGAAGTGTTCTTTCAACTCCGCGAGGGCCTCCAGCACGCGCGGGAGGTCCTCCCGCAGCCGGTCTTCCGCAAGCAGGAACGGCGCCGCGCCGCGCTCGCCCCGCTCCACCAGCCACCGCGCAAAGCCGGCGGAAGCATCGAGCAGCGCCAGCGCGACGTCTACATCCGGCTCCTCTTCGGAGGGATAGTAGTCGAGAATGAACTGGAAAAGGTCCGCCGCGCGGACGCTTTCGGCGTCTTCCAGGCCGGCGTAGCCGACCAGGTATTCTCGTAATGCAGCGAGCGCCGCCACCGTTCGCCGTCCATCCTCTCCGCGACTGCGGCGGCGCTCCAGCAGCCCGAACTCGTCCAGCGCGGTTTCGGTCTTCATCGTCGGTCCTCCCCGCATGGGTGCGTGGGTGTATGGGCTGATTTCGGATTGCGGATTGCGGATTGGAACGGGAGGCGGTACGGCCTGGCGGAGGGGATTGCCGTACTCCGTTCGCAATGACTGCCGTACCCGGGTCGCCGTTAACCGGTGCTGAGGATGACCAGGTTGTCCCGGTGGACCAGCTCATCTACGCCGGGCCGCCCGAGTACGGAGGCGACGTTGGCGGTATGGAGGCCCATCACCCGCTGGGCGTCTTGCCAATCGCAGCTCACCAGGCCCCGCGCAAACTCCCGGCCGTCTTCCGTGCGCAGGCTCACCGTCTCGCCGGTCTGGAACGGGCCCTCAACGGCAACCAGACCCGCCGGCAGCAGGCTGCGATGCTCATCCACCAACGCTTGTCGCGCGGAGCCGTTCACCACCAGCACGCCGCGCGGCTGCGTTCCATAGGCCAGCCAGTGTTTGCGCCCGCGCAGCCGCACGCCCGACAGGCTGAAGGTGGTGCCGACCGCCTCCCCGCGCGCCACGTCGGCGATGACGCCGGGGCGGCGGCCCCGCGCGATGACAGTCCGCACGCCGGCCGCGCCCGCGATCTGGGCCGCCGAAACCTTCGTGGCCATGCCGCCGGAGCCGAAGCGCCCCGCGCCGCCCGCGAGGCCGCGCAGGGTGTCGTCGATGTGGGTGATGCGGGGGATGACCTGCCCGTCGGGGTCCAGCACGCCGTCCACGTTGGTGAGCAACAGGAGCAGGTCGGCGCGGACCAGCGCGGCTACGAGCGCGGCCAGGGTGTCGTTGTCTCCGAACTGGATCTCCTCGACGGACACGGTGTCGTTTTCGTTGACGATGGGCAGCGCGCCGTGACGGAGGAGAGCGGTGAGGGTGTTCTGCGCGTTGACGTACCGCACGCGGTCCTCTGCGAGCTGGCGGGTGAGCAGCACCTGGCCGACCACCCGGTTCCGCGCCCCGAACGCAGCCGCGTACGCCCCCATCAAGCGCCCCTGCCCCACGGCGGCGGCGGCCTGCTTCAGCGGGAGGGTGCGGGGCCGTTCCGTCCACTCCAGCAATTCGCAGCCCGCGCGGATGGCGCCGGAGGTAACCAGGACCACACGGCAACCCTCGTCCATGAGATCGGCGAGCTGGTCTGCCAGCAGGGGGATGAACTCCACATCCAAGCAGCCCTCGGCGTCAGTGAGGGTGCTGGTGCCGACTTTAACAACGATCGTGCGAGGCATGGATCTGAAAAAAGCTTACAGCAAGAGCAGAGAACGCCAGGAGCAGCGGGGAAACAGCGGACGAACCGAGCGGCTCTCCAGAAGCACCAGCAGGTTCCTGGGCGCCGCGATCACTGCGAAGGAACCTCGGCGACTGCGGCAGTCTCCTCCGAGCGGCGGTCCCACTTCACGGAGGGGATTGCCACACTCCGGTCGTGCCTCCCTCCGTTCGCAATGACTCCCGTACCCAGGAACCCAGTCCCCTCCGGCCGTTCCACGGTCCCTGCTCGCAGTTCGTCTCCAAATCGAGATCCGATCCGCGAGCATCCGCAAGATCCGCGTCATCCGCGGCCCATTCCGGTTAGTCGAGGAAGTCGAATTGGACGTCGCCGATGCGCACCTGCGCTCCGTGTTCCGCGCCCATGTCGCGGAGCTTGCGGACCACGCCCATGTTCTCCATGATCCGCTGGAGCCGGCGCACGGAGGCTTCGTTGTTCATGTCCGTCATCGCTACGAGGCGCTCCAGGCCCTTGCCGTGGACGATGAAGTCTTCGCCCTTCTGCTCCACGTCCCACTGGTCCTGGGCGGGCGCTTCGTAGCGGATGACGGCTTCCTCGGCGGAGACGGGCGGCAGCGGGATCGCGTCCAGCGCGCGTGACAGCGCGTAGACCAGCGCGGGAAGCCCCTCGCCGGTAAGCGCGGAAATCTCGTAGACGTCGTACTCCTGCTCCTCCAGCTTCGCGCGCAACCGGGAGACGATTTCCCGAGCGTCCGGCATATCCGCCTTGTTGAGGGCGACGAGCTGGTTCAGGTCCGCCAGCCGATCGCTGTACGCGGCCAACTCCCGGTTCACGGCGGCGAAGTCTTCCTCCGGATCGCGCATCGTGAGGCCGGAGACGTCCAGGATATGGACCAGCAGCCGGGTCCGCTCGACGTGGCGCAAGAACTGGTGCCCCAGGCCCGCGCCGCCGCTGGCTCCTTCGATGAGCCCCGGGATGTCGGCCACCACGAAGTACTTACCGGGCTCCACCTGAACTACCCCGAGGTTCGGGACGAGCGTGGTGAACGGATAGTCGGCAATCTTGGGTTTCGCGGCGGAGATCTTGGAAATGAGGGTTGACTTGCCGACGTTGGGGAAGCCGATGAGCCCCACGTCCGCCAGCGACTTCAGCTCCAGGCGCAGATGCCGCTCCTCCGCCGGCTCGCCCTTCTCGCTGAAGCGCGGCGTTTGATGGGTGGAGGAGACGAACTGCGCGTTGCCGCGTCCTCCCTTGCCGCCCTTGGCGATGACGACGCGCTGGTCCGGCCGCACGATATCGATGATGAGGTCGCCGGTCTCCGCGTCGATCACCTGGGTGCCGACGGGGATCTTCAACTCGATGTCGTGGCCGTTCTTGCCGGACTTGTTGTTGCCGGAGCCGTCGCCGCCGCGCTCCGCCTTGTACTCCCGCTTGAAGCGGAAGTCGACGAGCGTCGTGAGGTGCGGATCGCAGACCAGGAT
>Ga0216301_1000390_pt1 | contig 11696 bp, 9 predicted proteins | sample 4hB_Boncat_minus_FD_156203 | JGI IMG/M metagenome (GOLD analysis project Ga0216301, IMG submission 156203) | Terrestrial sediment cell enrichment communities for BONCAT metagenomics from Utah, United States - 4hB_Boncat_minus | ecosystem: Environmental > Terrestrial > Deep subsurface > Rock...
ACATGTGCGTGATCCGCTCGATCCACGCGAACAACTCGGCGCACGGCGGCGCGCTGCTCCAGCTCCACACCGGCTCCGACACCTTCGTGCGCCCCAGTATCGGGTCGTGGGTGACCTACGGACTGGGGTCGGAGAACCAGAACCTGCCCGGCTTCCTCACTCTCTGCCCGACGCTGGGTCACGGCGGCGTCCAGAACTGGAGCTCCGCCTTCTTGCCGGCGGACTACCAGGGAACGCCTATCGGGAACGCCAGCGTCCGGTCGCGGGAAGCGTCCATCAAGTTCATTCAGAACCCGGAGACGCCCCGCGATCTCCAGCAGTTCCAGCTCGACATGTTGAAGCGCGTGAACAAGCGGCATCTCCAGCCGCTGGGTCCCGATCCGCAGCTTGAGGGCCGGATCAACTCTTTCGAGCTGGCCTTCCGGATGCAGGCGGCCGCGCCGGAGCTGATGGATATCTCCGGCGAATCCGCCGAGACCCTGAAGCTATACGGCGTCGATGAAGAGCCGACCGACCACTTCGCCCGGCAGTGCCTGCTGGCGCGACGGTTCGCGGAGCGCGGCGTGCGGTTCATCCAGTGCACCCACAGCTACAAGTGGGACCAGCACGGCAACCTGCGCGCCGACCACGGCAAGAACGCCAAGGAAGTGGACAAGCCCATCGCGGGCCTGCTGAAGGACCTGAAAGCGCGGGGCCTGCTGGAGGATACGCTGGTGTGGTGGGGCGGCGAGTTCGGCCGCACGCCGACGGCGCAGGGCAACGACGGACGGGACCACAACCCGCACGCCTTCAGCATGTGGCTGGCCGGCGGCGGCGTGAAGGGTGGCATGACCTACGGCGCCACGGACGACTACGGTTACTATGCCGTGGAGAACAAGGTCCACATGCACGACCTGCATGCGACCATCCTTCACCTCCTCGGCCTGAACCACGAGAAGCTGACTTACAAGTACGCCGGCCGCGACTTCCGCCTCACCGACGTCTACGGCAACGTGGTGAAGGACATCTTGCGCTAGCGCAGAAACGGGGCCGCCGAGTGGCGCGGCCCCGCTCTTCCGTTACTTGCCGTCGGGCGCTTTCAGGCTGGCGCAAACCAGCTCTTCGTCGTTGCGGGCGAAGATGTGCTGGTAGGCGTACGCCGGGTGAGACCATACCACCCCGCCTCGCTGGGGAAGTTGGGCCAGCGTGGGGCGCAGCAGCCCGGCGCGGCTGATCTCTTCGAAGCCTTTCGGGGAGAGCCGCGAGATAATCACCTGCCCGCGCTCGTTGAACATCCACACCTTGTCGGCGTTCTTGACGAAGTGGATGGTCGCCCACCGGGCCTTCGGCACGGCCGCCAGGCTCTCCCACACCCGCTCGCCGGTGTTTGCGTCCAGGCAGCGCAGCTCTCCGTAGCTATCCACGCCGTAGACGTAGTCTCCCTGGAAGAGCGGCGTCGAGATGATGGAGTGGAGGGCGTCGGTGTTCTGCTCGTTCTGTCCCCGGCGCTGCCACACTTTCTCCACGGCCAGCGCGTCCGGCTTCAGCCGCAGCATCAGCGAGCCCTCGTAGAAGTTGGTGACGAACAGCAGGTCCTTCTGCACGATCGGCGTCGCAATCCCAATGACGACCTGGCGGGCCGGGAATGGATACTCCCAGTAGAGCTTTCCGGTAGCCGGATCGAGGCCCGCCACCCGGTCGCCGGTCCAGCATACGAGCACCCGCTTGCCGGCTTGGTGGATGAGGATGGGCGGCGAGTAGGAGGCGCGGTCGTTGAGAGCGCGCCACCGCTCCTCGCCGGTTTTCTTGTCCAGCGCCACCACGCATGCGTTGTTCTCCCCGCCGATCTGCAGGATCAGCAGGTCGCCGTCCACCAGGGGCGCGGCCGAGATACCCCAGACGGGCAGGCGGATGTTGTATTCCGTGGCCAGGTTCTTGCTCCAGAGCACCGTTCCTTTCGCGGCGTCGAGGGAGAGCAGGTGGCCCATCGCGCCGAGCGAGTAGGCCCGGCCCGCGTCGAGGGTGACGCTGGCGCGCGGCCCCGCGTGGTAGCCGCCGGGGATGGCGTAGACGCAGTCGTAGGCGTGCGTCCACACCGGCTTTCCCGTTTGCCAATCGAAACAGTGGACCCGCTCCTGCTGTTTGGGCTCCGTGATGCGGTCGGTGACGTAGACGCGGCCGCCGGCGACCGTGGGGCCGCTGTAGCCGCCGCCGATGGGGGCGCGCCAGCGGACTTCGAGCTGCGGCCGCTCGAACTTCTCGACCAGCCCTTGTTCCTTCCACACGCCGTCGCGGCCCGGCCCACGCCACTGCGGCCACTCGTCCGACGCGGCGGCCACGGCGGCGAGCGCCAGCGCCGCAGCGAGCAGAGAACGGACGGGGAAACCACGGGAGAAAACACTTCGACTGGCCATGTGGGTCCGTTCCTTTTCGGGGATCAAGGGCTGACGGGCGTCTGCCGGCTTGTTGTCTTTTAGCAGAGCAGGCAAGTTTCCCCTTCCTCTGCGTCCATGATGCTGAGTGGGTCGGCGGCGTGTCCCGCCGTGTCGTCGCGGCGAGCCCTCATTCTATTCCATCTATTCCATTGATCTGCCGGAGGTATCCGTGATGAGAAGCTCGTCCCGCGCGCGCGGATTCACGCTAATTGAATTGCTGGTGGTCATCGCGATCATTGCGATTCTAGCCGCCATCCTGTTCCCGGTTTTTGCGAAAGCGCGGGAGGCGGCGCGGCAATCGAGCTGTCTCAGCAACCAGCGCCAGTACTCCGCCGCGACAATGCTCTACATTCAGGACAACGACGAAGTCTTCCCCTTCAATTCGAACCTGAATGGCGCCTGCATCTCCACCTTCTACCTGGCGGTCGTTCCGTACGTAAAGAACGAGCAGGTAACGCGCTGCCCTTCGGAGCCCGACGCGATGGACATTCCGCTGATGTTCCAGGGCTTCGGCGCCGGCGCCTGTCCGGGCACCCCACGCTACACCAGCTATTCCACGAACGCCGACCTCTTCCTCAACGGGTTCGTGTCGGGCGCCTCGCCGATGTCCCTGGCGGCGGTGCAGCGGACGGCGGATACGGTAATGACCTACGACGGCAACGTGGACAGCATGCAGCGGCAGCTCATCCAGGGTCGCCACAGCGAGAACGGCAACGCGAGCTACGTGGACGGGCATGTGAAGAGCATGAAGGCGCAGTTGACGACGGGGACCGCCACCCAGTTCTCCACCACGGGCGTCGGCAAGACGCTGAAGGTCTACAAGATCGGCGCCAACGGCGGCGTCTACGCCAACAGCGACCAGTGCAAAGGCGTGCCGCAGTAGCGGTTCCTCCTGGTTTTCGCCGCTACCCAGCAGGCGGATTCTCCACCCATCCACAGCCCTAAGCTTGGATCGGATGTCAAAGCTGTGGGGAGCAGGGCTCCGTACGGGTTCCCGCCCACCCTCCAAGAGCAGAATTTGGAGTCGTCCCGAAAGCTTTCGGGACGTCCTCCTGGGCGGTGACAGCTACCGTCTACGACCGGGAAACGTCACCTACGGCGAGTGTCCCGAACTGCTTCTGAGAGGCAGAGCGAAGATCCGATACAAGCTAAGCTCCACAGCCCGAGGGGCAGGCGCTCGTAGCCTGTCGCTCGGGCTTCTTGCGTTCGTGCAAAGCAAGGAGCCGAGCTTCTGAGATCTTGAGGTGACACCCGGAGGGCGGCGCCGTAAGTTGAACCGTGAACCCGATGCGTCTCATCGGGGATTTCTATTGCCAGGGCTGCTGCTTGCCACGCCCTCGGGATTCAGGAGACGAGCTGATGATCGACAGACGGATGGGATCGCTGGCGGGCTGCGCGCTGGCTGCGGCGGTAGGACTGCTGGCCGCGCCGCAGATACGCGCGGCGGAGAAGAAACCGGTGGCGCCTGCTCTGAACTTCAACGTGGAAGACATCGACGGTAAGAAGGTGGACCTGGGCCGCTACCAGGGCCAGGTCGCAATGATCGTGAACGTGGCCTCCTACTGCGGCAACACCAAGCAGTACGCCAGCCTCCAGAGCATCTACGAGAAGTACCAGGCGAAGGGCTTCACCGTGCTGGGCTTCCCCAGCAACGAGTTCGGGAAGCAGGAGCCGGGCACGAATCAGGAGATCAAGGAGTTCTGCAGCACCAAGTATAAGGTGAGCTTCCCGATGTTCTCCAAAGTGGTGGTGAAGGTAGAGGGGCAGGCGCCCCTCTACAAGCACCTCACCGACAAGACGACGAACCCGACGCATGGTGGGGACATCGAGTGGAATTTCGCGAAGTTCCTGATCAACCGCAAGGGCGAGGTCGTCGCTCGCTTCCCCGCCAAAACCGACCCGCTGAGCCCTGAAGTGGTGGCGGCCATCGAGAAGGAGCTGGCCGCTCCGTCCGCCAGATAACCGATCCACTTGTGGCTGGGGCCGGGGAAGCCGAGCTAATGCTCCCCGGCCCGGCCGCCTCTCGCCATCGCCATGTCCGCCGCACTGCCTCCTCCCCTCACGCCTGATCCATCCCTGGTCGCGCGCCTGGAGGATTTCGTCCGAACCGTCGACGAGCCAACCGGCGTCCTGCCCTGGGTCGAACGGCTGTCCGACCAGGACCACCATCGTCTCCGCGATGACCTTGGCCTGGTGCTGTCGGAGCCGCAGCGCACGGGTGAGCCGGTGGACTGGCGAGAGGTGCACGACATCCTGGCGGAGTACGCCGGCCTCGCCGGCTGGGACGCCGCGCCGGCTCCCACGCCGGTTTCCGCGCCGGGTGAGACGCCCTACCGGATCGACGTGCGCCCCCAGGAGCTGCGCGCCGTGGAGCGAGCGTCCGCCGCCGTGCAGCAAGTGGCGGGCGAGTTGCTCTCCGGCTTCCTACCCCACACTCCCACGGCCCACGAGGCGCTGGGACGCGGCCGGCTGAAGAAGCTGGCGAACCGCGACATCTGGCAGATCGAACTGCCCGACGGTTTCCGCCTGCGCTACCTGGTGGACGAGTTGGAGCGCGTGGTCTACGTGCTGTACCTGGGACCGCATCCGGATGGCGCGATGGAAGGCCGGGAGCGGGCGGTGCGCGCCCGGGTGCAGCGAGCGCGGCACGAGCAGGGTCTCTGAGCCCGAGGCCTCGTGAATGCAGGGCGGCTACAGAGGCACGACGCCGGGAGTTTGCTTCGGGATTACGTCGACGCCCCGCCCAGTTCTTCCAGGAATAGCTCGCGTACCGGGCCGGTGTGGGCCTGGTACGCTCGTTGCAGCTCTTCCGGGTCCCCGTAACCCAGCGCCCTCGCCAGCGCCACGTTGAGGCGGCTGTCGGTCTCTCCCAACGGTAGGCAGTCGCCACCGTTTGGGCCTAGCAGATAGAGCGCTTGGCGAAGCCCGGTGAGAAACCCGTGCGCCGCGAGCAGGACGGCGGCTGCTTCGGCCGACAGGCGCCCGGCCGCCTCCAGGGCGCGGATGACGCCGACAGTGGAGGTCTGACGGAGGGACGGGTCTGCGCCGCCGCCTTCGAGCTGGAGATACTGGACCAGGAACTCGATGTCGGAGAAGCCGCCGGCGCCGAGCTTGAGGTTCCAGGGCCGCTCGCGCTCGCTCACGCGCTCCGTTTCGATCCGCCGCTTCATCGCGCGGATCTCCTCGCGCCAGGTCGCGGGCATCGGGGCGCGATAGACGCGCGGCTCGATGAGGGCCCGGAAAGCTTCGGCGACCGCGGCGTTCCCGGCTATTGGCCGGAGGCGCGTCAACATCTGTAGCTCCCACGTCTCGGCGCGGCCTCCGTCGCCGTAGTAGCGCCGCGCGCCCTCGAGTGTCGCCACCGTAAAGCCCTGCCGTCCTTCCGGGCGGAGGCGCAGGTCTGCCTCGAAAAGCCGGCCTTCTTCGGTGACCGTTTGCAGCGCTTCGGTGAGGCTGCGCCCTAGAAGCTCGTACTGCTGTTGAGTGATCTCGGCGTCGGCGCCCCGGACGTAGAGCAGGTCCAGGTCCGACGCGAAGTGCAGCTCGTGGCCGCTGAACCGGCCCAGCGAGAAGACCGTGAACTCGGCTGCATCCGCACGCGGCCAGCGGCCTTCGCAGCGAAGGCGCTCCAGCGCTGTGTCCAGCGCTTCCCGGACCAGCACTTCCGCCAGCTCGGACCACTCGCACGTCTCCACGTCCACCGGTGTTGGCGCCAGGATGCGGCGGGCGGCCAGGCGGACGAACTCCCGAAGCTTGAACCGCCGCAGCACCGTCAGGCGGCGGTCGTACGTGGAGGCGTGCGCCAGGCGCTCCGCCAGCTCGTCACGCAGTTCCGAGGGGGTGCGGCGGCGGGTAAGCTGCTCTTCGTCCGCGACGACATCCGCCAGCTCCGGATACCGCAGCACCACGCGCATCGCCGCTGGCGCGGCGCCCGCGAAGCGGGCGAGCGCGTCGAGCGCGTCGGGGTGCTCCTGCCACGTCTGATAGAGGGCCCGGTGCAACAGCTTCCGGTCGGCGAGATCGGCGAGGCCCTCCAGCGCCCAGGTAGGGTCCGCCGCCGCCGCGCAGCCGTCCACCAGCTGCCCCGCCACGTCCGCGAAGACGCGCCGGGTGGAGCCGGGGTGGGGGAAGTGGGGCCCGCCGGCCGCCAGCCGCACCAGCGCCTTGAGTGCGGCGTCGAGCGCTGGAAACTCCCGGGCCTCCAACACGCGCCGGAGGTCTGCCGCGCCTTCGGGAGTGTCTGCCTGAAGGACGGAGGCGCGGAGCGCGTCCGCGGCGCCGGGCCCCGTCGCGCCCAGCCGGGTGAAGATCTCCTGGGCCAGGGCGCGTACCTCGCGGCGGTGGCCGTCATACGCCTCCACGAAGCGGCCGGCGTCCGGGTAGCCCATGCTGAGGGCGATGCGGCGAAGATCGACGGGATCGGACGGGACGATACGGACGGCCCGGTCGTGGAGGATCTGCAGCCGGTGCTCGACCTCGCGGAAGAAGCGGTAGCCGTCTGCGAAGAGGTTCCGCTCGGCGGAGGTGAGGATGCCCGCTTCCTCCAGCCGCGCCAGCGCCGTGGCGGTGTCCGGCGCCTGGAGGGCGGGCCGCTCCGCGCCGAACAGGAGCTGCAAGAGCTGGACGGAGAACTCCACGTCCCGGATGGAGCCGCGTCCCTCCTTGACCTGCCGGTCCAGTTCTCCGGCGGCTTCCAGCTTCCGTTCCACGGCGGCGCGCATCTCCTGCACGTCCACAACCACCGTCGCGCCCTGGAGACGGCGGTAGACGACGGGGCGGGTGAGCGCCAGGAACCGCGCGCCCAGTTCGGCGTCGCCCGCCACGGGTCGGGCCTTGATGAGCGCCTGCCGCTCCCAGGTCTCCGCCCACCGGTCGTAGTACTCGCGGAAAGCGGCGTACGAGCGCACCAGGGCCCCGGACCGTCCCTCCGGGCGCAGGCGCATGTCCACCCGGAAGCAGCGCCCCTCCGTCGTGTCCTCGGCAAGCAGCGCGATCAGCTTTTCAGCCAGGCGCGTTGCGTAGCGGCGCTGGCCCTCGTCCTGCGGCGTGGGGCTATCCATCACGAACACGAGGTCGATGTCGCTGCTGTAGTTCAGCTCGCGGGCGCCGAGCTTCCCCATCGCGATAACGGCGAATTGCACCTGCCTGCTGGCGGAGGGGAACTGGGGATGGACCGCCTCGCAGGCCAGTTGGAGCGCGCCGTTCACCAGCGCGTCGGCCAGGTCGGAGATCTCCCCCACGACTTCCGCGAAAGGCGCCCGGCGGCAGAGGTCGCGCCAGCCGGTGCGCAGGAACTCCCGGCGCTTCACGCGGCGGAGGGCGTCCCGGCGGCTCTCCGGGCGGCGTAGCGCGCGCAGCGCTGTCTCCACGGCGCGTCCATACCCTTCCCGCGACCGCGGGCTGTCGGGCTCCAGGAAGAGGGTGTAGAGGCTCGGGTCGCGGACGAGGATGTCCGCCAGATACTGGCTGGTCCCGAACAGGCAGAGGAGGTCGGCCAGCAGACGGGGGTTGGCGAGAAGCAGGGCGACCGTGGAGGCTGGGGTGACGAGGTGCGCGGACCAGCGCTCCAGGTTGAGGAGCGCCATTTCCGGATCCGGGGCCTCCGGCAGCGCGCTAAGGACGGTCTCGAGGAAGGGAAGGGCCTCCTGCGGCCCGCCGGCCCGCTCGCCCAGGCGGTTCAGGAGCCGGTTAGCCCGGTCGCCGTCGCGGAACGGCAGGGCGTGCAGGCCCTGGGCCGCAGCCGGCGAGAGGAACGCGAGGAAGTCCATTGGAGAGGACCGGGCGTGGAAAGACGCCAGGCGAGGTCCGGCGGCGCTAGAGCGCGTCCTGGCCGCGCTCGCCGGTGCGGATGCGGACGGCGTCGTCGATGCGCGACAGGAAGACCTTGCCGTCGCCCACCTCTCCCGTGCGTGCGGCGTCCTGAATAGCCCGCACGACTTCTTCCACTTGCTCGTCTCGCAGCACCATCTCCAGCTTCATCTTCGGCAGGAGACGGACCTGGTATTCCATGCCCCGGTAGCGCTCCACGTAGCCGCGCTGGCGCCCGCAGCCGCGTACCTCGCTCGTCGTCATGCCCACCACTCCCAGGTCGGAGAGGGCGGCGTTTACATCTTCGAAGCGTTCCGGGCGGATGATGCACTCGATCTTCGTCATGGGGGCGCTCCTGGAGTGATGGCGCCTCGATTATAGGGGCCGGCCGGCCTGCGGTCAACCGGGCGCGCCAGGCCAGGCACGCCCCGCCAGGTAGTTGGTGTCTGCGTAACACGGATTTAACACAGAAGTCATTTTCGGTTAACGCCAAGGAAGCATTCGCGTAATTTGTCCCCGCTACACTTACCTCAATCCCGCCGACCGACTGGTTGTTCTGCGCGGGTAGTAGGGGTAACTGCCATGTCTTTAACCACAGTGATCGAACGGGCTCGCCACGGTGACGCCGGTGCTCGCGAACAGATATCGGATCTGCTCCGGGAGCGAGTTCTCCGCACGGCCGGCTACTACGCCAGCCTTACCGGAATGGACCGCGAAGATCTCCAGCAGGAGATGTGGGTGGGAATGCTGCTCGGACTTCAGCAGGTCGACACGGCCATTGGCGACCCGCTCTGCTACCTGTTTTTGCGCGGGAAATGGCGGCTGTTGGAGGCGATCCGGCGGTCGGAACGGGAGCGGACGGAGTCGCTGGACGCCGGCGCCTGCATTCCGGAGCGGTCGGGATTTGAAGAGGAGATCTGGAGCCGGTGGATGACCGTTAGCCTTTCCTCGCGCCTCCGGGAGCCGCAGCGCGCCATCCTCGATGGACTGATGCAGGGCTATCTCCAGCAAGAGCTGGCGCAATCGTTGGGCTGCACCGCAGCCAATGTTTCTTACCACGTGCGCAAGATCCGGGAAGGCTACCAGGCGCTTGCCGCAGAGAACTGAGCCTCTTACTTTCAATCGGGGGAAACACGGTAACCCCGGTCCCACGAGCGCGGGGTGGCGTTCGCAATTTGGAGGAATACAAGGATATGGAACGACGTTGGTTGATGTCCGCCGTGGCCGCGCTGGCGCTGGGCATGACGCCTGCCGGAGCGGACGAACAGGCCCCAGATGCGGAGAAGTCGGCGCCGCCCGGTGTGCAGAATAGCTCGGAAGCCGCAATGCCGGTTTCCGAAGCTCCGACAGCGAAAGACGGGGAAGCGAAGCCGGCGGCGCCCGGCGTGCAGGTGGCGCAGACCACGGCGGCGCAGCCGGCGTCCGCGCAGCCCGGCTCCGCCCAGCCGATGGCGCCTGCCCCGGAAAAGCTGCCGCCGCCGGACCCGCCCAGGTTCACTTATGGCGGCCAGGCGGACTTCTACTTCTCCAGCAACATCAATAACCCATTCACGGGTACGAACCTCTTCCGGGCGTACGACGTCGAGGACGAGAAGGGTGTCCACCTGGGGCTGATCGATCTCTGGGCGCAGTATGCCCGCCGCCCCATTGGTGGTCGCCTGGACCTCAACTTCGGGCCCACGTCGCGGTTCACCAACTTTGCCGAGCCCTCGCGCTCCAACGTCTGGCAGCATATCCAACAGGCTTACGTCAGCGCGAACCTGGATGGAAAGAAGGGCCGCACGTTTGTCGACTTCGGGAAGTGGGTGACGCCCGCTGGCGCCGAATTGATCGAGCCGAAAGAGAACTGGCTCTATAGCCGGGGGCTGCTGTTCAGCGTCGCGCTTCCGTACTACCACTTCGGGGGCCGCATCTATCACTACTTCAACGACACGGACTACGTGATGGGCGCCGGGATTCGGGGCTGGAACGCTGTGGGAGACCCGGGCCACGGACCTGGCTTCATCCTGTCCGGCAGCAAGATGCTAAGCTCGAAGTGGACCGCGACCGGGAACTACATCGGCGGCGAGGAGTTTGGCCTCAACGGCGCGGACTACCGGCACCTGTTCGACTTCGTGTTGCTGTACAACCCGGGCGGACGGTGGAACTACACCTTCAACCCGATCGCCGCCACCCAGAGCGGCTCGTCCTTCTACGGGATCTCGTCGCAGGCGAAGTACAACCTTAGCGCAAAGCAGTACCTGGCGTTCCGCGGTGAGGTTCTGCGGGATGACAGCGGCCTGATCTCCGGCAACACCCAAACGCTCGGCTCCGCGACCGTCGGCTTCACGCACCTGTTCAACAAGTACGCGCAGACGCGGCTGGAGTACCGGCACGACTTCGGGAAGGACTCGACTTTCCCCGAGGATCGGCCCGGCAGGTTCAGGGGGACTCAGGGCACTTTCCTGATCTCCGCCATTCTGAGTTACTAATCGCACGCAGCGGGCGCAGACTCACCGGTCTGCGCCCGCTGTTTTCGTTGGAAATGGGGTCGTCGTGATCTCATTGAGGTCGAAGACGAGGATTGGTGTCCAGTCAGGCCTGGCGCCGCGTGCCGGCAGATCATTGGGCTGCTGCGCCGCCCTCGTTCACCCAGGCTGCAGGAAACCGTGACTGACGCCGGTCGTGGATCGAAGACGAGTGGATCGGCGTGGATGGCGCGGCGATGGGCGCGGAAGCCCACTGGCTTGTGTCGATGCTCGACTGAGCGGCCCAGGAGACGGTACGATTCTGGCGCGGGTCAGAACGATGTTGCTGGAGCGCCGGGCGTGAGATCGGATTTCGCACAGAGTTTATGAGGTTGCCGCGCCGCTAGGCAGGGGCGCGGGCGCCTTGGCAGTGGAGGCAGAGCATGGTCAAGATCGAAGCGGTTATCCGTCCGGACAAGCTGGACGACGTGAAGACTGGGTTGGACGAAATCGGCGTTACCGGCATCACCGTGATGGAAGTCCGGGGCGCCGGTCAGCAGCGGGGCTACGTGCACCGTTACCGGGGCGCCGAATACCGCGTTAACCTGCTGGAGAAGATCAAGCTGGAAACCGTGGTCCCCGAGGGGCTGGTGGAGCAGACGGTGCAAACCATCGTCACGGCCGGCCGCACGGGAGAAGTGGGGGACGGCAAGATCTTCCTGATCCCGGTGGCGGATGCAGTGCGCGTGCGGACCGGCGAGCGCGGTGAAGCCGCCATCGTCTAAGGCGGGGCATTGTCAGAGACAGGAGAAGGGGACCGTCACGAGGGCGGTCCCCTTCTTTATGTCCAGGGCCGCGCTACTCCAGCACGCGCCGGGGGGTTGGGGAGATCGGCGTCTCCGCCGGCGTGGGCGCGGAGGGCGCTTCCCCCTCCGGCGCTTCCCGGCTGCCGCGCCACGCGAACATGTAAACGAGCCCGCCCACCAGCGCCTCGAAGAGGACCGTCGCCATGCGGAACACGGTGACG
>Ga0216301_1000391_pt1 | contig 11692 bp, 15 predicted proteins | sample 4hB_Boncat_minus_FD_156203 | JGI IMG/M metagenome (GOLD analysis project Ga0216301, IMG submission 156203) | Terrestrial sediment cell enrichment communities for BONCAT metagenomics from Utah, United States - 4hB_Boncat_minus | ecosystem: Environmental > Terrestrial > Deep subsurface > Rock...
CGCTCGAACGGCTGGCGCTCCTCTATGTCGGCCGCTTCGCGACGACTAGGGCGAAGCTCGCCGCCTACCTTGGCCGCAAGGTCCGGGAGCGCGGCTGGGAGGGGGCGGGGCCGCATATCGAGCGACTGGTGGAGCGCCTGACGGAGCTTCGCTACATCGACGATGGTGCCTTCGCCACCGCGCGAGCGGCGTCGCTCCAGCGCCGCGGCTATGGTGAGCGGCGCGTCGCCGAGGCGCTGAAAGCCGCAGGGATCGCGGAGCAGGATGCTGCCGTGGCGCGGGAGCAGGCGCAGGAAAACGCCCTTTCGGCGGCGCTTCGCTTCGCAGAACGCAAACGCATCGGCCCCTATTCGAGCGGCGAGCCTGACCGAGAGGCGCGGCAGAAGGCGTTTGCTGCGATGATGCGCGCCGGCCATCCCATCGATGTGGTGCGCGAGGTTCTTAACGCCTCCCCCGGCGACATCCCGCATTTGGACAACGAGTAGAAAAAGCTGGCGGAACAGTTCACAAGGCCGCAGAAGCCGTGGTAGTCCTAGAGACTTGTATGCCGAGCGGAGTGTAATGAGTTCTAGCCGCAACATGCTTGCAGACGATGGAGCGGCCTCGGTCGCTGACGCGGCTGCGCGCCTTGGCGACATAACTTCGGACGGCGGCAGCGACCGCCCGGAGGACGAAGGGCTTCTCCGCGTCACGGGCACCATGAAATGGTTCGACGCCACCCGTGGCTTCGGCTTCCTCGTCAGCGATCAGGTCGACGGCGATGTGCTCGTCCACTTCAGCGTGCTCAAAGAGCATGACCGCCGCAGCCTTCCCGAAGGCGCCGTGGTGGAATGCCTGGTCGCGCATCAGGAGCGGGGGCTCCAGGCGCGCAAGGTCTTCTCGATCGACCTCAGCAATGCCATCGTCCCCGACCTTCCCCGGCCGACTGCGCCGAAGGCGGAGCGGATCGATCCCGCGGCGCTGCTCGCCGACGCCGGCGAGTTCGAGCTGGTGCGGGTGAAATGGTTCAATCGGCTGAAAGGCTATGGCTTCGTTGTTCGCGAAGAGGGGGACGGCGAGGATATCTTCATCCACATGGAAACCGTCCGCCGCGGCAGGCTCACTGATCTCGTGCCGGATCAGCCGCTGCGCGCGCGCATTGCAGCCGGGCGCAAGGGGCCGCTGGCGGTCGAAGTCGAGGCCCTGTGAAGACTGACGCAGCGACGGGACCCGCCGCTCCTCGCACTGCTGCTACCAGTCGGCGGAAAAGCTGAGACTGACGCGCCGGGGCTGATTGTAGGCGAAGCCCTCACCGACATTCGACCAACCGTAGGTGTTCGATATATTGCTGAGCTGCGCCCTTAATGTCGCTGGCGCCTTGCCGATCTTGAAGCGATAGCGGCTCCCGATCGAGTGGATGGCTCGCGGCGGGATGACGTAGGTGTTAAGCCGGTCTGCGACCCTCGAGCTCGTGCTCTCGTAGGAATAATCCACCGACAGCCCCTTGGCGAACGGCACGCTCCAATCGAGCGCGCCGTTCGTGTAGCGCACGAAGTGGCCGATCGGGCGCTTGCCGACGAGGCCCTGTTCCACGGCGACGCCGCTGACTTCGGCATCGAGGAGGATCGTTCCGACCACCGCCGTCAGCCCCTTGACCGGCGATCCCGTGAGGGAAAATTCCGCTCCCCGATGCGTCACCTCGCCCAGCCGCCCGAAGAACAAGCTGTTGTCCAACCCGAAATAGGGCTTTCGGACATCGAACAGTCCGGTCACTAGGCGCATGTTCGCGGGAAGGATGAGCCGCAGGCCGGCGTCCTTTTGCTCGGTGAGAATGGCCGGCGGCGCTTCGTCGCGGTTGCGCGCCACCGTCGGAGCGATGGGGCTTTCCTCGAGCCCACGCGAATAGCCGGCATAGAAGCTGAGGTTTTTCGATGCGTGCACGGACGCGGCTGCGTTCACAAGCCATGGACGGGCCCGGGAGCTCGGTAGCGGCCCGGCCGGAGTCAGCACCGTTTTCCGGTAGTCCGTTTTCTGAATCCCGAAGCTCAGCTCGCCAACATCCCGCCAACGACCCTCATAACCTGCTCCCAACGTCATCTGCCGGACCTCGTCGCGCGTCTGAGGACCGACCTGGAAAGCAGGTTCCGGCACTTCGGATTTTGCGTCGATCGCCAGCCGTCCCAGCGGGAGGAGGCTTCCGCCGCCATAGCGCCGCTTCTGGTTGCGGGCGCGCAAAGCGAAGTGGAGTTGGTGCAGCCTTGGCCCTTCGATGAAGGCGCGGGTCGCACGGACTTCTCCTGACGTGGAACCGAAGCGGCGGTCGCCGTCGGCAGCGATGAACCGGTCCGCGACCCCGGCTCCGGAGGTATTGAGGTCGAGCTCAAGGAAGCTCCGATCGAGGTCGAGCAGCGAGTGGAAAACCCCGCTTCGGAGCGTCCACGAACCAGTCCGCATAGTCGCGAGGAGGCCGGTGTTCATGGCGCTCAGCTCGCCGCCCGCCCAGGAGGGGCCGAAGTAGCGGCGGCGCTCGATCTCCGGCGGCAGGAACGAACCGGCGGTGAAGTAGATCGGCTGCGCTTCTCTGCCCTCGATCTTGTAGTAGCTGAAGAACGGCATGATCTCGACATCCGGCGTCGGGGTCCAGCGCGGGATCAGCGCCATGTCGATCACCCGGTCGTCTCCGCCGGTATGCTGCTCCTGGTGCCCAACCGCGACTCCGCCCGAGACGCTGAGCTGGTCGGTGATCGGAAGTTGCGCATCTGCTTCGGCCGTGACGCTGCCATAGGGGCCATAGGTCAGGACGGTGCTCAGCACCGGCTCCTTTCCAGGGGTTCTGATGGCGAAATCCGCGATTCCGGTCGGCGCGGGGAAAGGATAGCCTTGAGCGGTAATGCCGACCCGAGTCGTCGCTCCGGCAATGACCCTGCTGCTGAGGTCCGCCTGGAGATCGAAATAGAGGCCCTGGATCCTGACGTTGCCCGCCTGGACCGGGCTGAAGCCGCGCACTTGGAAGGGGTTGTAGATACCGACCCGCTCGTTCCCCACGCTGGTGCCGAAGGCGTCTCCGGCGGCCGTCACCGCATTCTCGCCGGCCCGTTGCGCCTGTCCCGGCGAAGCTAAGCCCGCTGCGGCAATAGAGATAGCGGAGGCGCGAAAAAGACGGGGTAGCGCGCGGGCGCGGTGACGCATGAAACACTCCTTTTGTGCCGATGGGCAGCAAAAAACGTGCCAGCGGCGCGCCCTCGCCACCGGTCGCGGGTGCTGCACCGGCAGTTGTCCGGAAGCGAACACTTGTTGGACGGAAGCGCACACTGCGCCCGGCAGCCACTCTGAATCGCTTGCGCGCCACGGAGCATCGAGGCTAGGCGGACACGATGAGCTTCTTCGGCAAGATCTTCACCTGGTGGAACGGCGCCACGGTCGGAACGTCGATCTTCACGTGGCGGCACGGCCAGAAGGTCGGCAGCGACGGCTACGGCAACGTCTATTACACATCGAAGAACGGCGACCGCCGCTGGGTGATCTACAACGGCTCCAACGACGCGAGCCGGATTCCGCCCGACTGGTATGCCTGGATGCATCGGATGATCGATGCGCATCCCGACGACGCGCTGCCGCCCGCGCCCAAGTTCCTCAAGGATCCCAAGCCGAACCTCACCGGCACGGCGAGTGCGTACCGGCCGGCTGGTGCCCTCGAGAAGGGCGGCCAACGCGCCGCTGCAAGCGGCGACTACGAAGCCTGGACTCCCGAATAGAAGATGCGCCGCTCAGCACTGCCGCTCCTCATGACCGTCGCTGCCGTGCTTGCTCTTGGCGGCTGCGGGCGGGACGCGCCGCAGCCCAAGGCCGAGCGGAAGCAGGCGGAGCCCGAGCCGCAGACGGTCGACGTGCCCCAGACGGTGACTGCCATCGCTCCTGGAACGACGCCGATGGCGGAGCGGGTCGCCGTGGTCGGGCTCCTCAACAAGCGGAACGGCATTTCGCGCGACCTCACGCTTCGACCGGGCCAGGCGGTGCGCGCCGGCGACGTGATCGTCCGCCTGCGCGCCTGCGAGACCGCCGCCCCCTGGGAGATACAGAAGCTGACCGGTGCCTTCGTCCAAGTCGACGTGCGCAATCCGCAGGGCCAGCTCCAGCGCGTCTTTTCCGGATGGCTCTACAAGGAGGCGCCGTCGCTCAACGTGGTCGAACACCCGATCTACGACGTCTGGCCCAAAAGCTGTGCAATGACGCATCCGGAGGCGGGCGAGTCGACGGTTCGAGAAGGCTCCGATGCGAGCAACCGGTCGAGCGCGCCGAATTCGGCTCCGCGCCGCCCCCGCTCGCCGGCGAGGACCGCTCCCGACGAGGGCGAAAGCGCCGCCGACAACAATGCTACATAATCCGGCTGGGTGATCTCGATCGCGCCGAGGCTCCTCAGATGCTCGGTCATGAACTGGCAGTCGAGCAGCCGGAAGCCGCCGACCTTCAGCCGGGCTACGAGCCAGGCGAGCGCCACCTTCGAGGCGTCGCGTTCGACTGAGAACATGCTCTCTCCGAAAAAGACGGCACCGAGCTTCACCCCGTAAAGGCCGCCCACCAGCCGTTCGTCCTGCCAGCATTCGATCGAGTGGGCGTGGCCAAGCCGATGAAGCTCGGCGAAGCTCTCCTCGATCTGGGCATTGATCCAGGTCTCCTCCCGCTCCGCGCAGCTTCGGACCACCTCTTCGAACGCCGCATCGGCAGTCACGCGGAATGAGCCGGAACGGATCGTCTTGCGGAGCGACCGAGACATCCGGAAGCCCTCGATCGGGAGGATCGCGCGCCGGCGGGGCTCCACCCAAAACACGTCGGCGGCGTCTCGGCTGTCGGACATCGGGAACACACCGATCGAATAAGCGCGAAGCAGCAGGTCCGGGTCGAGAACGGCCATGGCAGACAAAGTAGAGCCGCGCCTTTGGCGCGGGGTCAATCGGATTTGGCATCAGTCCTGGCGTTGCGGGCGAGGCGACGCTCGATCGCCGTCCACAGCCCAGCCAGCGCAATGCCCGCCGCAGAGCGCGGCGCAAAGCTGCCGACCGCTTCGTGCCGCGCCGACATCGCCTCGATCGTGCTTGCCATCGGGATCACCGGCCAAGCTGGGTTCGCCTGGAGCGCGGAGAGGTGCATCGCGCGGCGGCGGTCCACCATGTTGAAAACTGGGAGGAGCGCCCCCCGCCGCACGCCTTGCCTGTCGAGGTAGGCCACCACCTCCTCAAGCGCGCGCTGTGAGAGCGGCGAGGGGATGACGGGCACGATGATGAGGTCGGCGGCGCTCAGCACCTGCTCGCTTGTTTCGGCAAGGCCGGGCGGGCAATCGAGCACGATCCGTTGGTAGTCGCGGCCGATCCGCTCGAGGAGCTTTTGCAGCCTCGTCTTGCGCCCCAGCGTGAAGAAGAAGCGATCCAGCCCGCGCAGCGAAGCGTCCGCCGGCAGGAGGTGGAGCCCCTCCGTCGCAGTCGTCCGGATGAGCTTCGAGGGCGAGACGTCGCGGGCAAAGACCGATTGCGCCTCTTCGTCCGACTTTGCGCCACCGCCCAGCAGGAAGGTCGACGCGGCCTGACCATCCAGATCCCAGAGCAATGTCTCGCGGTTCGACAAGGCGGCCGCCGACCAAGCGAGATTGACCGCCAGCGTCGTCTTCCCGACGCCGCCCTTGAGGCTGTAGACGGCGATCGTTCGCGTGCTTCGCTGCTGCATGACCAAGCTCTATTGTGCATTGCAGCAAAAGGGCAAGCCCTCAGATGATCTCCCGCACCCGCTCCTGCGGCCGGCACAGGCGGACGCCCTTCTCCGTCTCCACGAGCGGCCGGTTGATCAGGATCGGGTTCTCCACCATCGCCTCGAGGATCGCCTCCTCGCTGACTCGGCCGCTGAGGAGATCCAGGTCTTGCGCAAGCTGCTCTTTCGCCCTCAGCCCCTCGCTTGGCTTCATTCCGGCGCGGTCGTAGAGGCGCTTCAGCTTTTGCACGCTCGGCGGGTGCTTCAGATAGTCGATCACCTCCACTTCGACACCCTCCTGGTCGAGGATCTCGAGCGTCTTCCTGGAAGTGCCGCACTTCGGATTGTGGTAGATGGTCGCCTTCACAATCTGCTCCGCCTTATGCCGGAGCAATGCATATAGCGGAACCGCGGCGGGCATCCAGATCGGCGCGGCGGCAGCGGCGAGCCGCAGTTCAGGCTTCTTGCTTCGCCGTCAGATAGTGCGGGATGAAGCTGGTCGGTGCTGGCGACGCGGCCTGCGCCTGGCCGAGGAGGGTGAGGTCGAGCTCCTTGGAGAAGCGGAGGCCGTAGCGATTTTCGATCGACCACCTGACTTCCGATTCGACCGGCTCCCCGATCGATAGGTCGAGGCGAAGCGTCGTTTCGTCCGGCAGCTTGGCCGTGCACTCGATCAGCGCTCCGCCTTCCGAGATATTGCGGAGCCGGACCGGGTACGTCTTTCCCTGGTGATGGACGACGCCCGACCTGATGAGCCGCCGGCGCTGGGGGCGAGCCCGGACGAAGCCGTTCGCTTCGGCAGTGCCGCCGGTGCAGACGTGAGCCTGCGCTTCATCGGCCGGCATCGGCTTGCCGAAGATGTAGCCCTGTACGAGCGAGCAGCCGAGATCTTTCACCAGAGCCAGCTCGTCCTGGGTTTCGACGCCCTCGGCCGTGGTCTCCATCGAGAATTCGCCGGCGAGGCTGACGATCGCGCGGATGATCGCGCCGTTCCTGCTGCCGGGAAGCGAAGCGCCACGGACGAAGGACTGGTCGATCTTGATCTTGTCGAACGGCACCTTCCGCAGATAGCCGAGGCTCGAATAGCCGGTGCCGAAATCGTCGAGCGCAAGCTTCACGCCGAGCGACTTCATGCTCTTGATCATGTCGTGGACCTGCTGGTCGTCGTTGAGCAGCACACCTTCCGTGATCTCGAGCTCTAGCCGGTTGGCCGGCAGCTCGGCGCTTGCGAGCGCGTTGGCGATCAGCGAGGGCAGGCTCTTGTTCGCGAACTGCAGGGGCGAGAGGTTGACCGCAACCCGAACATGGGCCGGCCACTTTGCAGCGTCAAGGCAGGCGGTGCGAAGCACCCATTCACCGAGCATATTGATGAGGCCGCTCTCTTCCGCGAGCGGCACGAACACCGATGGCGAAACCGGGCCCCGGACGGGGTGCGTCCACCGCGCCAGCGCCTCGAATCCGACCACCTTCTGGGTGTTGAGCTCCACGCTCGGCTGGTAGAAGACGCTAAGCTGCCCCTCTTCCAGCGCCTGCCTCAGATCCGCCTCAAGAGCCTGGCGGTCCCGCGCTTCGGCATGCATGTCAGCCTGGAAGAAGCGGAACGTTCCCTTGCCGGCCGCCTTGGCCGCATAGAGTGCGAGATCGGCGTCGCGGACGAGATCGTCGGCCGTCCGATCGTCATAGTCAGAGACGGCGATGCCCACCGACACGCCGATGCTGATCGTCTCAGAGCCGATATAATATGGCTTCGAAATGCTATCGATGACCGCTTGAGCAATTTCGGTGAGCTGGCTCTCGCCTGCAATGTCCGGAAAGACAGCCTGGAATTCGTCTCCGCCGAGCCGACCGATCTGGCCGGAGTCCCCGATCACATCCTTCAGGCGCAGCGAGACGAGGCGCAGCAGCGCATCGCCGGCCGGGTGCCCGAGCGTATCGTTTACGGATTTGAAGCGGTCGAGGTCGAGCAGGAACAGTGAACATCTGCGCTTTCGCTTCGACGCGCTGAACAAAGCGTCTTCGAGCGCGCGGCGCATCATTTCGCGATTCGCGAGGCCGGTCAGCGAATCAAACCGGGCGAGGCGATTCAGCTCCACCTCTGAGCGGCGCTTCTCCGTGAGATCGTGCGCGATGCCACGAAAGCCCAGGAAACGTCCGACATCGTCATGCACCGGCCGGCCTGAGATGGACCACCAGACCTCTTCCTTCGATTTGGCCCTGAGGACGAGATCCTTGAACGGCACGCGCGAGGACAGATAGAAGCCGAGGCTCCGCTCCGAAGCGCCGTTTTCCGCGTCCACGTCCGAGATGATCAGCGAAGTGAAGTCGGTGTCCAAAAGGTCCGAATGCTCGCAGCGCAGCGAGTTCGCCACCACGGCGCTGATATAGGCGAGGCTCCCGTCCTTGCGGGTTTCCCAGAACCAGCCTTTGCCGCTCTGCTCGAATTCCGCGACCAGAAGCTCGGCCCGTATCGCGCCTTCGTCCCGCTCTTCGGGTACTGGTTTTGCTGCTGAGCGAAGTAGGCGAGCAATAGCCAAGGACGGCCTCCGTTGAACAGGTGCGTGAAAATGTGCACCAAAAACTTTGCAAATTTGTTTACTACTCGGCGCTTGTTGGGATCCGCTTAACCCCTCGTGCCCGTGGCCCAGCGTTCGGCCCTTGCCAGGGCTTCGCGCTCCGGCTCGCCGGCGGCATGCTCGGAGTTTCGGCGATAAGCGATGACCTCCGACTCCTCGATGGGATCGTAGAAGTGGACGCCGCAGCGGCCGCTTCCGGCCCACACGACGACAGCGAAGGCGTCGAGGTCCCCGCGCTGGAGCACGACGTCGGTGCCGACCTTGAGGAGCTCCGGCACCTCGATCATTGCGCCGGTGCAGGAGAGATTGATGATGGTTACTCGGGAGACGCCCCGCACGCTCTCCAGGGTCGCCGGCAGCCTGAGGCGCGCCCTGGCGCCTGCTCGGCGGCCGACCTGCGGCGACTGGTTCTTGGGGTCTGCATCGGGACTGGTCGGCATGGCTCGCCTCCGGGTGGATCCATGTCTCCGTTAGCAGCGAAGCGTTAAGGGAGGGTTGTGACGGCCACTGCCGATCAGCGCGTTTTTACGTCCCGTATACCTTCTTCCGCTAGGCCCGGCGGAGATGCGGCTTTGCGGGGGAATATGACATTGTCGTTCAAGGCATTGTTGCACAGCAACCGAGGTGCGGGGCTCGTCGAGTTCGCGCTGATCGCGCCGGTATTGATAACCTTCATCGTCGGCATCGCCCAGCTCGGCGGATTGTTCTTCGCCAATTCGGGATTGAAAAGCGCGGTCGGCGAGGGTGCGCGGCTCGCGACCATCTTCCCGCGGCCGACCAACCAGCAGATCATTACCCGCATTACGAGCCGTCGCTTCGGTCTTGAATCGGAGCGCGTCTCAGGACCCACGCTCGCCCATGGGACGACTGCGAACGGACGCAACTACGTCGACATCGAGATGACCTACGCGGCGCCGCTGAGCTTCATCTTTTTCGAAACTCCGCCCCTGACGCTGGTCGAGCGCCGGCGAGCGTTCATTCATGCGTGCCAGCCGACCCAAATTGCGGCCGCACAGGCAGGATGTATATGACAGGAGAGCCGGCGGAGCCGCCGGCCTGGGATCAGCTTTGGCTGGAGGACTTGCCGGCGGTACGCTTGCCGAATTCGTGGCGGCGCTGCTGACGTCTGCGGTCGGGGCCGGCGAAGTTCGGATGCGAGCCGCCCGGAGCACGCCGGTCTATCCGGCGCCGCTCGAGCGGTGCCGGCATGTCGCTGTCAGCCGCTTCGGCTTCAGCCTCTTCCAGCCAGGCGGCTGCCGGCTCGGAGGCGAGCGGAAGCTCGGGTTCTGCTGCAAGCGAGGAAGCGAGTTCCACAACATCGTCTACGGCGCCCGCGCCAGCCGCGCCTCCGCCTTTTCTCCAAACGATCTGGAAGCCCTTCGGCGGGGTCGTCCAGCGGCCCTGCTGCTGGACCAGATCGGTCCTGCAGCGTGTGCAGCGGGCAAAATTATGGCCGCCGTTGAAGATGGTATCGGAGGATGCCCGATGCCCTGTCAGCGCACAAAAATTCGTCACGCGCCGCCCTTGTGCAGCCCTTGCCAGCCTTCAGCATAGGGGCGTGCTGGTTAAGATTGCGTAAGCCAGGGTCCAGCGTCGAGCGCTCGCCGGCTGGGCCTTATTTGGCGGCGAACTGGCCGGCCTCGGCCCCGAAATGCTCTTTGGCGAAAGCGCGGGCGGCGGTTGCCGTCTTGAACGACTCCTCCTGCATCGTCGAGGTGATGATCGGGTAATTTTGCGAGTTGTAGCGGGTCTCCCTCACCGTCAGGCGAAAGCTGCCCTCCTCGTCCCGGGCGATCAGGAAGGGGCGGACTGGAATTCTGGACATCTTGGTCTCCACTTGAAAGAGGGAAGTGAAAAAAGGCGGCCACATAAGTGCCGCCCTTGCTGTTTATCCGATCGTCTCTGCGACGATGCGGCGCAGTTCCTGCGGGTTGAGAGTGGGCGAGCGCACGAGCTCATGCCGCGCGCTTGTGGGGGTCCTGCCATATTGCAGGGAAAGCCTGGGCCGGTTGGCCCCGATAGTCGTCAGTGTCATAATATCCTTGAGCGGCGTGTCGCCGCCGATGTTGATGTGGTGCTAGCGCCGAAATCCACGCCGTGGTGCCGGCCCTTGGCCGGGCGTGCGTTCGCGGAAGATGATGCGGCCCTTTGAGAGGTCGTAAGGCGTCATCTCGACGTGGACCCGGTCGCCCACGACCGATCGGATGCGGAAACGCCGCATCTTGCCGGCCGTATAGGCGATGATCCGGTGCTCGTTGTCGAGCATGACGCCGAAGCGCCCGTCAGGATAGATTTCGTCGATCTGGCCTTCGATGGTGAGGAGTTCTTCCTTCGCCATGAAGCTCAGGCCGCCTTGAGATTGACGGCGCTGTTCCGGCCGCTCGCGTCCGCTTCGAGGTCGTAGCTGATCCTCTGGTCCTTATCGAGCCCGGGAAGCCCGGCAGCCTCGACGGCCGAGACATGGACGAACGCATCCGCGCCGCCCGACTCGTCTGAAATGAAGCCGTAGCCCCGGTCGTAGTTGAAGAATTTGACGGTGCCGACAGTCATCGGGAACCCTTTCATGTAAATAAGACCCGCGACGATCGGCGCAGCGGAGCCAGAAGCGTGAAAGGGAAGGAGGAGCTCTCGAAGGGAGCGTCAAATTCCGTCGCAGGCGACGTTAGCCACACTGATGTAGGCGCTATTGCTCCATTTTGCAATGCAGCAAGGGGAGCCGCGTTGCTCCGATGGAACCTAGGAGAGCCGGCAGGCGGAACGCAAGGCCACCGGCGAATGTTTCGCTTCCGTCCTGGCCAGGAGAGCAGACATGCGCATGGGTATCAGCCTCGGCGGCATCATCCTCATCATCATAGTGATCTGGCTGCTGTTCGGGAGGTAGGCCGCTCGCGCCGGCGCATAAGCAACGCTTCGGTGGCTACTCAGCGGGCTCCTGGTCTCGCGCGAGCCATTCCTCGAGCCATTTGATGGTGTAGGCACCATCGAGGAATTCAGGGTCCTTCACCAGCTTCTGGTGGAGCGGCACGGTCGTCTTGACGCCGTCGACCACGAATTCCTCAAGCGCGCGCCGGAGGCGCATGATGCAGCGCTCTCGCGTGGTGCCGTAGACGATCAGCTTGGCGATCATGCTGTCGTAATAAGGGGGTATCCGGTAGCCGCCGTAGAGGCCGCTATCGACGCGGACGTGCATCCCGCCGGGCGCCACGAAGTTCTTAACGAGGCCCGGCGAGGGAGCGAAGGTGCGCGGGTCCTCGGCGTTGATCCGGCACTCGATCGCATGGCCGCGGAAATTGATCTGATCCTGCCGGCAGGAGAGTTCCTCGCCCTGCGCGATTCGGATCTGCTCACGCACGAGATCCATGCCGGTGATCATCTCGGTCACCGGATGCTCGACCTGGAGC
>Ga0216301_1000392_pt1 | contig 11666 bp, 6 predicted proteins | sample 4hB_Boncat_minus_FD_156203 | JGI IMG/M metagenome (GOLD analysis project Ga0216301, IMG submission 156203) | Terrestrial sediment cell enrichment communities for BONCAT metagenomics from Utah, United States - 4hB_Boncat_minus | ecosystem: Environmental > Terrestrial > Deep subsurface > Rock...
AAGCACGTGATCGCCGATCGGTTTGACGGAAGTGGGATGCGCTGGAAGCCGGACACAGCCGACCCCTTGATGCACGTGCGCGCCGCACTCCTGACTCAGCCCCGCCTGGATCTCCGCCCCTACGCCGTCGCGCGCGCAACACGCAGAAGGGAAGCCGGGCCGGCTGCCTGAACTCGCCTTACACGAGAATCGCACCCCTCTTCGACGCCCTCGGACGCGGCGAGTTCTGCTACGTCCTCACCGCCCGGCAGATGGGCAAGTCTTCGCTGATGACCCGCACGGCCCTCCGCCTCCAGCAGGCGGGGACTGCGGTCGCCGTGATCGACCTCACCGCCTTCGGCCGCAACCTCACCCCGGAGCAGTGGTACGACCGCATCCTGGCGCGCATCGGTCGCGACCTACGGCTGGAAGACGAGCTGGAAGACTTCTGGCTGGACCACGAGCGCCTGCCGCCCCTGGCCCGCTTCACGGCAGCGCTGGAACACATCCTGGTTTCGGGTTTCAAGTTTCGGGTTTCAGGTCCTCATCAGTCCGACGGAGAGACGGAAGCCCAGCTCCCTAACCTCGTCCTGTTTATCGACGAGATCGACGTGGTGCGCAGCCTGCCGTTCAGCGCCGACGAGTTCTTCGCGGCGATCCGGGAGCTGTACAACCGCCGCACCCAGGAGCCGGCGTGGGCGCGGCTCACCTTCTGCCTGCTGGGCGTGGCGAGTCCCAGCGACCTGATCGCGGACACCCGCCTCACGCCGTTCAACATCGGCACGCGCATCGAGCTGCGGGACTTCACGGAAGCCGAGGCGGCGGTGCTGGGGGAGGGACTGGGGCCGCAGGGCCCCGCGCTGCTGCGGCGCGTGCTGCACTGGACGGGGGGCCACCCTTACCTCACCCAGCGCCTCTGCCGGGCCGTCGCCGACCGGCTGGCTGCGGAGTCCAAAGGAAGCTCGGCGCGTAACCCGCAGGCGGAAGTGGACGCCCTCTGCGCCGGGCTGTTCTTCGAGGCAGGCGCGCGGGACACCGAGGACAACCTGCGCTTCGTCAGCGACCGCATGGTGCGCGGCGACGCCGACAAGCACGCGGTGCTGGACCTGTATGGCAAGGTACGGCGGGGCGAGCGGGTTCCGGATGACGAGACCGATCCGGTGACGGAGGCGCTCCGGCTATCCGGGGCGGTAAAGCGCGAGGGCGGGCGGCTGCGGCTGCGCAACCGCATCTACGAGCGGGTGTTCGACGCCGTATGGATTGCGCGGCAGACGGACGCGGCGGAGGTACGACGGCAGCGCGAGGCGTTCCAGCGCGGCCGGAACCGGACGCTGGCGGTCGCGGCGGCGGTGGTCGCGGTGTTCATGGCGCTGTCGGCCTTCGCCCTGAGGGAGTCGGGCCGTGCGAGCCGGGAGGCCGCCCGGGCGCGCGCACAGGCAGCTCGATTCGAGCGTCTCGTCTATATCGCGAACATGGGGCAGATTCAGGGAGAGTGGGAAGCGAACAACGTCGGGCGGGTAGAGGACCTGCTGGAAGAGACCCGCGCCGCGCCCGACCGGGGTTTCGAGTGGGGCTACTGGAACCGGCTGCGCCACCTGGATCTGCTCACCCTCCACGGGCATACGGGCTCCGTCTATTCCGTGGCCTTCGCGCCGGATGGAAAGCGCCTGGTCACCGGCAGTGCGGATAAGACCGCCAAGGTGTGGGACGCGGACACGGGCCGCGCGGCCCTGACCCTGACCCTGACCCTGAAGGGTCACACCGACTACGTCTCGTCCGTGGCCTTCTCCCCAGATGGCCAGCGCCTCGTCACCGTCAGTCGGGATATGACGGCCAAGCTGTGGGACGCGCACACGGGTCGGGAGATCCGGACCCTGAGGGGGCACACGCGCTTCGTCACGTCGGTGGCGTTCTCGCCGGATGGAATGCGCCTCGTCACCGGCAGCGCCGATCACACCGCCAAGGTGTGGGACGCGCATACGGGTCGGGAGCTCTGGACCTTGAAGGGCCACACGTACCTCGTCTTGTCTGTGGCCTTCTCGCCGGATGGCCAGCGCCTCATCACCGGGAGTTACGATCAGACCGCCAAGGTGTGGGACGCGCACACGGGCCGCGAGGCTCTGACCTTGAAGGGCCACCGGCGCTGGGTCCGTGCGACGGCCTTCTCGCCGGATGGAAAGCGCCTCGTCACCGGGAGTGGGGATCAGATGGCCAAGGTGTGGGACGCGCACACGGGCCGGGAGGTGCTGGCCCTGAAGGGGCACCCGGGCCGCGTCTCGTCCGTAGCATTCTCGCCGGACGGAAAACGCCTCGCCACCGGCAGTGACGATAAGACCGCCAAAGTATGGGACGCGCACACGGGCCGGGAGATCCAGACCCTGAAAGGGCACACGGACTCCGTCTCGTCCGTGGCCTTCTCCCCGAATGGAGAGCGGTTGGTCACCGGTAGTCGGGATAAGACGGTCAAGGTGTGGGATGCGCATACGGGCCGCGCGATTTGGACCCTGAAGGGGCACACCGACCGCGTCTCGTCCGTGGCCTTCTCGCCGGAGGGGCAGCGCCTCGTCACCGGCAGCTGGGATCTCACCGCCAAGGTGTGGGACGCGCACACCGGCCGGGAGATCCGAACCCTGAGGGGGCACGCAGGAGCCATCTTTTCAGTAGTGTTCTCCCCGGATGGGAAGCGGCTCGTGACCGGTAGTGGGGATCTCACCGCCAAAGTGTGGGACGCGCACGCGGGCCGCGCGGTGCTGACCCTGAAGGGGCACACGGACGTCGTCTATTCTGTGGCCTTCTCCCCGGATGGAAAGCGGGTCGTCACCGGGGGTCTCGATCAGACCGCCAAAGTGTGGACTTCCGACTTCGCCGCCGAGATGCCGCGCCCCGTCACCCAGGCCCAGTAGTCAACAAGATGCAGATGAACGCGCTCACCGTCGAAACGGCGCACGTCCTGTTCCTGGACATCGTCGGTTACTCCCGCCAGACCACCGACGCGCAGGCGCGGCTGGTGGCGGAGCTGGGCAGCCTGGTGCTGGGCCTGCCGGAAGTGGTGCGGGCGCAGGCGGCGGGCGAGCTGCTGGTGCTGCCCACGGGAGACGGGATGGCGCTGGTGTTCTACCGCTATCCCCTGGCGCCCGTGCAGACCGCCGTGGAGATTGCTCGCGTCCTGAGCCAGCGGCGCGATCTGCCCCTCCGCATCGGCGTCCACTCCGGGGCCGTCACCCGGGTCCTGGACGCCGCCGGCCGGGAAAACGTCATGGGCGAAGGGATCAACGTCGCACAGCGGGTGATGGACTGCGGCGACACGGGGCACATCCTCGTTTCCGCCAGCGTGGCGCAGGTGCTACGCAGCTTCGACGCCTGGCGGGACTGCCTCCAGGACCTGGGCGTCGCCCGGGTCAAGCACGGGGAGGAGCTCCGCGTCTACAACGTGTGCCTGGAGAGCGTCGGCAACCCGGCGGTGCCCAGTCGCTTGCAGGACCAACCCATCGGAACGCCGATCCCTGCCCCCACGGGCGCGCCCGCCGGCGCCTCACCGGCAGGGGGCGGCGCGACCGATCCTTCGGAGGCGGTGGCGCTCCTCTACAAGCGGAACGCGCCCGACTCCGCCCACCTGCTGGGGCTGCTGGAGCCGGGGCTGCGGGAGGCGGGCTACCCCGTGTTCATCGACCGCCACCTGGGCGTGGGGGTGGAGTGGGCGCAGGAGCTGAAGCGCCGGGTGAGCGCCGCCCGGGCGGTGGTGGTGCTCCTCTCGGCGGAGTCGATCTGGAGCGAGATGGTGGAGGCGGAGGTCCAGACCGCCGCCGAGGCGCAGGGCCGGCGCGGGGGACTGCCGCGCCTGCTGCCGGTGCGCGTGCGCTACGAGGGGCCGCTGCCCCCGGCGCTGGACGCCGCCCTCGGCGCGCTGCAGTACGTGCTGTGGCGGGGACCGGAAGACGACGCGGCGCTGCTGGCGGCCGTGACCGACGCGCTGCGGACGCCCGCCCGGCCGGCCGAGCCGATCGGCATCGACCCGGCGGGCGGCGTGGTGCCGCTGGACAGCCGCTTCTACGTGGTGCGTCCCACCGACACCGAGTTCTCGCAGGCGGTGCAGCGGCGGGAGAGCATCGTGCTGGTGAAGGGCGCGCGGCAGATGGGCAAGACCTCGCTGCTGACTCGGGGATTGCAGGAAGCGCGGAAGGCGGGGCTGCGCTGCTTCCATACCGACTTCCAGAAGCTGACCGCCGCCGACCTCAAGGACGAAGAGAGCTTCTTTCGGGCGCTGGCGGAGCGGATCGCCGACCAGCTGGACCTGGACACCCTGCCGGACGAGGCGTGGGTGAGCCGCCGCACCGGCTCCTTCAACTTCGAGCGCTACCTGCGGCGCGAGGTGCTGGGTCCCAGCGAGACACACGTGGTCTGGGCGCTGGACGAAGTCGACAAGCTCTTCGCCTGCTCGTATGGCAGCGACGTGTTCGCGCTGTTCCGCTCGTGGCACAACGACCGCTCCTACGATCCGGAGGGGCCGTGGGGCCGCCTGACCCTGGCCATCGGCTACGCCACCGAGGCGCACCTGTTCATCACGGACGTGAACCAGTCCCCGTTCAACGTGGGAACGCGGATCACGCTGGAAGACTTCACGGTGGGGCAGGTGGCGGAGCTGAACGGTCGGTACGGAGAGCCGCTGCGCTCGCCCTCCGAGGTGGCCGCCTACCACGCGCTGACGGGCGGCCAGCCGTACCTCACCCGCCGGGGACTGGACCTGATGGCGGAGCAGGGCCTGCCGCTGGCGGAGCTGGCCGCCTCCGCCGACCGGGACGAAGGGGTGTTCGGCGACCACCTGCGCCGGCTGCTGGTGGTGCTGACGCAGGACGAGCACTCCGTGGCGACGGCCCGCGCCCTCCTGCGCGGCGACGGGGCGCCCAGCGCCGCCGACTTCTACCGGCTGCGCAGCGGCGGCCTGTTGTCGGGCTCGTCACCGCACGACTGCTCGCTGCGGTGCCGGCTCTACGAGACTTACCTGAGGCGGCATCTGCTGTAGACTCGGCCTGGCTGCCGGGCGATGTTCAGGCGATGTCTGCGGACCGGCGCAAGGTCGTGGCCAGGGAGCGCGGGGTGTGCGAGCGTCTCCCTGGCTCTTTCGGCGCCCGACCCCTCCGGTGTTCAGGTTATGCGACTGGTTCTAACAGAGGAGCGTAGCGAGGATAGGGAGGACCATCGAAGCGGTTGGCGTGCGGAGCCTGGAGAAGCCCCCGCCGGGAGCAATCCCGGCGGGGGCTTCTTTGCAAAGGATGGAAGCGGCTAGATGGTGCGGGACATGCCGCGCCATAGCGCGCCACTGGCCTGCCAGCCGTAACCCCGCTGCGGTCTGCCGGTCGCCACGTCAGGGAACGGTGACGAGGCTGCGGTACGCGGAGAAGCCCGGCGGGTAGTGCATAGAAAAGTGTTTCTGCGTCGCTCCCCGCTTAAGCGGCCATTGGTAAAGGGTCCGGATGTTCAACTGAAGCTCCTGGCGCGCCTTCTTCACCTCCGCAGCGGTCACCGGGTCATCGTAGTAAGCCTCTTGAATAATCAGCGGCTGATCGAGCTGGCGCGCGGTCCGAAGCTCATCGCGGATATAGGAGAGGTGTTGGAGCGCACCCTCGTAAATGTCCAGGGCATATGCGGGCGGACGCACCCCCGCTTCGTCGAAGGCCGCAATAGCCGCCGGCAACCGTCCCGGCGCCACGGCGAACGAGAACCCGACCGTTCGGACGGCTCGGAAGTGGGTGATGTAATCCTTCCAGAGGCGCGCTTGATACTGCCGCGCCTGCCCCTTCTGAATTCCTCCCAACTCCAGTCCCAGGTCGTACCACACAGGGGCAGAGTATCCTGCAAATGCCTGCTCTACCAGGCTGCGCGTGCTTACTAGGAAGCGCCAGTTTGTCTGGTAGCGGGCTTCTTCCCAGGCGGTCCATTCCTGGGGGTCGGAAGAGGCGGTCGGTGCGACCCGAAGCACCAGTTCGCGAAAGCCGACGGTGCGGATGTCAGTAAGCAAGGCGCGCAGGTTCGCCCGGTGCTGCGGAAGTAGCTCGCGCATGCGGGAGTTGACCACGTGGCCAAAGACGGGCTCGTTCACCAGCCGCTCGTCTGGCGTAAAGTCAGAATGCCACAGCACCAGGGCAATCCGCCGCTGCCCCTGGGCGTACATTTCACGCAGTTGTCGCCGCACCAGGGTCGGCGCTAGATGGTAGAGGCCAATGACGGGACGCAGCGTGAGCGGCTTATACCAGGCCTCCGGGTCATTCAAGTAGTCGCCTGCCGAATAGAGACAATAGTTGGAGCCGCCCGGCTCGAACGGCGCGAGCGGCCTCGCCTCGCCTGCTTCGTTCTTCGCTTCGGAGACGCCCAGGAGCGGCGCAGCCCCAACGCGTCTTTCGTCCGCTCGGGATACTATCAGGCCCATGCAGATACAAAGCGCGCTAAGAGCCACGCGAAGGCAGATATGCCGGGAAACGCTGAGAGACATAGGCATTGTGAATGAAGGTCCCTGTAAGCTGGCAGGCGCTGCCTGATCTAACGCCAAGAATACCGGAAGATGTCTTTCCCCACACTGCTATGCCGGGCGGCGCTCTGGTTCTACCGCCAGAAGCAGAGTGATCGGCTGGTTCAAGTCGACGCGGCTGGATGCGACCACCCCTGGGTGCTCCCTGGCCTCGGCCCTGACGCTCCCTGGTTTCCCAGCGGTTTCGAAGAATCCCCCGCCTGGTGATCCAGGCGAGAGCTCTTTGTCGTTTCTGGAAGCGGGGGTTAGGCGCTCTTCTTCCGGCGCTTGAGCAGCACCACCGCGCCGAGGCCGGGGAGCATCAGCGCGAGGGAAGCGGGTTCGGGGACATTCGAAACTGGCGGGTCGGTGATTTGCAACTCGCCACGCAAGGAGGCCGCCAGTGGACTGTGCGGCTACTCTACTCCTGGAGCAACACCCCAGAAGTAGAGTAGTCGCGTCCACCAGACGCCCCCGCCTCTCCGACAGAGCAGTCGAGGGCCTAGCTGGCGCCTAGGAAGCGACGAGCGGGCTGCGCCGGCTGCGGACGAAGCAGGCGCGGGGACCGGTGACCTGCTACCGCGCCGTATTCAGGAGCGCTTCCACCATCCGGGACAGGGTCGCTACCTTCCAGTAGGGGTCAGTTATCTGCTGGGCGGCCTGTCGGGCGGCCGCCGCATCGCCGGACTTCGCCTGTGCGACGGCCACGGCGCTGAGCGTTTCGGCCTTCAGGGCGGCGTCGGTCATCTGCAGCGCGGTGGCGCGGGCGGTGTTGAAATCGTTGGCCTGCGCCTGGGTGATGGCGATGCTCTGCAGGACGAGTGACTTATGGACGTCATCGTCGATCTGCGGCATGAGTTGGAGAGCGCCGTTGATGTTCCCGGCCTTAGCCCGACTCGATGCGATATCCGCCAGGGCGCCGGACTTGGGGAATTCCTCCTCGATGCGCCCTGCCGTCGCCAGGGCGGCGGCGATGCTCCCGGATTTCGCCTGTGTGGCCGCGATGCCCCAATAAGCACTGGACTTCATGTAGTCATCGGTGATGCCGGCGGCGATACTTTCAGCTTCCGCCATGCTACCCGTCTTGATTACGGTACGGACGATGGCCAGGCCGCGCATGCGGTCGCGCCAGTAGCGGGAGTTGTTCGGGCCGCCGCTGTTGAATTGCAAACAGGTTTGCTGCGCCGCCAGCGTCATCTGCCGGGCGCCCGCCATGTTTCCGGCCTGCGCCATGGCGTTGGCCAGGTGGCAATAACTGAAGGTGCGGGAGGGGATATCCGCAATAACGCCGGGGATCTGCTGGGCCGCCGCGAAGCTCTGTCTTGCTCCGGCAGAATCACCCGCCTCCGCCTGCGCCACGGCCAGATCGGCCAGGACGCTGACCTTCAGGGTGTCCGCTTTAATCTGGGGAACGTACTGCCGCGCTTCACTGAAGGACTGTCTTGATCCCGCGACGTCTTTCGCCTGCGCCTGCGCGGTCGCCACATCCCGCAGAACCACTGCGGTGTCTTCGGGCTTGGAGATCTGCAGGGCGGACTGTTTGGCCGCCGAAAACTGCTGTTGCGAGTCGGATAAGCTTCCCGCGCGCGCCCAGGCCAGCCCGATGGCGGCTAAGGCACGGGCCTTCGCGCCCGGCTCCTTGATCTGGGCGGCGGTCGCCATCGCTTCTTCCAGCAGGGTGGAAACGAGGCTGGCCTCGGGCAGCGCCACGATAGCGCGGGCGGCGAGCGGCTTTCCGGCGCCCGCGTCTTGTCCGACCACCTGCACCCGCGTTCCGGTTTGCAGCGAGGCCCCCCCGGCTACCGCCGGCGCGGCGAGCAGCACCGTCTTGAGCTTGGAGGGCTGGATGGCCCGCGCCGGCTTGCCGGGCAGGGTAAAGCTTGTGGCCTGGAGGGTCAGGCTCTTCCCGTCGGCGGAGAGCCCCTGGATCACCCCGGTAAGCATGATCTCCCCCACTCCGGGCTCCACACTGGACGCGCCCCCCTGCGTCGAGACCGCTGGAGGAGCCGGCGCCGAACCCGCGTTCTGTGCGTGCGCGGCGCCAAGCGGCAGGGTAGTCAAGAACAGGGAACAGAGCAGAGACATTGGTTTTGGCTGCATTGCGATCTCCAGGAGTACGGATGATTGACCCTTGCGGTGTCTGGAATGTATTTCGTGCCTCGCTAGCCGCTCCCGCTCGGGCTACCGTTCTGCTTCCGGCGCTTCAGCAGCGCCACGGCGCCGAGGCCGGGGAGCAGCAGCGCAAGCGAGGCGGGCTCGGGGACGCTGGAGACGGGGGCGGTGGAAACCGGTGAGTTACTGATGAAGGATCCGGCATGCTGTGCGGCCCCGACATGGAACTCCACACAGCATGCCCTACTCCGATGGTTAGTGAGCCTAGGGACTCGAACTCAACGTCCCCCCGCGCCACGTGCCCCAAGAAAGGGCGCTTCGCCCGTGGCCGCCGCTCACGGATGAAGGTCCGCCACTTGCCCGGTTGCTCTGCCCGCCGGTGACGGATGAGCCACCGCTATCGGCAACGTTGAAATAGCCGGCGGCGACGGTGCTTACCGGTCCACTCGCGCGGTTGGACTGGCCGCCCACCACCGAACTGTTCCAGCCATCCGCGAGATTGGCGTACCCTGCCGTGACGGATGCCGACTCGCCCGTAGCCTGGTTATTACGCCCGCCCGTAACGGAAGCGCAGAACCCGCTCGCGGTACCGCCGAGGCCGCCCGTCACCGAAGCGTAGGCCCCGGTGACGCTGCTGTGAAGGCCGGCGACAAGACCGCCGAACGAGGCGTAGTTATTCAGCTTTCCCGTGACGATGTTGTGCGAACCGGTGCGCACATCCGCGCTGTCCGGGCTATTCCGCAGCTCGTTGTAGCCAACGATCAGGTTGCCCAGTCCGTTCACTTGCTCGGTGCTTCCCGTGCCGTTCACGATACGCAGGTTTGCTTGGGTCAGCCAGAGGTCCGCTCCCCCTTCTTGCGGGGTAACCGAGAACCACTTGAGAATTGCCTGGTGTCCGTCCCATTGCGAGGTGAGAGCGGCATCCGCGGCGGCGCGCGCCTGCTGTTCCGACGCCGCGAGACCGTCGGCGTGGGTCTTCGCAGCGGCGAGTGTCTGCGCATCACCGGCGCTGCGGGCGTTCTGCTCCGCAGTTATCGCGCCATCAGTGTGGCCGTTGGCGGCAGCCAGTGTTTGCGTGTCACCGGCGGCGCGGGCATTCCGCTCGGTCGTGAGCGCGCTCTCCAGCACGGCAACTCGTTGCTCGAGAGTGGACACACGCTCCGCAAGATTGCCGCCGCCCGGGGCGGCCGGGCCGCCCTGGGCGATGCCCGGCTGTACGGAGCCGGCGATGAGACTGAGGGCGACCCCGGCCAGGGCTAGACCTCGCCACAGCCCGACACGACGCTCCATGGTGCGTTGCCGCTGCTCCAGCAGCGTGAGGCGTTCCGAAAGACCTTCCATACGTCCAAACTCCTTCTGGTAAGTTGATCAAGAGACCCTGTAAACCCCGCCATCACCCGGGCGGCTTCTTCCCCACTGCTGACAGTAGAGCTAAGCTCCAGGCAGTTACACGGCTGACGGGATGGGCGCTAGATGGACCCATCTAGCGCGGGATGGGGTAGCCGGAATCGAGGAAACCAGCGCCCCCGAATGCCAAGTACCCGCTGATTGCGAAGAGTACAACAAACAATAGGTTGCTGTATCTCGGGGCAATGGCGAGCGGCCGAGCATGCGAAAGTCCCCGCCGGGATCGCTCCCGGCGGGGGCTTTCTCGTTGTTGCTGGAAGCCCGGGCTATGCGGACGGCTGCTTCCGCCGCTTCAGCAACGCCAGCGCGCCGAGGCCGGGGAGCACCAGCGCGAGGGAGGCAGGCTCGGGGACGCTGGAGACCGGAGCATCGAAATCCCCCGCCGTGTAGAGTAGCGCATTCCGGAAAAGCGGACGGTAGTCTCCGGAAGCGTGACCATATTCCGCCACATTCGGAAACAGCGTGATGGTAGCGACGTTGCCCGTCGCGTTAACCGCCGCCAACGGGCGACCGTTGCTCCAGGAGGCCGCCAGAGTAGCCCCGCTGTCTAGCCCCGACAGATAGTCTCCATTGTAGTCTGTCGAATCCAGCGAGCTCACGCCCGCCATCAGTGGATGGGTTGCATCGTACGCTCCCAGAGTTGCCGACTGGTAGGCCTGGAAGGTGGGATTGGTTAGCGGATTGTAGCCAGCCGAGTTGATCCGAGAGTTGGCCCAGTCGGGAACGAGGGTCTCATACTGGCCGTCGAACGTGGCGAGGACCACCCCGCCGCCCGCATCCACATAATCCGCCAGGCGGGCACCCAGCCCAGTAGTAGGGGGACCATTTGTCCAGACCAAGACGCTGTCATACTGCTGAAGCTGCGTCAAGGTAGGAAGGCCCGTCAGGGCAGTGGATCCGACGAGATCGAAGCGGGAGTCTGCCCCCAAGATGTCGGTCTTGACTGCGGAAACATCAATGTCCTCTTGCCCCAGGAACAATACCTTCGTCTGCGCCGCCGCCGGCTGTGCTCCCATTCCCAGCAACCCCACTGCGAGGGCGACTGCCATCATCCAAGGCCGGATACTCAACTGCATTTCTGGTTACTTCCTTGCCAGTGCGGAGGACGGAAGCCGCCCTCCGAGTACTACGCCGCCGATTGGTTGGCGACCAAACGATCTTTGGCCGACCTTGCTTTGTGCGGTCCGGGGCATGTTCTCCGCCTGCTGGTCAATCCCTCCTCTGCTTGCTATCGGAATCCTGTGGGCGGCGCAGGCCCCCGACCATGGTAGAGAACGAGCCCCCGGTCGGAGTGATCCGGCCGGGGGCTCTTGGTCGTTGCTGGACGCGGGCGCGGGCTACGGAGAGCGCTACCTTCGGCGCTTGAGCAGCGCCGGGGACCCGAGGCTGCTGGCGTACGCCTCACGCTCGACGTGGTGGCCAGAGGGAAGCCGTCTACGGAAGGTCTCCCCCCAGCCCTGGCGCCGCCCGGCCGGAGAGATCTCACCACGGAGCCACGGAGCGCACGGAGAGGGACACGGAGAAGACCGGGAGAGGATTGAACCGCAGAGACGCTGAGGTCGCGGAGAGGAGGGGCTGGTCGGCGGAGGTCTTGCTCACCTGGCTAGACGGCTGCCGTTTACGGAGGGTCTACGCACGGGGGGTATCACAGGGGTCGCCTGCGGCG
>Ga0216301_1000393_pt1 | contig 11655 bp, 12 predicted proteins | sample 4hB_Boncat_minus_FD_156203 | JGI IMG/M metagenome (GOLD analysis project Ga0216301, IMG submission 156203) | Terrestrial sediment cell enrichment communities for BONCAT metagenomics from Utah, United States - 4hB_Boncat_minus | ecosystem: Environmental > Terrestrial > Deep subsurface > Rock...
CTCCACGTCCAGCCAGAAGCCGGCCAGCGCCTCCGAACGGAAGATCCGGTTGTGCTCGAAAGCCGTAAGCGAATATTGACCTTCCCGCAGCCGGTAGAACTCTGCGCACCGCTGCAGCGGATCGATCAGCCAATATTCCTGCACGCCCGCTTCTTCGTAGAGCCGCCGCTTCTCCACGTAGTCTCGCGTCCGGCTGTCCCGCGACACGATCTCCACCGCAATATCCGGTCCGCCGATCACGCGGCTTTCCCGCACACTATCGAGGCGACCATTGCTGATAAAAGCAATGTCCGGCTCCGGAGCCCGCGTCTCCGTAAGCACGAACGCCACACGAGAGGCGTACACCTCACCCAATCGCCGCACGCTCACAAAACCCTGGAGCAAGAACTGAACGAAGTTCGCCAACTGGTTGTTCTTCGGAGTGTCCGGAGAGGCCATGTGGATCACTCCGTCGATCAAGTCCGCCTTCTGACCGTCCTGTACGATGACGAAGAAGTCTTCGACAGTGAGCTGATCCGGTTCGGTGCTCCTCGCAACGGACATGGCTTCCACTTCCAGCTTGGGGTCTCTATCGCTCTATGTAGCCGGCTCTCCAAACAGGATCTCCTGCAAGCACGCTCTCCTACTCGGCAGCCGCTCCGCAAATAGCCACTCCACGTCCAGCCAGAACCCCGGCAGCGCCTCCGAACGGAAGATCCGACTACGCTCCAGAGGAACCTGGGCAAACCGGCCAGCCTCTAGCCGATAGAACGCTGCCTCGCGCTGTAGTGGATCGATCAGCCAGTATTCGTGGACACCCGCCTCTTCGTAGAGTTGCTTCTTCTCCCCGTAATCCCGACCGCGGCTATCCCGCGACACGATTTCGACCGCGATGTCCGGAGCCCCAATGATCCGACCTTCCGCGATGTTTTCCAGGCGTCGCTGTGACACGAAGGCCACATCCGGCTCCGGCGCTCGCAACTCACTTAAGACGAACGCGACCCGTGAAGCAAAGACCTCGCCCAGATCCCGCGCGTCCGCGTATCCATCCATCAAGATCAGGATGAAATTCGCCAGCTGGTTGTTCTTCGGTGTATCGGGAGAGGCCACGTGGATCACCCCGTCGAGCAGATCCGCCTTCTGCCCGTCCTGCACCATGCGGAAGAAGTCATCCACGGTGAACAGAGCAGGTTCGGAGATCCTGGCGACGGACATGGCTTCCACTTCCGACTCGCAGCCCTTATCCCGCGCCGCTCCGGGGCGTGCGCTCCGGCAAATACGTGGCGTTGTAGATCGAAGCGGGCGTCTCGGACTGCGCCTTCAACTGGCCCAGCAACTGCGTCAACTGCTGCGGACTGACGTTCTCGTGATAGATGCCGTTGATCTGGAGCGCCGGGGCACCGCCGCAGGCCGCGAGGCACTCCACGCCTTTCAGCGTGAACAGCCCGTCGGCGCTCGTCTCGCCGGCATGGATGCCGCACTCATGCTCCATCACCTCGAACAACTGCCGCGCTCCCAGCACCGCGCATGCTACGTTGTGGCAGATCTCCACCATGTACCGGCCCACGGGCTCCTTGTTGTACATCACGTAGAAGCTCATGGTGGACTGGACGTCCGCCGGCTCCAGCCCCATCACTTCCGCCACGTCCCGGATCGCGGGCGTGGGCACGTGCCCGCCGCACTCCTGCTGGGCGATATACAGCGCCGCGCCCAATGCGGAACGGCTGCACGGGTAGCGCGCCATTTGATCCCGGATCGCCTGTTTTGCCTGTTCTGAAAGCATCCTTGCCGCGCCTTACCGGTCGATCTCGCCCAGGACGATGTCCAGGCTGCCAATTACCGCCACCACGTCCGCCACCATGTTTCCGGTGACGATGTGCGGAAGGGCCTGAAGGTTGTAGAACGACGGCGGCCGCACCCGCACCCGGTAGGGCCTCTCGCTGCCGTCCGCCACCACGTAATAACCCAACTCGCCTTTGGGCCCCTCGATGCTGCCGTACACCTCCCCGGGCGCCACCGGGAAACCGCGCGTCACCAGGATGAAGTGGTGGATTACCGCCTCCATGTCCGTGAAGACCCGCTCCTTCGGCGGCAGCACGATCTTCGGGTTGTTCGCGTTTGTCGGGCCGTCCGGCATCGTATCCAGCACCTGCTCGATGATCCGGATGCTCTGCCGCATTTCGCCCATGCGGACCCGGTAGCGGTCGAAAACGTCGGCGTTCTGCCCCACCGGCACCTCGAAGTCGTACTGCTCGTAGCCGCAGTAGGGGTTCACCTTGCGGATGTCGTAGGGCACGCCCGCCGCCCGCAGCACCGGCCCGGTCACTCCATACGCGATGCAGTCCTCGGCGCTCAGGTAGCCCACGCCCACGGTCCGGTCCCGCCAGATCGGGTTCTCGTCCAGCAGCGTCCAGTACTCGTCCAGCCGGTCCGGAAAGATGGCGAGGAACTGCGCGATCTTCTCTTCGACGCCCAGCGGCAGGTCGAGCGCCACGCCGCCGATGCGGATGTAGGAGGGCGTGAGCCGCGCCCCGGCGATCTCCTCAAAGAAGTTGAGGATCATCTCCCGCTCGCGGAAGCAATAAAGGAAGACCGACATCGCGCCGATGTCGATGGCGTGCGTTCCCAGCCAAACCAGGTGGCTCGCGATGCGCTGCAGCTCCGCCATCAGGACGCGAATTGCCTGGCCGCGCGGTGGGATGTCCAGGTCGAGCAGCTTCTCCACGGCCGTCACGTAGGCCAGGTTGTTGCTCATCGCCGCCAGGTAGTCCATCCGGTCGGTGATGACGATAGCCTGCTGGTATGGCTCGTTCTCCATCGACTTCTCCATCCCGGTGTGGAGATAGCCGATGTGCGGAACGGCGGACAGCACCGTCTCGCCTTCCATTTCCAGGACCAACCGTAGCACGCCATGCGTAGACGGGTGCTGCGGGCCCATATTCATCGTTAAGGTTTCGGTGGCTGCCATCTTACCGATTTCGGAGTGCGGATTTCGGAGTGCGGATTTCAGAATCCGTACTCCTGAAGCCGCAGGTCTTAAAGAATGTCTTTAACGTCGTTGTAAAGGAGGACCGGCCGTTTCCCAACGATGGGATAATCCTTGCGAAGCGGGTGGCCTTCCCAATCGTCCGGCATCATGATGCGGCGGGGGTCCGGATGGCCCGCGAACTCCACTCCGAACAGGTCGGCCACTTCGCGCTCGGCCCAGTTGGCGTTGGGGTACACGCCCGAGAGCGTCGGAACCGCCTCGCCAGCCGCGGCGCGGACCCGGAGAAAGAGCCGCCGGTTGCGCGTCACCGAGTACAGGTTGTACATCAGCTGGAACCGCTGCTCGATCTCCGGTCGGTCGACCGCGAACATGTCGCACAGCATCTTGTAGTCGAGCGCGGCGTCGTCGCGAAGCAGCGTGGCGACGGGAACAAGCGCGCGCGACCGGAGCGTGATCCAGAACATGCCGCGCTCGGGCTGCTCCTCCACCTGGAGGATGGCGTCCGACTGCGCGGCGCGGATCTTCGCCAGCTCCGTCGCGATAGGGCTGGGAGGCGGGGCCTCCGGCTGCGGGGTCGTGGGTTCGGTGTCAGCCATGATAAAACGCGCGGCCGCAGGCGCCGCCGGCAGGGAGACGGGAACGGCGGACCGGGAGACGGCCCGCCGCTCGCTCATTGCTAGTCCTGGTGCATCCCGACTTTACGGATCTTCCGCTGAAGCTGCAGGATGCCGTAAATCAGGCTCTCCGGTCGCGGCGGACAGCCGGGCACATAGACGTCCACGGGCACGACCTCGTCTACGCCCTGGACAATCGCATAGTTGTTGAAGATACCGTTGCCGGACGAAGCGCAGGCGCCCATCGCAATCACCCACTTCGGCTCTGGCATCTGATCGTAGATCTGGCGCAGCACGGGGGCCATTTTCTGGCTTACCCGTCCCGCCACGATCATCAGGTCCGCCTGCCGCGGCGAAGCCCGGAACACCTCGGCGCCAAACCGGGCCAGGTCGTACCGGGAGGCGCCGGACGCCATCATCTCGATCGCGCAGCAGGCCAGGCCAAAGGTAAGGGGCCAGATCGAATTGGCCCGGATCATGTTCACCAGGTCGTCCAGCTTCGCCAGCAGCACGCCCTGCTGACCGGCGCCCTGCGCCACGATCTTGCCGTCGACGGTCGTCGTCATTCCCATTGGAACGCGCCTCTCTTCCAGATGTAGACATAGCCTACCATCAGGATTACTACGAAGATGAGCATCTCGACCAGCCCATACCAGCCGAGCCATCGGTGGACCACCGACCAGGGATAAAGGAAGACCGCTTCGATATCGAAGAGGATGAACAGCATCGCCACCAGGTAGAACTTGATGCTGAAGCGGACCCGCGCCCCGCCGATCGGCGTCATCCCGCATTCGTAAGGCGCCAGCTTCTCCGTGCTCGGCTTCTGAACGCCCAGCACCTTGCCGATGATCTGCGACAGCGCCACCATCGACGCCGCCAGCACAATCGCGATCCCGATCAGCAAGCCGCCAAACAGGTATTGATTCGGATACGGGTCCAGCATCACGTCTCCACCACCGTCACGAGCGCGCCGCGCTCGCTTCTCTACAAGTGATTTTTATCACAAGCGCCGGCGCCGGTCAACGCGCCGCTCCCAGCGGGCAGCTCTGGCGGCCCGCCGCGGAGAGTTCTCGCCCTCCCCCGCTAATTCCTCGCCCGGGAGGCAACCAACAGCGAGATTGTCGGCAAGGTTCAATCGATTCCCGCATCTGTCAGGAGCCGCCGGATGCGCTCGTCCAGCGCCGCCTGGTCTTGCACGAACGACTGAAGGGCGCTCACGCTCATCAGATCATCCAGACCCAGGCGGCCGCTCTCCAGCTCTGCTCTCCAGCGCTCCCATTTTGGAATCTTGCCATCCTCCTGGATCTGCGCCAGCTCATCCGCCGTCCACTCCCGGAAGAGGTCGCTGACGCCCCGCGCCTGGAGGAACTGGACGAGCTCGGCGCCGGTCCAGCCGCTCGCGTCGGCGACCCCCAGGGCGTCCGCCGCTTCGTAGACGCGCTCGTCCACCTTCCAGAGGGGCTCCAGCACGGCCGCCGGCTCGGCGTGGACCTCATACTCGTGGCCGAGGCGGCTGGTGAGCGGCCCGTCGCCGGCCTGCTCCGGGAAGAGACGCAGGAACTCCTCGGCGGCGGCGGGCGGCATGGTGTAGACGTCGAGGCCGGCGAGGTCGAACAACTGCTGGGCGGAGCGCATGCTGGCGCCGATGAGCTGCGTCTGCCAGCCCCGCCGCGCCCGGCCCTCGCGGAGGGCGGCCTGCGTGGCCATTGCCGTCTTCTCCCCCACGTTCTTTCCATCGCCCAGGCCGTGATCCGCCACGAAGGCGTTGAGGCGGCCCAGGAAGACGTTGGCGTACGCCGGACGGCTGAAGGAGGCGGCGAGGACGTTCTGCCGTGCGGAGAAGCCCAGCGTGAAGTTAACCGGAATCCCATCGTCGGAGAGGCGGCGCGCCACCAGGAAGCCGGCGGGCGTGAGCGGCGCTTTCACGATGAAGCGCTCCGGGTAGACGGCGTAGTAGCGGCGGCCGTATTCCACCGAGCGCTCCACGTCGTGGGCCATCGCCGGGTGCAGCTCCACGCTCACCGTGGCGTCGAATGCCTCGACCAGCCGCAGCGCCGTCCGGCAGTTCACCACAAAGCCGACCTCGATCACCAGGTCGTCCAGGCTGAGGGAGGCGTCCGCTTCCCGCAGCGCCCGACCCGACTGCGGGATCAGCTCGTCAAACAGGCCCTTCTGGACTTCCTTATTGACCAGGGTGTTGTTGGTGGTGAGGTTCGAGAAATCGTCCGTCCAGAGCTGGCGCGCCGCATCCAGATCGCCCGTATCCAGCCACAGCCGGGTCCCCAGCTCCCGCAGCGCCGTCCAGGCCGGCTGCGTGCCGAACCGCTTCTCGCCCGGCGGCGTGAACCCCTCGCGCGCCAGCCGCTGGGCGGCGTCCGCCACCTCATCGTTTCCCACTCTTGCCGCTTCCAGAACGCTCATCGCTCCGCTCCTCCCACACGTGAGGCTTCTGGGCAATCTTTACCGCACTTACCGGGCGGCGCCCACTTTCCGCACCGCGCAAGAGCCCGGCGCTCACGGGCGTAGCGTCGCCGCCGTTGCAGAGAAAAACTCGACATAGGGGGACACCGGTATTACAGAAGAACACAGAGAGGGAAGAGGATGGCCGGGCCAGGACACCGGCGCCTGATATTCACGGGTTTTCGCGCCCGACGCGGGCCGGCAGCGGTATCCTGGTAGCGACCACCCGACTTGGAGGGCGGGCATTGCCGGGAGGAGAGGGACGATGTACACCCGGTTGGGGCTGGAGACGCTGAAGACGGGAGAGCCGCTGGAGGTGGGCGTGGTGCGCGCCCCGGACGCCGACTGGCTGCCGCGCCTCGCGCCGTTTCTGGGCCACAAGAGCCCGGATTACCGCGCCCACATTCTCGGGGCGCTGGAGGGGCCGCTGGACGCGCTCCAGACACGCTTCTACGTGGGACAGGTAGACGGGCGGCTGGTCGCCCAGATCATGGTGGTGGGCGACCGCGGGACCGGGATCGTGGGCCACGTGTACACCCTGCCGGAAGAGCGGCGCAAGGGCGCCGCCGCCCACGTCATGCGCCGCCAGATGGAAGACTGCCGCCGCGAGGGCTTCCACATCCTCACGCTGGGGACCGGCTACGACACGCACCCGTACTGGATCTACCACTCGTTCGGGTTCCGAGGCATCGCCCCCGACAGCGGCAAGATGAAATGGCTGGCCGAGCCGGACGCTGAAGCGGAATGCCTCCGCCCCGCGCCGGCCACCGTCCGCGACCTGCGCTGGGACGACTGGGGCTACCTCGACCTGCTGGCCTTCCAACCCGTGGCCCCGGGGGAAGAGCTGCCGCGCTCGCTCTCCCTGGGCCTGAAGGGCCAGGGCGGGCTGGAGGGCCCGTTCGTCAGCTTCCAGGCGCGGCGCGGGCCGGAGGTCCAGGCGAAGGCGCTGGAGTCCGAGACCGGCGCCACCGTTGGCTGGGCCATTCTGGCGCCGGACGCGCACTGGTTCGGCGACGTGTGGCTGCTGGATCTGCACACGCATCCTCACTTCCAGCACCACATCACGGACCTGCTCGCCGCCCTGGCCTTGCCGCAGGCTCCAGTGGCCGCTTACACAAGCACACCGTCCGGGCCCAAGGCCGCAGCCCTCCACGCCGCCGGCTTCCACGCAATGGAAACCCTCCCCGGCTGGCTGCAGAGCCCCGAAGGCCGACACGATGTGACCGTGTGGATGCGGCGAATCTGAACCGCGGAGACGCAGAGGACGCAGAGAGAAGACGGGAGAGTCTTGGACGGGATGAACAGGATAAACGGGATCGGAGAGAAGTCGGCGTTGACCGTCTGGGACGGGATGCACAGGATTAGCGGGATTGAGCAGAAGGCAGCAGACGTAGGGACAACAGCGTGGCCCGCCGTCCCGCCTCTTCCATCCCTTCAATCCTGTCAATCCCGTCCAAAACTCTCCCGTCTTCTCTCCGCGTCTCTGCGTCTCTGCGGTGAAGTCTGTTCGGAGGTTGCGGCATGAACGAAGTGCGGTGGGAGCGGATGTTTCCAGACCAGTTGGAGGCGGCGTTCGCCGCGTGCCCCCTGGTGTATTTCGCGTACGGGCTGTGCGAGCCGCACGGTCCGCACAACGCGGTGGGGCTGGACGCGCTGAAGGCGCACGGGCTGGCCTGCGCGGCGGCGCGCGAGCACGGTGGCATCGTGGCGCCGCCGGACTACTGGCACATCCACGAGATCAGCGGGTACGCCTCCTGGGCGCATAAGAACGTGGGGCAGGTGGAGCGGACCTGGCTCACGAGCATGCCGCCGTGGATGCACTTCAAGAACATCCTCTACCACCTGCGAACCGCCGACGCGCAGGGCTTCCACGCCGCGATCCTGCTGACCGGTCACTACGGCCCCAACTGGGAAGACCTGAAGACCCTGGTCGAGTGGGTGCAGCCGCACGTCCGCGCCTGCCTCTACGCCCTGCCCGACTTCGAAGCGAACCAGCCGGGCTTCGACGGCGACGGCCGCAGCGGCGGCGACCACGCCGGAAAGGTGGAGACCTCGCTGCTGTGGGCGCTGGAGCCGGACTGCGTGGACGTCTCCCGCCTGCCCGCCCCGGAGGCGCCCGGACCCCACTTCGCCATGGGCGCGACCGCCCGCGAGAGCAACCGCCGTACCGGCGAGCGGATGGTCGCCGACGAGGTGCGCTGGCTGGGCGCTAAAGGCCGCGACCTGCTGGCGGCCTATGCAGCGGCGCCCCGGCGCGCGCCGCTCGCCACCTTCGCGGACGTGGAGCGCCTGTGGGAGGCGGAGGTCCGGCCGCGCCTGGGCGAGCTGAAGACGATGCAGCAGCACTGGGAAGGCCGCGAGCCGCCGCCCTCCGACTCCGCGTGGCACGCAAACTGGAGCGTACCCACGCTTTGAAGTGCAAAGGACGGTTTCTGTCCTCCGAACGGGCCGGGTTGCTGGGGGAGTGCGGTCTCCCGAGCTACCCGCTTGCTTGGCGGTCTTTGGCCACGTCCCACTCGGCGGAGCCACACCGGAGGCTGCTTCCCGTGATCATCTACGTGGATATCGACGATACACTCGTGCGCAGTATCGGGGCGAAACGCATCCCGATCCCCGGCGTTATTCAGCATGTACGGGAGTTGAAGGAGCAGGGGGCGACGCTGTACTGCTGGAGCAGCGGCGGGGCTGATTACGCCCGCGAGAGCGCGGATGAACTGGGCATCGCCGCCTGCTTCACCGCGTTCTTGCCGAAGCCCCAGGTGCTCATTGATGACCAAGAGGTCGCCGAGTGGCGGCGATGTATCACCGTCCATCCTACTGCCTGCCAGGGACAGACCCTGGCAGACTACCGCCTTCAACTCGACTCGCCTGACGTACCGCGACCGCCAGGGTAGCGTGACTCCACGATTGATACTGAGCCGAGTATCATCTCTGAGGTCATTACAGAACTTTCCCGGGGGCCTGTAGCCCATCCCCATTTGGTTCTGGGGTTCAGACTTCCTTCTCTGCAGCCCCCTGAATAGCCGCAGCTCGACCACCTAACCCCTCATCGGCTGGCTCTCCTTCGCTGGTCGCCTCGCACCGCTCTTCCCGGCGGTCAAAAAGGCCCGGCAACTTCAGCTTTACCGCTGACGTCTCCAGGGGCTCCTACCTCGGCGATAGCCCCTCGATCAAGCGGCGCGGCCCCGTGACGAACGTCTGCCAGCCCGTGGCCGGCTCCGTTCCTACCGATCGTTCCGTCCCTCTCCCAGCGTTTGCATTCCAACCGGGCGATCCGTCTGCAAGACGGGTGCGCCAGCAGATCCGCCTGCAATCTGGAGTGGGTTGTTTCCCAGTTTTAGAGTCGGGCGCAACGGGCATGCTAACGTCGCGGCGGCACGGCGGCTTTTGAGCCTTGCGCCGCCAGATTGGGTTCACTACTCCGAGAGTACCCGGGGGAAACCCCCGCCTGCTCACGGAAACGGTTCCGGATCGGTTAATCCGCAAGACCAAACGCGGGTCGCTGGCGACGAGCGTCTGTCTCGCGGAGGAGCGAAGGATCGGTTGATTATCGGAGGAGGCTGTCTTTGAATCGGAAGTTCTTCGTGACGGCGCTGCTCATCGTCAGCATGCTGGGCGTAGACCTCGCATTGCCGATGCTGGCGGGCGCGCAGACGAGGCGGACGAGTCGTGGCCGTGTGGTGCAACGGACGCGGACCCGCTACGTGACGCGGACGCGCGTGGTGCCCCGCACCCGCGTGCGCTATGTGAATCGATATGTCACTCGCTACCGCACCATCCCTCGCACGCGCACCCGTTATGTGACCCGAACTCGGGTCGTCCCCCGCACGCGCGTGCGGTACGTAACGCGCACCCGGGTGATCCCGCGTACTCGTACCCGGTACGTGACTCGAACACGGGTCGTGCCGCGTACTCGTACCCGGTACGTGACTCGAACACGGGTCGTGCCACGTACGCGCGTGCGATACGTCACCCGTACTCGCGTGGTGCCGCGGACCCGTACCCGCTATGTCACCCGCACCCGCGTCGTACCCCGCACGCGCACTCGCTACGTTACCCACACGCGCGTCGTCCCCAGGACCCGGGTCCGGTACGTCACGCGCACTCGGGTGATCCCGCGCACCCGCACCCGGTACGTGACGCGGACCCGCGTGATCCCTCGGACGCGTACTCGCTACGTCACCCGCACCCGCGTGGTGCCGCGCACGCGGGTGCGTTATGTGACCCGCACGCGCGTCATCCCGCGCACGCGGACCCGCTATGTGACCCGCACTCGCGTGGTGCCTCGAACCCGTACCCGCTATGTCACTCGAACGCGCGTGGTGCCTCGGACTCGCGTACGTTACGTCACCCGGACTCGGGTAGTGCCGCGCACGCGCGTGCGCTACGTCACCCGCACGCGGGTCGTTCCCCGCACCCGTACTCGGTACGTCACCCGGACTCGGGTGGTGCCACGTACGCGCACCCGCTACGTAACCCGCACGCGCGTGGTGCCACGCACGCGAGTCCGATATGTAACTCGCACGCGGGTGGTGCCGCGCACCCGTACTCGCTATGTGACGCGAACTAGGGTCGTACCTCGGACCCGAGTGCGGTATGTCACCCGCACCCGTGTCGTGCCGCGCACCCGAACCCGCTACGTGACTCGAACGCGGGTCGTGCCGCGCACGCGCGTGCGGTACGTGAACCGGTATGTCACGCGAACCCGCGTGATCCCCCGGACCCGCGTCCGCTACGTGAACCGCTACGTAACGCGCTACCGCACCATTCCGCGGACGCGCACCCGCCGCCGGGCATAAACCGGACTCGCAGCTAGCTGCGGCGCGGCGCCAGGGGCTTAGCCCCTGGCGCCGTTTTTCGTGAAGCGCGAGCATTGTGGCAGGCGCACGACATTCACTTCCTGCTGACCAGGCTTTCTGTCACCGGGGCTTGCGTTTGGCAGAACCGGTCTTATGGCATCCAAGACTGCGGCGTCGGTGGGAACGTTTGCGAGCCCAGGCGCTACGGACAGTACGGGGTCCCACCTACTCATGGTGGGACGGGTAGCCTCTGCAGATACTCACGGATCCCCTCAAAGCCGCTCAGCACCTCCTCGAACGATGGAGCGGCGCCGTAACAAAGCCGCTCGCACTGTTCTGTATACGAGGGCTGGAGCCGAGACCGCAGCTCTGCGTTAGGGAACAAAGCGGGGCTGTCGTACAGCCGCATCCCTTCGGGTAAGACCTGGTTAGAAAAGTGCTTCGTTGACAGTCGTTGGTAGTCAGCGGCGATATCCGCGTATTCGGTTGACCTGAGTGTGCGTTGAACCTCATCCCGCTGGAGTAAGCGATGAAGGTCGTAGTAATGCCGCGCGTAAGAGCCGAGTTGCCGGCCCTCACCGATAACCAATCGCTCGACACGGTCGTGAATGGTGAACAACTTCTCGACGAAGGTCCGTCGGACATGAAGCAGGTTCATCATAAAGGGCGCTTGATCGTCGGCGCCCGAGGCTACCCCGCGCCGGTCGAGTTCTTCACCCAGCAGCGACTGGATAGAACGCGCCTCGACCGGATAGTCTCCCATGGCGTTTCAGTTGTCGGCGGGAGCGCAAGAGGCAGTAGGTGCGGGGGCCGG
>Ga0216301_1000394_pt1 | contig 11645 bp, 8 predicted proteins | sample 4hB_Boncat_minus_FD_156203 | JGI IMG/M metagenome (GOLD analysis project Ga0216301, IMG submission 156203) | Terrestrial sediment cell enrichment communities for BONCAT metagenomics from Utah, United States - 4hB_Boncat_minus | ecosystem: Environmental > Terrestrial > Deep subsurface > Rock...
GCGCGTACCCGAGCGCGGCGAGCCGGCCGACGCCGCGGAAACCCCTCGCTTCACCCGCCGACATCCCCCTCTTGCGGCTCGCACCGAAGGCGGTGAGCACGCGCTCGGCCTCCCCTGCCGGCACTCCCAGACCATTGTCGCGGACTCGCGCACTTCGCTCCACCGGATCAAGAAAAATCGCGATACGCCCCTCCCCTTCCTGGAACAGCCCCGCGCGCTCGCCCGCATCGATCGAGTCGGCCGCGTTCTGGACGTACTCCCGGTAGACGGAGAGCGGGTCGACGTACATCGCGGTGCTGAGAAGCTCGACGATGTCCTTGCCGACTACGAGACCCTCTGCATCCACGGGCCGGAGCGCACCGGGTGCCGCGCCTTTCTGAGCTCGCCCGCTAAGCGGGACCATGACGTGGGCGCTCATGCGACGCCTTCAACGGTGAGGTGAGTTGCGGCACGGCGGCCGACGCTGCGCCGCGCGGGAATGCTCTGAGGCGCGCTCGGCGCCTCGTGGTCCACATCCCCTGGAAGGACCTCATCATCATAGAGTCCCGCGTCCTCGACCCGCACGTCCTCCGGCAGGGCTTCCGCATCCGCCGCGGCCGCTGCGCGCGCGGCACGAGCCTTCTCCCAGATTTCGCGCTCACCCTCGCGCGAGAGAGGGAGGTAGTGGCCGAGCACAATGTCGCGGACCTTCGGGTCGGAGTGATGCATCGCCACCGACGCATATTCCCACGTATCATTCTCCGCGAGGAGCGCGAGGAGTTCCCCGCGTTGTCCTTCGCTGAGATGCGCCATGGACGCCTGGTAGTCCTCGAACTCGGGCAGGCCACCCATGGCCTCGTACCACTCGCGGTTGAAGATGTATCGATGGGGGCGCAGCAGCAGGGACTCGTATTCGTCGTAGGTATCCCCGAAGGCGCGACGGAAGAAGCTGGGCGAGCCGCTCACGATCCCCTTGGTAGCCTGCAGGATGACCTGCATGGACCGGAGATAGTACCGGTTCCACTTCTCCCCCACGTGGCCCCGGTCCGGCCGGTCGGTGGGCTGATAGCGCATCGGGAATGAGAAGATGCGAACCCCCAACTCCTCGTTGAGCGTCACGTTCAGCCGCATCCGCTCGAAGAGATCCGCCGGTGAGTCGTGGAAGTTGTAGAGCATGTAGTTCGAGAGATCCTTGAGCCCCGCGTCGCACGCATAGCGGATCGCCTGCGTGTAGGGCTTCTTAACCCCGAGATGATCGAAGGCAATACGTAGCGGGCTCAAGCAGATGGTGGCGAGCTCGCGCAGATACATCGGATCTTTGCAGAGGATTCGCGCATCGACGCCCTGGTTGAAGTCAACGCGCCGCTGGACCGGCACGCGCCCCCGGTCCAGCTTCGCGCCGGGGGTGAAACCCAGGTCGCGGATCTCGGCGATGATTTCCTTGAAGCGGGCGGACGCCACGACGTTGTTGTCCATCAGCGTCAGGTCCTTCTTCGGCCCGTACAGACGTTCCACTCCTTGGACGAGCGCGGTGATGGACTCAGCATCCCGGAGCCCGCCCTCCAGCTTCGGTACCCCGCAGAAGGTGCACTTGCGGATGCACCCGCGCGAGGCGTAGGCGAAGTAGGCGTCCCGGACCGGGTACTTGTAGGGGATCTGGTCCAGGATGCTATAGTCGGGGATCTGGTCCTCGATGGGCTTCCCCGTGCGGTCGTCGCTGTAGAATTCGCCGGCGAACTCGTCAAGCTGAAGCGAGACCGCCGGCGCTTGGTCTAGGAGGCCGCGGATGAACCGCACCCCTCTCCAGCGCGGCTCCTGGAGGAAACGCTCGTGCATGAGCGAGGCGGCGATCCCCCCGACGAAGATACGGTCGGTCGCGCCCCCGGCCACCTGAATGGCGAAGTCGATGCAGGCCGCGATGCGTCTCCACTCGAATGAGAAGAGCGTGGTGATGTAAATCCGGTCCCAGTACTCGGACAGCACGGACGGGTCTTCGCCCTTGATGAACCGGACGTTGTCCCGTTTTCCGAACGGGCCATGGTACTGCGCGATTTTCATCAGGCCCAGAGGCGGGTACTTGTTCTTGTACCCGGGCTCCATGAGGAGAATGTTCCGATTAGCCATTGCGCCCGGTGGATCTGGAAGGTCTTGGAAGGCGCCGTGCCGCTCGCACGCGGTGGTCTAAGGGGGAACTCGTTGAAGGGCTTGTCCGGCCCCGCGCGCCCCGCAGGATCAGGTGCGCTTCATCGGCGCCCACATCGCCGCCAAACCCTTTCAGCGGCCCTGACGAAGACCAGTCGAACTCCACAGCAAAGGAGCGCAGCTCACGCGCGAAGAATGCTCGCGTTAACTTCTGCACTGAGGCCGCGTTCTCCCGCCACAAATCAGCAAGAATGCTCGTCAGAGCATACACCCCGATTCCTTTGTTCAGCATGTTCTTCCGCGGATTGCTCCACTGCTCCGGAAGAACGTCTGCTACCGATTGCCAGAATGCCTGAAACACTTGTGCTATCTCCAAGGCCGGGACCGTGTCGGCCTCTGGACCAATCGCGGTGAGGAAGCGTTTCCGCACCGCGGTCTTCATGGTCCGGAGGGTAGCCCGCCGCTGCGTGCCGACAGTCTGGTTCCCTCCGATATCCAGTTGCTGGTACCAGGGCGATTTGGGGGACTCATGAAGAAAGAGCGCGATGTAGAGGTCGGGCTCTTCCTCCGCGAGATCATTGGAGAGGCGGCTGGCGTGGTAGTCGAGGAGACTGCCACTGAGTCCCTTCGCCTTGCTGTTGATCACACTAAAGATCTCAAGTTCCTCGCGCTCACTAAGCCCAACGAACGTCATGAATGGAAGCATAACGTCCAGATCACCAATTTTCCCCAGCCGGTGCTGGCAGTCGACCTGAGACAGCGGCTTTCCAGAGTCGGTGCGGATGATGAGGACGGCAGACCCACCATGCGCTTGCGAGACCCGCCACGGCGAGTTTCCGCCCTCTGGGGAGGGACGAAGATTGAAAGTAAGAGGGATGGTCGTGCTGCCCGGCTTCTTGATGTAGCGCCGAAAGTCGGCGCTGTGGGCCGAATTGAATCGGCGCTGGTACCCGCTCCGCCCTCTCTCGTCCAGTACATCCGCGAAGCTCAGCGACGCTAGGAGCCGGGCCGAGGCGAACCCAAGAAGAACATCGCGGTCGGAAGAACGGCCCCGGATGATGGGGATTCGCACCTCTCCGGGCGTCCGGCGCTGTGCTCTCAGCGCATTACGATTCTGCACCATAGGGCTGCAAATTGCAGCCCTGTGGTGCAGAAGTCAACATGATCTACTTCGACCTGCACACGCTACTGCCCAGACCCGTTACCTGCGGGGAAAGTGTAGCGATCCGCTCTCGCTAAAACGCTGTCGGCGGACAACACGCTCTCACCCAGACGACAAGGAACTCGCGAGCATGCGCAAGCGGAACCTCCTCCCGAGACCCTCTCCATAAAGCATCCGTAAACGTTCCCGAACAGGTAGTCTTCGGGGATCCCGACCTTGTATGTTTTTGTGTATGTTTCTACCCCCGCAAACGCGATCAAACTACGTTTCTGATCCCAAGGCCGAGCAAAATAGCAGGGAAATCGGCCATCTTGCGTGCCAATAATGATGCGTTCTAGATGGGGTTCAGAGGGTCGCCGGTTCGAATCCGCCGTTCCGACTATTGTAAATAACGCTCCCGCAACGGCTTCGCTGCGGGAGCGTTCTGCTTTGTACCTTTGGTGTCACTTTCGCGGTTTTGACCACGAATCTGGAGATCCACCACCGAACTGCGCTTGATGCCCTAGCGCCACCCAATTGTGGCCCGGCCATCGCCAAGCGTCTCGCCGCCCGCTCAGGTGCCCCCGCGGATGGAGGCCGGAGCTCCGATGCGCTCCAGCCACTCGCGGCGCAGGTCGGGGAGGGTGCGTCCCGTCCGCGCGCGGAGGCGGGCCTCCATACCGCCCGCGATGATGTGGGGGAAGAGCGAGGCGAGGAAGGGCGCGTCCGTCCTCTCCGCCAGGAACTTGGTGAACGACGAGGAGCAGGCGTAGAAGGTGGGTGCCACTTCGTTGCGGTCGGTGGTGAACAGGGCCGGGAGCACCCCGGGCGCTCCCACGTACCGCGCCACCTCCGCCCCGCGCGGCCCGCGCAGGCGCTCGGCGCAGATGCTGTCGACCTGCGCGTGCGTCCCCGTCGCGAGCCCGTTTCCCTCGTTGAAGGGGAGCTCCGCCGCCACTCCCTTCGCCACGTAGTCCGCGTATCCCTCCGCGAGCCAGAGCGGAAGACGGGCGCGTACCCGGGCCACCACGACCGAGTCCCCCAGCTCCCAGGGGTAGTACGGCGCGGAGGGCAGCGTCAGTACGTGCACGGTTTCGTGCAGGTGAGGCGCCGCGCCCGCCTTCATCCGCCACAGCGGGATGAACACGGCGGAGTCGCTGGTGTGGGGCACGAAGCGGCCCGGGGCGAAGTAGTACGTGACCCGCCCGTTCCCCAGGCGCTGCCAGGGATAGGGGCCGCCCACGAAGCGCTGCAGCGCCGGCAGGGCGGCGTCCAGGCTGTCCACCAGCGCCCGCATGTGCCCGGCGGGAACGGAGTCGCGGGGGAACCACGCCACCACGCGGCGCCCCGCCACCGACACCCCGGAGCGCAGGGCGGCCACGTGCAGGGAGTCGTCGTCGCGCCAGCGCAGCGGGCGCGCCTCGCTGCTCACGGCTGCGGGGGCGGCGGGGCGCACGCCGGCTGGCCGCACCCCGATGCGGCCATGAGATCGCGAGCGCCAGCCACGTGCAGCGGACAGCGTGAAGCGTGGAAGCCATGAGTCGCACGGGCAGGAGGATGAGCGGAGAGGAGGCCCACCTTCGTGGAGATGGTCCTCAGGCGACCCTTCCGCCCGGCCGGGTGGGGCACGCGGACGGATGTCGAAGCATAGTGCCCGAAGTCGCGGGAGGCGAGGAAAATCGCGCGCGGCGAGGAGCCGGCGAGGCGCACCTCGCCTTGTTTGCCGGGGGTCTCCATACTACCATTCCACAACATTTTACTTCGAATTTGGGGCAGCCGCACGGAGCCGGGGAGGAAGCCACGGGCCGGAGGCCGCCCAGCCCGGCCGCAAGGGGACGATGTCTACAGGGGAAACGCGACGTGTGGGGACGGACTTCATTCGCAAGCAGGTCGCCGCGGACGTGGAGAGCGGAAGGTACGGGCGTGTCGTCACGCGCTTTCCGCCCGAGCCGAACGGCTATCTGCACGTGGGGCATGCCAGCCACATCTTCCTGAACTTCGGGATCGCCGAGGAGTTCGGCGGGCGCTGCCACCTGCGCTACGACGACACCAACCCGGAAAAGGAGAGCGAGGAGTTCGTCCGCTCCATGCAGGAGGACATCCGCTGGCTGGGAGTGGACTGGGGCGAGCACCTGTACTTCGCCTCGGACTATTTCGAGCGGATGTACGACTGCGCCGAGGAGCTGATCCGCAAGGGGCTGGCGTACGTGGACAGCCAGAACGAAGCGGAGATCCGGGAGTCGCGCGGGACGCTGACCGAGCCGGGGACGCCGGGCCCCTTCCGCGACCGCGCGACCGAGGAGAACCTCGACCTCTTCCGCCGCATGCGCGCGGGGGAGTTCCCCGACGGCGCGCACGTGCTGCGGGCCAAGATCGACCTGGGGCACCCCAACCTGGTGATGCGCGACCCGGCGCTGTACCGGATCCGCCACGTGGCGCACTACCGCCGGGGGATGGACTGGTGCATCTACCCACTGTACGACTTCGCGCACCCGCTGGAGGATGCCTTCGAGGGGGTGACGCACTCGCTCTGCACCATGGAGTTCGAGAACAACCGCGAGCTGTACGACTGGGTGCTGGACAACACGGGCTTCGCGGAGCCCCGCTCGCACCAGTACGAGTGGGGCGGGCTGGACCTGGAGAACGCCCTCCTCTCCAAGCGCCTGATCAAGCCGCTCGTGGCGGCGGGCGTCGTGTCCGGCTGGGACGACCCGCGCCTCTCCACCATCGCCGCGTACCGGCGCCGCGGGGTGCCGGCGGAGGCGCTGCGGCTGCTCAGCGAGATGGTGGGCGTCTCCCGGTCCCGGTCGTGGACCGAGGAGGGGAAGATCGCCTTCGCCATCCGCGAAGTGCTGAACCCGGTGGCGCCGCGCGTGATGGCGGTGCTCGACCCGCTGCGGCTGGTGCTGACCACGTATCCGGAAGGCGCGTCCGAGTCGCTGGACGTTCCCTACTTTCCGCGAGACATCCCGCGCGAAGGCTCCCGGGCGGTCCCCTTCAGCCGCGAGCTGTTCATCGACCGGGCGGACTTCGCCGAGAACCCGCCCAGGGGGTTCCGGCGCCTGACGCCCGGCGGAATGGTGCGCCTCAAGTACGCCTACGTCATCCGCTGCGACGAGGTGGTGCGGGACGGCGATGGGAACGTGGTGGAGCTGCGCTGCAGCCACTTCCCTCATTCGGGCGAGGGCGCGTACGCCGGCGCCGAACGGGTGCGGGGCAACATCCACTGGGTATCGGCGCCGCACGCCCTGGACGCCGAGGTGCGCGTGTTCGACACGCTGATCGACGGAGCTATCGAGGATGGCGGCGAGAACGCGGAGGACCTCGCCGCGCGGGTGAACCCGGACTCGCTGCGCGTGTTCGCGGCCAAGATCGAGCCTTCGGTGCGCGATGACGCGCCGGATACGCGCTACCAGTTCGAGCGCACCGGCTACTTCTGGCGGGACCCGGTGGACGGCCGCGGCGATGCGCTGGTCTTCAACCGGATCGTGGACGTGAAGAACGCCCCCGCGCTGGAGACGCCGCGTGCCCCGGACGCGCCGCAGCCGGCCGCGGCGGCGCCCGAGCCGCGCGCCGATGCGCCCGTCGTGGACGAGGAGCGCAGCGCGGCGCGTGGCCGGGACCCGGTGCTCGCCGCGCGGTTCGCGCGGTACCGGGACGAGCTGGGGCTCGGCGCCGCACTGGCGGACGCCCTCACCGGCGAGCGCGAATCGGGCGACTTCTTCGAGGCGGCGCTCGCGGAGTATGCCGCCCCGGAGGCGGTGGCGCGCTGGCTGGTGAACGACCTCCGGGGGCTCACCGGCGACCGCCCGCTGGGAGCGCTTCCCTTCGGCGGCGCGGCGTTCGGACGGCTGGTGGCGATGGCAGCCGAGGGCAAAGTCTCGCGCCGCACGGGGAAGGAGCTGCTGGCCCGCATGGTGGAGCGCGGCGGCGAGCCGGCGGCGCTGCTGGAAGAGCTGGGGCTCGCCGACACCGCCGCCGACGAGTCCGCGCTCGGCCCCGTCGTGGACGAGGTGCTGCGGGCGTGGCCGGAAAAGGTGGAGGAGTACCGCAACGGCAAGAAGAGCCTGATCGGGCTCTTCGTGGGCCAGGTCCTCCGCGCCAGCGAAGGGGCGGACCCGAAGCTGGTGCGGACGCTGATCGCCGCCCGCCTGGAAGATTGATGGAGTTCGATCTCACCGCGGGCACCGCGATCCTGGAGCGGATGCCGCACGTGCTGCGCGCGATGCTCGGCGGCCTATCCGATGCCTGGATCAGGACGGACGAAGGGCCGGACAGCTGGAGCCCGTACGTGATCGTCGGGCACCTGATCCACGGGGAGCGCACCGACTGGATCGAGCGGGCGCGCATCATCCTCGGCGGGGGCCCGGGGCGGCGCTTCGCCCCGTTCGACCGCTTCGCCCAGCTCCGGGCGAGCCAGGACAAGCCGCTCGCGGGGCTGCTGGACGAGTTCGCCGCGTTGCGGGCGCAGAACCTGGACACGCTCGGCGGATGGCGCGTGACGGACGCGCAGCTCGCGCTCACGGGAGAACACCCGGCGCTGGGCACCGTCACGCTGCGCCAGCTGCTCGCCACCTGGGTGGCGCACGACCTCGGCCACGTCGCGCAGATCGCACGGGTGATGGCGCGGCAGTACCGGGACGAGGTCGGGCCGTGGCGGGAGTATCTCACCATCATGGACCGGTGAGCGGCAGCCCGCGAGAAGCTCCTGCCCCCGAGGACGTTCCTCAGCCGTCGGGGAACTCCGCATCCAGCTCCGCCAGAACCCTGGCCTGACACGCCGGGCAGTATCCGTGGCTCATCAGGAGGCCGTGCTCCGCCAGGAACGAGGAAAGCGACTTCCAGGCAGCCCCCTCCTCGCCGGGAGTCACGCGCACGTTCTGGCAGACGCAGCAGGTGGGCAGGAACTCCTGGATCCTGCGAATGTGCCAGTGCGAGCTCCGCAGCTCCGCCAGCGTCCTTTCCAGCTCCGTCGCGACCTTTGCGCGCTCGCGGTTGCTCTCGACCAGCTCCCGTGTGAGATCGAGGAGCTCCTGCCTCGTCCGCTGGTCGCGCTCGACGAGCGCCTCGCCGAGCAGGAGGTACGACTCCCCGCTCCACCCGATCGAGCAGGAGAGGGTGAGCGCGTAGCTGGATCCGTTTGAAAAGTTCAGCTGGACCCCGCGAACGGGCGCGGTGCACGCCTCGCGCAGCTGTTCGCGGAGCACGGAGGCGCCGCCGCCGGTGAGGAGCTTCCAGATCGGTTCACCCGCCACCAGCGGATCCAGGGCGCGATGTGCCGCCCGGTTCGCGCGCAGGATACAACCCTCCGCATCCAGGACGAGCAGGCAGACCGAGTCCGCGTGCCAAACGAGATCCTCCAGCGTGGGAAAGCCGGAGGCGAGATACTCCGTTCCAAGCGAAGCCACGCATTCCTTCCGCCGATATGTGTCTGCACCGTGGCTCGCAGACGCACGCAATGTACAGTCCGCCCGGTGCGCCGGGGGTGGCGATCCAGACCACCGGGGCGTACTCCAGCCGAGGGGCCATGATGATCGACGAACGGCAGATCGCGGCATGGCGCGCGGAAACCCCCGGGTGCGCGCACCGGGTGCACCTCAACAACGCCGGCGCCGCGCTGATGGCGCAGCGGGTGTCCGGCGCGATCCGCGACTACATCGCCCTCGAGACCACCGCCGGCGGCTACGAGGCCGCCGACCTGCGCCAGGAGCAGATCGCCGGCAGCTACGCGGCCGTCGCCGCCCTGTGCGGGACGACGGCGGAGCACATCGCGATCACCTCCAGCGCCACGGCCGCCTTCGTCCAGGCGGCCAGCACCATCGACTTCCAGCCTGGTGACGTGCTCGTCACCAGCCGGCTCGATTACACCTCGTACCAGATCCAGTACCTGTCGCTGGCCGAGCGGTGCGGCGTCACCGTCGTGCACGCGCCCGACCTGCCGGAGGGCGGAATCGACCCGCAGGGCGTGCGTGAGCTGCTGAGGAGCCATCCGCGCTGCCGGATGGTCTCCGTCTCCTGGATCCCCACGCACGCGGGCACCATCCAGGACGTGGCGGGGGTGGGGGCCGCCTGCGAGGAGTTCGGCGTCCCCTACCACGTCGATGCCTGCCAGGCCGCCGGGCAGCTCCCGATGGACGTGGGCGCCCTGAACTGCGACTACCTGTCCGCCACCGGCCGCAAGTTCCTGCGCGGACCCCGCGGAACCGGCTTCCTCTACGTCTCGGAGCGCGCCCTCCGGCGCGGGGACCGCCCCCTCTACATCGACATGCGGGGCGCGCGCTGGTCGTCTCCCCACGCGTTCGAGCCGGTGCCCGACGCGAGGCGGTTCGAGGAGTGGGAGTTCGCCTACGCCCTGGTCCTCGGCCTCGGCGAAGCGGCGCGCCACGCCGCCGAAGCGGGGATCGAGCGGTGCGGAGCCCGCGCGCACGCCCTGGCCCGCGAGGCGAGGGAGCGGCTCTCCGCCCTCCCCGGAGCCACCGTGCTCGACCGGGGGCGCCACCTGTCCGCCATCGCCACCGTCGCCTTCGAGGGCCGGGACGCCAAGGACGTGGCCGCCGCCCTAGCCGTCCGGGGCATCAACACCGTCGCGACGCTGCGCTGGTACGGCATGCTCGACCTCGGAGCGCGCGGCGTGGAGTCGGCTCTCCGCGTCTCCCCCCACTACTACAACACCTCCGCCGAGATCGACCTCCTGATCGCCGCCCTCGAAGAGATCCTGGCGAGCGGGTAGCACCCAAGCCGTCAGCGCTTCGAGGCACCGCGAAGGGAGTCCACCGCGGTTTTCAGGGTTTGCCGCGAGGTACCCGCGGGGCGCCATTCTACAGCCAGCTCCTCCAGATCGTTCGGCCCAAAGAAGTCGATGAACTCGCGCGCGTACCCGCAAATTTGCCACTCGGGTGTGGAACCGGGCCGGAGCAGCGCGAAGTGGAGAGTGTCCGACCGAACACCGCGGGTGACGACGTATCTGTCGGCGACTTGAGGATGCTGTGTTAGCGTCGCGACGCTCGACACCTCCGCCTCCACCAGCGCCGTGTCGCCGCGCATCTCCGACCCGAGAATCCGATACCGTGCAAGGGCCAGGAGCGGATAGGTAGCCGCGGTTTCACACCCGCCCTCTTCCGCGGCATCTGCCTCGGCCCGCGTGTAAACCGCACCGTTCAGGTATCGCCGGACACTCTCTTCGGCAGCCGTGACGCGGCCCTGTGCCGGCGCGCCTTCCGCTCCGGGCTCAGCGCACGCCGTCAGGACGGCACATGAAACCGCCATGCCGAAGGCCCGGAGTGACGATCTCCTACGGGTGCACGACCGCGCGGAAAAAATGCGCTCCCCCATTCCCGAACCATCCCTGGTTGAAGGGTCTCAGGCCGGTGTCACGATCCCGGTACGGGCGGCTTCCCCGGCCCGGGCTCCCGTTGTTCGCCCACCCCAGCACTTTCCCATCGGCGTCGGTGTGTGAGTAGATGCCGGCGTGCCCGCCTTCCACCACGACGTCGCCCGCCTGGGGCGTGCTGACACGCTCGAAACCCGGGTGATCCCCCGACCGGAACATCGCGGTACTCGCTTTGTAGCTGCTGCGCCAATGCGTGCCGAGTGCGCGCCGGGTTGCGAGCCGAACGAGGTCGGTGCAGTCACCGCCGCGGGGGTCGTTGTACAACCTTGGCGTGTTGGGCACGCCCTGGGTGTAGCGCCACTCTCCGCTGTCCCGGGCCGCCTGGAGGATGCGTCTACCCTCGGCTTCGTTCGCGAGTCTCCTCCGCGAAGCTCCGACCTGCACGGAAGCGCTCACCCGGTCGGTCGCGCTCTGCTTGAAGGCGTAGACACGCACCTGCTGCCCGTCGTGCCGGTCGTCCAGGCGGAGCGTGCAGTGCTGGCCGCGCGTGGACTGCGTTTCGATCGCGCCGCTTCCGACCCGCACTCCCCACCGGATCTGCCGCATCTCTGCGGCGGTGGGGGTGCGGCTGAACCGGTCCGCGGTGAACTCCGCCGTCGAGCCCTTCTGTGCCTGGATCGAGGTGCCCTGCTGGCCTCCGGCTACCTGCCCCGTGACGCGGGTGACGTAAAACGGCGCCTCGTTTTGCCGCGCCGCGGCGGGCCGCGCGGGAGGCTGCCGGGTGCCCGCTCTCGGTGTGCGGACGTCCGCGGTGCTGGTGCCTCGCACGGAGGCGGGGACCGGGCGGGCGCCGTGCACCGAGCCTTTCACCACCAGGCCCTCGATGCGCACGCTCTGCTTCACGTGCCCCGGCGGCTGGATCTGCACGGTGGCGCCCGCGACGGTGTGGGTGGCGCCCGCGATCGTCTCCAGCCTGGCGACCGCCTGCAGCGTCGCGCTGGTGCCCGCCGCGAGGGCCAGCTCCTTCCCCGTGGTGACCCTGAGCCCCTTTCC
>Ga0216301_1000395_pt1 | contig 11607 bp, 10 predicted proteins | sample 4hB_Boncat_minus_FD_156203 | JGI IMG/M metagenome (GOLD analysis project Ga0216301, IMG submission 156203) | Terrestrial sediment cell enrichment communities for BONCAT metagenomics from Utah, United States - 4hB_Boncat_minus | ecosystem: Environmental > Terrestrial > Deep subsurface > Rock...
GGCTACACCCTTGCGTACCAGATGGGGGTGAAGTTCGACCGCGTGCTGGACCCATTCGAGGGACCGCTGGCTCCTTCGGCGCCTGAGCTACAGCCCCTGCCCGGTCAGCTATCCGGACCGGCTCGCTTTGGCGGTTACCTCCTCTCGCCCCAGCAGAACGACGCGTTCGCGGTGGTTCAGCGGGTCATCGATGCGGGAGAAAAGGTGTTTCGGGTGACGCAGTCGCTCGGCGGCAAATCCATCCCGGTTGGAGACTTCTGGATTCCTCGTTCGGAAAAGTCGCAGGCCATCGTGGAACATGCGGTGACTCAGAGCGGAATCGACGCTCGCCGGGTGGAGCGCCTGCATCCGATGTACGCGCCGCAGCCCGTGCGTCCTCTCCGGGTCGGTCTTTGGGACCGGTACGGCGGCTCGATGCCGTCCGGGTGGATCCGCTGGATCCTGGAGCAGTGGGGCGTCCCCCACCGGTTGGTGTTTGCTCCCGACATAGACCGGGGGGACCTTCGGTCGAAGGTGGATGTCTTGATCCTTCCCGACGGTGCGATTCCGGCCCCTGGCTCGACGTCCACGCCGACACGAGAGACGCCCATGCCTGCGGATCTTCCGACGGAGTTTCGTGGACACTGGGGGCGCTTGACGGCCGAGAAGTCCTTCCCCGAGCTTCGACGGTTTATGGAGGGTGGCGGAAAAATCCTCGCCATCGGCACCTCCACCGGACTCGCGGCGGCGTTGGGGCTGCCGATCGAGAGCGCGCTGACGGGGCCGGATGGGAAACCCCTTCCCCGCGCCCAGTACTACATCCCGGGGTCCGTGCTGCAAGCAAGGGTCGATCCATCCCTGCCGGTTGCCTGGGGCATGCCAGAGCGTGCCGACTTCATGTTCGACGAGAGCCCCGCGTTCCGGCTGAAGACGGGAGCGGAGTCGATGGGCGTTCGGCGAATCGCTTGGTTCGACTCGGAGCAACCCTTAAGAAGCGGATGGGCCTGGGGGCAGAAGTATCTAAAGGATGCAGTAGCTGCCGCGCAGGTCCCGGTTGGGCAGGGCACCCTGTACCTGTTCGGCCCCGAGATCACGTTCCGGGCTCAGCCGCACGGCACCTTCCGCCTGTTGTTCAACGGGATCTTCGCCGCGGATTCCGCCCCGGCCCCACGGTAACGAAAACAGCCCCCAGGCACCAGTGCCTGGGGGCTGTTCCCCACGGTTGATTACTTGACGAGCTCGGCTTTGGCCGTCCCGGTTCCGGTAGCGTCGATGGTGATCGCTCCGTTGATCGTGGTGTTGGTCTTGTTCTTCATGCGGGTGACCATAGAGACGGTCCTACCGGTGGCCTTGGCGACCATCACGTCGGCATCGAGTTCCATGGTGCCGTTGGCCACGATTTGGGCGTTGCCAAACGGCCCGGCGGGAGCTTGGCCTCCCGACTTGCCCATCTTCGACTGGTCGATCTCCGTCTTGAGGGTCCCGTTCAGGCCGAGAACCCACACCGGCTGCCCCGAGACGTCAGCTTCGCCCTTGAGCTTGGCGATGAGCTTCTGGTCGACGGATGCGGTGACGGGGCTCTTCGGAACGAGAATCTCCCACGTGTCGCCCTGCTTGACCGCCTTCTGGGGAAACTCGATCATGAGTCCCAACAGGTTCTGGCTCGTCGAGGTCGCCATCATGGTCGCCGCCGTACCCGCCAGCTTCAGCCGGTTTTGGACGTCGAGCTTGCCTTTCTGAACGATCGGTGCGGTCGTCGGCATCGGAGGCATCATCGCGCCAATGGAGCCCCCCGCCTCCGTCTTCTCCACCGTAGTCGTGGCCTCCGCTTCGGCGGTGCCCGAGGCGTCGATCTTGCCGATCTTCAGCGTGTAGAGCATCGTGCCGGAGATCGTCAGGTCTTGCTCCCCCAGGCCGGTCGGGATGTTCATGAGCTGCTTCGTGTCGAAGGTGACCCGGTATTTGTCCACGTCCCCCTCCTTCAGCACTCGGCGCAGGAGGACGCCGTCTTGGGTCTGTGCCGCCATGGCCACGGACGCCGCGAGACAGGCCACGATCAGGGTTTTCGTTTTCATCATTCGTCTAATCCATCGGGCGGTACGCCCATGCTTGTTGTACGTTTTGCAACCTTGGCCGGTTACGTAGCTTGGCGTGTGTGAGCCGTCTCTACCGAATGCCCTCCCCCGTCCTTAATAGCCCCACGCTATACTTCCGCCATGGATGCGGATGCTCTGTACGCGGACGTGGTGGGCAAGTACAGCCGCCACATCAACCCGTACCTCGCCAAGTTGATGTCGTTCGCCGGCTTCGGCGTCGAGATGCGTGGCGAAGGGTGTTACCTCTACGACCACGAGGGTCGGCGCTTCCTCGACTGCCTCGGTGGCTACGGCACGTTCAGCGTCGGTCACCGGCACCCGAAAGTGGTTGAGGCGGTGAAAGGCCAGCTCGACGACCTTGCGCTTAGCGGAAAGGCGTTCTTTAGCCGCCCAGCCGCCGACCTTGCGGAAAAGCTGGCGCAGGTCGCTCCAGAGGGCTTGGAGTACAGCTTCTTCTGCAACAGCGGCACCGAGGCCGTAGAGGCCGCGCTCAAGTTCGCCAAGGGAACGACCGGCCGCGCCAAGATCGTGTCCACTCACGGCAGCTACCATGGCAAGACCCTCGGTGCCCTCGCCACCACGGGGCGCGAGAAGTACCGGAAGAGGTTCGAGCCGCTGATGCCGGGCGTCGAGTTCGTCGACTATGGGGATGCTGAGGCAGCGGTCAATACGATCGACGACCAGACCGCCTGCATGATCGTTGAGCCGATCCAAGGCGAGGGGGGCATCATCGTTCCCCCGGCGGGGTATCTGAGGGCTCTCCGGGAAGCCTGCGACCGTCACGGCGCGTTGCTGATCATCGATGAGGTCCAGACGGGACTCGGCCGCACGGGGCGGATGTTCGGGTGCGAGCACGACGGCGTCTCGGGCGATCTGATGTGCCTGGCGAAGGCGGTCGGAGGGGGCGTAATGCCTTTAGGCGTGACCATGGGCACCCAAGCCGTCTTCGAAGCGATCTACGAACCGAACCCGCTCGCCCACACCAGCACCTTCGGCGGAAATCCCCTCGCGTGTGCGGCCGGTCTGGCGGGGTTGCGCGTTATCGAAGAAGAGGGGCTGGTGGCACGGTCGGAGCAGGTCGGTGCCCTGATGGCTCAGGGATTCAGGGACGTCGCCGCCAAGTACCCCGACATGATCGGAGAGGTTCGAGGAAAGGGCCTAATGATCGGCTTGGAGTTCACGATGGACGAAGTCGGTGAACTCGTGGTCGCGCAGCTCCTGAAGCGGGGCGTCTGCGTGGCCTACGCCCTCAACAATCCGCGCGTCCTCCGGTTCGAGCCTCCGCTGATCATTACGGAAGCGCAGGTTCAAGAGGCGGCTGAAGCCCTCGACGGATCTCTGGCCGAAACGACCGAGCTCCTGGCCATGCTGGTGTAGTGACACCGGTCCCCTCTGTGTCCTCTGTGTCTCTGTGGTTAAAGATCTAACCGCAGAGACACAGAGGACACAGAGAAAGACGGCCCTTTGCTACAGGATCTCCGCGATCTGGATCCGCTCTTTCCGGCGGGCCGACTCGATCGCTCCGAACACCATCGCAAGGCTCTTAATGTTGTCGTGGCACTCGCCGTTCGGGGTCTCGCCCGTTTGGAGCGCACGGAGGAATTCCTTGAGGGAGCCCTCAATTCCACCCGGGATCTTCTCCACCTCGGCGGCGACCTCCTCCGTCTCCGAGAAGAATCCGCCGCTCTTAGTTACTAGCTGACCGAAGGGCTGCTCGTTGTTCTGCCAGATCGCGGTGCCGCGAGGACCGACGGCGCGCCAGTCCGCGTCCCAGCTCGTGTGGCACCCTTCCGCGCACCAACTGCCTCGGTACGTGAACCGCATCCCGTCTTCCATTTCAAAGATGGCCGACGCGCTGACATCGCCCTTGTACCAGCTCCACGAAGGGTTGTACTCCTCTGCGTAAACGGCAACGGGGTCTTTCCCCGAAAGGAATCGAGCCTCGTCGAAGGTGTGGATCGCCATGTCCAGCACAAGGGGGCTCTCCATCTCGTCCCGGAACCCGCCAAAGTGCGCGCCGATGTAGAAGTCAGCGTTGAGGATCCCAATTCCGCCGAGGTTCTCTTCGATGAAGAGGCGATATGCGCGCAGTTCCGAGTTGTACCGGCGGCTCTGGCTGACCATGTAAAGCTTCCCGGCTTCTTCGGACGCCTTGACCATGGCCTTTGCTTGCTCCATGCTAGCCGCCATCGGTTTCTCTCCGATCACCGGCAGCCCCTTTGAGAGAGCCAGGAGCGTAACATCGTGGTGCACCTCGGGCGGCGTCACATCCACCACGAAGTCGGGACGACATTCGGTGATGGCGGTGGCCACGTCACTTCCCGTGTAATCGAAGGCCAAATCGTGTTGCTTGGCGGCCGCCGCGGCGGCACCCTCGCGGACGTCCACCCATCCCGCCAACTCGACCTCATCGTTCGACGCCAGGTTTTTCGCCCACGCCTGCCCCATTCCCCCCGCACCCACTAGCAAAGCCCTCATGCCGGGGGTTGTACCCCCTGGCGGCGGTTGCGCGGCACACGGTTGCATACTCCACAATCGATTCTCACCGGATGCTGATGTATCCCGACGAATATGTTTCGCAAGAGGCGGTCACCTTACCGATGGACGTTTTCCATCCTGGAACCAGTGAGGCGGCCCCGGCGGTCCTGTGCCTGCACGGGGGCGGGTGGCGGGGTGGGAGCCGGGTGCAGGTCCACCCCCACGCCCGACGCCTTTGCGAACTTGGATACGCCACGGTTTGCCCAACCTACCGACTGTCCGCCAAGGCCCGCTATCCAGCTGCTATCGAAGACGTTCAGGCTTGTGTGCGGACCCTCCGGGAACGGCACCGAGAGCTAAAGATCGACCCGAGCCGCATTGGCGCCTTCGGCTTTGAGGCAGGCGGATATCTCGCCGCCATGCTTGGGCTGGATCAGGACTACCGGTATCGGATCAGCAGCCGGGTTCAAGCCGTGGTTTCATTGGCGGGCGTCTTCGATCTGACCCGCGCCCACGAGCGCCACTTTCGGTCCTTTTGGGCACCCATCGAAGACTTCCTGGGAGAGGAGGCTTACCAGAGCGAGGACCGTTGCGAGGAGGCGAGCCCGTTGTTCCACGTCCACGAAGAGGCGGTGCCGTTCCTGATCATGCACGGTGCCGAGGACACCACCGTTCCGGTTTCGCAAAGCGAAGGAATGGCCGCCGCCCTTCAGGAAGCCGCTGGACGCGTGCGGCTCCACGTACTGCCGGACGAGGGGCACAACCTGTCGCTTGAGGCATGGTCCAAGATAGAGGCGTATACCGAGAAGTTCCTCGCGACGCACCTCTCTGATGACGAACCTTACTGATCTCCCCGTCGATCTCCGAAGCGACACCGTTACCCGCCCGAGCCCCGAGATGTTCGCCGCTATGCAGTCGGCTCCCCTTGGCGACGATGTGCTCGGTGACGACCCAACGGTCCTCGAACTAGAGGCTCTGGCCGCCAGGCTTACGGGGAAGGAGCGAGGGCTGTTCGTGCCCAGCGGCACCATGGGCAACCAGATCGCGTTGGCCTGCCACTGTCAACCGGGCGATGCGATCCTCATCGAGGAAGAGGCCCACGTTCTCTATTACGAGGTCGGAGGACCGGCCCTGATCGCTGGCGTGGTGAGTTGGACCCTGCCCTCCAATGGCGGCGCGATGGACCCGGAGCACGTCGAGCGGCGCATCCTCAAGGCGGACCTGCACACCCCGGGCACGACGCTGCTGTGCCTGGAGAACACCCACAATCGGGCCGGCGGCGCGGTGATTCCGCAGGCGACGATGGCCCGCTATCGGGACGTCGCCGACCGACACGGGGTGAAGGTCCACCTGGACGGAGCGAGGGTCTTCAACGCGGCGGTCGCGCTGGGGCTCCCGGTCTCGGAGATCACCCAACACGTCGACACCGTCAACTTCTGTCTGAGCAAGGGCCTCCGGTCGCCGGTTGGGTCGGTTCTGTGCGGTGACGCGGCGTTCATTGGCCGAGCCCGGCTCTGGCGAAAGCGGCTGGGCGGAGGAATGCGACAGGCGGGAATTCTCGCCGCCTGCGGCATCGTCAGCCTCACCCAAATGGTGGATCGGCTGGCCGACGACCATGCGCGGGCCAGGAAGATTGCCGAGGCCGTGGACGAGCTTCCCGGCCTCCGGGTCGACAGGGAGACCGTCCAGACCAACATGGTGCTGGTTAACACGGACTTGCCCGCCTCCCAGTGGCAGCGTGAACTGGCCGACGCAGGCGTGCTCTGCTTCCCCGTCTCGCTGAACAGGCTACGGCTCGTCCTCCACGCGGATGTCGACGATGCCAAACTCGACCGGGCAATCCAAGCCTTCGGGAAGGTGGCGGACCGCCTTGCTTCCATGGCGCTGACCACCGCCTAGCGTAGCCTCAAGCCCGCACCTAAAAAGCTCTAACCACAGAGGACACGGAGACCACAGAGTCGGAGAGGGGCCGTTCCCCCTCGCCCCTTCCTCGATGGCAAACGGGGCAATCCTGGCTTAGGCTTGCACCGCGAAGGTTTCGCGCCTCAGGCCCTCGTAGGCGATTTCGGCAAGGCGCTCCATATTGACAACGTCTTCGCGGTTGTAGGCGACGAGCTTCTCAAGGGCTTCTTCGTCTCCCAAAGCCCGATAGCGCCGCCACAGCCGAACCGCATCCAGACCGTTCAGCCCTTCAGTGTCGTCGCCTCGCTGGATCCCAAGCTGCTTCTCGATCTTCTTCAGCCCTCCCCGGTAGCCCAGCCGCCGGAGCGTGGGGCAGAGGTCGATGTGGATCTGATCGAACTTTATGGTTCGGAAGCACTTCTGAAGCATCGGCAGGTCGAAGCTGGCTCCGAAGAAGGTCACGATCATCCCGTAGTTGGAGATGATGTCGGGAAAATTGCCGAGATCTTGGCCCTTGATCAGGCACTGGTACTCCTTCCCGTCGTACAGACCGATCGTGGTGATCGAGTCCCCCGATTGCCCGCCGTCGGTCTCGATGTCCAGGTAGACGCACCCGTCGCGGAACTCGGGAAACGCACGCCAAGCCTCTTTCATGCCCAGGCTTTGCCGGAAGAACTGGTGCTCCTTGGTCTCCAAGCTCTGGCAACTCCGCTCCAGGGTGTAGCGGACCATCGTCTTGCTGACTTGGCCACAGGAGTAACGCTCGATCCCGTCCAGAAGGTCCCGCCAATGGAGACATCCCTGGCTCCACAGGGCACGCTCGGTCGTCGTGCCCAGGCCAGGGATGTGCAGAAAGGTGTTCTCGAGCAAAGGCCTCGGCTAGCCCTTGCCCGCGTCGCGGACTCGCGGCTCGGCTTGCGGCGTTGCCCGGTAAGTAATCTCAGGGTTGAACACCTGGATGCCGCCGGTCGCCCACGGCCTTTTCTCGCCGCCTTCAAACCAGAAGAACCCGGTTTGAAGGTTCTTATCGAACTCGCCGTACAGCCGGACCGCGCCGTGACCGACGTAGCGGCCAGTGAGCTCACGGCCGAAGAACTGGATGCCCCGGTACTTCCCGTTGACAACGAGCTTGCCCTTTCCGAAGTAGATCGTCTTCTTGTGATCGGCGTTGTCGTACTCCCGTCGGACGCTGCCGCTCGGGGTGGCCGTCCCTTCAAGGCCGCTGATCAGGACGGTGCCATTGAAGTTGATCGTCAAGGTGCCTTCGGCCGGCTGCTCGGCGACGCCGAGGATCTTGAAGCTACCGACGCTGGTCTGGAAGTTGAGAGTGCCGTACGGCTTTTTGGCGGCCGCCGCCGGTGCGGCCTTTGCAACCGCGCTTTGAGGCACCTGAGCGACGACGAGCGCCGTAGTCGCAACCCCGGCGATGCCGAGGGCAAGAATGAACTGGGAACGCATAGGCTTCATAAGAATTCGCTGGAAAATGGGGCAATCCTGGCTCTTCCGGGCACGCATTTGTGCTCCTCAGAGTTTATCCCATTAACAGCTCCGCACCTCTGCGCGTTCCCGGCGTAGAAGGGAGCAGTTCTGGTAGCTTTGAGGCGAAAATGAAGAAGGGACCCCTTGTAACCGCCGTTATCGCTGGTCTTGCGATGATCGCCGTCATCGGAGCCTTTGCTTCCAACGCTAGTCCCTATGTGACGGTGGCCCAAGCCAAAAGTTCCGGAGGCGACCACCTTCACTTGGCGGGCGAACTCCTGAAGGACAGCATCCAGAACGACTTCAAAAAGCGGACGCTGACGTTCCGCATCCGCGACGAAGAGGGCCAGGTGATAACAGTCGTGCACAAGGGCGACATGCCGCCGAACCTCGCCGACGCGGACCGCGTGGTTGCGGTCGGTGGAATGAAGGACGGATCCTTCGCTTCCCGCCAACTCATCGTGAAGTGCCCTTCCAAGTACGAGGAGCAAGGGCCAAAGAAACTTGCTCGAACCTAAAGGAAATCCATCCCGTTGAACGTTGACCCGCTGCACGGCCTCCCCGTAGCGGCCCCTTGGTCCCTATGGGCCGGACAGGTCGGAAACGGCCTGATCTGGGGCAGCATCGGCTTGTTCCTTCTCTCGATCCTCTTTTGGGCGCTCCAGAAGAATCGACCCGCCCTCGCGAAGCCCGCCTCACTGGCGTTCACCCTCGGGTCCGTTGCCCTCCTTGGGTCGATGGCCTGCCTCGGCGCCCTGTTCGTCAACGACCAGTTCCAATACCAGTACATCTGGTCGCACAGCGACACCAAGACGCCGCTGAAGTACAAGATCGCGGCGATCTGGACGGCGCAAGAAGGCAGCTTCCTCCTCTGGGCCTGCAGCGCGGCCATCTTCGGCCTGCTGACGATGAGAGGAACCGGAGCCTATCGGCGCTGGTACACGATCACCTACGCCGGGTTCCTCGCCTCGGTCGGCGCAATCTTGGCCTACGAGACCCCCTTCCAGATCATGAAGGAAGTCACGCGGGCCGGAAAGGTGTTCGTTCCCCAGTTCGGCACGGGCATGGTGCCGTCGCTCCAGAACTACTGGGTGATCATCCACCCGCCGACCATCTTCCTCGGTTTCGGCTCCCTAACCGTCCTCTTCGCCTACGCGGTAGCGGCCATGATGACCAAGAACCCCACCGACTGGGTGCGCCAAGTCCGTCCGTGGACGCTGGTCGCGACGGCGGTGCTTGGCCTTGGCCTTTGCATGGGTGGACTCTGGGCCTATGAGACCCTCGGCTGGGGCGGCTTCTGGGCCTGGGACCCCGTCGAGAACGTCAGCTTCGTTCCCTGGCTCTTCGCTGCGGCTCTCATCCACGGCGTCATCGTGCAGGTCGCAAGGGGACGCTGGGTCGGCACGAACCTACTCCTTGCCGGTCTTCCCTTCCTCAGCTTTGTCTACGGCACCTTCCTCACCCGGTCGGGCCTCCTCGACCAGGTTAGCGTCCACTCCTTCGCCTCGATGGACAAGTCGGCCCTGACCATCCTGAAAGGGTTCCTCATCTTGGTGACGGGCGGGTTCTTCGCCCTCTACTTTTGGCGCGGCCGAAAGCTAAGTCGGGAGTTCGCTACGGCACCGGTTACCGAAGCCGGAGTCAACCGGGAAGGCCTGTACCGCTTTGGCATCTTGATGCTGTCCCTGCTGGCATTCGTGATCGCGGTTGGCATGAGCTGGCCCGTGATCACCGCCCTTCGTGGAGGTAAAGGTGCTCGGATCGAAGAGTGGCTGTACCACCAGGTCGTCGTGTGGTTCTTCATTCCTACGATGCTCGTCATGGCCGTCGCTCCTTTCGTGAGTTGGCGTGCAATGGGTCGGCGGGAACTCATCGCTCGCGTCATCAACGTGTTCAGCGTCTCCATCGGCCTGACTGGCTTCAGCCTGATCGCGCTGAAGAATCCCGTCTGGGGCGTCCACACAAAGCTCGGTGAGACCATCGCCGGCCCCTTCGGCAGCAAGTTACCGCTCGTGCCTTGGATGGTCGTCCTGATCTTTGTCTGCTTGTTCGTTGCGGTAGCGAACGTTTGGCGAGTGGTGGAAATGTCCAGGCGCACGCGGATGTCGAGTGGCGGCTTCGTGTCTCACTTCGGGCTTGCGGTGCTTCTGGGCGGACTCATCCTTTCCCGAGGCTTCGAACAGAAGGAGCAGGCTGGCATCCAGCCGGGGGACACCGTCAAGATGCTCGACTACACGGTCACCTACCGCGATATGTCCAAGCCGGAGTTGAGCAACCGTGACAACAAGGTCTTGTTCGACATCGTGGGTCCCGAAGGCGAAAAGTTCACGGCTCGTCCCGGCCTGTACTACTACGACCAGCAGACCAAGGACGGAGTCGAGTCCAAGCCCCAGGTCTGGCCGCACGTCGAGCGCCAGCTTTCGCACGATATCTACTTCAATATGCGTCCGCCCGTGATCGAGGTCTGGGAAACGCCGCAGCGCTTCAAACCCGGCGAAACGCGCACGATCAAGACGGAGGGCTTGGAGGACATCACCATAACCTACGCGGAGCCGACGATGTCAGGTCAGTTCGGCAGCCCGGGTGCGAAGTTTGGGGCCAAGCTGTTCATCAAGGACGAGCACGGGCAGCACGAGGCAAACCCCTACCTTGAGATCGTCGAGGGCGGGCTGCGGCCTAGCCTTACCGAACTCGGGCACGACTTCCTGGCGGTGCTCGGGCGAATGGATGCCGCGGACCGGTCGATCGACCTGAAGCTGATGTTCAAGAAGCCGATCTACCCGGTGGACCTGTACTACAAGCCGATGACCGGACTGGTCTGGGTCGGCACGGGTATCCTGACTCTCGGTGGCTTGATGTCGGCCTTCGCCCGCCGCTTCCGGCGGCAGCCCTTGCTAGAGGGTGGCCTTGAGGAAGAGCCGATCGAACCTGAACCCAAGAAAGTTCCTCACGATGCGCCTGTCCCAGCTACTTAAAGCGAAGATCCACCACGCCCGGGTCAGCTACGCAAACCCGGACTACGTGGGCAGCATCGAAGTTGACGGCCGCCTGATGGAGCGCCTCGGGCTACAGGATGGCGAGCTCGTGCACGTGTGGGCCGTCGACCACACCTCCCGGATCGAGACCTACGTCTTCGCGGGTCCTCCGGGAGTGGTGGGCCTCAACGGGGGCGCGGCGCACTTCTTCAAGACCGGCGATCGGATCATCATTGCCGCCTTCGACTTCAGCGACGAGCCGATCATTCCCAAGATGGTCCTGCTCGACGAGGAGAACCGGGTGGTGCGAGACATGACGCCGTTCTCGGTTGTCGGCTAGGCTCCTCTCGCCATGCCTTGATCACTACGGCCCCAAGCGCTGGGATTAAGGCTTCGTCGCCTCCCGCCGATACCCGAGTGGCGTGACCGAAGTCGCCGAACGGAAGGCACGGTTGAAGTAGGCGGGGTCGGCCATTCCCACCGCAAGACCGATCTCATTGACGGGCGTGTCCGTTGTCGCCAGCAGGAATTTGGCCCGCTCGATTCGCAGGTGCCGCAAATAGTCCCGGGGGGTGCGGCCCATTCCCGCCGTGAACAGCTCGGTGAACCGGTCGGGCGACAGGAAGAGTTGGTGGGCCAGTTGCTCGATCCGGATGGGCTCCGCGAAGTGCTCGTCCAGATACCGGACGGCCGCACTG
>Ga0216301_1000396_pt1 | contig 11556 bp, 10 predicted proteins | sample 4hB_Boncat_minus_FD_156203 | JGI IMG/M metagenome (GOLD analysis project Ga0216301, IMG submission 156203) | Terrestrial sediment cell enrichment communities for BONCAT metagenomics from Utah, United States - 4hB_Boncat_minus | ecosystem: Environmental > Terrestrial > Deep subsurface > Rock...
ACCCCAGCACACGAGAGGCCATGGCTCCGAATACCGCAGCCAGGGAATACAACGCCGGCCAGATCCAGGTCCTCAAGGGGCTGGAGGCCGTCCGCAAGCGCCCGGGGATGTACATCGGGTCCACCAGCGCGCGCGGGCTGCACCACCTGGTCTACGAGGTGGTGGACAACTCGATCGACGAGGCGCTCGCCGGCTTCGCGGACCGCGTGGACGTCACCATCCACGCCGACAACTCCATCACGGTGGTGGACAACGGCCGCGGCATCCCCGTCGACATCCACCCCACCGAAAAGGTGTCCGGCCTGGAGCTGGCGCTCACGGCGCTGCACGCCGGCGGCAAGTTCGAGAACCAGGAGGGCGGCTCGTACAAGGTCTCCGGAGGCCTGCACGGCGTGGGCGTCTCCGTGGTGAACGCCCTTTCCGAGTGGACGCGGGTGACGGTGCGGCGCGGCGGCAAGGTGCACGAGATGGCCTTCTCCCGCGGCGACAAGACGCAGGAGATCGCCGTCACGGGCAAGTCCACCGAGACCGGGACCACCGTCTCCTTCAAGCCTGACGCGCAGATCTTCGAGGAGCTCATCTTCTCCTTCGAGACGCTCAGCAACCGGCTTCGCGAGCTGGCGTTCCTCAACAAGGGGATCCGCATCTCGCTGACCGACGAGCGCCCCGCGGCCGAGGGCGGCGAGGTCAAGCGCGACGACTACCACTACGAGGGCGGCCTCCGCGAGTTCGTGGAGCACCTGCGCGGCACCCGCAAGCCGCTGCACCCCGAGGTGGTGTACATCGAGGCGTCGCGCCCCGAGGCCGAGATCGAGCTGGCCATGCAGTACGACGACGGGTACAACGAGAACACCTTCACCTTCGTCAACAACATCAACACCCATGAGGGCGGCACGCACCTCACCGGGTTCAAGAGCGCCCTCACGCGGTCGATCAACGACTACGCGCGCAAGAGCGGCCTCTTCAAGAAGGGCGGCCTGGAGTCGCTCTCGGGCGACGACGTGCGCGAGGGGCTCACCTGCGTGATCTCCGTCAAGGTGCGCGAGCCGCAGTTCGAGGGGCAGACCAAGACCAAGCTGGGGAACAGCGAGGTCAAGGGCGCCGTCGAGAGCGTGGTGGCCGAGAAGCTGAGCGAGTACCTGGAGGAGCGCCCCGCCGTGGGCCGCGCCGTGATCGAGAAGGCGATCCAGGCCGCCCGCGCCCGTGAGGCCGCCCGCAAGGCGCGTGACCTCACGCGCAAGAAGAGCGCGCTGGAGACCGGCGTGCTTCCCGGCAAGCTGGCCGACTGCTCCAGCAGCAACCCCGAAATCGGCGAGCTGTACATCGTCGAGGGCGACTCCGCCGGCGGGTCGGCCAAGCAGGGGCGCAAGCGCGAGTTCCAGGCGATCCTCCCGCTCAAGGGGAAGATCCTGAACGTGGAGCGCGCCCGCTTCGACAAGGTGCTCTCCAACGAGGAGATCCGCGCCATCATCACGGCGATCGGCTCCGGGATCGGCGAGGACGAGTTCGACCTCAAGAACGCCCGGTACCACAAGATCATCATCATGACGGACGCGGACGTGGACGGCTCCCACATCCGCACCCTGCTGCTGACCTTCTTCTTCCGGCAGATGCGGCAGCTGATCGACGCGGGCTTCATCTACATCGCCCAGCCGCCGCTGTACCTGGTGAAGAAGGGGAAGCAGGAGCAGTACGCCTACAGCGACTCCGAGCGCGACGAGATCATCGGCCGCTACCGCGGCGCCGACGGCGACGCCAAGGGCGTGCACGTGCAGCGCTACAAGGGCCTCGGCGAGATGAACCCCGAGCAGCTCTGGAAGACCACGATGGACCCCGACACGCGCACCCTCCTCAAGGTGGAGATGGAGGACGCCGTGCAGGCCGACTCGATCTTCACCCGCCTGATGGGCGAAGAGGTGGAGCCGCGCCGCCAGTTCATCGAGGAGAACGCGCGCTACGTGAAGAACCTGGACGTCTGACAACGGCCGGGGCTCACACAGAGACACGGAGGCACAGAGATGACTTCATCTCTGTGCCTCTGCTCTTGTGTGCTCGGCGTCATGACGCGGGGGGCATCCTGAAGAGTCCTGATCATCCCGGCGGCCCCCGTTGCTCGCGTGAATGAATCCGGAATGGTCAAGCGGATGCCGTAAGTTGTTGTTTCGCATTGACTTAGGCAGCAAAACGCGGTATGTTCAGTGGTCGGCTGGGGCAGAATCGAGGGGCGAGGCGAAGCCGCTTCGAGCTGCCGCGGCCCATCAAAGGGGATGGTTCAATGAACATGTCGATCTCGAGATACATTCGCGGTGCCACGCTGGCGATCGCGATTCCGGCGCTGGCCGGGTGCATGGATGCGAAGGTCGCGGACGCCCAGACGCGGCCCGCGGCGCGGCAACCCGCGAGCGCGAAGAAGAACGACGCCGAGCTGCGGCGTACGCTCACCCGCATCCAGTACCGCGTGACGCAGGAGGACGACACCGAGCCGGCCTTCCGCAACGAGTACTGGGACAACAAGAAGGCGGGGATCTACGTCGACGTCGTTTCCGGCGAGCCGCTCTTCAGCTCGCTGGACAAGTACGACTCCGGCACCGGATGGCCCAGCTTCACCCGCCCGCTGGTCGCCGCCAACATCGTGAAGCGCGAGGAGCGGAGCTGGCTGGGCAAGCGTATCGAAGTCCGCTCGCGCGGCGCGGATTCGCACCTGGGCCACGTCTTCGACGACGGCCCCGCGCCCACGGGGCTGCGCTACTGCATGAACTCCGCGGCGATGCGCTTCGTCCCCGTGGAGCGCCTTCAGGCCGAGGGCTATGGCCGGTACCTGCCGCTCTTCGCCGGCAATCGGGCGCAGCGTTCCTGATCCGCACCGGACGTGAAAGGGGCTTGGGATACGTCTCCCGGGCCCCTTTCGCGCGCACGAACATCCTTGAACGCCCCTTCCCGAATCGAGAGTCCCACATGCGAATGCGATTGCTTTCACTCCTCGCACTTCTCGCGGCGGCCGGCCCCGGTGCCGTGCACGCCCAGTCCAGGCCCGCCGCCGCGGCGGTGGACACGGCCGTCTTCGCCGGAGGCTGCTTCTGGTGCGTGGAGGAGGCCTTCGACGCGGTGGCGGGCGTCGTCTCCACCACCTCCGGCTACACCGGCGGACGCATGGCGAACCCGACGTACCGCCAGGTTTCCGCTGGCGGAACCGGGCACGTGGAGGCGCTGCAGGTCGTTTTCGATCCGCGCCGGGTGAGCTACGCGCAGCTCCTGAACGTGTTCTGGCGCAACGTCGATCCGCTCACGCCCAACCGCCAGTTCTGCGACGTGGGTGCGCATTACCGCTCCGCGATCTTCTACCGCGACGCCGACCAGCGCCAGCGCGCCGAGGGATCGAAGACGCAGCTCGCCCGGTCCGGGCGCTTCAAACAGCCGATCGTCACCGAAGTGATCCCCGCGGCGGCTTTCTATCCCGCCGAGGAGTATCACCAGAACTACCACAACAAGAACCCGCTGCGTTACAAGTACTACAAGTACAGCTGCGGCCGCGCCCAGCGCCTGGAAGAGGTCTGGGGAAAGTAGCCTCCGACACCCGCATCGGCTCACGCCGCAGAGTGCGAACGCTCGGTGCTGGTGCTACGGGTCCGGACTTAAGTGGAACCTATCCAGGGACTTTTATAATAATGGTCCGGGGGAACTGCGGCCTCACACAGAGACTCGGAGCAAACGGCGAGAACTGCATGAGCGGTTCTCGCCGTTTTCATCCTGGGCCAGGCGAAGCGCGGGGCTTGCGTTGTAGCCCGGATCGGCTACACTTCTGTACCGAGCTAGCTTCAACGACGAGAAACGATCATGAGCAGAACGGCGACCGCTCGCGCGAGGATGGAACCGGAGGTAAAGGACGAGGCGGAGAGGATCCTGGATGAGTGCGGCCTCACTCCGTCCGATGCGATCGGCTTGTTCTACCGGCAGGTGATCCTCCACCGTGGCCTGCCGTTCCCGGTGCAGAGCTTCAACGAGGAAACGCGTTCGGTTCTCAGGAAGAGCGAGCAGGGGCTGGAGGTGGCGCGCTTCGACTCGGCGAAAGCGCTGTTCGAGGATCTCGGGATTTGACGGGGTCCGCCCCGTCGCCGCTGAAACCGGGCCGTACGAACGCGTTCAAGAGGGATCTTGAACGGTGCAAGCGGCGCGGCTGCGACATGAACGTGGCGTGCGTTGTAATGGGCCGCTTGATCCATCGTGAGATCCTGGAAGCGTCCTTCCGGGATCATCCATTAAAAGGTGTCTGGGCCGGTCACCGCGAATGCCACCTTGAGCCCGACTGGTTGCTGATCTACAGGATTGAAGGCGACGAGATCACATTCGAGCGCACGGGCACTCACTCCGATTTATTTGATGAGTAGCAGGGCTCGCGTCCCCATCGCGGGAACTGCGGCCTCACACGGAGACACGGAGCAAACGGCGAGAACTGCATGAGCGGTTCTCGCCGTCTCCTTGTTTTGATCAGTCCCGCAGCTTCGACCCGATCTCCGCGCGTCCGAGAGCGACGGAAAACCAGGGCGGCCGATCCGATTCAATCGCCACAAACACCCCCGCCTCCACTTCCGCAAACACGCGCGGACCTACCTCGGCCCGGGCCGAGTTGTCGTAAAGCACCGCCTGATCCGCGCCCGCGATGGCTTCAGCGAGGTGCGCAAGGCTGATGCGGTACCTGCGACGGATGTCCTCCACCGGGACATCATGGCCCCCGGCGCGTGCCCGCTCCGCGACGCGGCGAATCGCGAGAGTCTCCGGGGCGATGCCGACGTACAGCACCATCACCGCAAACCCTGAGAGGCGAGCCTGTGCCATGACCCGGAAGATCCACCGGCCCGCCAGGGTGGTTTCCACACCGAAGCTGCGTGCGGCATCCAGATGCTCCTGGACGTGCTTCAACGCCTCACGGCCTGCCGTGAACGCAGCCGCTTCAGGAGCGTCGGGACTGATCGCACGCGCGATGTCGTCGGGGTTCACCACGGGGATGTCCGGCAGCAGCAGTTGAGCGAGGGTCGACTTGCCCGCGCCATTCGGGCCCGCGACCACGTAGAGCCAGGGCCGCTCACTCATCCCGCTTCGAGGGTACGGACGACGCGAAGCTCGCCGGCCGCGTCTTCCTCCAGCAGCTCACGACAGCCGTCCGGGGTTTCGCGGATCACGTGGCCGGGAAAGGCCGCATCCGTGTAGTAGATGTCCCGTCCTGCCTTCTTGTGGTCGCGCACGGCGGCGGCGACTGCTTCGCGTCCGATGCGCTCTACCATCACCGGGCGGAGCCTGCCGGTATGGTCGAACCTCCCGTCGCGGTGGCGTTTGGGGTCCATGATCTGCCTCGGATGGTATTTCTGTTCCTGAACACCCAGCTTGCCGTCTCGCCCTGTGAAGGGCAACATTGGCGCCGTCAAGAATAGTAGGAAGTCCTGTCCCACGTACGGCACCGTCCTGCGGCTGATGCAGGCGCCGCGCGGTGAGGACAGGCAGCGGCACGGGGACGAACTTCATCCCCGTGCCGCTGAAGCACGCAATCAGCGGGACGAGGTGGCGCGGCGGGGGGTGAAGTCCGTCCGCCGCACTTCGCGGATGCGGTTCCCGTCCATTGCGCCCTCCACCAGCTCGTAGCCCATGAGGGCGAAGATGCGGCCTCGCAGGAAGAGGGGCCGCGCGTTGCCGTACCAGTCCACGCACGAGGCGACGCAGCCGTCCTCCGCGGCGCGCTCCGGCTGAGCGGCGAGCTCGCCGAGCTCACGGAGCGCTGCGCCGTCGTTGGCCAGGAAGACGATGGAAGCGGAGCCCTCCTCCAGCTGCTCGTACCCCGCCTTCCCCGCGTGGCGCACCGGCAGCCCCAGCACGCCGGCCGCGGGGCCGTCCGCACGATAGAAGAAGCCGTGGCTCCGCGTCTCCCCCTGCGATGCGCCGCGCCGCGTGTACCGGGCTCCCAGCACCGGGATCGCGGCCAGGTGCACGGCGGTGAAGTGCAGGTCGTGCGCATCCGCACCCACGACGAGTGCGTCGCCGCCCATCGCCTCGATCCGGTCCACCGCGTGCGGCAGCGCGAGGCGCCGCACCGGGGTTCGCGGGCGCGCCCAGGGCACCACGTGGACCGCCGCGTCCCGTGCCGGCCCGGGATGGCCCCACCCGCTGCCGGCACCGTAGAGCAGGTAGCTCCCGACGAACCGGTTCTGCACGGCGCCCGGTCCCGCCCCGGGAAGCGGCCGGTAGCGCGACGGCCCGGCGTCCTGGCGCCCGTCGCCGAAGCCGGCGACCGGAACGCGCAGCAGCGACAGCTCCCCCGTGCCCCGCTCCGCCGCCCACATCCGCGCGCCGCCGCCGCCGGAGCGGACCAGCACGTTCAGGTGGCGGTCATCGCTCTCCAGGAAGGAGAACTGGTCGATCGGACTCCCGGAGACTCCGAGCGCCGTAGGCCGCGACCCGTCCAGGGGCATCCGGTACAGCACGGCCTCGCCGGCTCCATTCCGTTGCCAGGCGGTGGTCCACACGTACACCGCGCCCGGCGACACGTAGAACACGCTCCCGCTGGGCCCGATCACGGCGGTCGCCTCGCACGACATCGGGGTGCCGCGGAGCCTGCACGTGGTGACCGTATGCAGCGCCGCATGATCGCCGGCGCCCAGCGGGCGAGCCGGGCGGAAGACGCGCGTGGAGGAGGCGATCGGCGTGAACTCTCCCTCGCGCGCTCCGGGGTGCCAGCGCCGCAGCGCCGGCAGCCACCCGGCGGGGTCGCTCCCGTCCAGCGGCAGGTCCAGCGGAGTGTAGATGATCAGCTTGTCGCCGAGCAGCCGGCTGGCGTAGTTCCGCGACGAGTAGTAGTCGTCCGAGCGGAGGTGATAGGTGGCGCGGTGGCGGAGCCGGCCGGCGGCATTGATGCCGAAGAGGCCGATCTCCGTCCCCCCTCCGTCGTAGTTGTAGCCGATCACCACCACCTGGTCTTCCGACACCAGCATCTCGTCGTACCAGCCGTCCTCCGGGTCGATTCCGGGGCCGAAGGCATCCACCGACGAGACGGGCCTGAGCTTAGAGCTTCCCAGGCGAACGGTGAAGAGGCGCCCCCTGCGCAGGATCACCAGGTGGTCGCCGTGCGTCTTCACGATGCCGCCCTCGTCCACCCCGTCGTGCTGGGTGTTCGTGACCGTCTCGATACCCGCGACCACGCCCTGGAGCGCCACGGCCGCCGGGGCCAGCACGAAGTCGAGCGCCACAGCCTGACCCGCGTTGACGGTGACGGCTACCTGCCGGGTCGTCCTGCCGATGGCGGACGCCGTGACGGAACGGGTCCCCGGGGCTGACGAGAGTATATAGCGCCCCTCTGCATTCGTGACGGCGGCGGCGGCGTCGCACGCGACCCGCACCTGCACGCCACTGAGCGGCTTGCCATCCTCCCCGGTCACCCGCCCGGCGATCGTCCCGCGCGCGGCCCCGGGGGCCGACGGCGGGGAGCACGAAGGAACGTTCGGAGCGACGGGCGGCGCCGGCCTCGAACGGGCCGAGGCGAGCTCGGCGACGAAGCCGCGCAGCTCCGCCGTGGAGCGGAAGGGCCGGAGCGTGTTCCCCGGGGCCGCGGCTCCCCGGTGCTGTGCCGCCGCCGTGGTTCCTGTGGCGAGCAGCGCGGCAAGAGCAAGAACGAGAGATGGGCGCATGGCATCCCGGGTGTGCGGGGGGGGCTCGGAACAGGCGGCATCCGTCGCCTATCCTGAACGACGGACGGCGGAGGGATGCTTGCACACGCCCCCCTGGGCGGCCGCGCCGATCCGCGCCCCCGGTGAGGATGCTGACGATGCCGCTGATGGGCAACATCGGCCCCCAGGACACTCGCATCCAGCGCCCCGCCATCGGCACGTTGCTGGCGGTGGACAGCGTGTCTCTTACGGCGCATGGAGCAGGACGGCATGGAACTGACCGTACCCTTCAGCGTCATCAGCCGTCTGCAAGTGAGCCGTGGTTCCGTCACGGCCGCGGAACGGCGCCGCAATGGGGTGCGCAAGGGGATGCTCCTCGGCGACGGGGCCGCACTGGTCATTTCCACGATGGCATACGTGATCGAGGCCGCAACGGAAGACCGGGACGAGGAGCATTGCGGGGGCGATTAGCTATTTTGCGGGCGCGTCACGGGTCCGGATCTGTCGGACGTGACGTTCGCCGTCGGCGCCGGTACGCCGGGTGGAGCTGGTCGGCTTAGCGATCGGGGGGCGGGAAAGCGAGCGGTGGGAGGACGTGCGCCCCCGCACTTTGAGGCCGGCTGCCGCGCCGCGCGAGGTCGCCCTGTCGATCTCACTGGCGTTCTGACCTACGCGGGCGGCCCTGGCGCCGGAGAGCGCGCCCGGCGCCGGATCGCGGAGCAGGAGACGAAAACCGCTCCGCATTTCTCTTGCTGCTCCCTCCGTGGCTCTGTGTGAGGCCAGCCGTTCAGGATACAACGAAAACGCCCGCCCTCTGCAAGTGCAGGGGACGGGCGTTCTCATAGCGGGGGCGGGATTCGAACCCGCGACCTTCGGGTTATGAGCCCGACGAGCTACCAGGCTGCTCCACCCCGCGACACGGGTGGCGCCAAGCATGCCGGGGAGGCGGTTTGAAGCCGGATACGAGATCCGTTTGGTGACCGTCCCGCGGCTCCGGCGATGTCCCTCAAGGACTTCCCCTTCCCCGCGATGACCAGCCCCACTGCTTCAAAGGAGTCGGCTCAAACGCAGATCTCCCCAGCCATGCTCAACGAGGACAAATGTATGTCCGGCACTGAGTTATGTCAAGCCGTGCCGGTCGCGGCGCCTGTTTCCGCCGGGGAATGCGCTCTGCGCCCCCGGCCGGGGTGAACCCCCGAACCCGCGAATCGCCATGAGAACCGCACTCGCCGTCTTCGTCCTCGCCCTGCTCGCGTCGTGCTCCCACGCGCCGCAGCCCACGCCGCTGCGGGAGCGTGCGCAGCCGGCCGGCACCGCGGCGGGTGGCGAGGTGGCGGCGATCCGGGCTGCGGCGCACCGGCTGGCCGGCGGCGCGCGCGACTACGATCCGCTGCTGGCCATCACCCGCGAGGCGACGTTCGTCCTGCTGGGCGAGGCGACGCACGGCACCGACGAGTTCTACCGCGAGCGCGCGCGCATCACCCGCCGCCTGGTGGAGGAGCAGGGCTTCACCGCGATGGCCATCGAGGGGGACTGGCCGGATGCGGAGCGCGTCAACCGCTACGTCCGCGGAATGGGGAACGACCGCTCGGCCGAGGAGGCGCTCTCCGGCTTCACCCGCTTCCCCGAGTGGATGTGGCCCAACGTGCCCACCCGCGAGCTGATCGAGTGGATGCGCGGCTACAACGCCGGGAAGCCGGCCGAGGCGCAGGTGGGGTTCTACGGGATCGACCTGTACAGCCTCACCGAGTCCGCGGACGCCGTCGTGCGCACGCTGGAGACGATCGACCCGGCGGCGGCGCGGAGCACGCGCGAGCGCCTGCGCTGCTTCGAGCCGTACCGCGACCGTCCAGAGGCGTACGGCGAGGCCGCCGCTTCGCGCGAGTCCCGGTCGTGCCGCGACGAGGCCGCCGCCGTCTTCGCCGACCTGCAGCGGCGCTTCGCCGCGATGCCCCGGCCCGGCGACCCGGCGCAGGCGGAGGCGCGCTTCTCCGTGCTCCAGAACGCGCGCGTCGTCCAGAACGCGGAGGAGTACTACCGCATGTCGTTCGCGGGCGGGATCTCGCCGTGGAACCTGCGGGACAAGCACATGGCGGACATCCTGGACGCCATCACCGCGCACCTGCGCGCGGGCGGGCGCTCGCCGAGAGTGGTCGCCTGGGCGCACAACACGCACATGGGCGACGCGCGCGTGACGGAACCCGGGGAGCAGGGGGAGTGGAACGTGGGACAGCTCATGCGCCAGCGCGCCGACGGCCGCGCGGTGCTGGTGGGCTTCACCACCTACACCGGCACGGTGCTGGCCGCGCGCCAGTGGGGTGGCAGGGCGGAGCGGAGGCAGCTGCGTCCCGCCCTTCCGGGAAGCTACGGCGCGCTCTTCCACGACACGGGGATCGGCAACTTCCTCCTCGTGTTCCGCGGCAACGAGGCGCTCCAGTCCGCGCTGGAGCGGCCGCGCCTGGAGCGGGCGGTGGGGGTGCTCTACCTTCCCGAAACCGAGCGCGCCAGCCACTACTTCCAGGCGTCGCTGGCGCGGCAGTTCGACGCGGTGATCCACTTCGACACCACGCACGCGGTGGCCCCATTGAGGTGAAAACACCGGCGAATGCGCCCCTTTGCGCCAACCGCGACACCACTTTGCGCTGGCCGCCTGGTCCGCGCGCTGACCTCTCTTGCGCGCAATCCGGGGGTCGCGTAAGATCCCCAGTGTCCTTCCGAGCGTAGTGGACAGAGTGGCCGACAGGCCTTGGCCGGCGGGGGAGAATCTCCCCGCCGCTATTCGTCGTGGAGCGAGATCCCGGTCCCGGTGCTGCGCGCCTTCCTGGCCGAGCTGGTGCAGGAGATGGGGCTGCGCGAGGCCGGGAGGCTGATCGAGCGCGGGCGGGAGCAGGTCCGCAAGTTCGTCGCGGGGAAGATCGAGGCGCCCCACCCGCGCACGCGGGAGAAGCTGGGCAATCTGCTCATCGAGCGGCAGGGGCGCGGCGACCGCGTGGCGGAGACGCTGGTGCAGGCGCCCTCGGCCACGCCGCTGAAGCTGATCCTGCCCAAGGGGCTGGAGCGGGCCACGGGCGACATCCGCGCCATGTTCGCGCTGATCCGCAAGCACCGCGACGCGCCGGAGACCACCACCGGGGTGGAGCAGTGGCTGCTGCGGCACGTGAAGAGCGAGTACTCGTCGGAGCAGGCGTACGCCGCGCCGAAGCGGGGTGCGCCTCGCAAGCGTGCGCCGAAGGGGAAGGCCGGGGAGTGAGGCCCCCGCGACGAGGATCGCGATGCGCCTCTCGGCTTACCACCGGGCGGCGCTTTTTACTGCTGGCTCACGCGGAGACGCGGAGGCGCAGAGGAGCTGCAACTGCATGGCTCACACAGAGACACAGAGGCACAGAGAGAAAAAACAAAAGTGGTTCTCTGTGGCTTGCAGGTCCCTCTGTGTTCTCTCTGCGTGAGGCTTTTTGTGGTTTGATTATTCCGCGTCTCCGCGTCTCCGCGTGAGGCCTAATTTCAAGGGACTGGTCACGGGGGGTGGACCGCTGCATATTGCGGTGGACGGCTGCGGGATGCACTTCCCATCGTCTCCTCCCCCTGATCCGCCTCGCCCGAATCCATCCAGATTTTCAGCGGTACAGAGGTGTGACGGAACCTTTCGGGGGGTGGCATCGTTCTAGCTAATCGAGGCACAGAGGAACAACACCCCGCGACGGTCCCGGAAGGGCACGCCGCGGGGCCGCGCAAGGCGGAGGACGCGCCAGCCCGGGCGCGCACCGCCGACCCCCATCACCGGGAGCGTTCGTGCGGCGAAACGACCGAAGCGGTGCCCTGCAAAGGGAGCTCGAGCACCGCATCCAGACCGGACGTTGTGTGTACTGCCGGGCCCCCGCGGCCCCGGACCGCCCCCTCACCCGCGAGC
>Ga0216301_1000397_pt1 | contig 11507 bp, 8 predicted proteins | sample 4hB_Boncat_minus_FD_156203 | JGI IMG/M metagenome (GOLD analysis project Ga0216301, IMG submission 156203) | Terrestrial sediment cell enrichment communities for BONCAT metagenomics from Utah, United States - 4hB_Boncat_minus | ecosystem: Environmental > Terrestrial > Deep subsurface > Rock...
CTTCTACTGGCTCGACTTCCAAATCGTGCCTTATCGGGCGAACGAGGATTTCAACTATCTGCGGTGGCTGTTTGCGAATTACCCGCTTGGCGCGGCGGACGAGCGCAAGCGCTACCTGCACCTCCTTCGAGAATATCGCGACCTCCTGAGCCAGCATCTCGAAAAGCTCCGCGGGCAGGAGCAGCGCGGGCTGCGTCTCTCCAAGCCCGGCATCGGGAGCGCTCTCGACCTCCTGAACGGCCTGGACGCGAGCCTCGGCCTCAATCTTCGCATTTCCCCGGAACGCGCGGCGAAGCTTCCCGCCGAGGCGTCGGCATTTCCTGACGAGGTCGAGCGGACGGTGGAGTCGGAGGTCCGCCCGCAGCTGAAGGCGCTCATCGCCTACCTGAGCGGCGCCTATCGGGATGCGGCGCCGGATGCTGTGACGATCAGCCAGTATCCCCGCGGGCGTGAATATTACCGGCACCTCGCGCGCCGATCGACGACGCTCGACCTTACTCCGAAACAGCTCCACAAGCTCGGCCTCAAGAGAATGGCGGAGCTGGAAACCCGGATCCGCACCGCTGCCGCCAAAACCGGCCTGAAAGGAACGCTGCCGGAAATATACGGAGCGCTGCGGCGGGATCCCCGCTTCACCGCCAGCTCCGCCGACTCCGTCGGATCCTATTACATGTCCCAACTGAAGCTGATCGAGCCGAAGCTGCCGCTTTACTTCTCGCGGCTCCCGCAGGCCGGCTACGGCGTTCGCCGTCTTCCTCCTGAAAATGAGAAGGGAAGCACCTTCGGTTATTATGCGGCGCCGTCGCCGCCGCACGAGCCGCGCGGCCTCTACATCTACAACGGCTCCGAGGTGCAAAAGCGCAGCCTCCTCAACGCTCAGGCCGTCATCTACCACGAGCTGATGCCGGGCCATCATCTTCAAAGCGGCCTCCAGCTTGAGAACGAGAAGCTCCATCCGCTCCGCAAAAGCTATTGGGTGAACGGCTACGGTGAGGGCTGGGCCGAATATGCGAGCAGCCTCGGCTATGAGATGGGCATCTATGACGATCCTCGTAGCAACATCGGCCGCACGGTCCTCGAGATGTTCCTGACGTCGAGGCTCGTCGTGGACACCGGCCTCAGCCATTACGGCTGGTCGCTCGAGCAGGCGCGGGACTATATGCGTCAGCGCGTCTACCTCTCGGACAGCGAGATAGAGAGCGAGACGCTACGTTACGCCACGTTCCCCGGCCAGGCCCTTTCCTATCGTACCGGCTTCGAGAAGATGTGGGAGCTCCGCCACAGGGCCGAGTGCGCCTTGGGTCCGAAGTTCGACATCCGCCGCTTTCACGATGCTGTCCTCGATGGGGGAAACCTGCCGCTTCGGTCGCTGGACTGGAAAATAGATCGTTGGATCGGGCGGGAAGCGGCCGGACGAGGTAAAAACGCAGGAGCGCGTTCGTGCCCCCGACCCCGTTGATTGGGACGAGTGGGTCCGGCCGGAACCTCGCGGGCCGGGGACGGTGGCTAGGTCGGCTCGGCGGGGCGCTGCTTTTCCTCATGCCCACGGCGGCATCGGCCGAAGCGGCTCCGACCCAACCGCGCACTCAAGACCAGCTTCTGTTGGAATACCTCGATGAGGCGTTCGAAGAGGCGGGCCGTCTCAGCCCTGAGAGCCGGACGAGTCTCGGTTCTCGTGACGGCTACGGAAAGCTGGACGACTACACTGAAGCGGGAGGTGAGGCCTCGCTCCGGCTGGCCGAGCGGCAGTTCGCGACGATGAAGCGCCGGTTCCGGTCGGCGAAGCTAAGCCCCTCCTCCCGCCTTTCCTACCGACTATTCGGCTACCGGCTCCGGCAACTGCGCCTCGCGCAGCGCTGGAACCGGCACAGCTACCCGGCGACGACGCTGAGCAGCCCCGCGACAAGGCTCCCTTCGTTCATGATCGACCAGCACCGTATGGAGTCGATCGAGGACGCGCGCTCCTATGTGTCGCGGCTGACCGAGTTCGAGCGGGTGATGAAGGAGGTTGCGGCCCGAATCCGTAGCCAGACCGCGGCCGGTATCGTTCCGCCGAAACTGATCTTCCAGCCCGTTCGGGAGGATGCACAAAAGGTAATCACGGGCGCGCCGTTCGATTCTGGCCCCGACAGCATCCTTCTGTCCGATTTCAAGAACAAGCTTGCTGCCCTTTCCGCAGATCCCCTGGAAAAGCAACGATTGCTCGAAGCGACCGAGACAGCGCTGAAGGGGCCGCTGAAGCGAGGATATGGCGCTTTCCTGAGCGCGCTGGCAGAGGCCGAACCGAGAGCGACCGGCAATAACGGCGTCTGGAGCTTGCCCCGGGGCCGCGCTTATTACAACGCGCTCATAAGGCTTTACAGCACAACCGCCCTTTCGGCTGACGAAGTCCATCGACTGGGGCTGGACGAGGTCGCGCGAATCCACCGCAAGATGGAGATGACGAAGAAACGGGCGGGCTTCAAAGGGACTCTCCATCAGTTTTTCGCCGCGGTGAAGGCGGATCCCCGCTCACGCTACCCCGATGACGAGGCCGGGAGGCAGGCGTTCTTCGCGGACGCCCGAACGCTGGTCGCGAAAGTCATGGCCGTAGCTCCCCGCATGTTTCGAAAGATGCCGGAGGCGCCGCTGGAGGTGCGGCCGGTGGAGCCGCACCGCCAACGCACCTCCCCTGTCGCCTTCTACGCGCCCCCCGTCCCCGACGGATCGCTCCCAGGCATCTACTACATCAATGTGGGCGACCTGCGGCGGGTGCAGAAGCTGCAGGTGCGGCCGATAACCTTTCACGAAGGCGTTCCCGGCCACCACTTCCAAATTGCGCTGGCGCAGAGCCTGAGCGGGCTGCCGAAATTCCGTCGCTTCGAGCGCTACGACGCCTTCACCGAGGGGTGGGGCCTTTATGCCGAGCGGCTCGGCGACGAACTCGTCCCGCCCGAGACTCCGTACGAGGAGTTCGGAAGCCTCTCCATGGAATTGCTGCGGGCGGTTCGGCTGGTCGTCGACACCGGCTTGCATGTACGGCGATGGACGCGAGAGCAGGCTAAAGATTATTTCAAGGAAGCCACGCCGCTTGAGGAAGGCTATATCGTACAACAGGTGGATCGATATCTGGTCACCCCGGGCCAGGCGCTCACGTACAAGCTCGGAGAACTGGAAATTCTAGAGCTTCGCGCCAGAGCGGAACTCGAGCTAGGCGACAGATTCGATCCTCGGGACTTCCACGACGCCCTCCTGAGCAGCGGCTCGCTTCCTCTGGGCCTCGTGGCAGAGCAGGTGGAAGCCTATATCAAGACAAGCCTGAGAAGACCCGCCCGCCGGCGAGAATCCAAAGTCCGCCGGGGGCGTAGCTCGAGCTCTCTGCGCCGACGGACGCTACCGCCACGGGACGTTGCCGAGGCTCCTTCCTGCCGCTCTACGCCGCCAAGGCAAGGCCGGATCTGCGAGGATCAGGCCTGGCATGTGCCGCCCTATGCGAATCTATGCTGATCCCGTCGAACGAACCGAGCCACCAGCTCCAGCCGTTCGTCAGGTCAACATCCACACCACCATCGACAAGCGTCTTGATGTAGCTGTCGCCCAGATCCCTCTCCGCCAGATACTTCCCGGCCTTGAAGGGAGAGGCGGCGCCGAAGCGCGGCTTCATCACGGATTCTTCGATCGGAATGCCGAAATCCAGAATATTGGTGCTGTTCTGGACGATGTTCTCCATGAGCGACACGCTAGGAGAGCCGGAGGCAAGGACAGGCTGACCATCCTTCAGGAAGATGTTGGGCGCTATTCGGGAAAACAGCCGTCCCCCCGGCTTCGGCAGGCCCATCGGATAGTGGCCTGCGGCTGCACAGATGCTCGCGCCCTCTACGAAGAGTCCGTTGCTCCACGGAAGCGACATCACCGAGTGCAGCACGGTGGCCACATTGCCTTGTTCGTCCACAACCGTCAGATGGTTGCTTCCCGGCACGGTGAGCGAGCTGCCCGTCTTGTGCATCGAAAGCCGTGCCGGCGGAAGGCGAAGCTTCATAAACCGCTCCTCCGCAACCTCCGGCGACAGCGCTTCCTCGACCGTCTGCTTGGACTGTCCGGAATGACGGCGCGCGGCGTCGCCATAGACCATGTCCATGATGCGGTAGAGGGTTAGGGCGGTTTGCGGAGATTCGAACGCCGGCCCAAGCGCCTTCAGGTCCACCTTATCCAGGACGTTCAGGATCTCCGCCAGATTGTTGCCGCCATAGTCGGGAAACGGAGCTGCCACGAGGTCATGGCCTCGGTAGCGGGAGCGAACCGGCTCCGCCCAGATCGGCCGGTAGGCGAGGAAGTCGGTCCGAGTAATGTAGCCGCCCGCCGCCTGCACGACGGCGGCGAAATTCTCGGCGAAGCGACCGCGGTAATAATAGTCGCTTCCCTCCTCCGCGAGCCGGTCCAGAAGGTCGGCGTAGCGCTTCTGGTAGATTGGCTCCCCCGGCCGGACGAGGGTGCCCTTCGGAAGATACACCTCCCGTCCCTGCTCGCTCTGCGCGATTTTTTCGACGTACTGGAATGCCTCCCCCCAAAGGAACGGATGCACCTCGAAACCCTCGCGCGCGTAATGGATTGCAGGCGCCATGACCTGCCGGAGGGGCAGCGTCCCCCAGCGCTTCATCGCTCCTTCGAAACCGGCCCACCAGCCGGGGGTGGTGACTCCGCGGCCGTCCGAAAGCGCTTCTCCGAGCTGGCTCATCTGGAAGTTCGCGAAGTTGAGCGGGGCGTTGTTGGTGCCGTTGAGGTAAAAGGAAGTCTGGGTCTTCGCATCGAAATATAGGATGGAGAACACGCCGGTGATCGTGGTCATGTGAGGCTCCACCACCGTCTGCGTCAGGCTGGCGGCGCAGATCGCATCGACGGCGTTTCCGCCGGCGCGGAGCATATCGACCGCCGCCTGCGTCGCCAGGGGATGGGTCGTAATCGCAAGCCCCCTCTTTCCCTCGGCCGCGGGTTTGGGCCCGAAGTGGGCAAGGTTGGCGAGCCTCCTGCGCTGGCTCACGCTGGGAGCCCGCCAGCCTCTTCCCTTTGCGGCGGCGGGGCAGGCCTGGAACAGGCTGGCCGAGCCCACGGCCGCCACAGAGGCGAGAAAGCTGCGGCGCGTGGCCAGTGCGATGTTCATTTCCTCCTGCCTCCCCTACCGGGCGGTCTCCCCGCCATCGTCCTTTGCGGCGTCGGACCGACACGCGCTTGCGCCATGGCCGCCGACCCCCCACGGTTATTATCTCGATAATAATATGACGTCACTATTCAGTCGCTGACAGCAGAAAAAACAAGGTTGGCGTGGAAGAAGCAGGCCTTCGGAACGCCTGCAGCGATCAGACACCGAACCGAGCCTGCAACTCGGCGGGAGGAACGGACAAGACCTCCGAAAAGCGCTCAGCGGCCCACTCCACCTCTAGGGGACTGATGATGAGAGGCGGAGCGATGCGGATGATGTTATCGTGCGTTTCTTTGCAAAGGATTCCACTTTCCCGCAGCGCCTCGCAGTAGCGCCGGGCGCCGCCGGCGGCCGGATCCAGCTCGACCGCGACCATCAGCCCCGCGCCTCGGACGGCACGGACATAAGGCACGTCGTCGAGCTTCAGCGCGCCCAGAAGCTGCGCACCCCGCTCTGCGGCCCTCTCTGGAAGCCCTTCCTCCACTACCACCCGCAAGGCGGCGTCGGCCACCGCGCACGCAAGCGGGTTGCCGCCGAAGGTGCTGCCGTGCTCGCCGGGCCCGATTACCTGCATGACCGACCGGTCCGCCAGAACCGCGGAAACTGGGTAGTAGCCGCCGGAAAGCGCCTTTCCGAGGAGCGTGACATCCGCCCTCACTCCCTCGTGCTGTTGGGCCAGCAGCTTGCCCGTTCGGCCCAGGCCGGTTTGGATTTCGTCCAGGATGAGGAGCATATTGTGCCGGCTGCACAAGGCGCGTATTTCCCGCAAATAACCCGCTGGAGGAATAATGACGCCGGCTTCACCCTGGATGGGTTCCACCAGGAAAGCGGCTGTGTTCGAAGTGATTGCGGCTTCCAGCGCAGCGGCATCTCCGAACGAGACTGTCTTGAAGCCTGGCGCAAAGGGACCGAAACCATCTCGCGTTTTGGGATCGCTGCTGAATCCGACCACACCGAGGGTTCGGCCGTGGAAATTATTCTCGCAAACGACGATCTCGGCTTTGCCGTCGGCGACTCCCCGAATTTCGTAAGCCCATTTGCGGGCGAGCTTGATCGCCGTCTCGACCGCCTCGACGCCGCTGTTCATGAGCAGGATCTGCTCAGCGCCAGTCAGCTCCGCGAGCAACTGGTAGAGAGGCGCCAAACGATTATGGCGGAACGCGCGCGACGTGAGGGTGAGCCGCATCGCCTGCTCGGTCAGCGCAGAAAAAATCCGAGGATGGCAGTGGCCCTGGTTGATCGCTGAGTAAGCAGACAGGCAGTCGAGATATTTGCGGCCTTCTACGTCCCAGACCCACACCCCTTCGCCGCGGGTAAGGACCACGTCCAGTGGTCTGTAATTGCGCGCTCCGTAGCGGCTCTCGATCTCGGCATAGTCATAGGATCGGGGGTCATTGCCGCAGTGCGTTTGAGTATCTGTCACTGGCCCTCCCGAGTCGACCTGGCCGCCGAAACCGCGCCGCCGCCCACTATCGGGCGGCTGCCAAGCTGGGGTTAGCCGTCAACTTGCCGGAGTTGCCGCCCCCGTTGCACAAAACGAGAGCACCGATTGACCAAAACGCGGCTTCTACTTCTGCTGCGACAGGAGGATGTTCGTTTCCGTGGTGAGGATCCCGTCGATCATTCGCAGACGGCGGAGGGCGCTTTCGAATTCCTGCAGACTGTGGACACGTATCTCCAACAGGATGTCCCACCGTCCATTGGTGGTGTGGACCGCCGCCACCTCGGGAAAGCTCCTCACCATGCGAAGCACGTTGTTCGCGGCCTTTCCCTGCACCTTCAGCGACGTGATTGCCCGAATGTCGCCCGCATCGCTGCCTTCGTTGAGCCGTGCTGAATAGCCGAGGATGACCCCGTTCCGCTCCAGGCGCTCCATCCGGTTCTTCACGGTGGCGCGGGCGGTGCCCAGCGTCGCCGCAAGGCTGGAGACCGGAAGCCGCGCGTCGGAGCGCAGCAGACCGATCAGGCGGCGGTCGAGATCGTCGAGGTGCGGCATGACGTATTGCCATAATGTACCTGTCACAATGATTGGCAACTGCTATTTCTGAGACACATTTCCGCATGGCGAAGCGGCTCGATTCTCTCGATCCTTTTCACCTGCAAACGGGGGATGGCGCTCGTGATAGAAAAGTTCGGGTCAAGCTGCGGCCTGTTGGTCATTGACGCGCAGGAGGGCGTCAATGTCTGCTCCCACTGGGGCGGACCCGATGGGCGCCGCAACAATCCTCAGGCCGAGGAGAGCATCGCCCAGCTTCTAGCCGGCTGGCGAACCGCGGCGCTCCCAATCTATTTCACGCTGCACGATTCGCGTGAGCAGGCCTCCCCTCTCAAGCTGTCGCTGGACAGCGGCAAGCCCATCGCCGGACTGGAGCCGAAGAATGGCGACCGTGTCGTCACCAAGGACGTGAACAGCGGCTTCGTCGGCACGCAGCTCGAACTGATGCTGCGCCGCGACCGCATCAACCGCTTGGTCGTCGCCGGGTTCTTCACCAACATGTGCGTCGACACCACGGTCCGAATGGCAGGCAATCTCGGCTACGACACCTATCTTGCGCATGACGCCTGCGCGGCTTCCAACCGGCTGCGTCCGGACGGCGGCTCGTTCGACGCCGATCTTGTACACAATGTCAGCGTGGCCAATCTTCACGGGGAATTCTGCACGGCGCTCGACACGGCTTCGCTGCTCGGCCTCCTTGAAGCCGACGCACCGCATCTCGAGAGGGTGCAAGGCAATGAATGAATTCGGATCGCAAAACATGATCGGCGAGTTGAAGCGCGTCATCGTGTCGCCGCCGAGTGCCGAAATAGGAACGGCTTCGCCGGAATTTTGGCACTATTATGGGCAGATCGACGCGTACGGCGCCGCCGTCGAACACACAGTGTTCGTGGCGATGCTGGTCCGTGAGGGGATCGACGTCATCAGCATGGCGCCGCGCCCAGGATCGGGGCTGATGGACCTGATGTTCGCGCACGATGCATCCGTCGTGACCAACCACGGCGCCGTGCTCATGCGCATGGGAAAGCTGGCACGGCGCGGCGAAGAGGCCGTCCACCGCGCGCTCTACGAGCGGCTCGGCATACCAATATTGGGTCAGATCGAAGAGCCGGGAACCGCGGAAGCCGGAGATTTCCTGTGGCTTCGGCCGGATCTCCTTGCGATCGGGCTGGGCACCCGCACCAATGCTGAAGGCGTTCGTCAGGTTCGGGAGCTCTTCGAGCCGCTGGGCATCGAGATCAGGACCTTCGACCTCTCCGAATATAGGGGTCCGAAAGCCTGCATGCACATCATGACCACGGCGAGTCTGCTGCGCGAAGATCTCGCGCTGGTCGTTCGGCCGCTACTGCCGCGGGCGCTTGGCGAATTGCTGGACGAACTTGGCTTCGAGCAGATCGAGGCGCCGACGGACGAGTTTGAATCGAGCAACGGCATCAGCGCCAACGTTCTGGCGATTCGTCCCGGCCATTGCTTTATGGTCGAGGGGTATCACAAGACGCAGGCTGCGATGGAAAGCCGCGGCTGCATCGTGGAAACCTTCGCCGGCCAGGAGATCTGTGTGAAGGCCGAGGGCGGACCGACCTGCCTGACGCGCCCGCTGCTCCGTTTGTAAATCCAACATGATCCAGCCGCAGCCATTGAGGCGATGCGCCCCGAATGCGCATATACTTTGACATTATTCTCGTGATAATATGAAGCGTCACCGGTTGGAGGAGGGGGCTTGGGCAGGAAATTGCGAGTCGGCCTGATCGGCCTCGGCGGAGTCGGCCGCGTGCACTTGCAGGCGTACCGGACGGTAGCGGGCATCGACGTGGTCGCTGTTGCTGATCCGGATGCTACCGCCCGTGCCGCGGCGGCTGCCTTGTCCAAGGCGAGGATTTACAGCGATCACATCGAGCTCCTCCACCAGGAAGATCTCGATCTCGCCTGCATCCTCACTCCGGCGGCGTCACATGAAGCCGTTGCGCTTTCCTGTGCCGAAGCAGGCGTGCATGCGCTGTGCGAGAAGCCGCTGACGCTGTCGAACGCATCGGCCGAGCGGATGATCTCGGCCTTCCGGAAGCGGCGACTTCACCTCTTTTACGGCGCGAGCTACCGTTACCTTCCCGCCGTACGTCGTGCTCGGGAGTTGATTGCGGAGGGTGCCGTCGGCGAGGTGATCCTGATGCGCGAGCAGATCATCGCCGGCACCGGCCGCGACGGGTGCCGCCCCCTCGGCCCCGCACATTATCCGGATGGCGGCCCGGGGGGCACGCCGATGGGACTGGTCGACCATGGCGTGCACCTGATCGACACCTTCCGCTGGCTTACCGGCCAGGAGATCGTCTCCGTCTACGGTCGGGGCAATATTTCAGGGGAGCAACTTTCACCGGAATTCATGCACATGACGTTCGACGGGGGAGCCGTTGGATATCTGGTGTACGAGGAAGGCACTTACCCGACGGACCTGCCCGGCGAAGGCCAGTTCAGCTGGGGCGAAGGGTGGGATTCGTCCGGCTACCGACCCGCCGGACGATGGCATGCGCAGCCCGGCTGCATCCACGTCCATGGCTCCCGGGGTGCGCTGAGGATCTTTCACTACGCCAACACCCTTTACCTGACCGACGCTGCAGGCACGACCCAGATCGGGTTGCACAACGGCGCGGCGCCGGGGCACTTCGCAGCGCAGATGGAGGCGGTCGCCGCTTCCCTGCGGAAGGGGGAGGACCCCGAAGTCGGAGGGGGCGAGGGGCTGATCGATCTGCAGGCCTTGCTCGCTGTCTACGAAAGCCAGAAGAGCGGCCGCAGGATCGATCTGGCGTCTCGGCGGCCACCTGTCGTGCCGGCTCCCGTTCTCCCGTCACCGCAGGAATCGCTGTGAACCCGAAGCCCCCACGGCCTGTGGGCGAACCGCTCGCGCGTACGATCGGCACCGGAGGCTTCTTCACCCTCTCGTTCGGAAGCATCGTGGGCTCCGGCTGGGTTGTGGTCCTGGGCGACTGGCTCGGCGCGGCAGGCCCAGGCGGCGCCGCAGTCGCGTTCCTGGCGGGCGGGCTCGTGATGACGATCATCGCAGGCGCCTTCGCGGAGCTTGCCTCCCACTATCCGCGCGCCGGGGGCGAATTCGTCTACATCCTCGAGGGGCTTGGGCCGAAGCCCGCTTTCCTGATGGGCTGGCTGCTCACGCTTTCCTTCGTCGCCTTCACAGCGTTCGAAGGGATCGCCCTGGCTTGGTTCATCGAAACGCTGTTCCCGGCGTTGCGCGGCACGGTCGTCTACTCCCTGCTGGGGCAGGACATAAGGATCTCGGCGCTTGCCCTCGGCATAGGGGGCGCTGTGCTGTTCACTGCCCTCAACTATCTCGGCTCAGGCCTGGCCGTGTTGTTCCAGCGGATCGTGACCTATGCCTTCATAGCTTGTGCCGTAGGCCTGATCGGCGCGGGATTCCTCCTGGGGGACCCAGTCAACATAGAGCCGCTCTTCAAGGGGCCGGAGGGCCGCTCGTGGACGGTCGGCGCCTTTTGGGTGTTTGCCACCTCGATGGTGTTCCTGAACGGCTTCCAATCGGCCATCTACGCAGTGGAGGAGCGGGCGCCCGGAATCAGCGTCGGACGCGTCAGCGCTGCTATGGTTGCCGGCGTGTTGGGCGCCGTGCTCTTCTACTGCCTGCTCATATTCTCCGCGTCGAGCGCGATGCCCTGGCAGTCCCTGCTCGGGCGTGAGCTTCCTTCGGCTGCCGCCTTCGGCGCTCTGACGCCAAGCCGGGTGCTGGCGACCGTGGTGCTCGTCGCCGCAGCCATATCGCTGCTCAAGACCTGGAATGCGCTGCACCTCGCCGCCGCGCGCCTAATCCTGGCGCAGGCGAGGCTTGGCTATCTGCCGACGGCGCTTGCCAAGGTTCATCCCCGGTACGGCACTCCGTCCACGGCGGTTCTCTTCGTCGGCGCCTGCACGCTCGTCGGCGTTCTGCTGGGGCGGGGAGCGATCGTCCCCATAGTGAACATGTCCGCGGTGGCTTCGACAAGCACTTTCATCCTCTGCCTGATTGTCCTCATCCGCCTTCGCCGCACCTCCCGTGAGCGGCCTTCCTTCCGGGTGCCGGGCGGGCTGCCGATCATTCTTTTTGGCATGGCCGGTGCATTGGTCGCCGCGTGCGTGGCGCTGTTCGAACCGATGTGGACGGCCGGCAGGGTTCCGCTGGAATGGTATCTGCTCGTTAGCTGGGCCCTTGTCGGCGCAGTGCTGTGGGCAACGGGCGGCGCAGGACGACGCGCCGCCGCCGGCAGAGCCTAGCGGCCAACCACCGGCAGGACCAGCTGCGACGGGAGCTGGGGCGTGTGATGCACTGCGTTTCGC
>Ga0216301_1000398_pt1 | contig 11494 bp, 4 predicted proteins | sample 4hB_Boncat_minus_FD_156203 | JGI IMG/M metagenome (GOLD analysis project Ga0216301, IMG submission 156203) | Terrestrial sediment cell enrichment communities for BONCAT metagenomics from Utah, United States - 4hB_Boncat_minus | ecosystem: Environmental > Terrestrial > Deep subsurface > Rock...
GCTGGCGACTGAGTTCATGGATCGCAACTGGGATATGAAGGCGATCCAGCGTCTCATTGTTACTTCCGCGACGTACCAGCAGTCGTCGAATGTGTCGCCCGCACTCCTGGAGCGGGACCCAGAGAACTTCCTCCTCGCCCGGGGGCCCCGGTTTCGCATGGAAGCCGAGATGATCCGGGACACGGCGTTGCGGGCGGCCAACGTCTTGGACCTGAAAGTTGGGGGGCCCAGCGTCTTCCCCTACCAGCCCGACGGGATCTGGGATAGCCCGTACAGTGGCGAACGGTGGATGCCGAGCCGGGATGGAGACCGCTACCGGCGCGGTCTCTACACCTTCTGGAAGCGGACGTCGCCGTACCCGAGCTTTATGGCGTTCGACGCGACGAGTCGGGAGGCGTGTACGGTCCGGCGCACGCGGACCAACACCCCGCTGCAGGCCCTGGCGCTGCTGAACGACCCGGCCACCTTCGACGCAGCAAAGGCGTTGGCTCGGCGTATGATGGATGAAGGCGGCGCTTCTCCCGCCGAGCGGTTGAAGTTCGGATTCCGGGCCTGTACGGGGCGGCGTCCGCAGCCCGCAGAGGTTGCTCGCCTGGAGAACCTCCTCAAAACGACCCGGCAGCGGTTCGACAAGTCTCCCGACGCCGCGAAGAAACTGGCGGAAACGCCGGAGCAGGCGGCGTGGACGATGGTCGCGAACGTGCTCCTCAACCTCGACGAAACGATCACCAAAGGATAAGCCCGTGCACGACTCATTCGAAGCCCAACTTCTCAAGCAGATCACCCGCCGCACCTTGTTCAAGCAGGTCGGCTACGGGCTGGGTGGCGTCGCCCTCTCTTCCCTTCTGGCGGAGAGTCTCATGGCGATGGCGCCTTCACCTGTCCAGCACGTAGCGAAGCCCCACTTCGCGCCGAAAGCGAAGAACATCATCTTCCTGTTCATGGCGGGGGCACCGTCGCAGCTCGATCTTTTCGACCCGAAGCCGACCCTCAACAAGTTCGACCGACAGGCGTGTCCCGAAGAGCTGATCAAGGGGGAGCGGTTCGCCTTTATCAAGGGGACGCCCAAGCTGCTGGGGTCGCCGTACAAGTTCGAACAGGTGGGCCAGTCCGGCCAGTGGGTCTCCGAGTTGCTTCCCCACTTCCGGGAGATCGCCGACGACGTAGCGGTGATCCGCTCTATGCAGACGGAGCAGTTCAACCACGCCCCAGCCCAGCTCTTTATGAACACCGGGTTCCAGTTGCCGGGTAGGCCGAGCATGGGATCGTGGCTGACTTACGGGCTCGGGACCGAGAACAAGGACCTGCCGGGTTTCGTGGTACTCCTGTCGGGGCTGAACAACCCGGACGGTGGAAAGTCGTGCTGGGGAAGCGGTTTCCTGCCAAGCGTCTATCAAGGCGTAGAGTTCCGGTCGCAAGGGGATGCGGTGCTGTTCGTCTCGGACCCGGACGGGGTTCCCCGAGAGGTTCGCCGGGACACTCTGGACGCCCTTCGGGACTTGAACGGCATCAAGCACAAGGAGACGCTTGATCCCGAAATCGAGACGCGCATTGCTCAGTACGAGTTGGCGTACCGCATGCAGACGAGCGTGCCCGAGTTGATGGACATCTCCAAAGAGTCGGCAGCGACCCACGAGATGTACGGAACGGAGCCGGGCAAGAAGAGCTTTGCCAACAACTGTTTGCTGGCGCGAAGGCTGGTCGAGCGGGGCGTGCGATTCGTGCAGCTTTACCATCGCGGCTGGGATCACCACGGCGACGCCGAAGGCAACGACATCAAGAACGGTCTGCCCGCACTGTGCCGAGAGACGGACAAGGCGGCGGCGGCGTTGATCAAGGACCTCAAGCAGCGGGGCCTGTTCGATGAGACGATCGTGGTCTGGGGCGGCGAGTTCGGCCGGACGCCCATGAACGAAGGGAAAGGCGGCTCGCCGTTCCCAGGACGCGACCACCATCCCCGCGCCTTCACCATGTGGGCGGCCGGAGGCGGCATCAAGCCGGGCTCCTTAGGGGCGACCGATGAACTGGGCTACAACGTGGTCGAGGACGCGGTCAGCGTCCACGACCTCCACGCGACGCTCCTCCACCAGTTGGGCCTCGATCACACGCGGCTGACCTACAAGTCGCAGGGGCGGAACTTCCGGCTGACGGATGTCTTCGGGAATGTGGTCCAGAAGTTGGTTTAAGGCTGTCGGTTAGGTGGGTGGGATTTCTCCACCCCCTTCCTTCGGCTTCGCTCAGGACAGGTCCCCTTTATCCCAAAGTGAAGTAGAACGTGGCACCTTTGCCTAGCTCGCTTTCCGCCCAGATCTTGCCACCGTGCCTTTGCACGATGCGCTGGACGTTGGCGAGGCCGATGCCGGTGCCTTCGTAGTCACCCTCGGCGACTAGGCGCTCGAAGGGGAGGAAGAGCTTGTGGGCGTACTTCATTTCGAAGCCGATCCCTTCGTCCCGTACGAAGAAGGCGTCCCGTTCGCCCTGACCGACTTCGATGGTGCCGCCGTTGGGCGAGTACTTACAGGCGTTCTCTAGTAGGTTGACGAGAAGAATGTGGGCGAGTCCAGGGTCGGCGTAGGCTTGAAGCCCCGCCTGGACTTTGAAGCTTATCGGCTTCGGCCAGTCCCGGCTGCCCATGTCGTCCGCGACGGCTTGGGCGATGTCGCTAAGATCGATCCACTGGCGCTCCATCGCTTTCCGGCCGAGGCGGGATAACTGGAGCAGGTCGTCGATCAGCTTGCCCATCCGCTTGGCGGCCGCCGATTGGCGGAGGAGCTGCTCTTTATCGTTCTCGTTGAGCTTCTCGCCCGAATCCTCGATGAGGATCATGCTGGTCGACATGATCGCCCTTAGCGGAGCCCGGAGGTCGTGGGAAACGGAGTAACAGAACGCCTCCATCTCCTCGTTAGCCTGAACCAGCTCCTTGGTCCGCTCTTCGACGCGGGCCTCCAGCTCTTCGGTTAGGCGGCGCATGTGCTCGCGCTCCAGCGATTCCTGCATTTCCTGCTGCCGGCGCTCCGCTTCCCGAAGCTCGCTCTGGTGGAGAAGCTCAGCCTGCCGCTTGATCTGCTCGTTCTTTTTGAACAGGTCTACAAAAATCCGCACCTTCGACCGCAGGATCTCGGGGTCGAAGGGCTTGGTCATGTAGTCGACAGCACCTACGGAGTAGCTGCGGAACATGTGCTGGGATTCGCGGTGCGCCGTCACGAAGATGATTGGAACGTGGCGTGTTCGCTCACGCTGGCGGATCAGTTCCGCCGTCTCGAAGCCATTCATGCCCGGCATCTCGGCGTCGAGCAGGATGAGGGCGAAGTCTTCGAGGAGGAGGTGCCGCAGCGCCTCCTTCCCCGAGTAGGCCTTCCAGAGGCTCTCCCCGAGTGGATCGAGGATCGCCTCCAGAGCGACCAAGTTTTCCGGCCGGTCGTCCACCAGCAGGATGTTCGCCTTTCGCTCGTCTCTCACAATCGCGGGCTCGAGAACGGCATCCATAGGCTCTGCTTCGACTACGCCGCCACCCCTAAGTGAGCCCGGAGCATCTCGAAGAGCGCATCGGTGTTCACCGGCTTAGTGATGTAGTCGTTGGCACCCGCCGCGAGGCACTTCTCGCGATCTCCCTCCATCGCCTTCGCCGTGAGCGCGATGATGGGAATGTCCTTGAGCGTCTCGATTTCGCGGATCCGCTGCATCGTCTCGAAACCATCCATCTCCGGCATCATCACGTCCATGAGAACTATCTCAATGTCGGGCGTTTGAACCAGGGTCTGGATAGCATCCTTTCCGCTCTCGTCGAACAACACCTGGAGACCCTGGCTTTCAAGAACGCTCGTCAGGGCGAAGATGTTCCGCACATCGTCGTCCACCACGAGAACCTTGTGGCCGGTGAGCGAACCGTCCTTTACCGTTGGCGTCGCCGGTGCGGCGGTCTTCCGCTTCGAACGGCCGTTGCCGTTCGACTTGGTGGCCTCAACCTGGCTCTCACGGTGCCGCTTCTCAACGATTTCTCGCTGGGTCGGCGGCAGCTTTTCCACGATTCGGTGGAGGAAGAACGAGGTCTCGTCGAGCAGGTGCTCGGATGAAGCCGCGCCCTTGGAGATGATCGTCTGGGCGTACTTCTTAAGCTGCGATTCCTCCTGCTTTGAAAGGTCCTTGCCGGTGTAGATGATCACCGGAAGGTCCTTTAGCCGGTTCTGGCGTCGGATCCGCTTGAGGACTTCGAAACCGCCCATGTCCGGCAGAGACAGGTCGAGGACGAGGCAGTCGAAGCTGTGCTTTTCGAGCACTTCGAGCGCTTCCTCCCCCGAACCGACCGCCGTGATCTTCAGGTCGCCTTCGCCCATCAGCTCCACGATGCTGGTTCGCTGAGTGGGGTCGTCCTCCACGATCAGAAGCTCACGGACCTCGCGGTCGATAAAGCCCTTGATGTGGGCGAACGCACCTTCCAGCGCCTCACCGGTCACCGGCTTCTCCAGGTAAGAGATCGCGCCCATAGCGGTTCCCTTCTGGCGGTCCATAACCGAGATCACCTGCACCGGAATGTGGCGGGTATTCGGATTGCGCTTGAGCTGGTCGAGCACGTTCCATCCATCCACGTCCGGCAGCTTCAGGTCGAGGCTGATCGCGTCGGGTCGGTAGCGCTCGGCTAGCTCGAGGCCGCTGTGACCATCGTAGGCCACGAGCGTCTTGAAGCCCTGCTTGCGAGCAACGTCGAGCAGGATTCCGGCGAAGGTCACGTCGTCCTCGATGAGGAGTAGCACCCGGTCGCCGGGCCTAATCGACGCGCGGTCGTCGTCGGCGGTTACCACCACCGATGGCGCTGACCGGATGCCGGTCCCACTATCGGTCACCAGTCTGGCTGGCGTGGGAGCCGGAGTCGAGGGCGCGTACCCAAGGGGCCTTCGTTCCGTCGACGGCTCATCGCGCAGCGCGTTCAAAGCGAGCGGGCTGTTTGCAAAGTGGTCCATCGGGAGGTACAGCGCGAAGGTGCTGCCCTGGCCCGGCTGGCTTTCGACGCCGATTCGGCCACCGAGGAGCCGCGTGATCTCGCGGCTGATCGACAAGCCGAGGCCGGTGCCTCCGAACTTGCGGCTGGTGGTGCCGTCCGCCTGCTGGAACGCCTGGAAGATGAGCTGCTGCTTGTCGCGCGGGATTCCGATGCCGGTGTCGGACACCGAGAACGCGATGAGCTCACTGGCCGGATAAAGGAGCCCGTTATCCAGCACCATGTCGCGGTCCGAGTGACCGATTCGCAGCGTGACCTCGCCCTTCTCGGTGAACTTGAACGCGTTGCCTAACAGATTGCGCAGGACCTGCTGCAGGCGCTGCATGTCCGTGTTCAGGGAGAAAGGTGCCGTTGGATCGAGGTTGACCCGGAATCCGAGGCCCTTCTGCTCCGCGACGTGGCGGAACGTCCGCTCGACGTAATCCTGGACCTCGAGGAGGGAGACGCGAGTGACCTCGATCTCCATCTTGCCCGCCTCGATCTTCGACAGGTCGAGGATCTCGTTGATGAGGTTCAAGAGATCTTCGCCCGAAGCATGGATCGTGGAGGCGAAGTCGCGTTGCTTCGTCGTCAGGTTCCCGTCCGGATTGTCCGCCATCAGCTTGGCCAGGATGAGCATGCTGTTGAGCGGCGTGCGCAGCTCGTGCGACATGTTGGCGAGGAACTCGCTCTTGTACTTGGAGCTGAGCGCAAGCTGCTCGGCCTTTTCTTCAAGAGCGATCCGGGCAAGCTCCACCTCGCGGTTCTTGAGCTCGACCTTGGTGTTCTGCTCGGCAAGCTGAGCCGCCTTGTCTTCGAGTTCTTTCGCCTGCGTTTCCAGCTCGACGTTGGTGCGTCGGAGCTGATCCTGCTGGGACTGGAGCTCTTGCGACTGGCTTTGCAGCTCTTGGGTGAGCGACTGGGACTGCTTGAGCAGCTCTTCCGTCCGCATGTTCGCGCTGATCATGTTCAGCACGACTCCGATGCTCTCCATGAGCTGGTCGAGGAAGGTTCGGTGGATCTCGCTGAACCTCTGGAACGAGCCGAGCTCGATCACCGCCATGATCTCGCCCTCGAAGAGGACGGGGAGCACGATGATGTTGAGCGGCGCCGCTTCACCTAGGCCGGAACTGATGTGGATGTAGTCGCTCGGAACGTTGGTCAGAAGGATGCTCTTCTTTTCGAGCGCGCACTGTCCGACCAGACCCTCACCCGGTCCGAACCGGTTAGCCAGGTTCTTTCGGGTTTGGTAAGCGAAGCTGCTGAGCAGCTTCAGCGACGGCGCGCCGTCTGCACCGTCGTTCATGTAGAACACGCCGGTGTGAGCGTCGACCAGCGGCGTCAGCTCGGACATGATTAGCCTCGCCACCGACTCCAGAGTCTTTTGACCCTGCATGATGCTCGAGAAGCGGGCAAGGTTCGTCTTCAACCAGTCCTGAGCGGTGTTCTGCTCAGTCGTCGCCTTGAGGTTGGCGATCATCTGGTTGACGTTGTCCTTAAGTGTGGACACCTCACCCTGGGCGTCGACAGTAATCGACCGGGTCAGGTCGCCCTGCGCAACCGCAGTGGCAACGTCGGAGATAGCGCGCACCTGGACGGTGAGCGAGTTCGCCATGAAGTTTACGTTGTCGGTGAGGTCCTTCCAGGTACCGGCGACGTTTGGAACCTTCGCCTGACCACCCAGCTTTCCTTCCGTACCAACCTCGCGGGCCACGGTGGTGACCTGGTCGGCAAAGATCTGCAGGGTGTCGGTCATCGAGTTGATGGTGTCCACCAGCGCGGCGACTTCACCCTTGGCTTCCAGAACCAGCTTCTGGTTCAGGTCGCCGTTCGCGACCGCGGTAACGACCTTCGCGATACCTCGCACCTGAGTGGTCAGGTTGGAGGCCATGAAGTTAACGGAGTCGGTGAGGTCCTTCCACGTTCCCGAGACGCCCGGCACCCGGGCTTGTCCGCCCAGGATGCCTTCCGTGCCTACTTCGCGGGCCACCGTAGTTACCTGCTCGGCAAACGTCTGGAGCGTATCGGTCATCGAGTTAATGGTGTCGGCAAGTGCCGCCACCTCACCCTTCGCCTGAACCTTCAGCTTCTGGTTCAGGTCGCCGTTCGCAACCGCAGTAACGACCTTAACGATGCCGCGCACCTGAGTGGTCAGGTTCGAGGCCATGAAGTTTACGTTGTCGGTGAGGTCCTTCCAGATACCGGAGACGCCACCCACTCGGGCTTGACCTCCCAGGATTCCCTCCGTACCGACTTCGCGGGCCACACGAGTAACCTCCGCCGCGAACGACCCTAGCTGGTCGACCATCTTGTTGATGGTGTTCTTCAGCTCGAGGATCTCTCCCCGGACGTCGACGGTGATCTTCTGAGATAGGTCTCCGTTCGCAACGGCGGTGGTGACGAGGGCGATGCTTCGCACCTGGTCCGTCAGGTTGGAGGCCATGAAGTTTACGTTGTCCGTAAGGTCCTTCCACGTTCCGGAGACGCCGGGCACCCGGGCTTGGACCCCCAGCTTTCCTTCCGTACCGACCTCACGGGCAACCCTCGTGACCTCGTCCGCGAACGAGCCGAGCTGCTCGACCATCGTGTTGATCACGTCCTTGATCTGCAGGATCTCGCCCTTTACATCGACCGTGATCTTCTGGCTCAGGTCTCCCGTAGCGATGGCCGTCGCGACCTTCGAAACGTCGCGGAGCTGAACCGTCAGGTTTGAGGCCATGAAGTTTACGTTGTCGGTAAGGTCCTTCCAGGTGCCACTAACGCCTGGCACCTTCGCCTGGACGCCCAGCTTTCCTTCGGTTCCCACCTCTCTCGCAACGCGGGTGACCTCGTCGGCGAAGGCGCCGAGCTGGTCGACCATCGTGTTGATCACGTCCTTGATCTGAAGGATCTCGCCCTTTACATCGACCGTGATCTTCTGAGATAGGTCGCCGTTCGCAATCGCGGTGGCAACCTTCGAAACGTCGCGGAGCTGGACCGTCAGGTTGCCGGCGAGGAGGTTAACGTTGTCCGTTAGGTCCTTCCAGGTACCCGAGACGCCCGGCACCTTCGCTTGGACGCCCAGTTGACCCTCGGTTCCCACTTCACGGGCAACCCTGGTGACTTCATCGGCGAACGACCCTAGCTGGTCAACCATCGTATTGACGGTGTCCTTCAGCTCAAGGATCTCACCCTTCGCGTCGACCGTGATCTTCTGCGAAAGGTCGCCATTTGCAACGGCGGTGGTGACGAGGGCGATGTTTCGCACCTGGTCCGTCAGGTTCGTCGCCATGAAGTTAACGTTCTCAGTGAGGTCGCGCCACACGCCGCTGACACCCTGAACGTTCGCCTGGCCTCCGAGGATTCCTTCCGTTCCGACTTCGCGGGCGACACGAGTAACCTCGTCCGCGAAGCTGTTGAGCTGGTCGACCATGGTGTTGATCGTGTTCTTAAGCTCAAGAACCTCACCCTTTACATCGACCGTGATCTTCTGAGATAGGTCGCCGTTCGCAACGGCGGTGGTGACGAGGGCGATGTTTCGCACCTGGTTCGTCAGGTTTCCAGCGAGGAGGTTTACGTTGTCGGTGAGGTCCTTCCAGGTGCCGGCAACACCCGGTACATCGGCTTGTCCGCCGAGGATTCCTTCCGTTCCGACTTCCCGGGCGACCGACGTGACCTGCTCCGCAAAGGTCGACAGGGTGTCGGTCATCGAGTTGATGGTGTCCACCAGCGCCGCAACCTCGCCCTTCGCTTCCAGGTCGAGGGTCTGCTTCAGGTCTCCGTTCGCAACGGCGGTAACGACGCGGGCGATGCCTCGCACCTGAGTGGTCAGGTTGGAGGCCATGAAGTTTACGTTGTCGGTGAGGTTCTTCCAGGTGCCAGCAACGTTCGGAACGATCGCCTGTCCGCCCAGCTTTCCTTCCGTACCTACCTCGCGGGCCACGGTGGTGACCTGATCGGCAAAGGTGGACAGCGTGTCGGTCATCGAGTTGATGGTGTCCACCAACGCGGCGACCTCACCCTTGGCCTCGAGGACCAGCTTCTGATCCAGGTCACCGTCGGCGACCGCGGTAACGACCTTCGCGATGCCGCGCACCTGGGTCGTCAGGTTCGACGCCATGAAGTTAACCGAGTCGGTAAGGTCCTTCCAGGTGCCGCTGACGCCTGCAACCTTCGCCTGGCCTCCCAGGATGCCTTCCGTGCCGACCTCGCGGGCGACACGAGTGACCTCGTCGGCGAAGCTGTTGAGCTGGTCGACCATCGTGTTGACGGTGTTCTTTAGCTCGAGAACTTCACCACGCGCGTCAACTGTGATCTTCTGCGAAAGGTCGCCGTTCGCAACGGCAGTGGTGACGAGGGCGATGTTTCGCACCTGGTCGGTAAGGTTGCCCGCCAGCAGGTTTACATTGTCGGTGAGGTCTTTCCACGTTCCCGAGACTCCCTGGACCTTCGCTTGGCCTCCCAGGATTCCCTCCGTACCGACTTCGCGAGCCACACGAGTAACCTCATCAGCGAACGAGCCGAGCTGGTCGACCATCGTGTTCACCGTGTTCTTCAGTTCCAAAATCTCACCCTTCGCGTCGACGGTGATCTTCTGCGAGAGGTCGCCGTTCGCGACCGCGGTGGTGACGAGGGCGATGTTTCGCACCTGAGTGGTCAGGTTTCCAGCAAGGAGGTTTACGTTGTCGGTGAGGTCCTTCCAGGTTCCGCTGACGCCCTTAACGTTCGCTTGGCCTCCCAGGATTCCCTCCGTACCGACCTCGCGGGCGACACGGGTGACCTCCGCGGCAAACGAGCCCAGCTGGTCGACCATGGTGTTAACCGTCGTACCAATGCGCAGGAACTCTCCTTTAACCGGGGTGCCCTCGATCTCCAGCGCCATCTTCTGGGTCAGGTCGCCTTCCGCGACCGCAGTGATAACACGGGCAACCTCAGTTGTGGGACGGGCCAGGTCTTCGATCAGGGCGTTGATGCCCTGGACGCTGGTCTCCCAAGAACCGCTGGCTCCCTTCACCGAGGCTCGCTCCGTCATCCGGCCTTCGCGGCCGACGAGCCGGCCTACTCGGACAATCTCTTCGGCGTGACGCTCGTTCAGCTCGATGACCTGGTTGAAGGCCTTGTAGATCTGACTAAGGACGCCGTTCTTGAACTCGGGCAGCCGCGCGCTGAAATCGCCCGACTTGGCGGCTTCTAATGCGTCGAGGAGAGGGCGGAGCTGCTCTTCAGTGTAAGTCTTCGGCGTCGAAGATGGCTTTTTTGCTGGATCGGTGTTGCGCATCGGGGTCCACTGGAACAGAGCCCGCGAAAAATGCGGGATCTGGGCAATCTTGCGTATGATAGCGCAAAACGCAGGCAGGTGCCGCCAATTAGTAGCGTTAGCACCCCCGCAGAAGTTACGGGTTTTTGCCGTAGCCTTTTGTGGAGTTCCCGAAAGCCTCGATCTTCGTTTGCTCGGACCCAAGGGCCGCAAAAATGGTTCCCGCTACCGCAAAAGCGGCTCAGTCCAATGCGTTCGATACTTACGGGTCGTACGGTTCGACGAACACGATGCATCGGTCCGAGAGTGTGTCGTACTTCTCTCCGCCCGCCTCTACCCGCTCCATCATCGCCGCGATGGTCAGCTCGTTGATCGGCTTGACGATGAGCATGGTCTGGATCACCCGGTAGTAGGCCGGATTCGGCCCGGGAAGCGCCAGGAGCGTGCCGGGTGGCGGCACCGAGGGCAGGTGCACGTAACAGATCGGATCCACGATCGTGCCATTGAGCTGAAGCGTGCCGAAGATCCCGGAGAGCTTGTCGGGCATCGCCCAATTTAGCCCATCCGCCCCCGCACCGCGTCGCCACGGGGTAGGTTGGGCCGTGGAAAGCCGGAGCCCCGAGGAGAAGCGCCCGACCGACATCGATCTGATGGTCGAGCGAATCGGGAAGGCGGTGGAGCCGTATCCGAAGGCGGCGATGTTCGACCTGGCGGAGCGCGGCTACGGCTCCGTCTTCGAGCAACTCGTCGCCTGCATGATCTCCATCCGCACGCTCGACGAGGTGATGCTTCCCGTGGCGCTGGAACTGTTCCAGCGAGCGAGGACGGCGCAGGAAATTGCCAGCATGCCCTTTGAGGAGCTCGATGGCATCATCCGGCGCTCCGCGTTCCACGAAGCCAAAGCTCAGCAGATCCAGGAAATCGCCCGAAGAGCTGTCTCCGACTTTGGTGGCGAGTTGCCGTGCGACTTCGACGTGCTGACGAGCTTTCGAGGCGTCGGACCGAAGTGCGCGAACCTTGCCTTGGGCATCGCTTGCGGCCAGGGCCGGATCGGTGTCGACATCCACGTCCACCGCGTCACCAACCGCTGGGGCTACGTCGCCACCAAGGCACCTGAGGAGACCATGGCGGCCTTGGAGCAGAAGCTGCCTAAGGAGTACTGGGTCGAGATCAACCGCCTCCTCGTCCCTTTTGGGAAACACATCTGCACCGGCAAACTCCCCAAGTGCAGCAAGTGCCCAGTGCTGGAGATGTGTCAGCAAGTAGGGGTCAGCGCTTCGCGC
>Ga0216301_1000399_pt1 | contig 11493 bp, 8 predicted proteins | sample 4hB_Boncat_minus_FD_156203 | JGI IMG/M metagenome (GOLD analysis project Ga0216301, IMG submission 156203) | Terrestrial sediment cell enrichment communities for BONCAT metagenomics from Utah, United States - 4hB_Boncat_minus | ecosystem: Environmental > Terrestrial > Deep subsurface > Rock...
CGGCGGAGCCGCGCCCGCTCCGTGGGCAGATGCAAAGCGCGAAGGGCTTCGCGCACTCCAAAGGTCAGACATTCATCACCCGCATGAGCGCGTCCAGATCGGCGGGTATACGAGTGGGCACGGCCGCTTCTCGGACGGCTGAGTCGGGGTCCTTGAGGCCATGGCCCGTGAGGACGCTCACGATCCGCTTCCCTTCCGGATTCACCTCGCCTGCGGCGACTGCCTTTCGCAGTCCCGCCAGACCCGCCGCCGAAGACGGCTCGCAGAAGACACCCTCCGTCTTGGCGACGAGCCGGTAAGCGTCAAAAATCTCTTCGTCGGTGACCGCGAGAATGTGACCGCAGGACTCCTGAAGCGCGTCTACCGCCTGCTGCCAGCGCGCCGGGTTGCCGATCCGGATGGCCGTAGCCAGAGTCTCAGGCTTATCTACCCGAGCCCCGTTGACGATGGGTGCCGATCCTGCCGCTTGCGCGCCAAGCAAGCGGGGCGGCTTGTGGCCCTGCTCCTTGAAGCCCATCCAGTACGCGCTGATGTTGCCCGCGTTCCCGACCGGCAGACACAGCCAATCCGGCGTCCCCGCCAACTGCTCCGTGACCTCCCAAGCCGCCGTCTTCTGACCCTGGAGTCGGGCTGGATTCACGCTGTTCACCAAGGAGATCGGCGTCCTCTCCGCAATCTCGCGAACCATGCGCAGGCCGTCGTCGAAAGACCCGTCGATGGCGACCACCTCGGCCCCGTAGGCTATCGTCGCCGCGAGCTTCCCGAGGGCGATCTTTCCGTCCGGAATCAGGACCACGCACCGTAGACCAGCGCGGGCCGCGTAGGCCGCTGCCGACGCGGACGTGTTGCCAGTACTCGCACAAATAACCGCTTGTGCGCCCTCCGCGACCGCCTGGGTGATGGCGGCCGTCATGCCTCGGTCTTTAAAAGACCCTGTAGGGTTCAGGCCCTCGTACTTCAGGTACAGCTCGCAGCCGGGCGCGATGGCCTGGGCGAGTCGGGGGGCGGGAATCAGGGGGGTGTTCCCCTCATGGAGGGTCACTGGGGGCACCGTCTTTGCGATGTCCATGCGGTCGCCGAAGTGCGCGATCAGTCCTTGCCAACTCATGGTCTCAGTTTCTCCGAGGCCGATCCGATTGGGCGACACTGCCGAACGGGCGGTTGACGGGACAGCATACCGGCCTTTCGGCAGGAGGAAAGGATAGGTGATGGATCGTTAGGCCAAGCGCCCGTCGATCCAATGCACCCTCGGCTTACGAAGCTTTCTTGCCGTTACTCGTCGAGCCCGTCGCCGATGGTTGGTCCCACGTCGTACCTCGGCGCGGTGCCAAAGAGGGCGTCCACGTCCATGATGTTGACCAGCACTTCCCGGGGCCGGGGGCCGTCGCGAGGGCCGACGATCGACCGCTCCTCCATCATGTCGAGCAGACGTGACGCCCTCTGGAATCCGATGGAGAATTTCCGCTGCAGCATCGACGTGGACGCCTGCCCACGCTCAGCAACCCAGCGGACCGCCTCCTCCCAGAACGGATCGACTTCGTCCCCGAAGTCGCCTGCTTCCTTGCTCGGGTCGTGCGTGCTCTCCTCGACCGGGTTCAGCACGTACTCAGGTTGCTGCTGGGCTCGCCAAAACTTGCAGATCGCGTCGATCTCTTTCTCGCTGACGAAGCATCCCTGGACGCGCAAGGGCTTCATCGCGTCGATGGGGCTGTACAGCATGTCGCCCTTTCCGATGAGAGCCTCCGCCCCCTTCTGATCCAGGATCGTTCGGGAGTCGATGTGAGAAGCGACGCTGAAGGCGATTCGCGAGGGGATGTTCGCTTTGATGAGGCCGGTGATGACGTCGACCGAGGGCCGTTGGGTCGCGAGCACCATGTGGATACCTACCGCGCGAGCAAGCTGGGCCAGACGGACGATTACCGTCTCGACCTCGGCTCGGTGCTGGATCATCAGGTCGGCGAGCTCGTCGATGATCACGACGATGTAGGGGAGCTTGTCTTGGAAGCTGGCCTTTGAGTTCCAGCTATCGATGTTCCGGACGCCTTCCGCACTGAACAGGTCGTACCGGCGGTCCATTTCGCGCCATACCGCGCGGAGCACTCCTGCCGCCTCGCTCGTGTCCTTGATAACTGGACACATGAGGTGGGGAATGTGGTCGAACAGGGTCAGCTCGACCCGCTTGGGGTCGATCATTACCAAACGGACCTCCTTCGGCGTGTTGCGAACGAGGAGCGATGTGATAAGGGTCGCGAGCCCGATGGACTTACCGGAGTTCGTCGCGCCGCCGATGAGCAGGTGGGGCATCTTGGTGAGGTCCGCGTACTTGTTGACGCCGCTCACGTCCTTGCCGAGGGCGACGTACAGCCGCGAGGGGTGGTTCTGGAACTCCTTGGCCTCGCACAGCTCGCGAAGGGTGACCATGGTCGGGGCTGAGTTCGGCACTTCGACCCCGATGGCGGCCTTACCCGGGATAGGCGCCTCGACGCGAACCTGCGATGCGGCAAGGTCCATGGCGATGTTGTCGGCCAACGCAGTGATTCGGTTGACACGAATGCCCGCGCCGAGTTGGATTTCGTAGCGGGTGACCGTCGGACCCGTAGCCACTTCCACGACGTTCGCGTCGATACCGAACTGCTCGAGCGTTCCCTCGAGCGTCTCGATGTTCTTCTGCATCTCCGCCTGAGCCCGCTTTGGTTGCACGATCGCCTCGGCCAGGAGGTTCATCGGCGGCAGCTCGTACCCTTCCTTCGGAGTGGGGGTGTCGGCCGACAGATCCGGTTCCGACGGAAGCGCTTCCGTCAGGTCGCGAATGACCGCCGCCTTCCTGGGCGCCTTCGTCACCGGCGCGGCAGCGACCGTATCCTCGCCTCCCACCATCGTATCGGCTGCACCCGACACGGTAACCGGCTCGTCCTCCACCACCGGCTTCCGCATGCCCCGCTTAAGCGGCTTGATCCGCTCTTCGTCCTCTTCGGGCGAAGGAAGCGGCTTCGCCGGCTTGAGCGCCTTTGGTGCCTTGATCGTCCGCTCCGGCATCCGCGGGGTCAGTGCAGCCGCCTTCATCCGCGTGTTCTGGAGCATTGTCCGGATGGGCACGTCGACGCTGAGGGTTAGGCCGATAAGACCAAGGGCGCTGAGTCCGATGGGCTTCCCTGCGCCGAGCAACGTGTTCAACATCCAGCCCACCACGGCACCCAAGTAACCGCCCGTGGTGGAAACGGCGGCCGGGTCGAAGTAGTCGCTCCCGGTCGGCGCTGCAATGGCCCCCAGAAGGGCCACGAACATGAGGCAAAGGCCCCAGAACAGGTGGGTGATGATCGGTGACCGGCCCTTTAGGAGGCACACGCCTAAAGCGAGGAAGAGGGGCGGGACGGCCCAAGCGCCTTTGCCGAAGAGGAAGAGGAAGAACTTACTCAGGCTGCCGCCCAGGATTCCCGAGTTGGCGGTGCAAAGGGACACGAGGACGATTAGGGCAAGCGCCAAAAGGCCGATCCCGGCAATGTCGTAGGGCCGGTGAGAGCTAACGCTCGACACCCGGCTGCGCCCTGAAGCGGACGGCCTCGTGCTGACTTTCATCCTGATGGTCTTCCTGCCGCCAATCCGTGGCGGCAGGACTAGTATAGCGGGTTATGCGGCGTTGCGGCGTTGCGGCGTTGCGGCGTTGCGGCGTTGCGGCGTCCTCTGACGAAGACTGTCCCCACCTCAACGCTTATTGCACACCCCTCACCGATCCCCCAGTCAGGGGAGCAACCGCTGCGCGTCTACCGGTAGATGCTCTTCCCGAGGCTCTTGAGTTCTTCGGCAGCTTGAACCGTGCGCTGCTTCATGCTGGCTTCTGCCTTCTTCAGGTAGCTGCGAGGGTCGTAGGTTTTCTTGTCGCCCATCTCTCCGTCGATGCGGAGGACCCCGTCATAGTTCTTCATCATGTGGTCGGCGATGGGGCGGCTGAAGTGGTACTGGCAGTCGGTGTCCACGTTCATCTTGATCACGCCATAGTCCAGGGTCTCGTGGATCTCGCTGATCAGCGAACCGCTGCCCCCGTGGAAGACGAGGTCGAGGACGGCACCGTGCTTTGCCTTCACCGCTTCCTGGCCGTCTCGGAGGATGGTGGGGGTGAGCTTCACGTTGCCGGGCTTGTAGACGCCGTGGACGTTTCCGAAGGTCGCGGCGAGGGTAAACCGGCCGAGGTCGTGAAGCTGCTCGTAGGCGTACACCATGTCTTCGGGAGTTGTGTACAGCTTGCTCTGGTCGGCATCCGTGTTATCGATGCCGTCCTCTTCCCCGCCGACGATGCCCGTCTCCACCTCAAGGATAAGCCCGAGCGGCGCCATTTCCGCGAGAAGCTCGCGAGCCACCGCCATGTTCTCCTTCATCGGCAGCTCGCTGCCGTCGAACATGTGGCCATTGAACAAGTTGCTTAGCCCGGCCTCTTGCCGTCGACGGCCTTCAGCGATGAGGGGCCGGAGGAACTTGTCCACCTTGCCCGGCACGCAGTGGTCGGTGGTGATTGCGACGTAGCACGGCAGGTCAGCCGCGACCCGGTGCGTGTACTCGGCCAAGGCGATAGCCCCTGTCGCCATGTTCTTGATCGGTCCGCTGGCGAACTCGCCGCCGCCCGTGCTGATCTGGATGATCCCGTCCGTCTTCGTTTCCGCAAACGCGGCGAGGGCAGCATTCAGCGTGTTCGACGAGGTGACGTTGATGCTGGCCAACGCGTAGTTGCCGGCCTGAGCGGCGTCGAGAATCTGCGCGAAAGTCTTCGGATCCGGTACGGGCATGGCCGCTAGCTTAGCATCTCGTCGGGTTCAATGGCTGCCGTGGGGCTGCAGTGGGTGCTGTTCGTGGTCGGGCATCTCTTCCTGGCCGCCGTGTACCTGTCCCGCCTGCCCCTTGTCTGGCTTCCACTCCTGTTTGGGGTCTTCTTTGCAGCAGTGGCCCATGTTTCGCCTGCCGTCCGGCGTTGGCCCGCCCGTCTTCCCTACTTTGCATCAGTTTCAGCCGCGACGACAGGAATGTGGCTGCTGTCGAACGAACAGCGAACGCCGGTGGCGGTTCTTGCCGCTGGGCTGGCTTTCCTCGTGTGGTTCTTTCGCAGCGCCAAAATCGCGAATCGGGTTCTTTGGCATTTGACGATTGCTCTCTTGATGTGCGCAGGCGTGGGGTTCCTTAGCGGAGGCCAGGGAGGAGCGGACTGGATGACGCTCTTTGCCCGGAAGCAACTTGGGCTCGATCTTCTCGCGGCGGAAGTGGCGGTCAAGTTGTTCCGCAAGGTCTTCCACTTTTGCTTTTACGGCACGTTCGCTTTCGTCTTGGCTACTGCCTTCCGCCGGATGGACGACGAGCCCCGTGCCGCCGCCTTCGCCGCCGTCACCGTGACCGCGACCCTGGCGTCGTTCGATGAGGGGCGGCAGCACTGGGTCGTCAACCGGAGTGGCTCACCGTGGGACGTTTTGCTGGACTTGGCTGGAGCGGTTACATTTGTCGTAGCGGCCAACGTTGTCGCATCATGCAGAAGAGCCCGCCCATGAAGACGCAACGGTTCATACTCCCACTCCTTCTACTAGCTCTAGGGACCGCTGTATGCCGGAGCCAGCCGCGCACAACGATCACTTTCACTACACGAGCAGCTCCGCTACCCCGCGTGCTGGCGGAACTGTCGAAAGTGGCGGATCTAAGACTTGACGGAACTGCTCCCGGGATAGCGGATGAGGTTTTGTTGATTTCTGCAGAAGAAGTTCCCGTAGCCGACCTTCTGGCCAACATCGCCGAAGTCACCAGCGCCGAATGGACCCGGCACGGGAGCAGCCTCCGGCTGGTTCCTAGCTATGCGGCAAAGGTTCGTAAGCGGCAGAGGCTGCTCAAACAGAGGGTGTACTCCTTGAGCGGCAAAGAAGGGTTGTTCTCCGAAGACAGGGTCATCAACCTTGGCCGGCCCCCGGTCGCCGCTGATGGAAAGGCTCATCCGGAGTCCCAACTGCTAGCGGACATCCTCAGGAGAATCGGGACTACGGCTCTTGCCACCATTGAGCCCGGCCACCGAGTTGTGTACTCAACCGATCCGACCAGAGCGCAGCGTTCCCTGCCTAGAGGGACCCGCTCCACGATCCAAAGCATCGCGGAGTTGGCAGAAAGCGAATCGGAGGAACGGCCGCGGACACGGATCGGGTTCGTTAAAGCTAATCTGGCGTTCGCCCGCGCACTCGGCGACGACACCATCGACGTTTCTCTGATTCTGTTCGGATCGGATGGCCGAACCACCTACAAGGTGGACCGGAACCTGTTCCCAACGGGGTCCCCCAATTGGCGGGAGACGGATCGAAGGGACCCGGAGCAAACGGAGGACAAGGTACGAACGCCTATCAGCTACTCGACGCATCCCATCGTCCGAGGAGCGTTAGAAAGCGCACCTCAAGAAAGCGCGAGATGCCTCGCGGCAGAGCCGTACCGGAGCATCCTGCTTCGACCTGACCTCTACGAACCGCTCGGGCTCCAGCCCAGTGACGCCCTGCTTTCGCTTTCCCGTCATCTCCGAAAACCGATCGTAGCCAACGTTCCCGATTACTTGTTCGACTTCTTCAAAGGAGAATTCGGCCTGACGGTGGAGAAGTTCCACTGGATGCTTGGCAACGGCGGCTGGGCTCGCCTTGACGAGCGTAAGGGATGGCTGATCGTCAGGCCCTCGGACGACCTAAGATCTGGTACTGACCGCACCAACCGGCCTGCGTTGGTTGGACAAAATCGTCCGAGAGGGCTACCCTTCGCTTAACGCTGTGGCAGATTTTGCTTGGAGCCAAGCCTCGGACCAGGAGCCTCTGCTGGCTGACACCTACCGAAGCACCGTCGCCAGCGCCTTAACGCCTTTCGGCCTAGAGAACGCCGGAGAGTGGGAAACCCTGCGATTTTACGGTTCTCTCAGCCCTGTTGATCGCCGACGGCTGCTGTCAGCAGAGCGGCTCGGCTTCACATCTCTCTCACCCCCCCAGACGGAGGCGCTGCGTCGACTGCTCTTCTCAGACGCCAGCTTCTACGAGTTGGAAAGCGCTCACCGTCCACGGCTAAGCGAGATGGACAACATTTGTGGCCCGAGGTTCCGGCCGGTGGAGACGTATCTCGATGAGCCGACCGAGGTGCTGAGTGGAGGTCTGCCACCGAACGGTTTTCTGGAAGTGAAGCAGTCTCTTCGGCCCGCCTTTACGCGACGAGTCGCCGAATCTTCGGGTGAGCGCCCCGGCACCTTCGGCCTTTCCACCCTTGCATTGTTCGCGTCCACCTTAGAGAGCCTTCCCCTGGGACGCCAGCAGGAGTTGGTCTCAAGCCAAGGTCTTTCTGACTTGGCCCTTTGCGAGGAAAGGCTCTTCACAGTCACCTTCCACGTGGCCCCTGGAATCGTCTTGCGGAAGACGCTTGTTGAAACCCTCGCCGGAACGGATAGGCGACGGGTTTCAGTGCAAAATCTGCCCGCCGACCTCCAGCAATTGGTGGAAGATCGTCGGAGGCAGCTTAACCTGCCTGCTGCGTCGTCCACACCTACCACTCCCAATCAAACTCCTCGCCCGTAAGCTACCGGGGAGAATTCCGGGTTCGGCAAAGCGTCTCTTCCTTGAGTTCTTCCCGCACATCCGTTAGAGCTGCACCGACATGGTGTCGCCTTGCGTCTCGCAGTCGGGACGGGTACAATCCTTTGCGATAGCTTCACCGACCTGCTCAGGCCTTCAGCCGAGTGTCTGGACTATCTTCGTGTGGCGGCGTAGCTCAGTTGGTTAGAGCACACGGTTCATACCCGTGGTGTCGTAGGTTCAAGTCCTATCGCCGCTACCATTCCCTTCTGGCTAACTCGTAACTGGCCGAGTGGACTTCTCGGACTTCTGAGGAAATCGTTCCCGTGAGAATCCCTGTGCGCATTAGAACCCTCGGCTGATCTTCAGATCAGCAGGCGTCACACGCTGTTTTGGCATGTCGTCGGCTTGTTATATGAACGGAATGGTGTTATCTTGAGGAGCCCTCTGGGCTTCTTTGCACCATGTCACGCTTCTCTCATTTAAAACGTCTGTGCCTCTTCGCCATTTTAGGCGCTGCGGTGGTCGGATCCTTTGCAATTTTAAGGAGCAGCCCCGCAAGTCAGGCATCCCTTCCCCCTCAATCGAAGCCCGAAGCCGACGGGCCCGACCTTGCCCAGAAATGGCGGCAACTCGCATGGCGAGACGCTAGCGGACGCATCCCGTCCGACGGATTGGAGGAGGCACATCGCGACATGATGAACCTCACGATGCGAAGGTCGCGGTTGGCCGCGGACTCGACAAATTCCCAGCAGTGGGTAGAACGAGGCCCGATTAACGTCGCGGGGCGCACCCGATCCTTCCTGGTCCACCCAAGCGACCCCTCCAAAATGTGGATGGGCAGCGTGGGAGGAGGCATTTGGCGAACCGTAAACGGGGGCCAAAGCTGGCAGCCGGTCAACGATAAGCTTCCAAACCTCGCAATTGGGTGCATGACGATGGATCCAAAGAACCCGGCAACTATCTTTGCTGGAACCGGCGAAGGGTTCTTCAATGGAGATGCAATTCAGGGTCGCGGAATCATGAGGTCGGTGGACGGCGGCGAAACGTTCGAGTTCATGGCGAACACCGAATACATGGCGAACGTGAACCGGATCGCAATATCACCTACCGATAGCCGGGTCATTCTCGTTGCCTCCCAGGGCGGAACTAGCGGTGGAATCCACCTTTCTACGGACGCCGGGGCCACTTGGAAAGTAGTCAGCAACAACTTCAGTGGAAAAACGGTGGTTTTTCACCCGACCGATGGCACGAAAGCAGTGGCATCCGTGCTAGACAACGACCATCGCTCAATCTACTCAGTAGACGGAGGCGTAACCTGGTCGAATTCCAATTTGGTCGGTGAAGGTTTTCTTGGCAGAACCGAGCTTGCGTACGCGCCTAGCAACCCTGAAATGGTCTACGCACTGTGCGGCGACGATGGAAAGGTTTATCGGTCCACCGACGGAGGACGCACCTATACAGAGCGGACGACGAGCGGTGCCAACCCCACTCAGCTTTGGTACGACAACCACGTCTGGGTAGACCCCACAAACGCCGAGACGATCGTGCTTGGCGGCGTCCACGTTCGTCGGAGCACTGACGGCGGCGTCACCTTAAATCAGATCAGTAGCGGCTACATCATGACCGAGCAGGTGCACCCAGACGTCCACCTCATCGTTGGTGATCCGGGCTTCAACGGCACAACGAATCGGAAGGTCTATGTGTGCAGCGACGGTGGCGTGTACAAGACAGAAGACATTTACGCCGCGAACACCGTCAACGGCTGGAGCCGCCTCACCCGAGATGCCCGTACCACCCAGTTCTATGGTGCCGTCGGTGAGGGCATTTCCGGCAAGATTGTGGGCGGAACCCAGGACAATGGCACCCTCATGCTGGCCCCAACAACGTCGAACGCCCACATGACATATGGCGGCGACGGCGGCTGGTGCGCGATCAACCCTCAAGATCCGAATTACATCTACGGAGAGTACGTGTTCTTGCAGATCCATCGCTCTACGGACGGTGGCCTCTCCGCCGAACCGATCTACAACGGGCTTGTCGACGCATTTAACAACCAAGCGAACTTCATTGCCCCGTTTATCCTCGACCCGAACAACCCGAACGTCTTGCTGGCTGGCGGCCGATCCCTTTGGAGAACAACGAACGCTAAAGGATTCAATCCGTTCTTCTCTCCGATCAAGCCTCCGTCCAACGATAACATCTCTGCGGTCGCCGTAGCCAAAGGCAACTCCAACGTGATCTACGTTGGTCACAACAACGGCCGAATCTTCAAGTCGACCAATGGCGCGAGTCCACAACCTACGTGGACAGAGATTGGGGACAACGGCACGACGCCCCCACCAAACCGTTACATTGGCCGAATCGTCGTTGCCCCGGAGGACCCGAACACCCTATACGTAGGCTTGGGCGGCTTCTCTGAGGATAACCTCTGGGTCAGCCGGGATGGCGGTGCCAGTTGGAGCGAGCTCACGGGCTCTGGTACTTCCCGTCTTCCACGAGCGCCGATCCGAGCAATCGCTCGGCACCCGTTCAATCCGCAAACTATCCATGTCGGAACGGAAGTCGGCATCTGCGTCTCCTTTGACGGCGGAGCCACCTGGTCGGCACCGGCCGATGGTCCTGTCAACGTGAGCGTAGATGAGCTCAATTACATGGAGAACTCGACCAAGTTGCTCGCGGCGACCCACGGTCGGGGCCTTTGGGTCCTGGGCAAGACCAGTGTTCAAAAGCTGACCACACCGGCCACCATGGCCGCGAACCGAACCGTCTACTGCGCCGTAACGCTCGACTCGCCCGCAGGTCCGGAGGGTGAAGTGGTCACCTTGAAGACCGATTCGAACGCCATCACGGTCCCGGCCTCTGTCCGGGTGTCCCCAGGCCACTGGAGCGTCGAGTTCGCCGCCAAGTCGGCCGCCGTAACGGAGCCGGTCGACGTGCGGGTAATCGCAAACCTTAACGACTTGGAGAGGTCGGCGACGATCAAGGTGGGACCCGCCGAACTTGCTAGTTTGAGTGTCTCACCAACGGCAGTTGTAGGAGGTACAGGTAGCCCGAAGGCGATCGTTACACTCGATCTCCAGGCTCCCGCAGGCGGACTGGTCGTCAACCTTCGATCAGCCACCGAGGGCGTAACCATCCGGTCCAGCGTTACCGTTCCGGCAGGCGCTCGCTACGTAAGCGTCCCATTCTTGACAACTCCGGTGGCAAGCCCGGTGACGGCGACGATCGAGGCCACGCAGGGCCGCAAAACCGTCTCTGGGACGTTTACGGTCGAGCCTCCTTCCCTCACCAGCGTAAGAGTCTCTCCCTACGCAGTAGTTGGCGGATCGGCAACGGCCGTGACCGGAACAGTTACCTTATCGGGCCGTGCTCCGCAGGGCGGCATCACGGTTGGTTTGTTCTCGACGAGCCCAATGGTGGCCCGACCTGTTGGGAGTGTAAGGGTCGAAGCGGGCAAGAGCACTGCAACGTTCCCCGTTGAGCACTTCTCCGTGCGTGCCGCGACCTACGCCAACATAACGGCAGTTTCGAATGGACGCCTGACCAGCGTAGTACTGCATGTGACCCCGGCTAGTTTGGCAAGCCTTGCTCTCGACCTGCCGAGCGTCGTCGGAGGCAGCGGGACCTCGGTCACGGGCACCCTTCGACTCGATGCCCCGGCGCCAGTCGGCGGAGTTTCGGTGACGATGCTGAGTTCGGATCGCTCGGTAGTTCTGCCCGCGACGATTCAGATCGCCCAAGGCAGCACCACCGCAACGTTTGCCTTCACAGCAGGGACCGTGACCACCTCGCGGACCGTCACACTCAAGGGCACGTACGGGGCAACCCGCTCAGCCCAGATAACGGTCCAAACTTCTGCTCCTTAGCATCGCGGAGCGTCGTTTGGGGGGGGGGGGGGGGGGGGAGAGCACCCCCCCCCCCCCCCAGAAGGCCA
>Ga0216301_1000400_pt1 | contig 11472 bp, 13 predicted proteins | sample 4hB_Boncat_minus_FD_156203 | JGI IMG/M metagenome (GOLD analysis project Ga0216301, IMG submission 156203) | Terrestrial sediment cell enrichment communities for BONCAT metagenomics from Utah, United States - 4hB_Boncat_minus | ecosystem: Environmental > Terrestrial > Deep subsurface > Rock...
ATCTCCACCTCGCCGCCGACAAGCCGCAGGCCGAAGGGCTGATGAAATCCGGCGCGACCTGCATCGCCTACGAGACGGTGACGGCGCGGGACGGCTCGCTGCCGCTCCTGAAGCCGATGTCCGAGGTTGCCGGGCGAATGTCGATCCAGGTCGGAGCGCACTATCTGGAGAAAGAGCAAGGCGGCCGCGGCGTCCTCCTCGGCGGAGTGCCAGGCGTGGCGCCGGCCAAGGTGGCGATCCTTGGCGGCGGAGTCGCCGGCGTGAATGCGGCGCAAATGGCGGTTGGAATGCGTGCTGACGTCACCATCTACGACATCTCGATGGGGCGCCTGGCCGAGCTCGACATGTTCTTCTCGAGCCAGATCAAGACCGCTTATGCGTCCCGTGCAGCGATTGCAGCGGCGGTGCAGACAGCTTCGCTCGTCATCGGCGCAGTGCTTGTGCCGGGCGCGGCGGCGCCGAAGCTCGTTACGCGCGACATGCTGAAGACGATGAAGCGCGGCTCGGTGCTTGTTGACATCGCGATCGATCAAGGCGGCTGCTTCGAGACTTCGCACGCGACCACGCACGAAAATCCGGTCTACGAAATCGACGGCGTGATTCACTATTGCGTCGCCAACATGCCGGGCGCAGTTGCCCGCACCTCGGCTTTCGCGCTCAACAATGCAACGCTCCCATTCGTTCTGAAGCTCGCTAGCCAAGGTGCTGAAGCAGCTATGAAAGCTGACACGCACCTCGCAAACGGTCTCAACGTTTCAGGCGGCAAGGTCAGGCACCAGGCGGTCGCCGAAGCGCTCGATCTGCCGTTCGTCGCGGCTTGACCACGGAGGGAACAAAGGTGGAACATAGTCGTTAGGCCGGTAGACACACAAGGAGCGACCATGTCCGCGAACAATCAGAACGATGTACCCGGCAATGCGGAGAAGGATCCTGAGGACTGGGTGACCGGCGACGAGCAGATGACGGGGCCGCAAGCCTCGTACCTGAAGACGCTCGCGCAGGAAGCCGGCGAGGAATTCGACCCGAGCCTCACTAAGGCCGAGGCTTCAAAAAAGATCGACGAGCTCCAGCACGAGACCGGCCGCGGCATCGACCATTAGCCTCCGCCACTCCGTTCATCCTGAGTAGCCGTTGAGCTCGTCGAAACGGCGTATCGAAGGACCGTCCTTCGATAGGGGCATTCGCAGGGCTCAGTCCCTACTCAGGATGAGCGGGATGGTTTGCCTCCAGGCGCTACGCGGGTCACCGACCTCCAGCCGTCCCCACGCCCGCGGCACCGGCAACCTTCGCCTGCGCGAGGATCTCGAGCCGTTCCTCCACCATCGGCCGCCATTCCGCGTCCGCGGGCGCTCCGGCGAGGAGGCTGCGCCAGAGGGCTTCGGCCTCGTCGAACTTGCCGCCCTGCGCTAGCGCCAGCCCGTAGAAGAATTTGGGGCCGGGATGATCGGGCGCGATCTTGGCCGCGCGCCGGAAGGCGAGCTCGGCGGCGGGAGTCATCATCCCGTCCGCGTGGACCACCAGCGCGTTGCCGAGCCCGACCCACAGGTCCGGATCGTTTGGATGGGCCCGGATCGCGGAGCGGATCACGCCGGCCGCACTCTGCGTATCGCCGCTCCGGTGGTACATGTCGGCGATGGTGAGCCAGCGCGACGCAGTGTCGACGCGTCCCAACATATCCTGCCGGGTCTCCGCAAAAGCGCTGTCGGGAAGGTCTTGCCGGACGGGCGGCGGCACCGGCTTGCCGGCGAGCCCCGGCCGCCCCTGCCAGGCATAGCCTGCCATCGCGATCAGCAAGGCTGAGGCGAGCAGCTGGAGCGACGTCCGGTCGAACCGGGCAAAGCGCCAGAGGGCAGCGAAGACGCCTGCCGAGAAAAGCAGGATCAGGATCCAGCCCATCAGCGAGGCTTCCGCCGAAAGCGCCCGCGCGCGAGATAGAGGCCGGCGCCGATGAGCAGGATAGGCGCGGCCCAAAGCGGCCATGTGACGGGTTCGACCGGGGGCGCGTAGCTCACCCAATTGCCGTAGCGCTCGATCAGCCACGCCCGGATCTGTTCGGGGCTTTCACCGGCCTCGATCCGCCGCCGCACCATCGCGCGCATGTCGCCGGCCATCTCGGCGTCGCTGTCGGCGATCGACTGGCCCTGGCACACCAGGCAACGGAGCGTGTGCATCAGCGCCGCCGCCTTCGCCTCCAGCTTCGGATCGGGAAGCTGCCTGTACGCATATTCCGCAGGGGGGATGAGCGAATCTGCCCATACCGGCGCCGGCACGGCCGCCATTGCCGCGATAAGGAGCAGCCGCATCACTGCGCGGCCTCAAAGGCACGAAGGATGGCCGGCAAATGCTCTGGCCGGATGTCGCCGATATGCTGGTAGCGGATGACGCCCTTGCCATCGATCACGAAGGTCTCCGGTACGCCCGACGAGCCCATTGCGAGCTGGACGCTGCTGTCGCGGTCGGAGCCGATCCGCTGATAGGGGTCGCCCCAGCGGCCCAGGAATTTGGCGACGTCCTCCGGGCGGTCGCGGATGGCGATGGCGTCGATCGGGACGCCGCGGCGGGCAAGCTCCATGAGCTGCGGCGCCTCCGCGATGCAGGGGACGCACCAGCTCGCGAAGACGTTGAGGAGCCGCGGCTCGCCTGACGTCAAGGCGTCACTGCCAAGCGCCGGCTTGCCCGGCACCGCCTCCGGAAGAGCGAAAGCGGGAATTTGCTTGCCGATCATCTGCGAGCGGATCGTTCGCTCCGACGGCTTGTAGAGTCCGATCGCCACCGTTGCGACGAAGATCAGGAAGACCACCAGAGGTACCCAGAGGACGAGGCGCCTCATGCGTAGACCTCGTCCCATTTCGGCTTCCGCTCGCGGCGCACGCGGCCGATGATGGAGAGGAGACCGCCCAAGGCGATCAGCCCACCGCCGAACCAGATCAGGGTCACGAACGGCTTCCACCAGAGCCGGAGCTGCCACCGCCCCTCCGCATCGGGCTTGCCAACCACGGTATAAAGCTGACCGTCGGCACTCGTGGCGATCGCTGCCTCACTGGTCTCGGTCGGGGGCGAGCTGAACATCCTCGCTTGGGGCGTCATCACGAACGGCTCGCTTGTCCCACGGCGGGCGGTCAGCGTCGCTTCATTAGCGGTCCAGTTCGGCCCGGCTATCGGATCGACGGCGTCGAGCCGGATCTCCCACGGCCCCACCCGCGCCGTCTGGCCAATACGCGCCGCGATAAGTGTCTCCTTGGTGAAAGCGGCTTCGGACGCCATGCCCGCGAGGCTTACGGCAATGCCGAGATGGGCGATCACCATGCCCCAGGTGAAAAGCGGCGTCCGCCGCAAGTTGCGTTTCCACAAGGGGGCGACGCTGGCCGCCGCCGTGCCTGCGGCAAGGACGAGGCCGAGGAGCGGGAGGATGCGAATGCCCGGCACCAGCAGGATCACCAAAAACAAGACGATCGCCGCCAGCAGCACCGGAAGCGCGATCCGCTGCAGCACCTCCCGGCCCTGGTCGCGGCGCCAGCGGATCAGCGGCCCCGCGGCCATGATCGCGATCAAAAGGAGCGCGACCGGCCCGGCGGCGCTGTTGAAATAAGGCGGACCCACCGACAGCTTCTCGCCCGTCACCGCCTCTGCGCCCAAGGGGTAGAGCGTCCCCACCAGGACGATCCCCAGGATAACGGAGAGGAGGAGGTTGTTGGCGACGAGCGCGCCTTCGCGGCTTACCGGTTCGAACGTCGCCCCCTCCTTCACCGTGCCGACCCGAAGCCCGAACAAGGCGAGTGCCCCGCCTATGTAGAGCGCGAGGAGGAGGAGGATGAAGGCGCCTCGCTGGGGATCGACCGCGAAGGCGTGGACGCTGGTGAGGATGCCCGATCGGACGAGGAAGGTCCCCACCATCGACATCGAGAAGGCGACCACCGCCAGCATCACCGTCCAGGCGCGTAAAGAATCGCGGGTAGCGAGCACCGTCACCGAATGAAGCAAAGCCGTCGCCGCCAGCCAGGGCATCAGCGAGGCGTTCTCGACGGGGTCCCAGAACCACCAGCCGCCCCAGCCGAGTTCGTAATAGGCCCAGTAGGAGCCAGCTGTGATTCCGAGCGTGAGGAATATCCAGGCGCCGAGCACCCAGGGCCGCATCGCCCGGGCGAAGGCGGGGCCGACGTCGCGAGTGATCAGGGCTCCAACGGCGAAGGAAAAGGCGACCGAAATCCCGACATAGCCGATGTAGAGGGTCGGCGGGTGGAAGGCGAGGCCGAGGTCCTGGAGGAGCGGGTTGAGACCCTGCCCCTGCGCCGGCGCCGGGCTCAGCCGCTCGAACGGGTTCGAAGCGAACAGGAGGAAGGCGTAGAAGCCGAGCCCGATCGCCGCCTGCGCGGCCAGCGTCGCGATCAGGGTGCGCTCGTTGATGCTGCGCTCGAGCAGCGCGACCGCCCCGCCTGCCAGCCCGAGGATCGTGACCCAGAGCAGCATCGAGCCTTCGTGATTGCCCCAGGTGCCGGCGAACTTGAACAGCCAGGGCTTGGCCGAATGGCTGTTCGCAGCGACGAGAGCGACGGAAAGGTCGGTGCGGAGGAAAAGCTGGATCAGCGCCAGAAAGGCGATCGCCACCAGAGCCGCCTGCGCCGCCGCCACCGGCCGCACAGTGCGCATCAGGGCCTCACCCCCGGGCCGAAGCGCCGATGCGCCAAGGAAGAGCTGCAGCAGCGACAGCGCCCCCGCGATCCAGAGCGTGGCAAGGCCGGCTTCGGCGATCACCTCAGAGTCTCGGTCTTGTGCTTGTCGCCGCGCTTGGCCAGCTGGGGCGGCATGTAATTCTCGTCGTGCTTGGCGAGGATCTCGTCGGCCACGAACAGGCCGCCGGGCTGGAACCGCCCTTCGGCGACGACTCCGCTATTCTCCTTAAAGAGGTCGGGGGCGATGCCGGTAAAACGGACTGGAATTGTAGCGTCGGTCTCGTCGCCGACCAGGAACTGGATGGTGACGCCGTCGGCGGCGCGGCGGATCGATCCGCCTTTGACCATGCCGCCGATGCGGACGTTCCGCTCGAGCGGCACGCCTTTGCGCGCCACATCGGCAGGCGCGTAGAAGAATGCCGCATTGTCCCTGAGGCCCCACATGCCGAGCAGCACCGCGCCGATCACCGCGGCAGCCGCCAGGACGATCAGCACGAGCCGCTGGTTCTTCGCCTTGATCGCGGTCACTTGCTTTGCCTCAGCGCGTCTGCTTCGCGCTCCGCGCGGCGCATCGCCGACCAGCTCCACAAGGTGAGGCCGGAGGTGGCGAGGATCGTCGCTGCGTACGCGGCGATGATGAAGGGCCAGTGGTTCACGCGGCGAGCCTTCTGAGGCGCGCTTCGAGCTTCTGCCGCGCGAGTGCCGCCCGCATGCGCATCAGTACGATGCTTCCGAACCAGAGCGAAAAGCCGAGTGCCGACAGGAGCAAGGGCCAAAGCATCGTATTATCGATGCTCGATCCGCCAACCCCGATGCTCTGCCCCTGGTGAAGCGTGTTCCACCATTCGACCGAATATTTGATGATCGGGATGTTGATCGCACCAACGAGCCCGAAGATGGCGGTGATCCGCCCCTCCCCGCCGCGTTGCCGGTCGGCGTCTCCGAGCGCGATATAACCGATGTAGAGGAAGAGGAGGACGAGCATCGAGGTCATCCGCCCGTCCCACTCCCAATAGGTGCCCCAGGTTGGGCGGCCCCAGAGTGAGCCCGTGACGAGGCAGAGGGCGGTGAACAGCGCGCCCGGGACAGCAACGGCGCGGGCCGCGGTGGCAGCGAGAGGATGGCGCCAGACGAGCTGCATCAGGCTTGCGACCGCGATCCCGGTCCAGCCGCCCATGCCGAGCCATGCCGCGGGGACGTGGACGTACATGATCCGGACGCTGTCGCCCTGGAGATAGTCCTCAGGCGCGAGAAAGAGGCCGCCGAGCAGGCCGAGCGCGATCAGCACGCCGCCGCTCCAGCCCAGCCAGGCCGTAAGCGGACGCGCAAGCCTCAGAAAACGTGCCGGGTTCGCGTAAATGTGCATCTTTTGCCCGGCGCCGGTTTAGCCGACACGCCAGCGCCATGGAAGAACCTGATCTTGCCCTTTTTTCGGCTCGGCCCCAAGAGCCCGGCGAGCCCATGGCAGAGCCGACCTTCTCCCGCCCCGAACAGAGCCGCCTGCTCGGCATCGGCCTTCGCGTCGGCGCCACCACCTGCTTTGCGTTCATGGCGGCGATGATCAAGCTCGGCTACACGCGCGGCGTCTCGACTCCGGAGCTTGCTTTCTACCGCTTTGCCTTCGGGCTTCCGCCTCTCCTCGTCTGGATGGCCTTTTCCCGCGGCTTCGGCGCGTGGCGGACCGAGCGGCCGCTCGCCCATCTCTGGCGCGCTGCGATCGGCCTATCGACGATGGTCGCGGCCTTCAGCGCGCTCCGCTACCTGCCGCTCGCGGAATCGACGACGATCGGCTTCGCGGCGCCGTTGTTCGCGGTCATGCTGTCGGCCATCGTCCTCAAGGAACCGGTCGGTCGCCATCGCTGGAGCGCGGTCATCATCGGATTCCTCGGCGTCTTCATCGTCATGCGGCCCGGCGGCGAGGAGATCCCGCTCATCGGCCTTATCCTCGCGACACTGGCGGCTTTCGGCGTTGGCGTGGTGACGATCACCATCCGGCAGATCGGCAAGACCGAGGGGACGCAGACGACCGTCCTCTGGTTCACGCTTCTGTCGATGCTCGTGCTCGCGGCCACGATGCCGTTCTACGCCCAGCGGCTCGACGCGGGGACATGGGCCATCATGCTCGCGCTCGGCCTGTTCGGCGGCCTGGCGCAGATCCTGCTCACGGCCTCGCTCCGCTATGCGCCGGTCTCGGCCGTCGTGCCGTTCGACTACACCCAGCTTCTCTGGGCGGTGCTGCTCGGCTGGTACTTCTTCGGCAACCAGCCTCCGGCCACCACCTGGGCCGGCGCGGCCGTGATCATCGCCAGCGGCCTCTACACCCTCTACCGCGAGCACAAGCTCGGGCGGGAAAGGCCGCGAACGGCGCCTCCGCTTTAGCCCCGCCCGATCAGCCGCCGAGCCATCTGGTCGGCGACGGCGGCGGGGTTACGGCCGCTCGCTTCGCTTTCCGCCCAGATCGCGTCCAGCCGGTCCGGAATCTCCTCGATCTTCGCCCGCACGCCCGCTTCGTCGGCATCGCCGAGATATTCGGAGGCGACATTAATGATGCCACCGGCGTTGATCACGTAGTCGGGCGCGTAGAGGATCCCGCGGGCCTGGATTAGGTCGCCCTCGGCGGGGGTCGCAAGCTGGTTATTAGCGCCACCGGCCACGATGGGCACGTTGAGGGCCGGAATCGAATCAACGGTGAGGATCGCCCCCAGCGCATTCGGGCTGAGCACGTCCGCCTCAAGCGTCATGATCGCCTCGGGCGCGACGACGCTGCCGCCGATTTCGCCCGCAAGCTTGTTGGCCCGCGCCTCGTCGATGTCGGTGATGCTGATCCGGGCACCTTCGGCAGACGCGCGGCGAGCGACGCCGCCGGCGACGCTGCCCGCACCCTGGATGGCGATGTGCAGGCCGGCGAGGCTTTCCTTCCCCAGCTTCCGGCGCACCGCGGCCTTGATGCCAAGGAAGACTCCGTAGCTGGTATGAGGCCCCGGATCGCCGCCGACCGCGCCGGCGGCAACGGGAAGGCCGGAGACGTAGCTCGTCTGCGTCGAGACCTCCACCAGGTCCGCGACCGTCACACCGACATCTTCCGCCGTGACATAGCGGCCGCACAGGCTGTCCACCGCACGGCCGAATGCCGCGAACATCTCCGGCGTCTTCGTCCGGCTCTCGTTCGCGAGGATCACCGCCTTGCCGCCGCCAAGCTTCAGCCCAGCCATCGCGTTCTTGTAGCTCATTCCGCGCGACAGGCGCAGAGCGTCAACGAGCGCTTCCCCGCTCTCGGCATAATGCCAAAAGCGCGTGCCGCCTGCGCCCGGCCCCAGGTGAGTGGAATGAACCGCGATGATCGCCCTCAAACCCGTTTCCCGATCGGTGACGAAATGCACGAGCTCGTGATCGTCGAAGTCCGAATACTCCCACGGTGACTGCATAGGTTTCAGGTCCTGAACAGGCGGCCTCTTGCCGGAAGAAGGTGGGGCGATCGACGGGGTTTGAACCCGCGACCCCTGGTACCACAAACCAGTGCTCTAACCAGCTGAGCTACGATCGCCACATGCGCTTGAAACGCGCCGCGCACATAAGGGGCGCCTCCCCCAAGCGTCAAGGAATCTTCTGGCTGGCATGGGCGCCCCGGATGCCCATATGCCGCCCATGGTTCCTTTCTCCGTTCTCGACCTCGCCCCCGTGACCGAAGGCGGCGATGCGGGCCTCGCGCTCCGCAATTCGCTCAGTCTCGCCCGCCATGCGGAGCGGCTCGGCTACCGCCGCTTCTGGATGGCCGAACACCACAACATGCCAGGCATCGCCAGCTCAGCGACGGCGGTCGCGCTCGCTTATGTCGGCGCCGGCACGTCGCGGATCCGCATCGGTGCGGGTGGGATCATGCTTCCGAACCACGCGCCGCTCGTCATCGCGGAGCAGTTCGGTACACTGGAATCGCTTTACCCCGGCCGGGTCGATCTCGGCCTCGGCCGAGCGCCCGGCACTGATCAGGGCGCCGCTTACGCGCTCCGCCGCAACCTCCATTCCGACGAGAACCAGTTCCCGCGCGACGTCGTCGAGCTGATGAACTACTTTCGGCCGACCGAGCCGCAGCGCGTGCGCGCGATCCCCGGCGAAGGGCTCGTCATTCCGGTCTGGATCCTGGGCTCCAGCACCTTCGGAGCGCAGCTCGCCGCGATGCTGGGGCTTCCTTATGCATTCGCCTCGCACTTCGCGCCTCAGCAGCTCGAAGAGGCGCTTCACGTCTACCGCGCCGCCTTTCGCCCCTCACCGCACTTGGAGCGGCCCTACGTGATGCTCGGCTTCAACGTGTTCGCCGCCGACACGGACGAGGAAGGCGAATATCTCGCGACGTCGATGCAGCAGGCATTCATCAACCTTAGCGGCGGGCGGCCGGCGCCGCTTCCCCCGCCGGTGCGCGGCTACAGGGACAGCCTTTCGCCCCCACACCGGGCGTTGCTCGACCAGGTCCTCTCCTGCTCAGCGATTGGAGCGCCAGAGAAGGTGGCTGGCCAGATTGCGGATTTCGTAGAGCGGACCGGCGCCGACGAGCTGATGATCACGTGCCAGATCTACACCCACGAAGCGCGCCTTCGCTCTTTCGAGATCGCCGCGCGCTCAATGGCAGGTCAGCTTTAACGGCGACCGAACGCTCCGCGGGGGAACCACTCCTTTCCCCGCTCGCTTCTAGCTACCAGCGAGGAAAGTCCATGGCCGAAGACAGAGAGAAGATCAGCAACGGCCCCAACGAGCGGGCGGTGAACGAGCCGATCGCCGGGACCGCACCGGGCATTCCCGACGACGCGCAGGCGCCGGGCGAGGAACTGCCCAAACCGCCGAGCGACGAGGAAGTCGCCCGCACTGCCGAAAAGCTCGGTGGGCGGGGCGCAGCGACCGGCTCGCGGCACTAATCCGCGGGATCAGCCTGCAACGGCGTGGTGGGCGCGGTAGGGATTGAACCTACGACCCCACCCGTGTGAAGGGTGTGCTCTACCACTGAGCTACGCGCCCACGCCGGGCCCATCAGGATCTCGTCCGACGGGAAAGAGGCGGCCGCCCGCCTCGCGGGGCCGCACATAATGTGCCGCTTTATGCCTGTCCAGCAGACAGGTTTCAGACGTTCACCGAATCCTTGAGGCCCTTGCCCGGCTTGAACTTCGGCTGCGTCGATTCCTTGATCTGCATCGGCTCCCCGGTCCGCGGGTTGCGGCCGGTGGAGGCCTTGCGGCGGGAGCAAGAGAAGGTGCCGAAGCCGACCAACCGGACCTCGTCGCCGCGCTTCAGCGCCGCGCCGATCGCATCGAACACCGCCTCGACCGCCTTGACTGCGTCGGACCTGCCGAGGCCCGTCGTATCGGCGACCTGGCCGATAAGCTCCTGCTTGTTCATTCTGCACCCCTGTCGCAATGGAATCGCGGCTCACGCCGAAACTCCATCTAACAGCGAGTGGCTTTACTGAGTCAAAAGGAAAACCGCGATTTTCGGGAGAAAACCGCGGTTTCGGATCAAGTTCTCATTGCTGCGGCGCAACAGATCAATGGCGGCTCGCGACTCCCGTCGCTTCGTCGCTCCCAGTGCCGATCTCGGCTGGCGGAAGCGCCGCAAGCTCGTCCGCCTCGGTCCACTCGATCGGCACAACCGGCGTCGCCAGAGCGAGGCGGAGAACCTCGTCGACATGCGCCACCGGCACGATCTCCAAACCCTCGCGGATGTTGAGCGGGATTTCCGCCAGATCCTTTTCGTTCTCGGCGGGGATGATCACGGTCCGGATGCCGCCCCGAAGCGCGGCAAGCAGCTTTTCCTTCAGGCCGCCGATCGGAAGCACGCGGCCTCGAAGGGTGACTTCGCCCGTCATGGCGACGTCTCGCCGGACCGGAATACCGGTCAGCGTCGAGATGATCGCCGTGACCATGCCGACGCCGGCGGAAGGGCCGTCTTTGGGTACCGCGCCTTCCGGCAAATGAACGTGGATGTCCTTGCGCCCGATGGTGCTCGGCTTCACGCCATAGCTGGGGCTGCGCGCCTTTACGAACGAGAACGCGGCTTGCACCGATTCCTGCATCACCTCGCCGATCTTGCCGGTGGTCTTGATCTGGCCTTTGCCCGGCACGGTGACCGCCTCGATCGTGAGCAGCTCGCCGCCAACCTCGGTCCAGGCAAGGCCGGTGACCGCGCCGATCTGGTCTTCTTCCTCGCCGACGCCGTGGCGGAACTTACGGACCCCCGAAAAATCCGCGACATTGTCCGGCGTTATCTCGATGCGCTCGGCCTTGCCTTCGAGAATCTGGCGGAGCGCCTTTCGCGCCACCTTCGCGATCTCGCGCTCCAGCGTGCGAACGCCGGCTTCGCGGGTGTAATGACGGATCAGCGCGCGGACACCATCGTCGGCGAAGGTCAGCTCGCCTTCGCGTAAGCCATGCGCCTCGATTTGCTTGGCGATCAGGTGGCGCTTTGCGATCTCGACCTTCTCGTCCTCGGTATAGCCTTCGAGCCGGATGATCTCCATGCGGTCGAGCAGAGGCTGCGGCATGTCCATCGTGTTGGCCGTGGTGACGAACATAACGTCCGAGAGGTCGTAGTCGATCTCGAGATAATGATCCTGGAACTTCGAATTCTGCTCCGGATCGAGCACTTCGAGAAGCGCGGAAGCCGGGTCGCCGCGGAAATCCTGTCCGAGCTTGTCGATCTCGTCGAGCAGGAACAGAGGGTTTGAAGTGCCCGCCTTTTTCAGGTTGGACATGATCTTGCCGGGCAGCGAGCCGATATAGGTGCGCCGGTGGCCGCGAATCTCGGCCTCGTCCCGCAC
>Ga0216301_1000401_pt1 | contig 11470 bp, 12 predicted proteins | sample 4hB_Boncat_minus_FD_156203 | JGI IMG/M metagenome (GOLD analysis project Ga0216301, IMG submission 156203) | Terrestrial sediment cell enrichment communities for BONCAT metagenomics from Utah, United States - 4hB_Boncat_minus | ecosystem: Environmental > Terrestrial > Deep subsurface > Rock...
CCCGCTCCCCCATATTCCACCCCATGACGCACTTCGCCGCCGCCCGCTCGTACTATTACGCCGGCCTCCGAATGGGGAGACCGGCTCTCGTCGTGCGCGGCTGAACGCAGCCACCGCCGGCTGATGCGCTGAGAGGCTCCCGAGAGATCGGGGGCCTTTTTCGTTTTCCGGCACCCACGCCATCCTGGCAAGGACACCATGATCATCGTCACACGCCCCAACGTCACGGACGCCGAGCTGGACCACATCCGCGAGCGCATCGAAGAGCTGGGGCTGCGCACCCACGTCTCGCGCGGCGAGCAGCGCACCATCATCGGCTGCATCGGCGACGAGTCGCTGCTGCAGGGGGCCGCGCTGCTGAGCATGCCGGGGGTGGAGTCGGTCACGCCCGTGCTCAAGAAGTACAAGCTGGTTTCCAGCGAGTTCGCCGCGGCGCCGACGGTGGTGCGCATCGGCGAGCACGCGGACGCGGCGGTGGGGGGGCGCAGGCTGGCCGTGATCGCCGGGCCGTGCTCGGTGGAGGGACGCGACATGCTCCACGCCACCGCGCGCGCCGTCCGCGACGCGGGCGCGACGATGCTGCGCGGCGGTGCGTACAAGCCGCGCAGCTCGCCGTACGCTTTCCAGGGGCTGGGTGAGGCGGCGCTGCGCATGCTGGTGGAAGTGCGCGCGGAGACCGGACTTCCGGTGGTCACCGAGGTCATGGACACGCGCCAAGTGGAGATCGTGGCCGAGCACGCGGACGTCCTGCAGATCGGCGCGCGCAACATGCAGAACTTCGCGCTCCTCTCCGAGGTGGGCCGCGTGCAGCGCCCCGTGCTCCTCAAGCGCGGCCTTTCCGCCACGGTGGAGGAGCTGCTGATGGCGGCGGAGTACATCATGGCGCAGGGGAACCGTGACGTGATCCTGTGCGAGCGCGGCATCCGCACCTTCGAGCCCGCCACCCGCAACACGCTGGACGTCGCCGCCATCCCGGTGCTGAAGCGCGAGACCCATCTCCCGGTGCTGGTGGACCCGAGCCACGCGGGCGGGCGCGCCGACCTCGTCGCTCCGCTCGCCTTCGCCGCGATCGCCGCCGGCGCGGACGGGCTGATCGTGGAGGTGCACCCCTCGCCCGAGACGGCGCTCTCGGACGGCGACCAGTCGCTGACGCACGACGCCTTCGCGCGGCTGATGACGGACCTGCAGCGCTTCGCGGAGGCGTCCGGGCGGGAGCTGCCCCTGCCCGTGGAGGTGGAGGCGTGACGGAGGAGCAGGCCACGGCCGAGCTCGAGCGGCTGCGGTCCGAGATCGAGCGGGTGGATCGCGCCCTCGTGGCGCAGATCGCGGAGCGGGTGGCGCTGGCGGGGCGCATCGGGGCGGCCAAGAAGGTGCTCGGCCTCCCCACGCTCGACCCGCGCCGCGAGGCGTTCGTGGTGCGCCGCGCGGGCGAGCTGGCGCGCGAGGCCGGCCTCCCCGACGAGGACACGCGCTACCTCTTCTGGCACCTGATCGGCATGTCGCGCCGGGCGCAGCTGGAGCAGGGATGACCGGTGTGCGCTCGGCCGCGGTCGTCGGCCTGGGGCTGATCGGCGGATCGGTGGCGCGTGACCTCGCCGACCGCGGAGTGCGCGTGCTCGGCTACGACCGCGACCCCGCCACGGTCCGCGACGCGCTGCGCGATGGCGGCCTCCACGAGGCGCTGGGAGCGGGGCTGGAAGGCGTCGAGAAGGCCGATCTCGTCGTGCTGGCCGTCCCCGTAACCGCCGCGCCCGGCGTGCTGCGACAGATCCGCCCGCACGCCGGCGCGCTCGTCACGGACGTGGGGAGCACCAAGGAGTCGATCGTCCGCGCCGCCGAGGACGCGGGGCTCGGCGACAGCTTCGTGGGCTCGCATCCGCTCGCGGGGGACCACCGCTCCGGGTGGAGTGCGTCGCGGACGGGGCTGTTCCGGGATGCGCGGGTCTTCCTCACGCCGACATCGCGCACGACGCCCGCGGCGCTGGAGCAGGCACGCGCGCTGTGGGCCGCACTCGGCGCGCGCACGGAGGTGATGGACGCGACGGAGCACGACCGGCGCATGGCCGCCGTCAGCCACCTGCCGCAGGCGCTCGCCACCGCGCTCGGCTCGCTGCTGGGCGAAGAGGGGCTGCGGCGCGCGGATCTCGGCCCCGGCGCGCGCGACATGACGCGTTTGGCGGGGAGCTCGCCGGAGATGTGGGCGGCGATCGCGGCGGACAACGCGCGGCACCTCTCCGCGGCGGTTGGCGCGATGCGGGCGCGGCTTGCTGCGCTGCACGATGCGCTCGACGCGAGGGACGCCGAGCGGCTCCGGAGCTTCTTCGAAGAAGGGCACCTCTGGGTTGCGACCGACTTCGGATCAGGGCAACGCCAGTAGCGGTGCCAGCCAGCGGATGAGCTCCTCTTCGTCCACTATGGACCAGGAGTGCGGGTGGCGCCGGCCGTCGGGACGGAAGCCTTTTCCCGTGGTGGTGATCAGCTCCGCGCGCGTGTTCCCGCCGACGCGGAGGATGTTGATGAGGGCTGCGTGGTCAACGGAGTTCATCCCGTGTAAGTCCATGTTGCGCTCCCGCATCCACCAGTGCACGTCCGGCTCGGTGTAGATGCGCACCGCCGTGGAGGCCAGGTGCCGCGCATTCCCGCCGTCGACGGCCGATGCGATCACCGGCGAGTGCCGCAGGTACGCGGCCCGCGCCTCGTCCGGGGCGCCGCCCATGGCGCCGCGGATCGTGTTCACGAGCATCCGCTCTTCCTCGATTTTGCTGCGCGGGGCGTTGCGGCGGAGGATCAGGTCGGAGGTGCGGTACACGCGCTCCCAGTCCAGGGGCGGATCGACGGCGAACACGGCGGCGACGCGGCTCGCCCCGCGGCACCTGTCCTGCGCGCAGTGCTGCGCATACCGCACCGCGCCGGTACCCCCCGCCGAGAACCCGCCGATCGCCACGCGCTCGCGCGGAATGCGGTAGCGCCGGAGCACCTCCGCGATCATCGAGTCCAGGCGCACCACCATGGCGTCCGTCTCGAAAAGCGTCTCGGGGTCCGGGAGCGCGGCGATGGTGACGACGCCGCGGCTCGCGAGGCGGGCGGGGAGGGTGGACGGCGTGGAAGGCGACGACGGCTCGAAGGCGTTCACGTCATCGCCCCACCCCGGCAGAAGCACGAGCAGCGCGCGAGGCGTTCCGGTGGCGGCGTACACCCGGTAGCTGTTGGCCACCGAATCACCGGGGGTGCGGCGGACCACCTGCGGCGTCTGCGCGGCGGCGGGGATGCCCAGGAGCGCGGCCGCGACGAGGACGGTACGGAGCAAGGTGTGCATCTGGTGAGCGCGTAGCTGGGAATCGGATGCGGGCCGAAGCGGCGGAACGGTACAGGCGCGGGTGCTCATCGGGGCCCGAAGCCCATGTAGCGCTCCAGCGCGCCGGTGCGGAGTGCTTCGTCGAGGCTGTCCCGTTCGTGGCCGTTCTCAGGGGCACGCTCTCGCAAGTACGCGACCATCTCCCGCGCCAGCCGGGCGGCCGCGGCGGCGATCTCCGCGTCCGTCGCCGGGGTGAACCCGGCGCACGTTTCGAAGTCTTCACGGTAGTGCTCGGGCGCGTTCGCGAGGCCCGACGCGGCCGCGTACGCTTCGAGCGGCGTGCGCACCACGACCTCGTCGTTGAAGGGCCGCAGGAGCGGCGGCGCGTACTCGGCCAGGAGCCGGGCGGCCCACCGAAGCTGGCGGACGTCCCGCCGCTCGACGCCGCGCCGGACCTTCATGTGGAGCTCGACGAAGTCGCCGAGCTCGGGCGGGCCTCCCGGAAAGTGCAGGCTGGGGTCATCGCCGAGCACCCGCACGGCGGCCGGCGTGCTCCAGACGTACCGCTGCGGCTCCAGGACGGGGAAGCCCAGCGCCCACGGCGCCGGCTCCCGGGGCGCGGGCGGCGCGAGCGGCTCCATCTCGATCGAAAGCTGGAACACGCGGCCCGTTGACGCGGCGAGGAACCACGTACGAAAATCCATCCTGGGCTGGCCCGCCGTCCGTCCCAGCAGGTCGATGTCGCTGTACTCGTCGCCCTCGCCCCGCGCGAAGCTCCCACCGAGCAGCACGGCCCGCAGCGCCGGCTCCTCCCCGCGGAGCCGCTCCACGCCCTGGTCGAGCACATCCTGCGGCACGGGGTACTCCGCCATTCGGCTCCCTCGGTAGACGAGTCCTGAAGCGCGGCCCGACGGCAGAATACGTCGCCGTTGCCCCGAATGGAACCGGCGCCCGCCTCACACGTAGTCTCCTCGTACGACGATCCACTCACCGACACCCTTGATCTCACGATGTCCAGAATCGGCGGCGCGATCGCCCTTGGGGTGCTGGCCCTCATCATGTTCATCGGCTTCCTGAACTCGAGCGCCGCCCTCGCCGCGCCCGCGACGATCGGCGCGCTGCTGCTGACGGTGGGGCTGCCGGCGGCGGGCGCAATCCTGCTGGCGCGCGGGCACTACGCGGAGCGGGCGCGCCTCCGCTCGCGCAAGGAGCAGCTGCGGCGGCAGGGCACCGAGGCCGAGATCCTGCGGCTCGCGCGCGACCACGGCGGCAGGCTTGCGGCGGTGGAAGTCGCCATCGAGCTCGGCACGTCGCCCGAGGAGGCCAGGGAGTGGCTGGACGCGATGGCGCTGCGCGACCAGGCGGAGGTGCAGATCACGGAGGACGGCGTGCTCGTCTACAGCTTCTACGACGTGCGCTACCTGGGCGGCAAGGAGTCCGCAAAGGACGTCCTCGATGCCTGAGCGCCCCCTGCGGCTGGAGTGCCCGGTCTGTCCCGGTGTGCGCCTGGTCGCCACGCTCGTCAACGACGATTCCGCCCTCGAGATCGACCATTGCTGGCGCTGTGGCGGGGTGTGGTTCGACCACGGCGAGGCGGACGAGCTGCGCCGCCTGGGCACGCCGAGGAAGCTGCGCGACAAGGTCCCCCTCCTTCGCGGGCACCAGCGGATGGCGTGCCGCGGGTGCGAGGCGCGCATCCAGCGCGCGGCCGCCGAGTGCGACGGGTGCGGTCACAAGAACGTGATCGACTGCCCCCTCTGCGACCGGCCCATGGAGCGCGAGAGCAGCACGGGTCTGCGACTGGACGTCTGCCGGAGCTGCCGCGGCGCCTGGTTCGACAACGACCAGCTCCGGGCCATCTGGCTGGCCCAGCTTCCCGCGGCGGCGAGGCACGGCCAGACGGCCAGCGAATTGAGCGGGTGGGACGTCCCCTCGGTGGATCTCGAGCTGGCGGTCGACTCGGTGAACGTCGCGGTCCACGGCGCGCCGGGCGCGTTCGACGGAGTGGTATGGCTGATCGAGGCGGGCGGCGACGCGGCGGGCGCAGTGTTCGAGGTGATCGGCAGCATCCTCTTCGGCCTCTTCGACGGGCTGTAGCGACGACGACGCCCACGGGTAGCATATCCGCCTGTGGGCGTTATCTTTGCCCGTGCAGATCCAGAGGCGGGCGCGGTGCCCGCCGCGTTCGAGACCTACGCGGCTTTCCGAGATGAGCGATACACTGGCGGTCACCAACCTGGGCGAAGACGCCGGGACCCCGGACGGCGGCAAGGCGTCGTGGACGGAGCGCGCCGTCACCCCCGCGCTCGCGAAGCACGCCGAGCGCCGCGAGCGCTTCGAGTCCACCAGCGGCGTGGAGGTGGACCGCCTCTACACCCCCGAGGACACGGCTGGGCTCGACTACGAGCGCGACCTGGGATATCCGGGCGAGTTCCCCTTTACCCGCGGCATCCAGCCGACCATGTACCGCGGGCGCTTCTGGACGATGCGCCAGTACGCCGGCTTCGGCACGGCCGAGGAGACCAACGAGCGCTTCAAGCTCCTGCTGGCCGCGGGGCAGACGGGGCTCTCCACCGCCTTCGACCTCCCCACGCAGATGGGGTACGACTCCGACCACTCGATGGCCGCCGGCGAGGTGGGCCGCGTGGGCGTGGCGATCGACTCGCTGGCCGACATGCGCAAGCTCCTGGCGGACATCCCGCTGGACCGCGTGTCGACCTCCATGACCATCAACGCCACCGCCAGCATCCTCCTCGCCTTCTACATCGCGGTGGCGGACGAGCGCGGCATCCCGCGCAACAAGATCTCGGGGACGATCCAGAACGACATCCTCAAGGAGTACATCGCGCGCGGCACCTACGTCTTCCCCGTGGAGCCGTCACTGCGCCTGATCACCGACATCTTCGCGTTCTGCCATGCGGAGGTGCCGAAGTGGAACACGATCTCCATCAGCGGCTACCACATCCGCGAAGCCGGCTCCACCGCCGCGCAGGAGATCGCCTTCACCTTCGCGGACGGGCTGGAGTACGTACGCCGCGCGCAGGCGGCAGGCCTCGACGTGAACCGGTTCGCGCCGCGCCTCTCCTTCTTCTTCGCGTCGCACAACGACCTGTTCGAGGAGGTCGCCAAGTTCCGCGCCGCCCGCCGCCTGTGGGCGCGGCTGATGCGTGAGCGCTTCGGCGCCTCGGACGAGGCGGCCAAGCTCCGCTTCCACACGCAGACGGGCGGCGTGACGCTGCAGGCGCAGCAGCCGCTCAACAACGTGGTGCGCGTGACGGTGCAGGCGCTCGCCGCGCTTCTGGGCGGCACGCAGTCGCTGCACACCAACGGCTACGACGAGGCGCTCTCCCTCCCCACCGCGCAGGCCGCGACGCTGGCGCTGCGCACGCAGCAGGTGCTCGCCTTCGAGAGCGGCGCCGCGGACACGGTGGACCCGCTCGCCGGCTCGTACTTCGTGGAGTCGATGACCGACGCCGTGGAGGCCAAGGCGCGCGAGTACCTGGACAAGATCGAGGAGATGGGCGGCGCCGCGGCGGCCATCGACTACATGCAGGAGGAGATCCACCGCGCCGCCTACGAGCACCAGATCGCGGTGGAGCGCGGCGACCGCGTGATCGTGGGCGTCAACCGCTTCCAGGCCGCCGAGGGGGACCCGGTCGACCTCGGCCAGCCCGACTTCACCGCACTGGAGCGCGGCCAGCAGCGGCAGCTCGCCGAGCTCAAAGCCTCCCGCGACGACGGTGAGGTGCGCGCGCGCCTGGAGGCCATCCGCGCCGCCGCCCGCGGCACCGACAACCTGATGCCCCACATCATCGACGCCGTCAAAGCCATGGTCACCCTCGGCGAGATCAGCGATGCGCTGCGCGCCGAGTGGGGCGTGCACAGGCCGGCGTGAGGAGATCACCCGTGGCTACTCCAGTTCTGCACGAACTCACACGCGAGCGCCGCAAGCTCACGCTCGAAAGTTTCAAGGCTACCGGCTTCCGGGCGTTCCGCGATTTCCACGTTCCCACATTGGGCCGCGTTAACTTGTTCGTCGGAAATAACAACGTAGGAAAGACATCACTACTTGAAGCGATACTGATGTATGCGACGGGTATTACACCTGGCGCGATTGTCGATTTGCTCACCACACGGGAAGAACTTATTGCGAGTGCTGTTCACCGCCGTCGCGTAGACAGCGAATCCTTGGATCTGGCTCTAAAACGGCTGTTCCACTTGCGGGTGGATGGTGGTGCAGAACCCACCTTCTCGCTGGGCGCGATTGACGATGAAGCGATGCGCATCACTGTGCGCCGGGGTTGGGTGCAAGTCGTGTACACGGACGACGATGAACCTCGACTCCGCTTCTCTGTTTCAGAAGTTCAAGATCTTTTCGGTGATCAGCAACGGGCGCTCCAGGTTCAGTACGGACGCACCGAAAAGAGGATCATTAGATATGAGAGACTTCTTGCCCAAGCACGCGGCCTGACGCAACCCGATCCGGTTCTGCCTGCCACGTTTGTTCCAGCGTTCGGTCTGGACGCAGTGGAGATTGGCGTGGCTTGGGATCGGATTGCCCTAACTGACGCCGAGGACCTAGTCCGCGATGCACTGCGGATCATCGCGCCGGACGTCGATCGGATTTCACTGGTCGGTGACACAGACAGAAGCGGTGATCGGAAGATCGTCGTCCGTCTACGACAGCAAAATGCGCCAGTCCCGCTGCGGAGCATGGGTGATGGGATGGCGCGCCTGCTTGACATATCTCTTGCCCTAGTCAATACCCAAGGGGGGGTGCTCCTCCTGGATGAGGTGGAAAACGGTATTCACTATTCGGTTCAGTCTAGTATGTGGGGAATGATTTTCGATATCGCCGATCGGCTCAACGTTCAGGTTTTTGCCACCACTCACAGTTGGGATTGTATTAAGGCCTTCCAGGCGGTGGCGAACTCGCGTGCCACAGTTGGATCGCTCCACCGCCTAGATCGGCGGGGCGATGATGTGGTATCAGTCCCATTCGACGAGCGTGAGATGGCGATCGCCGCGCGAGAACAAATCGAGATTCGTTAGATGCTGACGCCCGCACGTGTGCTTCTCGTTGAGGGAAACAGCGACAAGCACGTGATCGAGAATCTCTGGTGGGCGCACCACGGTGTCCCTCCCTTCAAAGTGGAGGTCAAAGAGGGCGTTGAGCGGCTGCTCGAGACGCTGGAGGTAACGCTCAAAGTCGGAAATATCGAGCGGCTCGGTGTTGTAGTCGATGCTGATGAGGATGTAGACGCGCGGTGGCGTACTATCCGGGAGATCGCGATTGCTGCCGGATTCGGGGATGTCACGCAGGCGCCAGATCGCGTCGGATCCGTTTTCGTGCGCGGAAGCGGACCGGTACCCGTCCTCGGTATCTGGCTGATGCCGGACAACTCTGTTCCCGGGCGCCTCGAAGATTTCGTCTCAACTATGGTTCCAGCCGGTGACTGGCTCTGGGAGCACGCGGGCAGGGTGGTGGCCGAGCTCCCGCGGGATCAGGTCAGATTTAAAACCGTACACCGTACGAAAGCACATGTGCACACGTGGCTCGCATGGCAGGAGGAACCTGGCATTCCGATGGGGAGAGCCGTAACACGTAAGTTCCTTGAGAGTGATGGTAGTGGGGCGCAGTTGTTCGTAGCCTGGCTGCGGCGGCTGATGGTGGACGAGCCGGGCGGCGGAGACACCGGCTGACGACCGCCTTCGGTTGCCGGGCAGGGGGCGACGGTTTACCTTAGGCGCGTTTTGCCGGGGCTCCGCGGAAGGGGTCCGTCCATCCGAGCAGGTCGATAGCGGCATATGCCAACGTACGAGTATCGCTGCCCGCAGTGCGGCAACGACTTCGAGAAGTTCCAAAAGATGTCCGAGGAGCCGGTGGCCGACTGCCCCGAGTGCGGAACGGCCGCGCAGCGGCGGCTTTCCGGCGGGGCGGGGCTCCTCTTCAAGGGGAGCGGCTTCTACATCACCGACTACCGCGGCGACAGCTACAAGAAGGCGGCGGACGCGGACAAGGGCGGCTCGTCCTCGGGCGGGGAGTCCAAGGGCGGCGGCGAGTCGAAGCCGGCCGCCGAGTCGAAGCCGGCGCCCAAGAGCGAGTGAGCGAACCCGCGGGGCGCCGGGCCGGGTGCGGAGCGCCGCGCCCGGCACCCGTGCGCGCCCATCGCGCCACGCCTGAAGACACAAGAGCCGAAGCGGCCGCGCAGGCGCCGCTCGACACGAAACCCAACGGACCCCTGAGCCCATGTCCCTTCTCGTCGTAGGAAGCGTCGCACTGGACACCGTGGAGACGCCCTTCGGCCGCGCGGAAGACGCGCTGGGCGGCTCGGCCACCTTCTTCTCGGCCGCGTCGTCGCTCTTTTCCCCCGTGCAGCTGGTGGGGGTCGTCGGCGACGACTACCCGGTGGACGCGCTCCGCTTCCTGGAGGAGCGCGGGGTGGACCTGGCCGGGGTGGAGCACGCGGAGGGCGAGAGCTTCCGCTGGTCGGGGGTGTACAGCTTCGACCTGAACTCGCGCGAGACGCTGGAGACGCGGCTGGGGGTGTTCGCCGACTTCGCGCCCAAGATCCCCGAGGAGTTCCGCGACACGGAGCTGGTGTTCCTGGGCAACATCGACCCCGAGCTGCAGATCAACGTGCTGGACCAGGTGCGGCGCCCGCGCTTCGTGGCGTGCGACACCATGAACCTGTGGATCGACATCAAGCGGGACCGCCTGCTGGACCTGCTCAAGCGCGTCGACCTGCTGCTGGTGAACGACGGCGAGGCGCGGCAGCTCTCGGGCGACTTCAACCTGGCGCGGGCGGCGAAGTGGATCATGGAGCGTGGGCCGCGCTACCTGATCATCAAAAAGGGCGAGCACGGGGCGATCCTCTTCACCCCCAACGGCGTCTTCTTCGCTCCCGGCTACCCGCTGGATGAAGTGTTCGACCCCACCGGTGCCGGCGACGCCTTCGCGGGCGGCTTCATGGGGCACCTGGCGCGCTGCGGCACCACCCTGGACGACGCGGACCTGCGCCGCGCTGTGATCTACGGCTCGGTGCTGGGGTCCTTCGCGGTGGAGAAGTTCTCGGTGGAGCGCTTCAAGGACCTCACCATGGACGAGATCGAGGAGCGCGCGCGGGCCTTCCGCGACATGACGGTGTTCGACCTCCCGGTGCCCGCGGGTGTCTGACACCGCACCGGGGCTGTCGTACCGCGCCGCCGGCGTCGACATCGACGCGGCGGCGCACGCCATGAAGGGGGTGGCGGCGCTCGTGCGCTCCACCGCCACGCCGGACACGCTCTCGGAGCTGGGCTCCTTCGGCGGGCTCTTCCGCGTGCCGGCCGACGTGCGGCGGCCGGTGCTGGTGGCCAGCACGGACGGCGTGGGGACGAAGCTCAAGGTCGCCTTCACCACCGGCCGCCACGGCACGGTGGGCGAGGACCTCGTCAACCACTGCGTCAACGACATCCTGGTGCAGGGGGCGAGGCCGCTCTTCTTCCTCGATTACGTGGGCGTGGGGCGGCTGGAGCCGGGTGTGGTGGAGGAGCTCGTCTCCGGGGTGGCGCGCGGGTGCCGCGAGAACGGCTGCGCGCTGCTGGGCGGCGAGACGGCCGAGATGCCGGACATGTATTCGCCCGGCGAGTACGACCTCGCGGGGACCATCGTGGGCGTGGTGGAGGAGGACCGCGTGCTCGACGGGCGCGCGATTCGTCCCGGCGATGCCGTCGTGGCGCTGGCGTCCAACGGGCTGCACACCAACGGCTATTCGCTGGCGAGGCGCATCCTGTTTGACCGCATGGGGCTGTCGCCAGACGACGCGTTTCCGGAGGAGGACGGGAGTGTGGCCGACGTGCTGCTGCGCGTGCACCGCTCCTACCTGCGCCCGCTGACGCCGCTGCTGGAGCGCGGCGCGCTGCGCGGGCTGGCGCACATCACGGGCGGCGGGCTGACGGACAACGTGCCGCGCATCCTGCCCGAAGGGACGGCCGCGCGCATCCGCACCGCGTCGTGGGAGGTGCCCGCGGCGTTCCGGGTCTTGCAGCGGGAGGGCGGGGTGGAGCGCGCGGAGATGTTCCGCGCCTTCAACATGGGGGTGGGGATGGTGGCCGTCGTTGCGGCGGCGGATGCCGATGCGGTGGTTGGCGCGCTGAATGCGGCGGGGCAGACGGCATGGATCGCGGGGGAGA
>Ga0216301_1000402_pt1 | contig 11450 bp, 9 predicted proteins | sample 4hB_Boncat_minus_FD_156203 | JGI IMG/M metagenome (GOLD analysis project Ga0216301, IMG submission 156203) | Terrestrial sediment cell enrichment communities for BONCAT metagenomics from Utah, United States - 4hB_Boncat_minus | ecosystem: Environmental > Terrestrial > Deep subsurface > Rock...
TCGCGGCACGGCAAGCCGTGCCGCTACAGGAATTTCCCATCTCTCGGCTCACAAGTAAACTCGGCAGTGGAGACACGATGGCGATAAACCTGAACGACCGCGCTTCTGTCACTGAGTTCGATCCGAAGGGGATGTACGGGCTCATCGAGGCGTTCCCCGAGCAATGCCGGGAAGCCTTGGCCATCGCCCAAGGGGTCGAGCCTCCGGCTCTTGAGAACCTTCCCGGCCTCGTCGTCATTGCTGGCATGGGAGGCTCCGCGGCGGGCGGCGACTTTGTCCGAGCCCTGTTCGACGACCGTGGTGCGGCGGCCGTGCTCGTCAACCGCGACTACACGTTGCCCAACTACGTTGGCCTCGGTGACTTGGTGTTCTGTTGTAGTTACTCTGGGGATACCGAAGAGACGCTGAGCGTGTACGAGGTTGCGAAGAGCTCCGGCGCGAAGATCGTTTGCGTGACTAGCGGCGGCAAACTGAAGGAGCGGGCCGAAGCGGATGGCCATGTGGTCTACGTAGTTCCGGGCGGCCTTTCTCCCAGGGCCGCCCTTGGCTACATGCTGATCCCCGTCGTCCACGCCTGCCAGAGCCTCAAGCTGATTCCGGAGCAGGATTTCGAAGCCGCCTTTGCCGCCCTTGGCCGGTGCCGCGAGGCATTACGGGTGGAGGAAAGTGACAATCCGGCGAAGGCGATCGCCCAGCACCTGGCCGGCAGTCTCACCCTCGTGTACGGCCTCGCCGGCTATAAAGGCCTCATCGCGAATCGGTGGCGCAGCCAACTCAACGAGAACGCCAAACATCTCGCTTTCGCAAACTCGTACCCGGAGCTCGACCACAACGAGATCGTGGGGTGGATAGGCGCGGAAAAGCAGAGCGTAGGCCGGTTCGCGGGCGTACTGCTCGAAGACGGGTCGGAGACGGAAAAGATGCGCCGGCGGGTCGAGGTCACCGAACGGCTGTTGGAAGGGAAGTGCCGGTTCCACCACGTCCGGGCCGAAGGCGAAAGCCTACTCGAGCGGATGCTCTGGCTTACCTATTTCGGCGACTGGGTCTCGATCTACCTCGCCCGCCTCAACGAGCAGGACCCGGTGGACATCGCCCCGATCGACACGCTGAAAGAACAGCTGGCAAAGGTCGGGTAGGTCCGCAGGGCACGCAGCAACTGTATCCAGGGCGACACGGGTTCCCAGCTGGAGGGATTTGGCCACCGTCGGCACAATTACCGACACGCGTTCAAGGCTCTTGCAGCAGTAGCCAGAACTGCTGGAACATTGGCTGCTTTTGTTCCCCCGGCTCCCCATTCCTCTGCGGGATTAGGTTTAATAATCGATATCTAATGGAACGCGCGCCGCGAACTTTCACAAATTTCAGAAAGATCGATGCACCTTACGGTGAGGCAGGTCGCACGCGTTTCCATGGCGATCGACTCCAAAAGGTGAGGGCATGGCACTAGGGCGCTTCGCCAAGTTTGCCTGGTTCGTCCTGCTGTACAACCTTGCCGCCGTCGCCTGGGGCGTGTACGTCCGAGCCTCAAAGTCAGGCGATGGTTGCGGCAGTCACTGGCCTCTGTGCGACGGCGACCATACGCCGCTCATGGGTTCGTTCGCCCGGTTCGTCGAAGGATCTCACCGGCTCTCAACGGCGCTGATCGGGCTGTTCGTCCTCGTCATGCTGGTCTGGTCCCGCCGCTCGTTCAAGCGTGGGCACCTCGTCCGAACCGCCACCGGCTTCGCGATGGGAATGACGATCGTCGAGGGGCTGATTGGAGCCGCCCTCGTCAAGTTCCAGCTCGTCACGAACAACGACAGCGCCTTCCGTGCGGGGGTCATGGCCTTCCACGTGGTCAGCACCTTCCTGCTGCTGGGTGGGCTCGCCATTGCCGCCCTGGCCGCTTCCGGCGCGCCCAAGCTGCAGTTCCGGGGGCAAAGCGCCGTAGGTTGGATCCTCGGCATGGGCTACTTCGGGATCGTGATGCTGGGCATCAGCGGATCCATCTCCGCGCTCGGCCACCAGCTCAAGCCCGTCGACAACGTCCTTCAGGCGGCCATGAACCCGGCCACCTTCTGGATGGTCCGCCTCCAGCCTCTGCACCCGTTGATCGCCGCGTCCGTCGGCCTCTACCTCCTTCTCGCCGGCGGTCTGCTCATCCACCTGCGCCCCGACGAGAAGGTCAAGAAGGCGGTCAACTTCATGGTCGCCTTTTACGGCTTCCAGGTGATCGTCGGGGCGCTGAACATCTGGCTGAAGGCCCCCATCGGGATGCAGATGTTCCACCTCGTGGCGGCCGACGTGAACTTTATCTCCTTGGTGGCGGTGAGCATGTACGCGCTTGCCCACGGCGTTGAGCACGTGGAGAAACGCCCCGCGCCGGTCGAGGCCGGTGCAACCCCCGCGCTCGAAGGCCGGACGCTGGTCAGCGCCTACGTTGCCCTCACCAAGCCGCGCGTCATCAGTCTTCTCCTCTTCACCACCATGACCGCCATGGTCGCCGCCAAAGGGCAGTGGCCCGGCACCTGGCTGTTCCTCGCGGTAAGCGTGGGCGGTTACATGGCGGCCGGAGCGGCGAACGCCATCAACATGGTGATCGACCGCGACATCGACCTGTCGATGAAGCGCACCGCGACCCGCCCCACCGTCACCCAGAGCATTCCCAGCCGCAACGCGCTGATGTTCGCATTCACGTTGGCGGTCGGCTCCTTTGCGCTCCTGTGGGGAGCGGCGAACCTGCTTTCGGCGGTCATGGCTCTCAGCGGCCTCGTCTTCTACGTGGTCGTCTACACGATGCTGCTCAAGCGGCGGACGTGGCACAACATCGTCATCGGCGGTGCGGCCGGTGCGTTCCCACCCCTGGTGGGCTGGGCTGCCGTCACCAACGACCTGCCGCCCCTCGCGCTCTACCTGTTCGCGATCATCTTCGTCTGGACCCCCGTCCACTTCTGGGCCCTCGCGCTGCTCCTCAAGGACGACTACGCGGCGGCGGGTGTGCCCATGCTGCCCGTCGTGAAAGGCGAGCGCAACACGGTGCTGCAGATCGGGGCGTACACGGTGGTCACCGTCATCGTGACCCTCATCCCGTTCCTGATGCCCCACGTGGGCTGGATCTATGCGGGGACCGCCATCGTGCTCAACCTGCTCCTCCTGGAGCGGTTCGTGCACCTGTACCGGCACACCAATCGTCCGGCGGCGAGCTCGCTGTTCCACTACTCGATGCTCTACCTGGCGCTGCTCTTCTTGTTCTTTGCGGTGGATCGCGTATGGTCCATGCGGCAGACAGCAGCGAACGCGCCATCAATCTCGGTAAGATTGGTGGCGCCTCTGGGGGACCATCAAGGACGACAAGGTTCCATCAAAGTTGCCTACGGCAACAACCGCCCCGCGTCGAGGGAACGCGAGCAGGGCGGGAGGCAATCCCTCACGCTTCCGGAGCATCGTTAATGGCCCAGATTTTCAAGCCGAGCGCAAACTCGATTACCGCCGCGACCCTTTTGAGCGTCGCGATCGGTGTGCCGACGGTATGGTTGGCGATTGCCGGACTCAGCCGTTCTCCTGCTAACACTAAGGTGAACGTTCCGCTGAACCAACCGGTTCCCTTTTCTCACCAACACCATGCGTGGGAACTTGGAATTGACTGTCGTTACTGCCACACCAGCGTCGAAAAGTCGAACTACCCTGGCGTTCCGCCCACTGAGACGTGCATGAGCTGCCACTCGCAGATCTGGACGAACTCCCCGCTCCTCGAGCCGGTGCGCCAGAGCTACGAGACGGGGCAGCCGCTCAAGTGGAACCAGGTCAACAAGGTTCCGGAGTTCGTGCACTTCCCGCACAGCATCCACATCGCGCGCGGCATTAGCTGTAACGTCTGCCACGGCCCGGTCCAGCACATGAACATGACTTGGAAGGGCAACTCCTTCCAGATGGCCTGGTGTCTGCAGTGCCACCGCGCTCCCGAGCGCTACATGTACAAGGACACGACCCGGCCGGACCGCGAGCCGCGCCAGCAGGTGTTCGACCTCTACTGGAAGTACCAGCAGGACGGCCTGACCAAGCTGAGCCCTGTGGAGAAGTCGATCATCATCGGCGGCTTCAACGGCTCCGACGATCCGGCTCACATCGAGGCGGGTAAGCGGCTGGTCAAGGCCTACGGTATCAAGGTCCAGCAGCTCTCCGACTGTAACGTCTGCCACTACTAAGAGATTTTGGATTTGGGATTGCGGATTTTGGATTAGACCAAGACCGAACCAGTGATTAGCGAACAAGACTAGATGAAGACTGACGAAACGCAGAACGGCGCGACGGACCAGAAGTTGGATCTGGAAGCGGTGCGCGAACAGCTCGCCGGCCAGAGCGGCCAGCGGTATTGGCGCAGCCTAGAAGAGCTGTCGGACAGCCCGCAGTTCCAGAAGTGGGTCGAGGACGAGTTCCCGAACCGCTCCTCGCTGCTGCAGATCAACCGGCGCGACATGCTCAAGTTCATGGGCGCGTCCATGGCGCTCGCCGGTCTCACCGGCTGCCGTGGCGTGTACCTTCCGCAAGAGAAGATCGTGCCCTACGTCAAGCAGCCAGAAGAGCTGGTGCCGGGCAAGCCGCTGTTCTACGCGTCCACCCTTACCCTGGGCGGCTACGGCCACGGTGTCCTCGTCGAGCAGCACGAAGGCCGTCCGATCCGAATCGAGGGCAACCCGGAGCACCCGGAGTCCAACGGCAACGCCGACGCGCTCATCCAGGCGCAGGTCCTCAGTCTCTACGATCCGGACCGCGCCGCTAACGTCATCCAGCAGGGCGACATCAGCACCTGGGAGCTGTTCAACGCCGATGCTCGCAAGGCGATTGCCTCGCAGGCCGCCGCCGGTGGTGCGGGCATCCGCATCCTCACGGGCGCCGTCACCTCGCCGACTCTCGCCGACCAGATCGGGCAATTCTTGACCCGTAACCCGGCGGCCCGGTGGCATCGCTACGAGCCGGTCGACCGTGGCTTTACCCACGCGGGAGCCACGCTCGCCTACGGCCGTCCGGTCGATACGATCTACAACTTCGCGGCTGCCCGCACCGTCGTCTCCCTCGACGCCGACTTCCTGAGCCCCGTCCGAATCCAAGGCGACCTCCGGTACGCCCGAGACTTCGTGAACGGCCGGCGCGTCCACGGGACGAGCGGCACCATGAACCGGCTGTACGCGTTCGAGAGCGAGCCGACCCTGACGGGCATGATGGCCGACCACCGCTGGCCGGTGAAGTCGTCCGTCATTCACGGCATCGCCCTTGCCCTCGCTGCCGCCGTCGGCGTTCCTGGTGCGGCCGAGGCAGAGCAGCCGATCAATCCCACGCACTTCGCCGCCATGGTCGCCGACCTGACCGGCGCGCCTGGCACGTCCATCGTGATCGCCGGCGAGCACCAGCCCGCCGAGGTGCACGCGCTGGTCCACCTCATCAACCAGCAGTTGGGGAACGTCGGCCGCACCGTCGTTCACATCCCGCCGGTAGACGCTTCCGTCGGCCGGGCCGGCGACCTGCGGACGCTCGTGGACGACATGAACGCGGGCCGCGTGAGCATGGTTCTCGTGGTCGGTGGCAACCCCGTTTACGATGCGCCTTCCGACCTGCGGTTCGCGGAAGCGCTCGCCAAGGTTCGCACGAAGATCCACCTCTCGCTGGAGAACAACGAGACCGGCGCACTCTGCGACTGGCAGCTTCCGATGGCTCACGAGCTGGAGCAGTGGGGCGACGCCCGCGCCTTCGACGGCACGGTCAGCATCATGCAGCCGCTGATCTCGCCTCTGTTCGAGGGTCGCTCGGCTCTTGAGGTCTTCGCTCAGCTGAACGACCGGCCGCTCTCGGGCTACGACCTGGTGAAAGGCTTCTGGCGCCGCCGCCGATTGCCCGGTGCTGATTTCGAGCTTGCCTGGCGCAACTTTGTCCACGACGGCGTGCTCAAGGGTTCGGCGCTCAAGCCGGTTGCGGTGACTGCGACGGCCGGAGCCGCGGCGCTCGCCGCCCCGCGCCCGGTGCCGGACTTCGAAGTCAACTTCCGCCCCGATCCGTCCATCTACGACGGCCGCTTTGCGAACAACGGCTGGCTGCAAGAGCTTCCCAAGCCGATCACGAAGATGACCTGGGACAACGTGGCTCAGATGAGCCCCGCCACCGCTCGCGCCCTCAACTTTGAGAACGAGGACGTCATCACCATCACCCGGAACGGCCGGTCGGTCCAGGCCGCCGTGTTCGTCCAGCCGGGCCAAGCCGCCAACACAGTGGTGCTGAACCTCGGCTACGGCCGAACCAAGGGGGGCACGGTCGCCACGGTCAAGGGGGACGAGGGAGGTGGCTTCGACGCCTACCAACTCCGAACCTCCGACTCCATGTTCATCGGCGGCGGCATCGAGATGCGGAAGGCGAACGCCCAGAACGGCCTCGCCACCACGCAGGCGCACAGCCCGCTGGGCAACGACCGGATTAACGACAACCGTGACGTCATTCGTGAGGCCTCTCTAGCCGCCTTCAACGAAGACAACCGGGCTATCGTTCCCAAGTTCGCGGTCAAGGAAAAGTTCATCGCGGAGAACAACCTCTACGTCGAGGAGGTTTTCCAGACCGAGCTTCCCCAGTGGGGCATGACCATCGACATGAACACCTGTATCGGGTGTAACGCGTGCGTCATCGCCTGCCAGTCGGAGAACAACATCCCGGTCGTAGGCAAGACGCAGGTCAACCGCAACCGGGAAATGCACTGGCTCCGCATCGACCGCTATTACCAGGGCAAGGACGACAACCCGACCGTCGCTTGGCAGCCCATGATGTGCGTCCACTGCGAGAAGGCGCCTTGCGAGCCGGTCTGCCCGGTCGCGGCCACCGTCCACAGTCACGACGGACTCAACCAGATGGTTTACAACCGCTGCGTGGGAACCCGGTACTGCTCGAACAACTGCCCCTACAAGGTGCGGCGGTTCAACTACCTCAACTACTCGGACAACCAGCCCAACTGGTCGACCAAGATCGAGGCCATCGCGAAGGCGGGCGGCAACACCACCGAGCAGAAGAACAACGGCATGCAGCTTCTGAGCATGATGAACAACCCGGACGTCACCGTCCGCGGTCGTGGTGTCATGGAGAAGTGCACCTACTGCGTCCAGCGCATCAACGACGCGCGGCGTGAGGCGAAGAAGCAGGGCCGGGAGATTCGCGACGGCGAGATCATCACCGCCTGCCAGCAGGCATGTCCGACCCAGACGATCGTGTTCGGCAACATCGCCGACAAGGACAGCGCCGTGAGCCGCCTCCGGAGGGACCCTCGCAGCTACCTGCTGCTGGCCGAGCTCCAGACGCGTCCGCGCACTTCGTACCTCGCAAAGCTACGCAATCCTAACCCAGCTATCCAGCCGGAGCAGGTGGGCTAACCCATGGCTAAGGAAACCCTCAACGACGTCCTGATCACCGGACAACCGACTTACGCCGCGGTCGAAGACAGCATCGGCCGGCTGGTGCTGAACCAGAAGGTGCACAAGCGGCAGTGGTGGTACTTCTTCCTGTTCGGCATGATGGGTGCGGGCCTGCTGCTCGTCTCCATCTTCTGGCTGCTCTACCAGGGCATCGGCATCTGGGGGAACAACGTTCCCGTCGCCTGGGCCTTCGACATCGTCAACTTCGTTTGGTGGATCGGTATCGGCCACGCGGGAACGCTGATCTCGGCGATCCTGCTCTTGCTTAAACAGCAGTGGCGAAACTCGATCAACCGCTTTGCGGAGGCGATGACGATCTTCGCCGTCATGTGCGCGGGTATGTACCCGTTGCTGCACACCGGACGGCCCTGGGTCGCCATCTACTGGCTGTTCCCCTACCCGAACATCCTCGGCATGTGGCCCCAGTTCCGCTCGCCGCTGGAATGGGACGTTTTTGCGGTCAGCACCTACTTTACGATCTCCCTGGTCTTCTGGTTCATGGGTCTCATCCCCGACTTCGCCGTCCTGCGGGACCGTGCGAAGAACCGGACGACCAAGGTGCTCTTCGCGATCCTCTCGCTCGGGTGGCGGGGAAGCAACCAGCACTGGCACCGCTACGAGCAGGCGAACCTGCTGCTCGCCGGCCTCTCGACCCCGCTGGTCCTCTCGGTCCACACGATCGTTAGCTTCGACTTCGCCAGCTCCATCGTTCCCGGCTGGAACGTGACCGTCTTCCCGCCCTACTTCGTCGCGGGTGCGGTCTTCGCCGGCTTCGCGATGGTCTTGAACTTCTTGATCCCGGTGCGGGCTTACTACAACCTGAAGCACCTGGTCACGATGCGGCACATCGACTGGATGGCCAAGATCATGCTCGCCACGGGCATGATCGTCTTCTACGGCTACATCCTCGAGGTCTTTTACACCTGGTACTCGGGCAGCGTATTCGAGTTCAAGCTCCTCATGGACCGCTTTAGCGGCCCCTACGCTTGGAGCTACTGGATGCTCATCTTCTGCAACGGCGTGGTGCCGCAGCTGATGTGGGTGCCCAAGTTCCGGCGCAACCTGGTCTTGGTGTGGATTGTCTCGGCCATCGTCGGCGTCGGCATGTGGCTGGAGCGGTTCGTGATCATCCCGGTCTCGCTCACGAACAACTACCTGCCAAGTTCCAACAAGATGTACTACCCCACCTTCTGGGACTTCGCCATGTTCTTCGGAACTATCGGATTCTTCTTCTTCCTGATGTTCCTCTTCATCCGGTTCCTGCCGATCATCAACATCTTCGAGGTCAAGGACCTCGTTCACAAGATGCTCACCGGCACCGCGAAGACGGAGCCTTCGACCCGGCCTGCCCAGCAGCCGGTGGGGGCGGGAGAGTGAACCGATTGGGGATTTCGGATTGCGGATTTTGGATTGAGGGAGTGCGATGAGCGGATACGGATCTCACGACGAAAGGGAAACCTACGCGCTGGTGGCGGAGTTCGACTCGGCCGAAGCGCTCTTGGCTGCGGCGGAAGCGGCGAGGGTGGCGGGCTTTAAGAAGATGGACGCCTACAGCCCGTTCCCCATCCACGGGCTGTCCGACGCCATCGGGTTTAAGAGCAACGCCGTGCCGTTCGCGGTTCTCGGCGGCGGGCTGCTCGGTGGTCTCACCGGCTACTCCCTGCAGTACTACGTGCACGTCCTCGACTATCCGATGAACGTCGGTGGTCGGCCGCTCGTGTCGCTGCCCGCGATGGTGCCGATCACGTTCGAGTTGACCATTCTCTTCTCGGGCCTCACCGCCTTCTTCAGCATGATTGCGCTCAATCGGCTGCCGAAGCCCTACCACTCCATCTTTAACACTCCTGGCTTCGAGCGGGCCACCCAGGACCGGTTCTTCCTCGCCATCGAGGCTAAGGACAAGAACTTCGACCCGCAACGGACGCACGAATTTATGAGGGGCCTGAACCCGCTTTCGCTGAACGAGGTGCACGCCTGATGACCAACGCACATCGGCTTGCCCTCCTGAGCGGCTTTGCCGTCTTCCTGGCCGGATGCCACACCGACATGTGGGTTCAGCCGCGACACGAGCCGCTGGATGAGAACAAGTTCTTCGCCGACGGCCAGAGCGCACGGCCCCTGGTGCCGGGCTCTATCCCGCGCGGCCACCTGCGAACCGACGACGCCTTCTTCACCGGCGCCGCCAATGGCCGCTGGGTCGACACCATCCCGGTGCCCGTGGACAAGAAGCTCCTACTGCGCGGACAAGAGCGGTTCAACATCTACTGCTCCCCCTGCCACGGGCGCGTCGGCAACGGGGACGGCATGATCGCGAACCGCGGGCTTCAGCTCCGCCGCCCGGTCGGTAACTACCACACCGAACGCCTGCGCAACATGCCCGTCGGCCACTACTACGACGTCATCACCAACGGCTACGGCGCGATGTACTCCTACGCGTCCCGCGTCGAACCACGCGACCGCTGGGCCATCGTCGCCTACATTCGAGCCCTCCAGCTAAGCCAGAACGCCTCCCCCGCGGACGCCGATCCGGCCGAGCTGCAGCGACTCCAGAATCCACAGACCCAAACGCCCGCAACGCCACAACAGGAGCCAGGGCAAGCACACTGATGAGCGAGACGTACCACACTACTGAAACCTCGGACAACCGCGAGCTGAACATCGGCAAGCTGGGTCCCGCCATGGGCCTTCTCGGCATCGTGCTGCTCCTGGTCACCCTTGGCATGATGTTTCTTGGCGGCCACGACCTGTCGCACCAGATGTACGGGTCGTACATGTTCGGCTTCATGTTCTGGCTGAGCGTGACCATCGGCATGTTCGGCCTCACACTCCTCCACCACACGGTGCGCGGTAGCTGGACCCTCTCCATCCTGCGTATCCTCGAGGCCGGCAGCAGCTGGGTCATGTTCGTTGTGCTCGGCGCGCTGTTCCTCCCCGTGCTGTTCAACCTCAGCGTGCTGTACGAGTGGGCCGACCCCAAGATCTGGCCGAACGACCACGTCATCCTGCACAAGCGCCCGTACCTGAACGAAGGCGGCTTCATCACCCGCTTCGTGATCTACATCCTGCTCTGGAGCTCCCTCGCTTGGGGCATGCGCAACTCCGCGCTCCGCCAGGAGAAGAGCAAGGACTTCAAGCTGGAAGCGGGCCGAAGTTCCTGGGGCGCCGTCGGCATCGTCGCCTTCATGCTCAGCGTGACCTTCGCCTTCACCGACCTCGGCATGTCGCTGGAGCCGCACTGGTACTCCACCATGTACGGCGTCTGGCAGATCGTCGCCGGTGCGGGTGCCGCCCTAGCCTTCGCGATCCTTATTCTCTGCACGAACGCGCGGCGGGCGCCCTTCAACAGCATCGTCCACCCCAACCTCACGAAGGACCTGGGCAACATGCAGTTTGCCTTCACGATGCTATGGGGCTACACCACGGTGTCGCAGTTCCTCATCATCTGGATGGGCAACCTGCCGGAGACCACCCAGTACTTCGCCAAGCGGAGCAGCCTGATGCACCCGCCGGGAATGGAAGCCAACCACTGGGGCGCGCTCGGTCTGCTGCTGATCATCGGCCGGTTCATCGTTCCCTTCTTCATCCTGCTCACCCCGCGGACCAAGAAGACTCCCGAGAACCTGAAGAAGATCGTGGGCTGGATCTTCACCATGCACTTCTTCGAGATCTACCTGCTCATCATCCCGGCCATCCACGGCCGCGCGCCGATGGGCCCGATCAACAGCTACCTGTGGAGCGACATCCTCGCGTTCGTCACCATCGGCGCGATCTGGCTCGCCGTCTTCGGACTCCAGACTCGCAAGGCGCCGCTGATCGTGGGCTACGACAACCGACTCCAGGAGGCCAAGGCACATGCACACTGAGGGACCGCGCCCCGATCCGCTGACCGACCTCGGTTACGAGCCGAACGACGTCAACCTGAAGAGCATCGGCAAGGCCACGATCGGCTTCTTCCTGTTCTTCTTCCTCTCCATCGCGTTCGCCTACTTCTCCCTTCAGTGGGGGCTGGGGCCGAACATTTACAAC
>Ga0216301_1000403_pt1 | contig 11430 bp, 12 predicted proteins | sample 4hB_Boncat_minus_FD_156203 | JGI IMG/M metagenome (GOLD analysis project Ga0216301, IMG submission 156203) | Terrestrial sediment cell enrichment communities for BONCAT metagenomics from Utah, United States - 4hB_Boncat_minus | ecosystem: Environmental > Terrestrial > Deep subsurface > Rock...
ACCGTGACTTTTGGCGGATGACAAGCAACATTGGCGCAACCCAGGTCCGATGTGGGGTCGGTGTTCCACCGACCCTCGGGCGCAGCCCGAGCCTTCGGGCCGATTGTCTGCCCACTGAAGCGCAAAGACGAAAGAAGCCCCGCAACCAAAGGGTGGCGGGGCTTCTCCTAGCTTGCTACGTTGAACCCTTACCGGTTGATCCGGGCAGCACGATACCGCTGCATCGCACGCTCGACTTCCTGGACCGCGTCCTGCGAGTTGGTCCGGCTGTCCTCACCGCGGAGGCTGCGCCGGGCTTCCTCAAGCGCGGCTTCGGCCCGGGCGAGGTCGATGTTCTTCGAGTGCTCGGCTTCGTCCGCCAGGATGGTCATGCGGTTGTCGCGGACCTCGGCGAAGCCGCCGCCGATGTACACGTACTGCCGCTGGTTGTGGGTGTCGACGTACTCCAGGAGGCCGGGCTTCAGGGCGGCGATGAGCGGAAGGTGGCCCGCCATCACGCCGATGTAGCCCTCGACGCCAGGGGCGACGACCGAGGTGACTTGCTCCTCGACCACCGCCTTATCCGGCGCGACCACGGAAAGGGTGAACTCCCTGGCCATCTTTCCTTAAACCACCGCTCGCAGCTTCTCAGCCTTGGCGCGGACGTCGTCCAGACCACCGCAGTAGAGGAACGCCTGCTCGGGAATGTCGTCGAGGTTGCCGTCGACCAGCTCGCGGAACGCGGCCACCGTCTCATCGATGGTGACGTAGCGGCCGGGGTTGCCGGTGAACTGCTCCGCGACGAAGTTCGGCTGCGACAGGAAGCGCTCGATCTTTCGGGCGCGGGCGACCAGTGTCTTGTCCTCGTCCGAAAGCTCGTCGATACCCAGGATCGCGATGATGTCCTGCAGCTCCTTGTACCGCTGCAGCGTCTGCTGAACGCGGCGGGCGACGTCGTAGTGCGCTCGGCCGACGACGGTCGGGTCGAGGTTCTTAGACGTGGAGGAGAGCGGGTCCACAGCCGGGTACAGACCCTTGGAGGCGATACCGCGGTCGAGGTACACGTACGCGTCGAGGTGAGCGAAGGTGGTGGCCGGTGCCGGGTCGGAGGGGTCGTCCGCCGGAACGTAGACTGCCTGGACCGAGGTAACCGATCCCTTCTTGGTGGAGGTGATGCGCTCTTGGAGGCCTCCCATCTCGGTGGCCAGCGTCGGCTGGTAGCCGACCGCACTGGGCATACGTCCGAGAAGCGCCGATACCTCAGAGCCTGCCTGGACGAAGCGGAAGATGTTGTCCACAAAGATCAGAACGTCGGTGCCGATCTCGTCGCGGAAGTACTCGGCCATCGTGAGGGCCGAGAGGGCCACGCGGAGGCGTGCACCGGGCGGCTCGTTCATCTGGCCGAAGACCATGGCGGTCTTGTCGATAACGCGGGCCATGTTGCCCTGCGCGTCCTTGAACTCCGTCTCGGACATTTCGCGCCAGAGGTCGTTCCCTTCGCGGGTGCGCTCGCCGACGCCGGCGAACACCGACACGCCCGAGGCTTCGACCGCGATGTTGCGAATGAGTTCCTGGATAAGAACCGTCTTGCCTAGTCCCGCACCACCGAAGAGGCCGATCTTACCGCCCTTGTTGAAGGGGATCATGAGGTCGACGACCTTCAGACCGGTTTGAAGCAACTCGACCTTGGTCGACTGCTCGTCGAAGGTCGGCGGCTGGCGGTGGATCGGCAGGGTGCGCTCGCGGGTGACGGGGGCGCCGTTGTCGATCGGCTTACCAAGAACGTTGAAGACGCGGCCGAGGGTCTCCTCGCCGACGGGAACGCTGATGGGCGCACCGGTGTCGACGGCGTCCATTCCGCGGACGAGGCCGTCGGTGGAAGCGAGAGCGATGGTGCGAACGACGTCGTCACCGAGGTGCTGAGCGACCTCGCAGACGAGGTCGACGCCGCGCGACGCGTCCCTGATCTCGATGGCGTTGTAAATCTCGGGCAGAGATTCCGTCGAGAAGCGGACGTCCACGACGGGGCCCACGACGGTGATGACTTGTCCGGTACCGGGCATGTAGTTAGGTTTCCTCCGAAGGCGGGTGCAGGTGTCGCGCCTCACCCTCAGAGCGGGCGCTTTGGGTGATTATACCTAGCGCGGCCGCGCGATGACGACGCTCTGCCCTTGAGTGTTCCCGTCCCGTCCCGAGTCCCGCGCCCTATACGGGACTCGTTTTCGGGACTGCTTTGTCCAGACCTACCGTCCGGCCTGCGGCGGCCGCCGGCGACGTCGCACTAGCCACCGGACGAGAAGGGGAACGCCGAGCCAAATGGGAGACGTCACGAGAAGGATGCCTCCCCAGACCATAGCGCTCGTGCTAAATCGGGCGTGGCTCCAGAAGGGGTGCTCGGGCACCCGCAACGGCTTGTCTTCGTACCCGCTCCAGAACGTAGGATCGGTGTCCGGATGGCGACCGGCCTTTAGCCGCGACACCATAAACCCCGTTCGCCGCCGGTACCAATCGTCGGCCTCTCCCCGGAGCCGCCGAAAATCTCGCTCGTTTCGCCGGTCGTCTCCGTGCATCGGCATCGAAAGCCCCAGTGACAGCGGGTCCGTGCTGTGCTTGAAATCCGGCAGTAGGGATCGGCGCCCCTTGCGAACTAGCTCGCCGACCCTCAGGTTCGCCAGTTGGGCCAGAGAGGCTTGCCGGTCCAGGGACAGGCAGTACTTGAGAGCGTCGAACACGTCCACGCTCTCCCACGCGGCCCCGAGGCGAACGAGACCCGCAAGCCCCTTGATCGCCTCCCGCCCGTGCATCTCCCGCTTCCCCAGGTACTTCCCAAAAGACTCCTCGTCCGTTTTCGGCTTCGATAGAATCCAGTCGATCAGGGCCAATTGGTACTTCTCGCGGCCGAAGTGGGCGGCCTTGTTTAGGCTGATTGCCTTCGCGACGAGATCACGACCCCGTTTCAACCTTTGAACCCGAGATGGATCGGCACCATCGTGGAGCCAGGCGTGGGCGTGGAAGGTGCCGGCATTGGCATAGTAGCGATACCAGTCGTCCGGGGTGGCCGACTTAGGGTGCTCCTTCATCCACGCTCGCTTGCGCTCGATTAGCCGGATCGCCCCGTCAAGCCGGTCGAGGCGGGCAGCCGCCACCGCCGCATCGTCGTAGAGCCCCAGCCGGGCCGGCTCCTTCCTTAGTTGCGATTCTGCCCTTGCCTGCCGCATGGAGTAGTACAGGTCAGGATTCCGCTCGAACCGCCCGATGATCGTGGATAGCAGATCCCCGTGCCCCTTCGCCTCCTCCGCCAAGGTGTCCTGGTCCCACATGCAGGGCCTGGCCACGGATGCCGAGACCATAGCGAGTAAGAGGAAGAGCTTTCTCATGCGGTACGCAGTAAGGACTGGGCCGAACGACGGCTGCGTTCATCGGGCAGGCATAGGTCTAAGCTACGAACGCAACCCGAGCATTTTGGGGTCCGTGTATAATCGTGGCACCCGGTAACGGGCTCGCCGAGGAGTTAATGAAGCGCTTACTCAACTGGTTCAAGGGTCTTTTCAACCGCACGATGGACCGCATCGAAGACCCGGACATCATGCTCGACCAAGCCCGTCGCGACATGCAGGGCGCTTTGGTCGCCAATCGCGAGCGAGCCGTCCAGGCGATCACGCAGAAGAACCGCCTCCAAGGCATGCTCGAGGACGCGCGCAAGAAGTCCGCGCAGCTCGAAGCGCAGGCTTCGATGGCCCTGAAGCAGGGGAACCGGGAACTGGCCACGCAGTTCATGCGCGAGAAGATGAACCACGACGCCACCGTAACGACGCTTCAGCAGTCGTACGAGCAGGCAATTGCGACCGTTGACCAGGTCAAGGTCGCGATCAAGCGTCAGGAGGAGGAGGTCCGCAAGAAGACCGCCGAGGCCCTCGCGATGAAGGCACAGTGGAAGCAGGCGCAGATCCAGAACTCGATCTCTAAAGCCCTCGATGGCCTCACTTTCGAGAACCAGTTCGAAGGATTCGGCGCGGCTCAGGAGCGGATCCGTGAGGCGCAGAGCGAGGCCGCCGCGCGCCAAGAGATGATGGGCACCTCGATCCAGGGCAAGATCATGCAGATGGAGGACCATGCCCGGGACCTCGAAGCCGAGAGCGAACTGGAGAAGCTAGAGGAGCGGCTGGGCATGCGAACCGCCGCGACCACCGACGTCGCCCAAACCGTCAACGTTTCCGCCGCTCCCGGTGCCGCTACCCCGGCGCCCGACGCCGCGACCCAGTCCGAAGCGGAGCGCCAGCTCCAAGAGCTGGAGAAGCGACTGCAGGGACAGTAGGTTTTGACGCGCGAGGGGGTGACTCGTGAGGCGTAATCACGGGTCACCCCCTCACGCGTCACGTGTCACTTCAGGTTGCCTTGTTCTCCGATCGGGCCCCGATCTGTCGGGGGGACCACGTTGGGGAACACGATGGCGGAGTCGCCGCCCGCCGTGGACGCGACGCCTTCACCCTTGGCGAGCCCTTGGCCGAAAGTGCCGCCGGTGGCTCCCGAGCTCATCGCCACGCCGGTGTTCTCGATGTTGGGCGGGCTTAGGTCGGTGTCGTGCATGCTGCCTCCACCCTGAACCTGCGATTGGCCGCAGCCGACGACGAAAAGGCAGATGGCCAGCGGCCAGAGGTAAGGCTTGTTGCGGAGGGACCTGGGTCTCATAAGCTGCAGCAACGTTACCCGCCCCCGACGCCAGTGGTGCCCGTCGTGCCGGTGCCGTTGACGCCACCCATATTTGTGCCGGTGGTCTCCACGGCCATGTTCGACGGATCGCCCGAAGTCACCCCGCCCGTGGTCATCGCATTACGGGCAGCAGCGGACGATTCCGGGGCACGGGCCTCCGAACCCTCGGTATCGGGGGCGCTCGAGTCCTTGTTAGCGTGGTCCGCCGTGGCGTTCGGCGCGGTCGTCGGGTCGCTCGGGCGGTAGCTCGACTCGTTGGTCGAGCATCCAATAGCCAGAGCCGCGGCGACGACCGCGGCAATAGACAAAAGGTTGGACGTCTTCATAGGTCTTCTCAAGCGTTCGCCTTTTCGACCTGCCCAACGCCCTTTCGGTTGCCTTACTTCGTCGGCTTTGCCCGGAACGTCTCGGCGACCTGCTTCTCGATGCTGGTCACTGCGGAGGGATTGTTCGTGGCGACGAAGCGAATCACGTAGCTCAGCTTGCCGTCGGCCAGCACGTAGCTCACGCGCGTCACCTCGTCGCCGCCCCGGGTCTTCTCGTTCGAGACGAACTGAACCGCTTTGCCTACCGGCAGTTGGACGTTCTTGGCCGGACCTTCGCTAGTCAGGTGCTCTTTCTCGTCGGCCGCCGCCTCCTCAAGTGGGTAGGGCGAGTCGTGCTCGATCCTCTTCACGTAGAACCGCGTCCGCTCTTCACCGATCACTGGGCGCGAGGAATCCACAGCGTGGAGCAGGATTCCCTTCTTTCGTAGAGCCTCCATGGCCTTCGCCTCGTCCAGCGCGTTCTGCTGGTTGAAGTTCTCCATCATCTGGTTCATCGGGTTGTTCGGATCTGAGGATTCACCTCCGAACGAATCGGTGTTGAGGCCCATCGACTGCAGGTCCGCCTGGCGCCCCACTCCCTCTTTCCAGCCATTCGGAAGACCGATGGACAGCCCGTCCTCCTTGCTCTCCATGGAAGACCAGCCACCGGGCAGCGTCGCTGGCCCCGCGTCCTTCAGGTGCTCGACAGGACCCGACTTACAGCCGACAACAAGGGTGGCAAGGACTGCCGTAACGAGGATGCTTCGCCGCATAGCGCCATGATGCATCACGGTGAAGAGGCGAAGCACCTTTGTCTTTGCGAACTTTAACACTTCAAAGCTTAAGTGCCAACCAACAGAGCCTTTCTTACAGCCCAACTTTTGCACTAAAGCCCAACCGTTCTTCACCACAAAGGCCGCAAAGGACAGGAAGGAGCACAAAGAACGGAGCGGCAAGATAGCCTCAGAAAGGACCTGCAGCCTTGACCTTGACCGGCTCTATTCTTTTGGAAGCGTTCTAACGCTCGACGTGTTGCTCTGAGGCAAGCCGCTCGACCGGCGTCGGCATCGACACGTTGCCTTCCAAAAGGGATCGGTACACCCAGTCGGTGCTCCGCTCCATGGCGGTGGGGCTGAAGTAGGTCGCGGCGCGAAGCTCCGCGTTTCGGCCCATCGTGTGGCGGGCGCGTTCATCGAGCAAGAGGTCGCGAACGGCGGCGGCCAGCGCCTGCGGGTTACGCGCCGGTCGCAGGAGACCAACTTCGGGCGTGATCACTTCGGGAATGCCACCAACCTCGACCGCCACCGTCGGCAGTCCTGCCGCCATCGCCTCGACGAGGGCAATGCCCATCGCCTCCTTGTGGGATGGGAACAGAAAGAGGTCCATCGCGGAGAGATAGGTAGCGATATCCTTTTGGTAGCCGACAAAGCGCACGTTGGAGCGTAGGTGGAGGTCGTCGACCAAGGCACGGCACGCGGGCAGGCCGTCGCCGTCCCCAACCACCAAGTAGCGGAGGTTGGGGAATTCCGGCTTCAACAACGCGACGGCCCGTATGGCGTCCTCGATTCCCTTCGTGGGAGTTACCCGCGAAACGGTTCCCACGACCAGAGCGTCGGTGGGGAGCCCGATCGAGCGCCGGGCAAGCGCGGGGTTCGGGATCTCGAACCCAAAGCTCAGCCCGTTGTGCACGACGGAAACCTTCTCCTCCGGAACGCCTTGGGCCAATAGGTGAAGCCTTACCTGCTGCGAGACGGCAATGAGGTGGTCGGCGGTGGCAAACGAGAGCTTTCCGCTCATCCCGTGGACCGTCGCGACCGAAGGAACCCCGGCCAAGCGGGCCGCGAGGCCCCCGTTCACGCTGGAGGTCGAAAGGTGGGTGTGGACGATGTCCAGGCGACAGTCGCGGATGATCCGCCGCATCCGGAGGACCGCCATCATGTCGATCTTCGTCCGGACCCGCACCTCGTGCGCCACGTACCCTTGATCCCGCACCTGAGACCCGAAGCGCTTGCCCTTGAAGGTGATGAACTCGACCTCGTGCCCCGCCATGCGCTGGGCACGGGCCAGCGTCATCAGGCTTTGGACAGCGCCGTACACCGCCTCGCGGGCGGAGCAGACCTGAGCGATTCGGAGCGAGTCGTTACCGGGCATAGCGCACAGACCGGAGCAGCTTGAACAGAAACACGGGAGTCCAGGAGTCGGACCGGACATTGATCCGGCGCAGGGCGAGGCGGTCGGCTTCGCGGGTGTTGGCACCCTTCTGGGTCGAGCAAGCGTAACGGTAGCCCGCCTCCTCGACCATCCCCCGAACCTCGGGACTCGTCCTGCCGTAAGGGTAGCAGAAAGTCGTTACCGGCTCGCCCAGTACCCCCTCTAGGCTAGCCTTCGAATCCGCAATTTGACGCCACGCCTCGTCGCGGTTGCAGGCGGGGAGGTCAGCGTGGTCGAGGGTGTGGGAACCGAAGTCGGTTCCTTCGGCTTGAGCCGCCTTGATCTGCTTTGCGGACAGGAGCCGCTCTTGGACTTGGGCCTCCGCGTGGTCCCACACGTCCGAGCCGCCGATCTGATTGGCGACTAAGAAGACGGTGGAGCGGTATCCAACGGCTCGCAGGGCCGGAAGGGCGTTCAGGGCAAAGTTCTCGTACCCATCGTCGAACGTGATTACGACCGGACGCTTGGGGAGATTGGACTCGAACAGATCGGCTAAGCGGACGCTGACAAAACCGAGGGCCTTGAGCACGCGCATTTGACGGCGGAACAAAGCGGGCGGTACGTAGTGTCCGGGCACGGCGGACCGAGGGTCGACGGGCGCGACCTTGTGGTACATCAGGATCGGAACGGGTGGCGAGGGCTCCATGCTCGTGACGAGGGCATCCTCGCCCGTGCCTCGCTTAGATTTTGACACTTTTCCCGATTTCGCTGGGCCAAAGGGTCTGCCTGAGGAGAGCGCCAAACCTCCTTTGCCTCCTTGGTGGACTCTTCGCGATAACGACTGTCGGCTCGCTCTGCTCGCACCCCCACCCTTCCTTAGTAGGCTCAGGACAGGTCCTCCCCCTCCCGAAGCACCCTTCGCTCCGCTAAGGGCAGGCTATCTTCGGCAAGGGGAGGTTCCCCGTTCCTCACTTTGCGCCTTTGCGTGAGCTCGGGTAACTAAACGAACGAAGCTTGATGGTCTCTTCAGGCAGCGGGTCCCGGCGATCGGCGGAGGCTCAACAGACGTGCCTGCTCTCGGAGCCGATCTTCAAGGAGAGGCGGAAGGAACCGGGCGAAGTAGCGGGGGAGGATCCTTTCTGGATCGTGTCCGTTGAACAGGTCGACACCCGCATGAAGGTAGGCCTGGGTGACCAGCTCGCCGCAAGTGAAGCGGCTGCCCGCCGCGTAGTTCAGGCGGAGTCGTTTGAAGACCGTTTCCAAAACGATGCTCGCGGCACCGAACACGTCGTACCGGCTCCCAACTCGGGAGTCCGCCCACCGTAGTGCCGCCTCTCCCGCTTCCCTGCCCCCGGGAGCCGAAATTACAACGAAGGTGCTGCCATCTGCTGGGTCCGAGAGGTCACGAACCACCACCCCGCGCGGACGCGCCTCGACCACTAATCCGTTTCCCGCACAGATGCCCACGTGGTAGAACGGCGACCGCGTAAACCACGTGATGAGCCGGCTCAGGCCCGTGGCCCGGTAGAAGAGGAGGATGTCACCCGGCTGGGCAGAACCGCTCATGACTGGTTAGGCGGTGAAAGGGACCCAGGGGTTGCGGTGATGGGAGGGTTGAGCGGGGAGCGTTAAGGGTTGAGGTTTATCAGCTCGGCTTCTCTACTGGTTCCGCAACGCCTTAGGTCGCAACCTCAGCACGAAGCGCCCGGTACACTCTCCCGGCTTGGGTAGCGACGGGGCGCTCGGCTTGTTAGGAGATCGAGGACCTTAAAGATATGAACGTCGCAGTCACCGGAGGGAGCGGGCATCTTGGCCGCCACGTTGTCAAGCTGCTGGTGGAGAAGGGGCACCAGGTGACCAACCTGGATCGGGAGCGGCCCGAGGACTGGCGGCTCAGCCGCTTTATCCGACTGAACCTTGCGGACGCGGCGGAAGTGTTCGACGCCTTGGCGATGGTCAAGCCGGAGGGCGTCGTCCATTTGGCGGCCAACCCCCAGCCCATGGGCAATCCCCGACATCCCCTGTTCATGCAGAACGTCGGCATCTCCCATGCGGTGATGCAAGCCGCTGGCGACCTCGGCGTGCGGCGGATCGTGTACGCGAGTAGCGAGCAAGCCTCCGGCTGGACCTCGCAGCACCAGGCTCCGCGTCGGATCCCGATGGACGAGGCGGCGATGGTTCCGCCGACCTCCGCCTACGCTCTGAGCAAGCTCGTGGGCGAGGTGATCGCGGAATCGATGGTGGCGACTTACCCCGAGATGAGCGCGGTGAGCCTACGGCTGAACTACGTGTTCGCCCCCGATCAGTACGAGCGGATGCGGAAGTGGCAGGGCAACGTGGACTATCCTTCGCCAAACTTCTGGTCGTACATCGACGCCCGCGACGCCGCCGAAGCGTTCCGATTGGCCCTTGAGGCCGACACTCCGGGCCACCGCACCTATTCGATCGCCGCCACCGATACCTTTATCGATGTCCCCACTCGCGATGCGATGACCCGCCACCATGGAGATGGCCTCGAATTCGCCGACGACCTTCCCGAGTTCGGTTCGGCCATCGACTGCCGCCGGATCGAAGAGGACCTGGGATGGCGGCCCCAGTGGTCGTGGCGCGACGTCATGGGGGGATTGGAAGGATCTGATTGATTTGGATGATCTAAATGATCGGGATGATCCGGATCAGATTGGATCGATGCGATCATCTTGATCCTTCCAATCATCCAGACCACGTCCCAGACGGAACTGAGACGGTTAAACGGTTGTTGAACTACACGGAGGGTATAGAAAAACAAAGTGAACACGCTTAAGACGGGCATTCTGCTCGCCGCCATTGGTGGACTCGCGGTCGCCATTGGGAGCTACTTCTTCGGCGCGAACGGAGCGGTGATCGGGTTGGGCTTGGCCTTCCTGGTCCAGGGCTTCGCCTACTTCAACGGCCATAAGCTGGCCCTGAGGTTCGCGCACGCCGAGCCGCTGCAGCCGGGGGCGCTGCCGTGGTACGAGAACGCGGCCCAGGAGCTGAGCCAGCGGGCGGGGATTCCCACGCCGCAGCTCTACCTCTCGCCGGACCCGCAGCCGAACGCCTTCGCCGCCGGACGCAATCCGCAGGTGGCAGTGGTCTGCGTCAATCAAGGATTGCTCGACCTGATGCCGCGCCAGCAGGTGATCGCCGTTCTCGCGCACGAGATCGGGCACATCAAGAACCGGGACACGCTGATCATGACGGTGGCCGCCGCAATGGCCTCGTTCATCAGCATGTTGGCCAACTTCGCCTTTTTCATCCCGAGGGGTGACAACGAGGATCGCAACCCGTTCGTCGACATCCTGATGATGCTGCTCGCGCCGATCTCGGCGACGCTCATCCAGATGGCGATCTCGCGGGCACGCGAGTTCGAGGCCGACCGCGCCGCGGCGGAGCTGATGGGCGATGCGCGGCCGATGATGGACGCGTTGGCGTCGCTGGAGCGGGGCACCCACTCGGTGCCGAGCTACACGGCCCAACCGTCGACGGCCCACATGTACATCGCGGCTCCGTTCAGCGGAGGGGGCATCTTCAAGCTCTTCATGACGCACCCGCCGATCGAAGAGCGGATCCAAAGCCTGGCCCGGCTCCGCAACCAGAACGCGGCCTAATCGGCAATCCGCCCGGGGGCCGGAAGGCCTCCCGGGCGTCTTTCTGCTTTTGTGGGGTCGGTGTTCCACCGACCCTCGAGCGAAGCTCGAGCTATCCCCACTGCATTTGAAGTCCTAACCTGATCCGCAGGCCTTCATTAACCGGTCCCAAACCGCCTCCCAGGCCGGTTCCTGCGGTGGCGACTCAATTAGAATCTCGCCCAACCCTTGGCCGTCCAGCCAATGCAGGGTTCGGTACAGCGCGGCTCCGTACTGATCCGGGTCCGGTGGCAGCTTTACTTGAAGCGGACTATGACCATCTCCAAGTACGATTCCGCCGTCGGCGGCCCCTAATGCGGCGACGATGCGAACGGGCGTTCGTGGCGAGTAGTGCCGGCGATACATGCCGGGCGAGCGCCGCTCTCCGCCGCCAGCCAGATCCGCGTTCAGTTGGTCGCGAGAGATCCGACCGGGGCGCAGCACTCGCAGGACGGCTCCGGTGCAATCCACCACCGTGGACTCCAGGCCCACTTCGCAAGGTCCTCCATCCAGGATCAGTGACAGGCCTTCCGCCACCTCCGGCGCGATGTGGTCTGCTTGAGTAGGAGACAAGCCCATAAAGGTGTTGGCGCTCGGTGCGGACAGAGGAGCTCCGGCGGCTTCGATCAGGGCAAGGG
>Ga0216301_1000404_pt1 | contig 11400 bp, 8 predicted proteins | sample 4hB_Boncat_minus_FD_156203 | JGI IMG/M metagenome (GOLD analysis project Ga0216301, IMG submission 156203) | Terrestrial sediment cell enrichment communities for BONCAT metagenomics from Utah, United States - 4hB_Boncat_minus | ecosystem: Environmental > Terrestrial > Deep subsurface > Rock...
TCCGGGCTCATCGCGTTCCTCCGGGGCGGGCGACCTCCCAGGCGGCGGCCGCAGTCAGTTACCCGAAGTGAATCGCACCGAGTGCCTGTGTGTCCACCCCCAACTACCGTACTGCGTAATCACACCCCTCTGCAAGAGCGACCACGTCCACGGAATGCGCCTGAGCGATCCGGGCGATACGATCCTGGAGGAGGCGTTTGTTGAGGTTCCAGAACAGGAACGTAACCGTCACGGATGCACCCGCCCGGGGCGCACTCGCATCCGGCTCGCCCCTTGAGTATTCTACGCTAACCCGAGCCCTGGGGGAGGCACTCCGCCAGGCAGGCTGACGCCCTGCTCCGAACCTGCACGCTGGGTTAGATCAGCTCGCGGACGGGCTCGTAGCCGTCGAAGAGGTAGTGCGGGCGGTCCAGTGAGTCGGTGACGGCGGTGCTGCGGATGTCGATGCCCATGTTGTGGTAGAGGGTCGCCATCACGTCTTTGTAGTGGACGGGCCGCTGGTCGGCGTAGCCGCCGTCGGGGGTGGTGGAGCCGATCACCTGGCCGGTCTTCATGCCGCCGCCGGCCAGGAGGGCGCAGGAAACCGCCGGCCAGTGGTCGCGGCCGGCGTCCTTGTTGATGCGCGGCGTGCGGCCCATCTCGCCCCACACCACCACGGAGACATCCTTGTCCATGCCCCGGTCGTGGAGGTCCTGCACCAGCGCGCTGACGCCCTGGTCGAGCACCGGCAGCCGCTTGCGGCACTGGTCGAAGTTCGCGCCGTGGTAATCCCACCGGCCATAGCCGATGGTGACGCAGCGGACGCCCGTCTCCACCAGCCGCCGGGCGATCAGGAGGCCGTCGTTCCACATGGGGCCGCCGTCGTCCACGTTCTCCAGGGAGCCGCGCCCGTACCGCTCGCGCAGCTTCGGGTCCTCCGTGCTCAGGTCCATGGCCTTCACTACCTGGTTGGAGGTGAGCATGTCGAGGGCGCGCTGGGTGATCGCGTCCGTGCCTTCAACCAGGCTGTCCGTCTCGCGGCGGAAGCGGTCCACGCTCGCCAGGAGGCGGCGGCGGTCCTGGAGGCGGGCGAGACTCATCCCCTTGAGCGCCAGGTCGTCCGCGACCTGCCCGTGGGGCTGAAACGGCTTGTGCGCCAGCCCGAGGAAGCCGGTTTCGCCGGGGTTCGCCCAGTTGGGGAAGGACATCTTCTGCGACAGGCTGACGAACGGCGGAACAGTGGGATGGACCGGGCCCTTGAGGCGAGACATGACCGCGCCCAGGGACGGCCAGCGGCCCTGCTGGTACTCGGCGAACGTGTAGCCGCTCATGGAGATGTGAGACGTGTGCTCGTCCCGCGCGCCCACCAGCGAGCGGATGACGGCGCACTTGTCCATCATCTGCGCGAGGCGCGGCATGTGCTCGCAGATCTGGAGGCCGGACACGTTGGTGGAGATCGGCTTGAACTCGCCTCGAATGTCGGCGGGCGCGTCCATCTTCAGGTCGAACATATCCTGATGCGGCGGTCCGCCGCACAGGAAGACCATGATGACGGCCTTGTGGGAGGAGCGGACCCCTGCCTGGGCTTCCGCCGCCAGGACGTCGGTGAGGCTGAGGCCGCCGAGCGCCAGCCCGCCGATCTTCAAGAACTCACGCCGCTTGATCCCGTCGCAGAACCGGCTGCCGCCGCCACCCGTAATCGTCAACATCGCTCGCCGTCCCCTCCGCCGCCGTCCGGCCCTGTCCTATACCGCGACTGTTCCGACAACTGACAATCCCCTCTGGTTGCGCGTATCTACAGGAAGCAGGGACATTCGGACTACCGCCGAACAGCACAGGACGGGCGACGCACGGCCCGACGCCGGCGCGGCTCCGCCCACCCCAAGAGAGGACCTCGACGATGAGAAGAACGACCACTGCCGCATGTCTGGCGCTCCTGGCGGCCAGCCTGACGCTTCCCGCCGGCGTGTCGGCGCAGAAGAAGCCCGCCGCAGCCGCGGGCGTGAAGACCGTGGACGCGGCGGGAATGAAGAAGGTCCTCGCCGCCCAGAAGGGCAAGATCGTGGTCCTCAACCTGTGGGCCACCTGGTGCGGCCCATGCGTCAAGGAGTTTCCGGACCTGGTGAAGCTCCACAACAACTACCGGGCGAAGGGCGTCAACGTGGTCGCGCTCTCGCTGGACGACGCGCGGACGCAAGCGCAGGTCGCGCCGTTCCTCGCCGCGCAGAAGGCCGGGTTCGCCAACTACATTCCCAAGCGCGGCACGGAAGACGCCATCATTCGCGGAATCGACAGCAGTTGGGAAGGCGCCATCCCCACCACTTACGTCTTCGATCGGAGCGGCAAGCGGGTGGGTAGAGCGCTCGTGGGATCGCAGTCGTATGAGGCCTTCGAAGCGGCCGTCAAGCCCCTGCTGAAGTAGCCGCCGCGACCCCGGCTCATGGTAAAGTAGCTCCAGCGGCGCTTTCATCGCCGCTGGAGCTGAACGCCATGCCTGCCCTCTCGTTAGCCACCGCCTCGCCGGCCACGTCCGCGCTGCCCCAACGCCGCTTCGGCAAGACCGAAGAGCGCGTCCCGGTGCTCGGGCTGGGCACCGCGCCTGCCGGGTTCAGCCTGTCGGACGAAGACGCCGTCGCGCTCTTCCACGCCGCCATCGACCGGGGCGTCACGTATCTCGACACGGCGCCCGGCTACAACCGCGCGCAGGCGCAGCTCGGGCAGGTGCTGCCTTCCCGCCGCGACGAGGTGTTCCTCGCCACCAAGTGCTACGCCGCCACCGCCGCCGAAGCGCTCCAGATCCACGAGCAGAGCCTGCGCGACCTCGAGACAGACCGGGTAGACCTCCTCTACGCCCACTGCGTGGGGAGCTTCGAGCCGGAACAACTGCTCGCGCCGGACGGTGTCTTCGCCGGCCTGCGGGAGGCGCGGCGGCGCGGCTGGACGCGCTACATCGGCTTCACGGCGCACCACCTGCCGGCCCGGTCGGTGGCGCTGCTGCAAGAGCTGGAGATCGACGCGGTGATGCTGGCGATGAACTACGCCGACCGCCACACCTACGGCTTCGAGGAGAAGCTGCTGCCGCTGGCGGGATCGCTGGACCTGGGCATCGCCTGCATGAAGGTCTACGGCGGCGCCAAAGAGATGAACTATGAGAAGTTCCGCGTCTCAGCGCTGGGCGAGCGGAACCACCATGCCGCGTTCCGCTACGCGCTGGGCCTGCCGGGCGTCGCCGTAGCCGTCATCGGGATGTTCACGCAAGAAGAGCTGGAGCGCAACGTCGCCTGGGCCAGGGCATGGGAGCCGCTGACCGGCGAAGAGCAGGAGCGCCTGCACGACGAAGGCCGCGCCCTCGCAGCCGAGTGGGGCCCGCACTTCGGCGAAGCGGAGTAAACCACTCGTTTTCGCTCTCCATCACGCACCTCTCCCACCGCGATCTCCGAGCCCCTCCCGCTATGCCAAACTGGTACGACGATAGCTTCTTCATCCTGCACTACGACCACCACTATTCCCTCAACGACATCCCCGTTCCCATCTCGGGGTTCGATCCCGATCAGGTGCGACGGCATCTGGAGGCCGTGCGTCCCGACGTGGTGCAGTACTACGCGAAGGGGCATCCGGGCCTCGTCCCCTATCCCACGCTCTACGCGAACCAGCTCTACACGATCCCGGACCACTCCCCCGACCTGCTGCTCGCCTACCGGGAGATCACGCGGGAGCTGGGCATCCGCTTCGTCATCGCCTACAGCGGGCTCGTGGATTACCAGGCCGCGAACAACCGGCCGGACTGGCTGCGCGTGCGCTCGGACGGGCAGCCGTACCAGCCGCGCGTGCTCTGCCCGAACACCGGCTACGTGGAGGAGCTGCTCCTGCTCCAGTTAGGCGAGCTGCTGGAGCGGTACGCGCCGGACGGGCTGTGGATCGACGCGGAAAACTGGACCGTCAGCCCGTGCTACTGCACCTTCTGCGAGTCCGAGTACCAGATGATGAAGAGCCGGTCCGCCCCGCTGGACCGCCGCGACCCCTACTGGTCCGACTGGCTGGAGTTCCACCGCACGAGCTTTCAGCGCTATCTCACGCGCGTGGCGCGGTTCGTCCACGAGGCCACGCCGGACGTGGTCTACGCCAGCAACGCCGCCTTCTGCACGCACCAGCCGGAGGCGCTGCCCGGCGTCCTCGGGGCGGAGCCCGACCGGCTTACCTGGGACCTCTCCCCAGCCTACGCCGTCCGGCAGGCGAGTCTGGAGGCGCGCTTCCTCACGCGCCAGGGCGTCCCCTTCGACCTCATGACCTGGAACCAGTGCAGCGCCCGTCCGTGGGCGCGCGGACGACTGCCGGCGCTGCCCGCCTATCCCAAAAGCTTCGAGCACCTGGCGCAGGAGGGCGCGGCGATCCTCGCCAACGGCGGGCGGTGGAGCGTCTGGGTGAGCGCGTACCGCGATGACGCGCTGCCGGACAGCCAGCTTGAAGTCCTCGCGCAGGCGGCGGAGTTCGCGCGGGAGCGGCAGCCGTGGAGCCATGGCACGGAGTCGGGGGCGTACGTCGCGGTGCTGCATTCGGCGGCCACGCACGCGGAGGCGGGGAACGGGCTCTACGATCCCGGCCCCTCGCTCGACCGGGTGCGGGGCGCCCACCAGGCCCTCCTGGAGTTGCACCACCCGCACGACATCGTGAACGAGGAGACGCTGCTGGCCCACCTGGACGAATACCAGGTAATCGTTTTACCGGAGCAGACCGCACTGCCGGCAACGCTTGATGTGCCCTTGCTGGCGTGGGTGGAGCGCGGCGGACGGCTGGTCGCTAGCGGGAGGGTGGCGCCGCGCGTCATCGAAGATGTCCCGACCTTCTCGCTGGAGGAGGCGCTGGGCGTGCGCTGGACGGGCCGCCAGGCGGACGGCGGCTGGTTCCGGCGCGGCAACCTGCCGCTGCAAGTCCCCGGTCCGGTGTACGACGTCGCGCTGGCGGGAGCCGAAACCGTCCTGCCGCTGCTCCAGTCCGGACACGAGGCGCTGCAGAACCCTACGGGCTACTCGGCCGTCACCCGGAATGGCTATGGGCAGGGGGAAGCGTATTACATCGCGGCGGACCTGTTCACGGCTTTTCACCGGTCCCAATATCCCGCGCTACGGGATCTAGTCGGCGACGTCCTGGAGTTGGCGCTGCCCGTGCCGTCGATTCAGACGACCGCGCCGCCTACGATCGAGATCGCCCTGCGCGCCCGAGGCGACGAGACGATCTTCCACTTCGTGAATCACGCGCCCGGTAAGAGCCTCGCGCAGAACAACGCCTTTGTAGAATCCGTTCCGCCCTCGCCGCCGTTCAGCATCACCCTTCAGGTGCTGGAGCAGCCCGCCGCCGTCCGGCTCCAGCCCGGCGATATCGAGCCGGAGTGGAGCGCGGCGGAGCAGGCGGTAACGGTGTTCGTGCCGCCGGTGCACCTGCACACGGCGCTCGTATTCACGCTGCCGCCCGTAGCGGACACGACGGAGGAACCGGCTACCGTTGACGAGTAGTCGGCGAGACGCGGACTAGCCAAGCACCTCGCGAACCTTCTGGGCGAAGCCGACGGGGGTAAATGGCTTCTCGATGAAAGCGGCTTCCTGATCCAGGATGCCGTGCCGCACCACCACGTCGTCGGTGTAGCCGGACATAAAGAGCACTCGCGTCTCGGGACGCAGTGGTCGCAGGCGCTCGGCCACCTGCCGGCCGCTCATTCCCGGCATCACCACGTCCGTAACGAGCAGCTCGATGAGCCCGTCGTGCTCGCGGGCGATCTTCAACGCTTCCTCGCCGCCGCTCGCTTCCAGCACCGTGTAGCCCTTTAGCTCCAGCACGCTGCGTACCAGCCGCCGGACCATCTCTTCGTCTTCGACGAGCAGCACGGTTTCGGCGCCGGGGCGCGCGGCCGGCTCTTCGCGTGCGCCAACCGCACTCTTGTCGCCGGGAATACGCGGCAGGTAGATCTTGAAGGTCGTGCCGTGGCCGGGCTCGCTGTAGACCCAGACGTGGCCGCCGCTCTGCTGGACGATTCCGTACACCATCGCCAGCCCCAGGCCCGTGCCCTGCCCCTGCGGCTTCGTGGTGAAGAACGGCTCGAACACGCGGGCCAGCGTTCCCGAATCCATCCCCATGCCGGTGTCGCTGACGGCGAGCACAACGTATGAACCGGGAGGCGCGTGGGTTTGGCCCAGCGCGTACTGGCCGTCCAACTCCACGTTACGCGTCTCAATGGTCAGCTTGCCGCCCTCCGGCATCGCGTCCCGAGCGTTCACAGCCAGGTTCAGGATGACCTGCTCCATCTGGCTGGGATCGGCCTTTACCCGACCGAGACCGGGGGCTGTGGACGTAACGATCTGTATGTCCTCGCCGATGAGCCGCCGGAGCATCTCCTGCATGCCCCCCACGACCTCGCCGAGATCCATCACCTGCGGAGTTACGATCTGCTTGCGGCTGAACGCCAGAAGCTGGCGTGTGAGGTGCGCCGCCCGCTCGCCCGCCTTCAGGATTTCCCGGAGGCCGCTGGTGGTCGGATCGTCTGGGCTCCGGTCCGTCAGCAGGAGCTCGCTATAGCCGTTGATAACGGCGAGCATGTTGTTGAAGTCGTGGGCCACGCCCCCAGCCAGCCGGCCCACCGCCTCCATCTTCTGGGACTGGCGGAGCTGCTCTTCGCTGCGGCGCAGCGCTTCTTCCGCCCGCCGCCGGTCGGTGACGTCGGTGCACACCCCGGCAAGGCGCCACCGGCCGGGGCCCACCTGCTCGATGTGGGCATATTCGGAAAGCCAGCGCACGTGGCCATCTTTCCCCACGCACCGGAACTCCTGGTGATAGCTTGAGCGGCCCTCCCGGATAGCGCTGGTGGAGCAAGCCGCTTGAAGCGGCGTCTCCTCCGGCAGCTTGCTGTGCCGCCAGGCGTGCAGATAGGCATCTTTGCCGGGACTCACCTCCAGCGGCAGGAACCGCTGTGCGGCTGCCTCGTCGAAGATCTGGGTAGTCCAAACAAGCTCGCCATCGTGATCTTCCACCGCAGCGTGCCAGAGCAGGCAGTCTACGTGGCCCAGCACGTACTGCACGGCCTCCTGCGCGCGGCGCCGCTCCGTAATATCGGTGTACAACCCCAGCACGCCCGCCACTTCGCCGCGATCGCTAACCACCGGCGCCTTCACCACTTCAACAATCCGCTCCTGGCCATTGACGAGGTGAACCTCTTCCAGGGTCTCCGCCTGGCGGGTCGCCATCACCCGCCGGTCGTCCGCGCGGTATTTGTCGGCGAGCTCCGGTGGGAACAGGTCGTAGTCGTTCTTGCCGGCGACGTCGAGCCCCGTACCCAGATCTTCCAGAAACTGGGCGTTCGCGGAGACGAAAACCGACTCACAGTCTTTGAAGAACACTCGCTGGGGTAGACTCCGCAGCAGCGCTCGCTGGCGCTCCTCGCTCTCCCGCAGCGCCTCTTCGGCGCGACGGCGCTCGGTAATGTTCACCATCACCCCGCGCAGCCGGCGCGGCTCACCGTCTTCGCCGCGCACCACGCGCACGATGTCGCGGAACCAGAGGGTGCGGCCATCCGCCGCCACCATGCGGTATTCGAACTCCTGGTCCCGTCCTTCCGAGACCGCGTCCAAACCGACGGACCGCGCTCGCTCGCGGTCGTCCGGATGGAGACAATCGAGCCAGAAGCGCGGCTCTTCCAGCCACCGCTGGACGGGGAAACCCAGTAGCTCCTCCGCCCGCTGGCTGATGAACGTAAACTGCCAGGTCTTGGCGTCGGCCTCCCAGAGGATCGCGTCCATCCCGTCGATCAGGTCGCGGTAGCGCTGCTCGGCAGCGCGGACTTCCTGAAAGAGCCGCGCACGATCGAGGGCCACGGCCGCCTGCGCGGCGATCCCGGCGAGGAGCCGTTCCGCCGCGCCGGTGAACCGGCCTAGTTTCGGATGGACGAAGAAGAGGCCGCCGAGGACTTCACCGGACCGCGAGACTACCGGTGCAGCCAGGTAGCTCCGCGCCGGAGGATGGCCGGCCGTCAGTCCGAGGCAAGAGACGGCCCCAACAAACTCGGGATTTCGCGTCGGGTCGTCGAGACGAAGCACTCGCTCGTCGTAGAACGCGGTCTCCAGCACCTCCGCCTTTCGGCAGGGGGGAAACGGGGCGAGAGTCGTTCGACCATCCGCCAGGACCGTGCAGAGCGAGGGCGTCTCGCTTCCCACAGCGGCGTCATTGTAGAGGAAAGCGCCGCCGGCGGCGCCCACTAGCCGGGTCGCCTCTTCCGTCACCACCTGCGCCAATCGTTGCAGATCCAGCTCGCCCGCCAGGGAGGCGCTGATACAGTTGAGCGCGTCGACGACCTGGCTCTCCTCCGTCAGCCGCGCCTCCTCCCGCTCGTGGCGGCGCACGTGAGTATGGAGCTCGATCTGCGGCATCAGCAGGGCGGCCAGATCTCGCAAGACTACGATCTCCTCGTCGGCCCACGTGCGGCTGGAATGCTCCGCCACGCAAAGGGAGCCGAGCACGTAGCCGTCGGCGCTGAGGAGCGGCACGCCGGCGAACGACTGGAGGTACAAACGGTCTGCCTCCTGACCTTCGGAAAGCCTCCGAGGTTTAGAGATGCAGTCTACGACCACCGGCTCGCAGAGAGTGGCGACCCGCCGGCAGAGGGGCCTCAAGAAGACCGGGACTTCAGCTTCCGCGTCCGACAGCTCCGGAAGTCCGAGGCAGCTTCGCAGGATCTGGCGCTCGCCATTCAGCAGTACGACAAAGGCCACGCTTACCCGCAAGGCGCTGCTCGCGAGCCGCGTGAGACGCACGAACACATCGTCCGGCACCACGCCGAGCGCGCTATCGCGCAGCGAGCCAAGCCGTGGCCGCTCGGCGACCCACCCGAAGGATTCTTGCATGATTGCGCTCGATCCCACTGAACTTCACGCCGCAGCTGGGAATGGCCGCAGACCCGTCCCCGTCCTGTTTATCGGCTGAATATCCTTTGCACATAAGAGCGCAATTAGGACACCGGACGAAAACGTGGAGAAAAAGCGAGGAAGAAGTGGGCTGACCTATCCGGTGGGCAGAGGGATTTCGTCGGGATACTCGCCGAAAAGTTCCCGCAAACGATCCAGGGTGCGTGCGGGACCGACGAGCAGCGGCCGGAGGTTGAGCGGCGTGTGCAAGAACGTGGAGAACGGCACGTCGCCGCCGTCCAGGTACTGAATCGAGCATCCCGCCTCCACAGCGACGCCCCAGGCGGCCCCAAGATCGTGGAGGCGGTCTTGCACGCTGATGTTCGCACGTAGCGCGCCGCTGCCGGCGTAGCAGTAATGCGCGGCAAGGCTGCCGAAGTTGCGCTGGCGAGAGGTGAAGCGCCGCAGCCCCAGCGCGAGGATCGCCTCGCTGCCGACGCCCACGGTATCTTCCTGGTGCAGCGGACCCCTATCGGTCGCCTGCAGCCGCCGGCCGTCCAGATAGGCGCCCTGCCCGGCCTGGAACCAGTACGTCTCGTCCAGGCGCGGCAGGTGGAAGGCGCCGAGCGCGGGCTCGCCGTCGACCGCCAGGCCAATGGAGACGCCCCACACGGGGAGCCCGAACACCATGTTCGTCGTGCCATCCACCGGGTCCACAATCCACAGGCGGCGGCAGGCGAAGGGATCGCCGCCGCACTCTTCGCCGTAGAAGGCGTCTTCCGGGAAGCGCTCGCGGATCTCTCCGTGGATCAACTCCTCAACCGCGCGGTCGATGTTCGTCACCAGTGATTGGTCCGGCTTGAACTCGCGGGTCATGCTGCGAAGGGCGGCCAGGGCGAGGGTCCCGGCGCGCTGCGAGAGGTCGCGAGCGAATTCGAGGTCTGTCATGGTTTCGGATGGGCGCGCAAAGAACGCCGGGCGCGCGGCCCGGCGTTCTTTATTGAATCACGGCGGCGCGGGTACGCCGTCAAAGCTCCACCTGCACGCGTGGTCAGTCGGCGGGCATGCACACCCACTCCGTGCCGTCCCAAACGCACAGACTGTTCGTCCGCGGGTCCACCCAGCCCTGCCCCACCTGCGGCTCGCGGGGCTCTGCGGCTCCGATGCGCGCTACGCCCAACTCTTCCTGACTCTGTCGCCAGTTCCAATCCAACGCCTGTACTCCGCACAGTCTATCCGACATCACGAACCTCCCCAGTACCTACCGGCCCGCCTTGCTGAACGACCTGAAGCTATTGACAGTATACCGCGCCCCTTGCTCGTCCCTTCGCCACTTTACCCCAGGGTCGCCAGTTCAACTCCCGAAGATTCGACATAATCGCGGTGGGGAGAACAATCCCGCCTAGCCTCCGGCCTTCGTGTAGAATCCTTCCAGGAGCTTACCCGCCGCCTCATCCGCCTCTTCGCGGTTGATGACCGCACGAGCCGCGTTTCGCACCTTCGGGGCGAACACCTGGCCCACCTGCCGCGTGTGCACAAACGACGACGCCGACTTGCCGCCGACATTCACCAGGATATTGGCCTGGTACTGGTCGGCGTTGATGCCCTGGCCGACGCTGAGGACCCTCGGGTACACCACATAGTCGGCGCCCGTGGCCTGGCGCAGCGTGCTGAGATGCGCGGCGGTGAGTGGTTTCGCCAGGTTGAGCCTGCGGCTGCGAAGGGCGCTCGTTACCGTGCCCGCCGACAGCACTTCGAAGCCCTGCTGCGTGAGGCTCTCGCGCAGCGCCTCCGTCACCACCGGGCCGCTGCCGGCCGCGCCCCGCGTCACCTGCGCCGGGATGAGCGCCACCTTTCCCGAGGCAGCCTGCGCCGGGCCCGCAGCCAGCGCGCCGACTATTGCAATTGCCTGCATCCATCGCTTCATGCTCTGTCTCCTGAACGAGTAACCGAAAAGTAGCCGCCCTCCGCTGTTCTTCCCCGATCTGTCGGCTTCCAACCGCCCGCCCGCTTCGGCCCGGTCCCGCGCGCTCCACTAACCGGATGCCGCGAGCGCCGACAAGAGTCCCTGGCCCCACGAAGCATCTGCATCCGAGAGCGCGGGATCAGGCGCCCGCCTGTAGTCCAGCGAGTAGTCGTAGCCGGCACGGTCGTAAACGGTGGTGAACACCGCCTGAAGGTCGAGCAATACGTCGGGATCGTCACCGGCCAGCGGGATGGGGATCACGGGCAACGGTTGGCGCAGGGTCCACGGCCAGACCTGCGCCAGCGGCCGGCGTCCTGCCCGGCTGACGAGCGCGTAGCCGTCCGCCGGCGGCAACTCTCCGCGCATGGGCAATCGTGCGTCGCCTCGCAGGAAGTCCAACTCCACGAGGTGGGCGCTGCTCTGCAACACGAGCTCGCGCTTCTCGAGATACTCCCGATGCCCGTTGCTACCCGCCCGCTTGTTGGCAGGCGACAGCAGCTCGATCACGGCGACGACCTCTCCGCCGTCCCGCAGCCGGATCTCAATATACGGCTCTCGTTCCTCCTCCAG
>Ga0216301_1000405_pt1 | contig 11391 bp, 7 predicted proteins | sample 4hB_Boncat_minus_FD_156203 | JGI IMG/M metagenome (GOLD analysis project Ga0216301, IMG submission 156203) | Terrestrial sediment cell enrichment communities for BONCAT metagenomics from Utah, United States - 4hB_Boncat_minus | ecosystem: Environmental > Terrestrial > Deep subsurface > Rock...
GGTGCCGCAGCACCTCCGGCACCTGTGCCATCGTGACAGCGCGGGCGTCCAGGGCGCGGATCATCAGGTCGTGGGCGTCCCGGTCGGCAACCGGCGTCGCGCGGTAGCGGGCGAACCGCTCCTCCTGCGAGTGCCAGCGCCCGGCGAGCTGCCCGACCCCGCCCAGGACGAGGCGGGGCAGGTCGCGCAGGATCCAGCGGGTATGCCGCCGCGCGATTACGATCTCGCCCGAGAAGGCAAGGTTATCGCAGACGAACACCCGGGAGCCGACCACGAGGCCGGCTGGGAAGGACTGGTCGTGGCTGTTCCTGAGTCCGAGGACCCAGGAGTGGTCGCCCGGCTCCTTCCCGTTCGCTACCTGAAGCAGCCCGAAGTAGCGGTCCCCCTCCCGGGCGAGGGCGTGGCGCTCCGCGGTGACGCGGAGGTGGTTCATCCCCAGCGCTTCCTCGACCTCACGTAGCAGGACGTCGTGCGGGATCGGGTGCCAGGTCGCGGTGGCCGGGGGCGTTTCCGTCCCGGCCAGCCGCTCGCGGGCGACTTCCTGCCCGCCGCAGTGGACCATCAGCGTTGCGTTCACGTTCTTCTCCTTCATCAGGTTCAGCGAGGCCGCGCTCCCGCTCGGCCTCCTCGACGTAGCGTTCGACCGCGGACAGCACCTGGGACCGGATGGACCCCAGCCGGTGCCGCTCGCGGAGACGCCAGAGCCGGGTCACCAGCTCCGGCGGCAGTTTGAGGGCATACACGTCAGGCCGCCTGCTCTTGACGCAGGCGCGGGCCAGCGGTGCGGGCTCGCACGAGCAGCCACCGGGCGACATCGGCCGGCTCCGGGTCGGCGCAGTAGGCGTGGTCTACGAGGACACGCAGGCCCGGCTGGCGCCCTGCGGGGTACGGAGAATCTGGCGTCAGCTGACCTTCCAGGTTGACCCGGACGCCGGCCTCTCCCCAGGTGTACAGCTCGATGGCAACCCGTCGGACGGCGATGCAGTCGATCCCGTCCTCGGCCGTCTCATCGCCCGGCTGCGCGTTCCGACGGGTGACGAACACGCGGAAGTGGGCGACGGCCAGGCCGCAGGGGGCGTAGGTGAGCCGTGGCCGGTTGGCCAGCCGGCCGCACAAGATCACTCGGTTCATGGGCGTGTCTCCTCGCCGCCCGGTCCCAGCGACCGGGATCGGCGTGAATGTGAAGGTACGGACACGTCCACGGTAGCAGGCGGAAGCTGGGTTGCAAGGTCGCTTGCACACTTGCAATGGTTCCGAGCAATCCTGACCTCAGCACGTTGCTGCGGTTGCCTCATCGGAGGGCATGGCAGTGTTAGGGCGTAGTGGGCGCAAGCCTCGGCCGCTTGCTTCCGGTCATGATGGGCGGACGGCGCAATCGTAAAGCGGCTTACCAAGATTAGGTCCGCGGCCGGCCCACCGCTTCCGGCCGGACCGTGCCGCCAACTCTGTGCATATCGGTACGGGCGATGCGGGCACTTATGGAGTCGCATCCCGCCGCAGAGGTCTCCGCAGAGAACGCGAGTAGCAGCAGATCAGCGCGTCGGGACCGACTTGTGTGCATTGATCGTGGACACCGATGGGGGTTCGACAATGGAGGTGCTCGTTTGGCCGCCTCTGCTGGGGGCGCAGCGCACGACACGCATGGACCAGCAGGCGCAGGCGAGATTCGGCACCGGAAGCAGGGAGTCCAGCAGAGGCGGCCCCTGCCTTTGACCCGGCCGCCCTGGTTTAGGACAATCTTGGCCAAGCGCTACCTGCGGGGGCGATCACTGTAGTTCGTCTTGCTAGAAGGACGGGCGCGGTTTCCAGGGATCAGACCGATGACAACGACCTTGGGCATTGCGTGCGGCAACTGTGGATCGACAGGAAGCCCGTCGATCCAGAAGCCTTCCTTCAGGGAGTATCCTGATACAGGCTCCGGTCCTTCGCCGGTCCTCCTCCGGCCTCGCACGACCTTCAAGTGTCCCGCCGCGTTGGTGGCGCGTAGGTCTAGGACGAGCAGGAACGCGATTCCGGCGCGTGCTGCCGCGTAGTCATCCGCCTGCGCAAGGTAGTGGCTGCGGACGTGGGCGGGGCCAATGTTGGAGAACTCGTGCTTGACCTCGATTGGTAGCTCGCATTCCTCGAACACTGCGCCCGAGTCCGTGCGGCCTCCCGCCACCAGCGTCCGCTCGTAAACGGCGCGCGCGCCAATCCGAGGATCCTGCCGCAGCCATCGCAAGACGTCCTTCTGCAGGTCACCTTCTGAGGCACCCTGCCCGAGGCCGCCGTCCTGGATGCACAGCGTGTATGCAGGCGGGGCGTTGCGGACCCACTGAACGAACTGGACCAAACTCTCCAGCAGCGTGACGAAGCGCAACCATTGCCGCTTTGGATAGGCTCCTAGGCGCGATCGAGCCTCTTCGAGGAGCTGGCGGACCGTGTCGTCGACCGCGGGATCACCTCCGAACAGCTCAGGCTGATGAATCGGGAGTGGAGAGACGTCAAGGGCACATTCCTGCAGCCATCGGCCGACGTCGCCGCGGTCGTTTGCCGCGATGAACCCGCGAAGCAGGTCCTCTGCACTTCGGCCGGACCGGCTGGCCAGTGACTGTATGTCCGTGACAAAGGACGGCGACCGCGACTGGGCGCCTGTTAATCCCGCTTCTGCCGCAGCCTGCAGGACTTGCAGCGCGGCAGCGATACCATCGTCGTGTAGATCTGCATACCGCTCGACCACGCTTTGCAGCTGCATCCGTGTCAAGGAGCGCGACACGACAGCGCCCAGCCGGGGCGCCATCGCGCGGGGCGCGAAGTCGCTGAGCGTCGCCAGCACGCGCCCCGTCCCGCCCACTGGCGGTGGCTGTGAAGCCACGAGTTGGTAGAGAGTAGCGAGTTCCAGCAGCGCGCGGTCCAGGTCCGTACGCCGCTCCAGCTCGCTCGCCGCCTCCGCGGCTCTGGCGAAAGCGTCGGCGGCTGCGAGAAGGCGGACCCCTAACAAGTCGGTAGCAGACGAGCGGTAACCGTGCCACCCGGGCGACGATATGTCGGTCAACAGCGTCGTGACGCGCCCGCGCAATTCCCGGGAGTGTGACGCGGCGCCACCTGGATCGTTCGGAACCTCCTCGAACAGGATCACCAGATCGAGGAGGTGCACGAATACCTCTGCGTCCGGACGGTGTTCCTCGCTTGCGTGCGCACGCGCGAAGGCTGCTCGGGTGGCTACGAGGCGTTCTCGGAAGGCTGCGGGATCTGGCGCCAGCAGCAGGTCGCCGAACTGAATGAGCGCGACCTGCTGCCGTGCTTCTGCCCGCACGAACGGGTCCGGCGCCTCCTGCCGGTCACGCAGCCACGAGCAGAGGTCTGCGGAGGGTTGAACTGTATGGAGCCAGCCCACCCATTTCGCCGCGCGGACAAGAAGGCCGGACGCGTCGTCGGGCTTTAGTCGAAGGACCTGTGAGGAAAGCTCCGTGCGAGCGAGACCGCTACGGAGCGCGAGTAGACCGAGCGCATCGAGGAAGGCCGGACCCAAGTACGCGTGCCCCAGAGTGGCGCGGAGAGCTGAGAGGAGCGCGTCCACCGAGTCTGCGTCCAGAGGGCCTGCAGCGTAGGCAAGGGCCATCGCTGCACTGGCGCGGGCAAGGTCGCTCTGAGCGCGTGCTAGGGCTTGGCGAAGTACGGGCGCGGCGCCCGGGTCCGGAGGGCCCGACAGTACGCCATGCGTTAGGAAGTCGATGCCGTCCTCAAGCTCTTCCCCGCCGGCCGAGTCGAGGCGCCTCGCCTCGAGATCCCACTTGCCGAGGTCGTTATGATAGCCGGGGGTCGCGTCGGAAGGGGGCATCAGAACGCGAACCGCCCGGCCTGCGGGCCGTAGACTTTCGAGGATGTTGTCGCCGCCGCGAATTCCTCCCGGGCCGTGAAGCAAAGGATCTGGATGTCGGTCCCGTAGTCCGCGTCGATCGCCCGCAGGATCGCTGCAAGCTCGCGAGCGTCTTCCGTCACCATCTCCGCGGATCCCACCTGATCGATCATCAGGAACCCAGGGTGGCGGCCGGGACCCTGCTCGCGGCCAAGGAGCATCATGGCGACGAAGAAGGCCAGCTTGACGCGAAGGCGCTCGCCCTGGTTGCGGATCTCAGTAAACGTGGTCCGCTGACCGTGCTTCTTGAGCTGCACCTTGCCCATGGGGGAACACCGCACGTCGCTGATGCTCTCCGCGCCGATCTGTCTTGCGATAGCCTGGGCGCGTGCCCCCAGACGGACCAGGGTATCCTCGTTGCGGCGGTCTGCGTCCTTGCTAAGCACGTCCTGCACCGTGTCGAGGATTTTGCGACGGGTTTCTAGTTGGTCCCCGCTCGAGGCACGTTCACCGATGTGCCGCTCCGCGCGGTCGATTTCAGCTCGGAGCCGGCCGGCTTCCTCATGCAGGCGCTGACGGTCGTCCTCTTCTTCTGCGGTTGGCGATGCGTATGAGATGCCCTGCTGCGCCGCCCGCTGGAGCGGTTCGACACGCGATCCGAGGCGCTCCAGCTCCGAACGGAGCGACGCGACCCGGGAGCTGACGGCATCGCGAGCCGCGACTTCCTGCCGGAGTTGCGCCTCCGTGGCGTACAGTTCCGCCTCCGCCGCGGCGACGTCTTGCGGGGACGCGCCGAGAGCCGGCTTACTGCACAATCGACACAGATGGGCCTCGCGCTCTTGCTGGATGGCCTCGTCGGTCACGTGGGTGTCGCAGTTCGGACACAGGGCAACCTGGATGCCCGTGAAGTGCAGCCGCAAGGCTACCGCCTCTCGCAGGCGCCGCTCGACCGCCCGTGTCGTCCGGAGACGGGCGTTCAGGTCTTCCCGCTCGGCCTCGAAGCGAGCACGTTCGGCCGACTTCTCGACGATCGCGGAGGTTACGCGCACGAGCTCCTGCGCGGGGGTGCTCTCTTCGACCTCGCGACGCCGCTCCCGTAGCGCCCGTTCCAGGGCGGCCAAGCGAGCCCGCACGGCCTTTAGCTCCTCCTGGGCACGATCCCTCGCCTGCTCGGCCTCCGAAGCATTTTTCTTTACGTCCTCTTTCAGAGCCGCTTCATCGCGCTTCGTGCGTGATCGCTCCAGCGAGAGTTCGAACAACGGGGTAGCCAGGCTGAGGCCGAGGTAGGTAGCGAGGATCATTCCGTCCTGGTTTCCCATCGCGTGCTGAGGATCACAAATGAGGTAGCCGTCGCCGGCGTCCGGGATGTAAAGGGCCTGGAAGTAGGTCAGCCAACTCGTCGAGCGCCTTTCGGCCGCCCCAGAACCGTGTGGCGGAGCCTGGAGCCACGAAAGCTCGGTCAGGCCAAGACGCTGGAAGAAGAAATGACGCAGGCCGTCGCTCACCGCGTCGCTTCCCACGGCATCAATGACAACGGGTACCGACGCATCAAGGTCATCTATGAGCCGCGCTTCCGAGCCGGCTACCAACACGCACCGAAGGTCGCCGCGCGTGGACAGGAGCACCGTATACCGGTGGCGGTCCAGCTCGAACTCCAGCCAGATATCCGCAATCCACTTCCGCACGTCCGAGTCGTAGTCGCTGGCACCGGTGAGCGCGAAGCGGATGGACTTCATCACCGACGACTTGCCGACGTCGTTGTCCGAAATCAGCAGGACGTTCACCCCGTCCTCGAACCTTTGGTCGTAGTTGATGGGGATCGGGTCGGCATAGCCCTCGAGGTCCTTAGTGCCCACGATGCGCAGGCGCCGGACGCAAAGTCGGGACTTTCGGGGAGGGGGCGGCTTCTCCGACAGATCCAGTGACGTGATCGCCTCCTTGACCCGATCCAGCGTGATCCGCGCCCGATTCGCGCTATTGAATCCCGCGTGGACCTGCTCTGCCAACGCATCTAGGTTGACCGCGCTGGGTAGATTCTCGCTCACCTGACCCTCCTCAACTCCCGACCAGCATCTGTTCGACCGGCTCACCGAACACGCGCTGGAAGCGATCACGGATCTCGTCCAGCGGAAGATCCGGGATGGTTTCGTCGAGCTGCGCCTGCCGGTACTCCAGATGCTCGTACTGAAGGTGCTTCACCTCGGCGGGGGTGAGACCGCCGAAGAACTGTGCGATGAGGGCGATGCGCTCCGCGTACCAGCGTGCGTGCCCCACGAGATCTACAAGGCGCTCCGCTGTCCTCAGGCCCTCTTCGGTCACGAAGTAGTGCTTCTGGGGACGTGCCTGCCCGCGCTCCTCAAGCCGAGCGTACACCAACCCTCTGGCATGCCACCAGGCCTCGACCTGGTCGATCCGCTCGTACGCGCCGCGCCAGAACTTCCGAAACGGAAGGGTCAGCAACTCCGGCTCCCGCTCACCCAGCACCATCCGGACCAAACGCATCACTTCCTCGCCATCAGAAGCCTCGGCGATCCCCATCCGGTGCAGTTCGACCATTTCGTAGGCGAAGTAGCCGGGGTACCGGAGCAGGAAGTCCAGCTTCTGCAGGTAATACTCGGGGCTGAAATGCCGAGCACACTGGTGCTGTGGGAAGTAAACCGCCTGGACGACGTCATCTGGGATGGGCAAGGAAAAGCGCGCGAGGATCAGCAGGAGGCGTGCTGCGTCCACTTCGACGAAGCGATCCGGCACCAATGCGTTCACATAGAGGGGAGACATTATGCGCCTGAGCAATTCCCAAAGCGCCGTGGAGGTTCGTCGCTTCGAGGCCTGTGCCACTTCCCTTGGGCGACAAGCCAACGTATTGTAGCAAAGGTCATTCTGAGATGCGTATCACTGCGTCGCTGGCCGAGCGGGAAGGCGCCGTCGTCGGACTGGAATCCCACCTGCACGTTGGCCGTTCGGCCGCGACCCCATTCTGCCCCGGAGGGTTAGAACGCAGCGCCTCTTGAGGCCCGCCGGGGGCACGTGCAACCCGGGAAGATGCGACCTGTCCGGAGTTGTCGGAACCGATGTGAGGACGTTTGTCGCGGCCTGAATGACTCCAAAGTTGCCAGGCTCCCGGCGACTAGGACTCGTCTGATCAGCAGCAATCAAGTGCTCGTCCTTCCCAGAGGTCGGCGATTTCCGATTCCACCGCTGCCCGAGGCCGGGACCACCGCTCGCGCGCCATCTCTGTCAGCTCCGCAGGCGCGCTACCGCCGCCGGGCAAGAGAATGGTTCGCGCGGAGAAGGCTGGCAGCGTCACCCCGTCTCGGTGCAGACGGGCGCAGAAGCGGTAGCCCGGCAGGGCCACCAGGTCCTCCGCCGCGAAGGCCGGAGATAGCTCCCGGGCGAGGCGTGAGGCGTCCGCATGCCCGGCGCGGAACACTGCCAGGGCGCCTACGTTGCCGAAGACCGCCCGGGAGACCGGTTCGGGCACCTGGTCCAGGTACTGGTGGGCGATTACCAGCGACAGGCGGTACTTGCGGGCCTCCGAGAGGATACCCAGGAAGGCGTCCCCGGCGACGTGCTGGAACTCGTCCGCCAGGAGCGCGAAGTCCGGCCGGTCCTCCTCCGCGACGTCAGCGCGGGACATCGCGGCGAGCTGCAGCCCCGCCACGAGTAGCCCGCCGAGCAATGCCGAGCTGTCCTCGCCGATCCGCCCCATCGAGAGGTTCGCCACGAGCACGCCCCGTCGGTCCATGAGGGAGCGCAGGTCGAGGCCCGGCGCCCTACCCCCAACCACATGGCGCACCGTAGGGGACGCGAGCGCCGCCCCCAGCTTGTTCAGGACCGGGGCCACGGCCTCGGAGCGGAACCGACCCTCGTACGCCTCGAACTCCCCCTCGAAGAAGCCGCGCACCACCGGGTCCCGGGCGAACCCGACGAGGCTCCGGCGGTAGGCGCGGTCGGTGAGCAGGAGCGGGAGCTGCGCCAGAGAGGGATCGGGCGTTTCCAGCAGCAGCAGCAGGGCGTGCCGCAGCAGGTGCTCCAGTCGCGGCCCCCAGGAGTCGGCGAAGAGCTTGCGGAAGGCGCCGATCACTCCGGAGGCGACGAGCGGCCGCAGCGACGGGTCGCCGTGGGCGAGCGGGTTGAGCGGCACGACGGCGTCCGGGTCGGCCGGGTCGAGGTAAACCACGTCAGGGTAGCGTTCGGGCGGCACCAGGGAGAGGACGCGGAGCGCGAGGTCGCCGTGCGGGTCCAGCAGGGCCAGCCCGCGGCCTGCCTCCAGGTCCTGGCGCGCGATGCCGGCCAGGAGCGTGGACTTCCCGGTCCCGGTCTTCCCCACGACGTACAGGTGCTGGCGGCGTTCCGCGGCCGCGAGGCCGAACGGTACCGGCCCCTCTGGAGCGAGCGCCTCGCCGAGCACCGTCTCCGGCCCCGCGTCCGCGGGGCGCGGGCGCAGGAGTTCCGGAGGAGGCGGCACACGCCGGCTCGACTCGGACGTGACCAGCGGGTGGGCGGAGTTCGGCACGTGGAACAGGGAAGCGATCTCGGCCCCCGAGAGCACGGCGCAGGGGGCGCTCTCGCCGACGCCGGCCGGCGAGGCCAGCAGGCGGCCCCGGCCCGGCAGCAGGGAGTTCCCAGCCGGATGGGCGGAAGCCGCGGCCACTTGCCCGGCGAGCTCGCGGGCGCGGGAGAGGGCGGCTTCCGAAGAGGAGCCCGCCGCCCAGGCTGCGATCCGCACGGACAGGACCGGTCCCTGGGCCTTGCGCGCGAGCTCCCGCCCGACCTCCGGACGGAGCAGGGGTCGCCCGCCGCGCGGGGCCGGGCCGGCTTGGAAGAGCCGGTAAGTCTGCCAGAGGCGGAAGAGGGCGCCGCGCGGCGGCAGCGGCCGCCCCTCCTGGATGGCGGAAAGTGCCGCAGGGGCCCATGAGGCCCAGTCGTCCGGCGGCGGCCCGACGAGCAGCCGGACCCCTGCGACGCTACTTCCTGACAGCCCAGCCAGCACTCCCAGAATCGGGTCCGGCTCCCGGGCGGTCGGGATGCGAAGCGGCCAGAGGTCCGCCTTTGCCGGCAAAAGCGGCACCTCCGCGGACGTGCCGGAGAGCCGCCGGGCCGGCTGCCGCTCCAGGCGGGCGTCCGGGAACCAGGCGGCAAGCTGGCCGCGCAGCGCGTCCACGCGTCCTTCCGACACCGCGAGGTGCCACGCGATCCCCTCTTCCGCGCTTGAGATCTCCAGCGCGACCACTTCGGTCTCGGCGGCAAGCAGCGGGCGCAGCGCGGAGAGCCAGGCGGCCGCTGCTTCCACCGGGAAGGAGGCGTTCGACGGGAACCGCAGCCGCCAGGAGAGAAGCGGACGCGCCGGCGGCCTCCGGCCGCGCAGGAGCCACGCCAGCGCCCCGAGCAGGATCGCGAGGACCAGGACGGCCACCGCGACCGCGTCGGCCGGCGCGAACGCAGGAAGGCCGTCGCCATAGAGCAGCGGGTCGGGGGTGAACGGCTCCATACTCCGGCTCCGCTACGCCGGGGCGGACGGCTCGCCAGGCCCCTCCCTCCCGCGGGCCCGCTCCTCCGCCAGCGCCGCGACGAGCAGCGCCCGACCGGTCGCCGGACCGCGCCTCAGGCCCGGCTCCAGCCGCTCCCACGCTGCCGCCACCCCGACGCGCCGGACCCAGCGGCGCAGGTCGGCCCAAAGTCCCGGCGGAAGCGGGCCGACCATGCCGAGCACCAGGCGAATGAAGCGGTCCGCGCGCAGGTTGTCGGCGTCGTTTCTTTCCTCTATGTTCGCTATGTATGTGCCACCTGGCAGGAGCGCCGGATCGGCGGCGGGGACCGCCGGACCCGCCGTCCTGCGCCGCTTGATCGGCGGCGCCTCCGGACGCGCGAGCCACACGTCCGGGTCGGGAACGAACTGATAGCAGCGGCCGGACTCCCGCAACACGCCGCGGTCCACCAACTCTCGCAGGTCACGGGAGATCCGGTCCGTGGAGAGGCCGGTCGCCTCGGCGAACCGGGCTGCGGCGAGGGGGCGGGTCCAGAGGTACGGCTCCCCGCGGCCCCGCTGCCATCCCCAGCTTTCCCGGATCACCACCGCCACGAGCTGGAGCTGCCGCCGCGTCAGCGGCGCGCGGCAGAAGACCGCCAGCCAGACGGCAAGCGGGACGCGCAGGTACCCACGGCCGTAGTCCGGGGCGGCGGGCGCCGCGGCGCGCCGGGGAGCGCTCATCGTCCCTCCTCTCCCGCTGCCTTGGGCGCTTCCCAGTCGTTGGCCACCGCCTTCATCAGGAACGCCGCGGGATTGCGCGCGGCGCGCAGAGGCAGCCAGGCGAGCTGGCGGCGGACGCGCTCCTCGGGGAAATGAGTCAGCAGGCGCTCGGCCTGCTCGGGCCGCAGGCCCACCGCTTCCAGCGCGCGGGCAAGCTCCGGGTCGCTGCCCGACGCTGAGGACGGCTTGCGGCTGGGAGCCGGCTCAGGGTGGGCGGAAGGCTCCGCCAGGACGGGCGTCGGTTCCGTGCCGATTCCGACGAGCAGGTCGGCAGGTGCCGCCTCGGCGCCGACCACCTCCCCATCCGGGGAAAGCTCCGGCACCGCGAGCGGCTGTCCCCGCCACTGGGCGCCGGCCAGGTCCGCCAGGCGGCGGTCCGCGTCCCGGCGGGAGACCGCAAGCGCCAGCGCGAGCTGGTCGGCGGTGAAGCGGCGGGCGCCGTCCCGGCAGGTGAAGGAAAGGACGGCGCAGAGCGTGTGCCAGGCCTCGGGAGGCGCGGCGGCCAGCAGGCCCTGCCGGCGGGCCTGAGCGAGCCAGCGGCCCAGCAGGTGCTTCTCGGCGTGGAGCGGCGGAGTGGCAATGGGGGTCATGATGCTCCTTTCACGGGCGCAAGCGCGCTTGCCGGCGCCCGCAGGATAGGGATAAGGTGGGGGCGGCTCCGGGCCTCGCAAAGGGGCCTCACCGGATCACCGGACCCCAGGCGAGCGCCTCGGAGCCGCAAGGGCGGCCCGGCGGCCGCCTTTGCGCGTCGTTGCGCGGCGACTCCCAGGGCGCCGCCAGCCTTGCGGAAGACGAGGACGTGCTCCGCCTGGCCGAGCGTGACGGGCAGGCCGGCTTCCCGGAGTCGCGCCGTCGCCAGCCGGCGCCAGAAGGAGGCGTGCGGCACGAGCCGCGCGCCGCCCTCTGCCGCTGCCACCCGGCCGAGCACCGCCACGAGCTCGTCCACGAGCATGAACCCAGCGGCCTGGCAGGCGCGGGCGGTCTCGTGGTGGATCGGGACCAGCTCGCGCCGGCTGCGCTCCGGCTGGACCACGACGGCCAGTATGCCGCCGGGCTTCAGGACCTCGTGACATGCGTGCCACACCCGGCGCATCTGGCGCAGGTATTCCGACGTGGGGAGGTTGCCGAGGTTGTCGGGCTCGCGGCCGTAGGTGCCGGGCAGCACGCCGCGTCCGAGCCGTCCGGCGCGGATCAGGTCCCGCAGCTGGCGGGTAGGGTTGCGCTGCTCGCGCAGCCGGTCGCCGTACGGCGGCGAGGTGACGATCGCGTCCGCCCGGGGAACCGGAACCTCGCCCGCCCGCCC
>Ga0216301_1000406_pt1 | contig 11364 bp, 10 predicted proteins | sample 4hB_Boncat_minus_FD_156203 | JGI IMG/M metagenome (GOLD analysis project Ga0216301, IMG submission 156203) | Terrestrial sediment cell enrichment communities for BONCAT metagenomics from Utah, United States - 4hB_Boncat_minus | ecosystem: Environmental > Terrestrial > Deep subsurface > Rock...
TGCGCCCGTTTGGACGAGCTGCTGGGCACGCGCGTGAAGATGATTCCGGGGGGTCCAGCCAGGGTGCGGCGGCTGGGCGTGATTACCGGTGGCGCGGGGAGCATGGTGCCGAACTCCGTCGCGGCCGGGCTCGACGCTTTCGTCACGGGTGAGGGGGCGCACCACAACTTCTTCGACGCGGAGGAGGGCGGGATCAACCTCTTCCTCGGCGGCCACTACGCCACGGAAGTCTGGGGCGTGCGGGCGCTCGCCGAGCACCTGGAGCGGACGTTCGGGATCGAGTGGTTCTTCATCGACCACCCGACGGGCTTGTAGGCGGAACGGCGGGTCTCACGCAGAGACGCAGAGACGCAGGAGAGGTGCGCCGCGCTTTAGTTGGCTGCGCCAACCAAGGGGAAGTGTTTGACGAGGTGGCGGGCGAGCGGCTCCGGGTTGAGGCCGGGTGTGCGGAACGCCACGTGCCCGTCCGGGCGGATCAGGTAGTAGCCGGCGTTGGTGACGGCGTAGCGTCGATGCGCCTCGCCGGAGTCGTCGATCCAGGCACCCGCGACCGCCGAGTTGCGGGTGATGTGGTGCGCCTCCACTTCGCCCAGGTGCTCGGCCGCGAGCGTGCGGAGCGCATTCGTGCCGTCGCCGCCGAAGACGAGGAGGTGGTGCGCGGGGCCGGCGCAGAGCGAGAACAGCGTCGTTTCGCTCCCGCCGCGGCCCACGGGGGCGTCCGGCGCGCGGTGACCCGCCCCGGGCCCGCCGCGGAGGCGTGGGCGTGCCTCCCCGACGACGGAGCTGGAGGGATACGCGATCTCCAGCTGCGAGATGAAGCGGAAGCCGCGCGCCGCCAGCCCCGGGCGGCCGAGCGCGAATCCGCCGAGCCGCGGAAGGAGAAAGCCGGCCAGCGCCAGGCTGACCCTGCCGCGCGCTGCCGTGCCCGCGAAGAGCCGGTCGGTGGTGCGCAGGAGGCGCCGTCCCACGGGGAGACGTTCGGCTTCGTAGCTGTCCAGAAATCCGTCGGGCGCATGCCCGCGGAGCACGAGCGCCAGCTTCCAAGCCAGGTTGGCCGCGTCCTGGATCCCCGTGTTCATCCCCTGCCCTCCGGCCGGGCTGTGGATGTGCGCCGCATCGCCCGCCACGAACGCACGCCCGGCGCGGTAGTGGTTCGCCGCGCGGTGGTGGAGGCGGAAGCGCGCCAGCCAGCGAGGGTCCCGGAGCTCCATGGAAGCCGGCGAGGTCTGCCGCACGATCTCCCGGAGCTCGTCCAGCGTGGGGTCGCCCGCATCGTCGGGGACGCCGTCGGGGCGCGTGGCGATCAGCCGGTACGACCCCGGCTCCGCGAACGGAAAGGCAGCGAGGAGCCCCGCGCGCGAAACGAAGATGTACAGCCCGCCGTCGTCCTTCTCCCACTCCACGTTCACGTCCGCGAGCACGAAGTCCTGCGGATACGGCGCTCCCTCGAAGGTCAGCCCCGCCCCTTTGCGCACGGCGCTGTGCGCCCCGTCGCACCCCACCAGGTAGCGGGCGCGGATCTCCTCCTCGCGCCCATCCCCGTGCCGCAGACGCGCGCGCACCCCGTCCGCGTCCTGCGCGAAGCCGAGCAGCTCCAGCGGGTGCTCCACCTGCGTCCCAAGGCTGGCCAGCCGCGCCTCCAGCACGCGCTCGGTGTCCACCTGCGAGACGAGGAGCGCGAATGGGAACGGCGTGTCGGTCACCTTTCCCACGTCCCCGAAGGCGAAGCGCAGCGCCGGGCGGCCGTTGATGAAGACGTTCGCGGCCATCGTGCGCCGCCCCGCCGCGATCAGCTCGTCCGCGATCCCCATCTTCTGCAGCAGCTCCAGCGAGCGCGCGTGCACCACCAGCGCCCGCGAGCGATCGGAGCGCACCGGCGCCCGGTCGACCACGCGGCACGCGATCCCGCGCGAGGCGAGTCCCAGCGCCAGCATCAGCCCCGTAGGCCCGCCGCCGGCCACCAGCACCTCCGTGTCGTGAGGTGACGTGTTCATGTGCGAGTGTGATTCAGCGAAGGTGAGCGGATGAGCTTCGCCATCGAAACGCTCGTGGGGCCACGCATACGACAGGGAGCGAACCCGACGCTCTCCTGCGTCTCTGCGCCTCTGCGTGAGGCAACATCGGGAGATCACTCTGCGGTGCCGGCGATCTCCACCTTGAGGCCAAAGGTATCCTCGAAGAGCCCGCCTTTGCGGCGCAGCGCCCAGCGCTCCAGGAGGAGGTCGCCCGTCCCCTCCAGCTCCAGGAGGCAGCGGTCCTTTTGCACGCGGGCGCGCACGCCGGAGACCGCCTGAATGTGCTCTCGGTCCAGGGCGTCGGCCACGCGCAGCAGCGACGCCAGCTTCACCACGCGCGCGCGGTCCTCCTCCGGCAGCCGCGTGAAGTGGTCGTGGTGCTCGGCCGGGATGCCTTTACGATGGTAGCGCGCCAGGTTGGCGACGATGTCGATCTCTCGTTGCGAGAACTCCGGGATCTCGCTCTGGGAGATCAGGTAGAACGAGTGCTTGTGGTGCTTCTTGTAGCCCACGTACACGCCGATGTCGTGCAGCACCGCCGCGGCCAGCAGGATGCGCCGGTCGGTGGGCTCCAGCTTGTGGACCTTGCGCAGCTGGTCGAAGAGGGAGCCGGCGAGCCGCGCCACGTGCTGCGCGTGCGTCTCGTCGAACATGTAGCGCCGCCCCAGCGACACCGCCCCCGCCACCGCGTGCCGGTCCTTGCGGTCCTCGTGCTCCTGGTGCGTCACCAGGTCGTCCACCAGGTCCACCAGCACGCCGTCCTTGAGCCCCACCGCCGGCACGAGCACCTCGTCCGCGCCGGACACGGAGATCACGCGCTCGTAGACCATGGATGCGGGGAGGATCACGTCCGCGCGGTCCTCGCGCAGCCCCAGCTCGTCGACCCGCTGCCGGTACGAGAGGCGGGAGAGCATCTCGATGAGCCCGCGCAGATCGGCGAGCGAGAGCCGCGTCACCTTCCCCCGCGCCGCGCGCCCGCCCGCCAGCCGCGCCAGCGCCTCGATGTTGCCGCCGGTGGCGATCACACCGCGCGGGTTCCACTGCTGCGCGATGACGGGGATCTGCAGCGTGGCCGCGTACTCGCGCAGGAGCCGCTGGAAGCGCCCCGGCTCCTCGCCCGAGACGGAGAGCTCCTCCAGGAGCCGCACGGAGCCCATGACGTGGCTCTCGCTCCACAGGATGCCGCTGGCGTCCACCAGCGACACCTCCACGCTCCCGCCGCCCAGGTCCACCAGGATCCACTTGTGGTCCGCGAGCGGGACGCTGGCGCGGATCGCCTCGTAGACGAGCCGCGCCTCCTCGCTCCCGGTGATGACCTCCAGCTCCAGCCCCGCTTCGTCGCGGATGCGCTGCACCAGCTCGGCTCCGTTGCGCGACTCGCGCATGGCGCTGGTGGCTACGGCGCGGTAGTGCTCGATCCCCAGCGTCTCCATCTGCCGCCGGAACCCCTTCATCGCCTCCACGGCCGCGTCCATCGCCTCGCGCGGCAGTTTGCCGGTCAGAAAGACGTCGTGGCCCAGCCGCACGGGCATGCGCTGCTCGGCGAGCGTCTCGTACTCCGTCGCGGCGCGGAACTCCGCGGCGATGAAGCGCATGGCGTTGGAGCCCACGTCCACCGCCGCCACCCGCAGCGGAAACGCGGGGAGCGGCTTCGGGTTCTTCTTGGGAGCGGAAAGCTGCATTACCCAGGCGCGCGAGAGACAGACCGTGCCGGCCCCGAGCGGGTTCCGGCGGCACGCATCTGTGCGCAGGGATCGGGCCGGGGCGAGTTGCTCGAGCCGATCGCTCATCTCGTGGAGAGTCCGCGCGAAACCTTAGTCAGTCTCGCCGCCATGGGCGCGGATGTCCTGCCCCGCAATGTCGGAGATGAACTTCTGGTAGCGGAATCGTTCGGTGTCCAGGATGATCGCCACCTTCCTCTTGTGATCTCCCGATCCGAAGGTCTTCGCACCGAGAAAGAGGCCGAGTTCCAGAGGCATGTTGAAGCGCGGCAGGCGCGTACCCCTGTCGAGCTGCGTGCGAGAGATGTCGTGCACGGCCAGGCGGGACTCGTTGATGATCGTGGTGATCTTCTCGATCCTGACCTGGCTGCTGTCGTCTACCTCCAGGGCTGAGCGGGGATGGTACCCGCAGTCCGCGATGGCAAAAGCAATGGCCTCGAACAGAGGCCGGTAGGCGGGATCGAACGGGCAGTTGATGAAGACGTTTCGCTCGTAGCTGCGAGGGATCATGGATCCTCCCCGCCGCCGCCCTGGGAGGACTTGTTCGACCGGCGGGAGCGCTTGCGCTTCGCTTCCTCCCGCGCCTCCCTCTCGGCTTTCACCTTCACCACCGCCGCCATGGCTTCTTCCATCGTGAAGCTGTCCGGCGGCCACATCGGCGGGATGAGTTCCCGCATCCTGGGTTCGTTCATATCAGCCTCGCGATTGGCGTTCGTTTCGAAGCTAAACGTGCTTTTTAGGTGCTGCAAGCTTCGAGCGCAAACCGGTCCGGGCGGTGGCTCGCTGGTGGCGGGAGCGCACGTATTCCTTGAAGCCTGTGCTATTTACACGCCGGCTGCGGCGGGCTCCACCGGGTTCTAGCTGAGTCTGTGAGATGTCGTGTACGGCCAAGCGGGACTCGCTGATGATCCCGGTAATCTTCTCGATTCTGACTTGGCTGCTGTCGTCTACCTCCAGAGCTGAGCGGGATGGTACCCGCAGTCCGCGGTGGCAAAAGCAATGGCCTCGAACAGAGGCCGGTAAGCGGAATCGAACGGGCAGTTGATGAACACGTTCCGGTCGTAGCTGCGAGCGATCATGGATCCTCGCCGCCGTCCTGCGCCAACTTTTTCGATGCCGCACGAGAACGCTTGCGCCTCGCCTCGCGGCGCGCCTCGTCCTCAGCTTCGACCTCCCGAATCGCCTGCCTCGCTTCTTCCATCGTGAAGCTGTCCGGCGGCCACATCGGCGGGACAAGCTCCCGCATCCTCAATTTCTCCATCTCGCCCTCCCCGGTTGGCGTTCGTTTCGAAGCTAAACGTGCTTTTTAAAGCCTGCAAGCTTCAAGCGCAAGCCGGTCCGGGCGGTGGCTGATTGGTGGCGATCTACTCCCAGCGGAGCTCCCATTCGCAGAAGGCGTCGCCCTCCACGGAGCAGCGGACGTGGCGGACGGAGGGGGTGGCGCCGCCGGCCAGCTCGACGGAGCGGAGGAGGCCGCCGGTCTGGCGGCGGCAGAAGGTGGTGTCGCCCGGGTCGAAGCCGACGAGGCGCAGGACCGCGCGGCCGGGCTCGATCTCGACCACTTCCATGTTGCCCGGCTGGTAGAAGAGCCGGAACAGCGAGACCCGCTGGGTGAGGAACTCCAGCGGCGACTGCTTGAGGAGGATACCGCCGTAGAGCTGGACCCCCGCCCCCTCGATGGAGTACGCCCCCGATCGCTCCGGCCACCCTGGATCCGCGGGGCCGAGCACGGCGTCGGTGGCGCGCCAGAGCGACCTCATCAGCTCCATCGGCACCTCGTCGGTGGGCGTGACGGCGGCGATGGCGCGGCGCTCCTCGGGGCGGAGGCGGCCCAGGACGTCGTCGACCGCGCCGGCACCGGCGCGCTCGGCGACGAATGCGAGGGTGGAGCGGAGCGCGGACCCCTTGGCGCGGGCGCCTTCCATCACCGGGCCACCTCCCGGTGCGTCCAGCGGGCGAGGGCGGCGCGGTCGGGCTTGCCGGAGCCGAGGCGCGGGATCTCCGGGAGGATGAAGACGGTGCGCGGCACCTTGTACCCCGCCAGCCGCGTGCGCGCGTGGGCCACCACCCGCGCCTCGTCGGTGGCGTACTCGCCGGGACGGAGGACGACGAAGGCGCGCCCCACCTCGCCCCAGCGCTCGTCGGGCACGCCGACGACGACGGCTTCCGCGACGCCGGGGCACTCGGCGAGCGCGGCTTCCACTTCGGCGGGGAAGACGTTCTCGCCGCCCGAGATGTACATCTCCTTGCGGCGCCCGCAGATGGTGTAGGCGCCGTCCGGGTCGCGGCGGGCGAGGTCGCCGGTGTGCAGCCACCCGTCCGCGTCCAGCGCCTCGGCGGTGCGCTCCGGGGCGCGCAGGTAGCCGGCGAAGAGCTGCGGGCCGCGCAGGAGGAGCTCGCCGGGCTCGCCGGGCTCCGCCTCGCGGCCGTCGGCGGCCAGCAGGCGCATCTCCAGGAAGGGGACGGGCCAGCCGACGCTCCCCGGCCGGGCGCGCGCTTCGTCGTCCGAGATGGAGAAGCAGTTGGGGCCGCACTCGGTGAGGCCGTACCCTTCGCGGAACCGGTACCCCGCCTCCCGCACCCGCGCCGCCAGCGAGGGCGGGCACGCCGCGCCGCCCGAGACGAAGGAGCGGAGCCGCGGCAGCGGACGCCCCCAGCGCGGGCTCTCGGTGAGCATCAGCAGCTGCGTGGGGACGGTGAGCGCCGTGGTGATCCCCTCCTCTTCCACCGCCTGCAGGAAGCCGTCCGGGTCGAAGCCGTCGAAGAGCACCACCGTCGCGCCGCGGTGCCAGGCGGGGGTGGCGAAGACGTTCCAGCCGCCCGTGTGGAAGAGCGGCGTCGACACCGGCACCACGTCGTCCGCACCGAGCTCCCAGGCGGTGGCGGTCGCGACGGCGTTCCACACGATCTGGCGGTGGGGGAGGACGGCGCCCTTGGGCTTCCCCGTGCTCCCGGAGGTGTAGAGGACGAGCGCCGGGTCGTCCGCGCCGATCTCGGCATCGGGGGCCGCGGGGCCGCCGCGAGCGAGGAGGCCCGGGGCATCGCGGTCGAGGTCGATCCACTCCGCGCCGTCGGCGAGCGCGCGGAAGCGATCCTCGCCGAAGAGGATGGACGGGTGCGCATCGGCCAGGATGGGCGCGAGCTCGGCCGCGGCGAGGCGCCAGTTGAGCGGCACCAGCGCCGCACCCACGCGGCCGCAGGCGAAGAAGAGCGCCGGGACCTCGTGCCGGTTCCCCGACAGCACCCCCACCAGGTCACCGCGCCCGATGCCGCGGGTGCGCAGCAGGGCGGCCCAGCGGTCCGCCGCCGCGTCCAGCTGCGCGTAGGTGAGGCGTTCGCCGCGGGTGCGGTCGACCAGCGCGACGCGCGCGGGCGCCTGGCGCCGCCAGAAGCGAAGCGGATCGGGGTGCAGCGGGAAGGCGGTGTGGCTCATCGGTCAGCGCTTGTGGGCCAGGAAGAAGCGGAGCATCGCGTGCGTCGCATCCGGGCCGCGCGGGTCGGTGTAGGTCCCCTCGGCGAAGCCGCCCGACCAGGCGTGACCCAGCCCGTCCACCATCCACAGCTCCAGTGACGAGCCGTACACGTCGCGCGTCGCACGCAGGCCGCCCGCCTGCACCAGGGACCGGCGGAACTCACTGAGCCCGCGCGCGCGCGCCCACTGCGCCGCGAGCTGCCGCCCGTTCTCCGGCGCGACCACAGGGTCGGCGGCGCCGTGAAAGACGATCAGCGGCACTGCGCGCGGCACGGTGAGCGACCCGGGTGCAGGCGAGCCGTTCCGCATCACCGCGAGGGCCTGCGGGACAGCGGTGGCGGCGCGGTAGGCGATCCCCGAATGCGCCCCCGCCGCGGCGAACAGCTCCGGGTACGCGGCCGCGGTGTTGATCGCCATCGCCGCGCCGGCCGAGACGCCTGCGACGTAGACGCGCTTCGCATCGACGGGACGCGCCGCCATCACCTCGCGCGCGATGCCCGCGACCAGAGACGGCTCGCCGCCGCGCGCCTGGTGGGCGGGATCGTACCACGTCCAGCACTTCTGCGGGTGAAGCGCGCCCGTCTGCTCGGGGTACGCGACGATGACGCGCTCCACGGCCGCGGCCTGGTTGAAGCGCGTGCCGCGGGCGAAGTCGTCGGGGTCCTGCGTGCACCCGTGCAGCATCACCACCAGCGGCGCCGGCCGCGACGCATCCACGCCGGCGGGGACGAAGAGCCGGTAGCGGCGCGTCCCCGCATCGCCGGTGTGGGTGTGCCACTCCCAGCTTCCAGAGGTGTCCGCGGGTGCGGCGGCCAGCATCGATGCGGCGGTCATCGCGATCAGAGCTGCGGTCATGGGGTGCGACGCAAGGGAACGGCAGTCTCACGCGGAGACGCGGAGACGCAGAGGAATCACAACTGCGGGGCTCACACAGAGACACAGAGCCACAGAGAGAAAAGCAAGAAAAAAAGAAAGTTCTCTGTGGCTTGCAGTTCCCTCTGGGTCTCCTCTGTGTGAAGCTTTTTCCGTTTTTCTCTCTGCGCCTCCGCGTCTCCGCGTGAGGCCAGGCGGTCCGGCGTTATGATGGACCTGCGTCACGCGCTCTATGAAAAGTCGGAGCGCCGGCGAGTGCCGGCGCCCCGCTCAAGCTACTTCGTGTCGAAGCGCAGCCCGACGAAGACCATCGTGCCGATCTCAGGCATGTTGACCATCTCGATGTGGCGCTGGTCGAAGCCGCACCCGCTCTCGTCCGCGCCCGCCGTCCCGGGGTTGTCGCTGGTGCAGCCGAACAGGTTGTTGATCCCCAGGTTGATCGCCGAGCGGAAGCGCGGCACCCGGTAGCCCACGTTCAGGTCCAGCGTGGAAAAGGTGGGGATGCGGCCCTTGTTGATCCCCGAGTTGAACTGGTAGCCGTTCACGTAGCGCGCCGTGATGCCGCCCTGCCAGTTGCCCAGGTCGCGCACGCGGCTGCCGAGCGTCCACTTGGTGACCGGCGAGTTGAGCGCCGTCGCCTCCACCTCGCCGGGGACGTTGGTGTTGATCCCCGTCAGCCCGTCCAGCTCCACCAGCGAGAGGGTGCCGGTGAAGTCCACCTTGCGGCTCAGCACGTAGTTGGCCGAGAGGTCCGCGCCGCGCACCGTCGCCTCCCCCAGGTTGAAGTAGGTGAGGACGACCTGCGGCTTCCCCGCCTCGTCGGTCAGCGGGTTGCCGTTCGGGCCGAAGGCGGTGGTGGCGGTGGCGCCCGTGAAGGGGTTGGCGATCACGGTGAGCGGGCTCATGAAGTTGCGGTAGCGGCTGTAGTATCCCGCCACGTCCACGAACAGCCGGCCGTTGATCAGCGCCTTGTAGCCCACCTCCCAGGTGCGGTTCTCTTCCGGCTCCATGGGCGCGTACTCGCGAACCACCGCGCCCGCGGCGTTCCTGACCGTCACGCCGTCGCGGTTGCCGAAGACGCCGATGTTGGGGGCGAAGTTGGGGATGTAGAAGTTGGTCTGCAGCGTGGACGGGCTCTTGAAGGCTCGGTTGAAGAAGGCGCGCACCGAGTGCCCCTCCACCGGGGTGAAGACGAGGCCCGCCTTCGGCGAGAACTGCGGGTCGTAGTTCTCGTGGTCGTCGTAGCGCCCCGCCAGCATCAGCTTGAGCTGCGGCAGGAGCGGAGTCTCGGTCTGCGCGTACACGCCGCGCTGGCCGATGGTCAGGTCCTCGCCCGTCAGGCGGTCGGTGAGCCACTGGCGCTCGCTGCTCACCACGTCGTGCCGCAGCTGCGCACCCCACACCACGCTGGTGTTGAGGAGTGGGCGCACGCGGAAGTTGTTCTGGAACTCCGCCGCGAAGAGCTGCCCGTTGCTCGGCCAGTCCGACATCTGCCGGATCTCCTCGTCGCTGCGGGAGGCGAGCGCGGGGGCGGCGCGGAAGGTGGTGTAGCGGTTGGCGGCGTAGCTCTTTCCCGCGTCGGACTCGGTGTGGTACGCGGTGAAGTAGAAGCGCGGGAAGGTGGCCTTGAACTGCTGCGTCTGGTACGTCCAGTCCACCAGCTGGTTGCGGCCCACGTTGGTCTGCCCCACCCCGTTGGTGCGGCTCCACCCGCCGCTCAGCTCGAACTGCGCGTCGCCGCGGTAGTAAACGGCGGCGCCGTACGCGCGCGCGACGTCGCTCTCCCAGTTGAGCCCCGTGCTGTCGCCGACGGACATCTCCATGGGCGAGGTGGCGGCGGCGGTGGCGCGGATGCGGTTGGACCAGTCGTTGAACTGGTTGTACTCGCCGGCCAGCTTGTAGCCGAAGCTGCCGCGCACGCCGGCGTGGCGCATCTGCACGTCGGTGTACTCGCGGCTCCCGCCCGTCACCTCCACCTGCGTCCCCGGGTACTCGCGCGGGTCCTTGGACTGCAGCGTCAGCACGCCGTTGGAGGCGTCGGCGCCGTAGAGGGCGGAGCCGGGGCCCACCACCACCTCGATCCCCGCCAGGTCGATCTTGGGGATGGGGGTGAAGGCGCCCACCGGCAGCCCGTTCTCCGGGAGCACGGCGATGCGGCCGTCTTCCAGCATCAGCATCCGGTTGTTGAAGGAGGAGTTGAAGCCGCGCGCGTTGATCCCCACGCTGCTCACCCCCACCTGCACGAAGTCCAGCCCGTTGGCCTGCTTGAGCGCGCCCACGAAGGAGCCGCCGGCCAGGTTGTCCAGCACCTCCGGCCCCACGCGCGTCACGGTGACCGGCGCCTCGGACCGCCGCTCGGCGCGGCGCGATGCGGATACGACGAGCCCGTCCAGCTCCACCGGCGAGCTCTCCAGCCGCACGGCGACCAGCGCCTCCTCGCCCGCGGCGACGGTGACGTCGTGGGTCTTCGCCAGGAAGCCGGCGCGCGACACGCGCAGCTGGCGCGGCCCGGCGGGGATGCCGGTGAGGGTGAACTGCCCCAGGGCGTTGGTGGCGGTCCCGTAGCGGGTGCCGATCACGGTGACCTGCGCGGCGCGGATGGCGTCGCCATCGGGGCCGGCGACGGTACCCCGCACGGTGCCGCTCTGGGCGGCGGCGAGGGCCGGCATGGCGGCGATGCAGGCCGCCGCCAGGAGTGCGCGCCAGGGGTGGCGCCGGGTGCTGCCGTTCATGGGAGGATCTCCCCTGTTGTGGGAACGTTTTGCGCGGCCGCGGCCGCTTCCGCGCGGTTGGTCCATCGCTGCCCTACTCCGGCACCATCACCAGCGCCTCGCCCTCCACCACCTTTTCGCCCGCCTGGTTCTCCACCGTCGTGGCGAGCCGCACGCGCCGCTTCACCGCCATCGCCTCCAGCACCTCCACCCTGGCCGTCACCGTGTCGCCGATCCGCACCGGGCGCAGGAAGCGGAGGCTCTGCGACAGGTAGATCGTCCCCGGACCCGGAAGGCGCATGGCGAGCACGGTGGAGATGAACGACGCCGACAGCATCCCGTGCGCGATCCGCCCTCCGAACGGCCCCTTCTCCGCCGCCACCGCGTCCACGTGCGCCGGGTTGAAGTCCCCCGTGACCCCGGCGAACATCACCACGTCCGCCTCCGTCACCGTCTTGCTGAACTCCGCCGTCATGCCGGCGGCGATCTGGTCCATGGTCAAGCGCCTGGCCTCGGTGCCGCGGGGGCCCTCACCCCCGCTCGTTCCTCGCTGCGCCCTCGCCGTTATCGAG
>Ga0216301_1000407_pt1 | contig 11357 bp, 10 predicted proteins | sample 4hB_Boncat_minus_FD_156203 | JGI IMG/M metagenome (GOLD analysis project Ga0216301, IMG submission 156203) | Terrestrial sediment cell enrichment communities for BONCAT metagenomics from Utah, United States - 4hB_Boncat_minus | ecosystem: Environmental > Terrestrial > Deep subsurface > Rock...
GGCCCCCGCTTCCTTCCGTCGTCTGGCCGGCGAGGCGGGCGGCCAGCCGTGAGAAGGGCAAGGTTTGGAGGATGATCTTGCCGGGGCCGCGCAGCGTCGCCAGGAACAATCCTTCGCCGCCGAACAGCGTGTTCTTGAAGCCGCCGACGAACTCAATGTTGTACTGGGCCGTTTCCTCGAAGGCGACGATGCAGCCGGTGTCCACCTTCAGGCTGTCATTCGGCCGCAGCTCGTATTCCACGAAGTTCCCGCCGCCGTGGATGAACGCCGTGCCGAAGCCGGAAAGCCGCTGGAGGATGAAGCCTTCTCCGCCGAAGATGCCGGCGCCCAGCTTCTTGGTGAACGCGATGTTGATCTCGACGCCCTGGGTGGAGAACAGGTACGAGTCCCGCTGGCAAAGCCAGGCCGGCGGCCCGCCCAGCTCCAATTGCTTCACCTGCCCGGGATAGGGCGCCGCGAACGACACCACGCCCTGCGGGCCCACGCAGCGGAAGTGCGGGATGAACAGGCTTTCGCCGCTGATCATCCGCTTCAGGCCGCCCATCAGGCCGCCCTGCATCTGCGTCTCCATCTGCACCGACTCGGTGCGGAAGAGCATGGAGCCCGCTTCGGCGCGCACCTCTTCGCCCGCCTGCATGTGAACCGTTACCGCCTGCATCACGTTCCCGACTAACTGGAACTGCATCCCGCGCGCCCTCCTGGCCCTATCGGATGAACCACCCCACCCTACTCCCGCTGCTCATAACGGCGCCGAGATGCAATGGTTGCGGCGCCTCGGGAAGCAGGCAGTCGCCCCACGTCAGAAGCGGTCCAGCAGCGCCATCAGGTCATCTTCGCCGGGCTCGGGGGTCTTGATCGACTTCGCCAACTGGACCACGGTCCCTTCCGGGCCGGTCGCCAGCCAGACGCGGTCCACCAGGCGGAGCATCATTGTGTAGCCCATCCCCAGCGAGACCTTGGTGGAGAACCCCGCGGTGAGGATCGAGGCGGGCAGGTGTTCCGTCTGGATGCCGCTGCCCCGGTCGCTCACCCGCACGATGAGCTGCTCCTCCGTCTGGTAGACATCGCAGCGGCCGCCCTCCGCGTGCTTGATCGCGTTGGTCACCGCCTCGCCCGCGCCCAGCACCAGGTCATCGATCGGCTGCTCCTCCATCCCCGCCGTGGTGGCGACTTCCCGCAGCCGTTTGCGCAGGTGGCTATAGCCCGCCTCCTCCTCCAGACTGACGTGCAGGACGTGCTCGCCGTCCCGGGTGAGCTCTTCCGCCTCCACCAGGTGGAACTTGTCCTCCGTCACGGCGCGGATCACCTCGCGGTAGAAGCGCTTCTTCTCCTGCGCCGCCGCCAACAGCTCCGACTGGGCGGTCTCCAGGTCGCGGGTGCGCTCGCGGACCCGCTCCTCCAGCACGCGGTTCTGCTCCTGGAGTTGGAGATAGAGGAAGCGCGTCTCCAACAGGTGATGAATGCGCAGGTAGATCTCCGCCGTGTTGAACGGCTTCATCAGAAAGTCTTTCGCGCCCCCGGAAAGCGCCTTCTGCTTCGCCTGGCTGGAGTCATCTGCGGTAAGGACCACGATGGGCAGGTAGGCGCCGGGAGGGATTTCTGGCTGAAGCTGCGCGAGCACCCCGAAGCCGTCCAGTTGCGGCATGTGGAGGTCGAGCAGCACGAGGTCCGGCTGGACGCTGCGGAAGAGGGGAAGCGCCTGATTCGGATCCGACGTCATGTGGAGGTTGCGGTAGCCGTCGTGCTTCAGCGCGGCGTCCAGCACCATGAGGTTCGGCCGGGCGTCATCGATAATCAGGATGCACGCATCCTTCAGCTTCTCCCGAGCCATGATCTTCTCTGCCTCTCTCTTCCCAGCCCGGCGGTCTACCCGCTCAGCGGGCGCATGCGGAGGTTCCGGTAGGCGACGGGACCGTGGTCGCCCTGGAGGCGCAACGGCCCGCTCGGAATGTCCTGCTCGTTCCAGGCGCCGCGCGTGGGACCGGTACATTCGAAGTCCGTGTGGATCACTGCGTCGTTCAGCGTCACCCACTCGAAGCGGGCGCCGGCAATTCGTTGGCCCTCCGCATCGAAGCGGGGCGCGTGGAACCGCACTTCCAGCGTCTGCCACTCGCCCGGCGGACGGGAAGCGTTGACGCCGGGCGCCGCGCCGTCGTAGGCGGTTCGAGTCTCCTCGATCCACCGCGCGTAGATCCCGCCGTTCGTGCCGAACTTCAGCTCGCTGTCCGGCGTGCCCCAGCTATCCAGCACCTGGATCTCGTACTGGCCCAGCAGGTAGACGCCGGAATTGGAGCCCTCCGGCACGCAGAACTCGAGGCTCAGCTCGCAGCTTCCGTGCTCGGCTGTCGTGTGGAGGTCCTGAGTGCGGCCGGCGTCGCCGTTCACCATCACTCCGGCGCCCGGCTCGATGAGGAGTCGCTGCGGGTCGTCTTCGTCCAGCCGCACCCCTCCGGCGACCCGCCAGGCATGCTCGCCGCGCGCCGTCCAGCCATCCAGGCTGCGGCCGTTGAACAGCTCGATCCAGTCGCTCATGGATTCCTTTCCGGCGCGTCCGGCCAGGGCAACTTATCCGGTGAGAGCCGGGCGTAAGCGATCCGCTCCCGGTTCCACGTATACGCCAGGTGCACCGTTCCGTCCACTCCCTGGATGATGGCCGGGTAAGAATACTCCCCTGCGGCGGCTTCGACCACCGGGCCGGGCGTCCAGGTCTGGCCCAGGTCGGCGCTCACGGCCAGGTTCAGCGGCGTGCGGCCCGTCGTAGTATGGTTGTAGATCAACACGAGCCGTCCGTCTTGCAGAAGGACGGCGTCGAGCCCGCTGTCGTTCTGCGGCAGGTCTATGGGCGCAGCCGGGCTCCACGTGCGGCCCGCGTCCCCCGACGTAGCGCGGACTACCCGCTCGATTCCCCGGCTGCGGCAGAGCATCGCCAGCTCCGGCTCGCTCCCGAAAACAGCAGGCTGGATGATGCCGTAAAGCTGGTCGGGGACGTTGATCGGCCCGTGCTTGCTCCACGTCCGCCCCAGGTCCTCCGTCCGCTCTACCCAGCAGCCCCACGCCTGCCAGCTCTCCACGCTGCTCCCGCAGACCAGCGTGCCATCCGCCAGCTCCAGCGGCTTGTTCTTGATAGGGCCCAGGATGCCGGCGGGCAGCAGCTCCGGCGGGGACCACGACCCACCGCCGTCCTCGGAGCGAATCAGCATCCCAGACCACGCGCGCGGGTTAGGCCCGATCTTGTAGAAAAGGAGCAGCGGCCCCGACCGGGATTGGTGCAACACCGGATTCCAGCAGGGGACATCGTGACCCGACGCCACGCACGCCGGCGTCTCCCACTGGCCGCCGGACTGTCGCGAAAACCAAATCCGGACGTCCGGGGCGCTCTCCCGCGTCCCGCCGAACCAGGCGGCCGCCACGCTTCCATCCGGCAGCTCCGCCAGGGTGACGGCGTGGCACGAAGGATAGGGCGCCTCTTCGTAGATGAACGAGCTGGGGATCTGCATGGGAGCATCGCGAGCGGACCGGAAGCAGGCGCTCATCCCTATTTGGGGTCGGTCTAGGTTACGCTTCCTGCCTGCGCCGCCCTCCCTCGATAGACAGTCTGGAGCGAGAAGGTCGATCCGCAGCGCGGCTGCGCGAGCCTACAACCCCGCATAGTCGTGGCCGCGCAAACGTCGGAGGATATCCAGCAGACCTTCCGCCACGTCGCGGGGCGCGTAGTAGTGCATCCCCGGCAGTTGTTCGCGTCCGTTTGCCGGCGCCGCCCGCCATCCCACTTCCTGCAGCCAGGCGGCGTCCGCCTGCGTGTCGCCCACGCCCAGCACTTCCTCCGGCGCGAGGCCCGTCCACTCCAGCGCCAGCCGGACAGCGGAGGCTTTGCTCACCCCGCGCGGCGTAATGTCCACGGCGCTCGCGCTGTGCTTGATCTCCACCTCGGCCACGTAATCCCCAAGCGCCGCCTCCACCACCGGCCGGAAGCCCTCCGTGGGCTCCCGATCGCCGGTCCGCGCATCGGCCAGCGGTGGGTTGATCGAGACGCAGAAGTCCTTCCCCGGCTCGAACTGCGCCCCGGTGTCCGCCGCCAGCGGCGCCAGGACCTCGGCCTGGAGGCGCCGCAGGGTGCGGAGACGCTCCGATGTGAGCGCCGGATGCGGAATGGGGCGCTTGGCGATGGGGTCGTACAGGTACGCCCCATTCTCCAGCACGGAGGGCCAGCCCAGCAGCGCGTGACCGCTAACCGCATAGGCGCGTTCCCGAGCCGCTTCCGGCAGCGGCTGGAAGAGGTTCAGCGCCTGGATCACGGCTTCCCCGTAGGGCTCCTGCCGCCCCGTGCAGAGTGCGCCGGCCAGGGGCGACTGCTCCAGAAAGCGGCGCACCTCCAGCATGTCGTCCAATGGCCACGGCTGCTGCGACCCACCCGGCCGCGTGACCACCCCTTCTACGTCCAGGATCACGAGCCGGATCATCGCGAACGCCTTTCACCGCGTTCCGGGCCGCTAGCGGCGCTTTTTCCGGGCGCTCGTCGCACGCGCCGGTAAGAAATCGATCCGGTGCAGGCCGCCGTTAAGCCGCAGAATCCACCGCCGGCCCGACCCGGCGGCGCTCACCAGGTCGGCGCTCGTGTCGACGGCCGCCATTTCCCGTTCGGGAGTTCGCAAATCCACTCGCATCAGGTAGCGGCTCGCGCGCTCCGCCGTCCGGGCGTCGCAGAACCCGTATAGCAGGTCGGGGGACGACGACCAGAACACGCGCGTAGGACCGCTGGCCGAGCGCCAGCCGTTCTGCTTCAGCAGGCGATCCCAGGCCGTGGCGGAAACGGCCACGCGCGGCCGGTCACTTCGCGCCGGGGTAAGGCGCACCTCGTGAACGGGCTCGGCCGCTGCTTCATTCGCGTCTTCCCCGCTGCTGACCTGGGGACGCGGGCGCGTGAAGGCAAGCCAGAGCCCGTCGCCGCTCCACGCCGGCTCCGTACCGAACAACGGCTGCCCCACCGGCGCTCCGGCGAGGCTGTAGCGCTGCCGCCGGTCGCCGTCCGGTCCGGTGGTGGACAGATAGTAGTCTTTGCCGGAGGGCGCCCAGGTGGGGAGACCGCGAGTGCGGGCCGGGGCCAGCTTGCCGGTCTTCAAATCGAGCCGGAAGTAGGCGGGCGGCGCGGCGGCGGCGGCGGTGCGGCACTCCAGGTAAACCTGCTGGTCCGATGGCCCCCAGGCGCCGCGAGCCAGAGGATACTGGGAGGGTGTCAGGTCGCGGAGCGGCTTCCCGGCGGCGTCCAGGAGGTGGACGCTCTGCTTTCCGTCCGACTGGCGCGCGGCGAGGCAAAAGGCGCCGCTGGGCGAAAGCTGCGGCGCGCTCCAGCCTTCGGCTTCCGACGGCGCGACGAACGTCGCGCTGGTAAATGGGGGCAGGATGGGTTTGAGGATCTCGGGGCCGGCGGCGACCGGCGCGGCGCGGCCCTCCGTTCCAGGCAGGTCCGGCGTGTTCTGGGCGCGAGACGCGGAAACCAGCGTCCCCGCCAGCGCGGCGAAGATGAGGAGCCCCCTGCCGCCGCAAGCTAACGGTCGAGTCATAACATCATCCCAGGCAAGCGTCGTTCCCTCCGGGGTCAGGTTCGGAGCCGACCGCCCGCTTCCCTGCTTACGGCGCCCTCGGAATGAACCGCAGAGGCGCTGAGACGCAGAGAAGGCAGGGAGCCAGTTGGACAGGATCGACGGGATTAACAAGATGATGGAACAGGGCGGAGAGCAAGGCGGCGCTGCATGGGACTAATGGCAGTTACTGCCCACAGGCTCCTTTATCCAGTGAATCCTGTTCATCCCGTCCAAACATGCTCGGGGAGGGTCAGGCGCAGGGAACGGGGATGGAGCCGGTGACGCACGGGGAGATGTACTCCACGTCGAACTCGACCTGACGGCAGATAGGGGCGAAGATATCGGGGCCGAAGAGGAGGTAGAGGGCGAGGGTGTAGGGACGGTCGTTGAGGTAGGGAAGCGACTCGGCGCGCTGCCAGAGGCGGCGGACGTAGGCGCCGAAGAGCAGGAGCAGCCCGCACTCCACCGCCTCCCGCTCGCGTTCCGCCTCGGCGGTGACGGCGGTCGGGGCCGCCCGGCGCGCGCGCAACAGCTCTTCCCGGCGCGCCGTCAGCCGCACCATGCATTCCACCGCTGCCGGGGGGACATCCTTGCCCAGCCGCCGGAGGCGCTCGCTGCCGTCCCACTGCGCCTCCAACTGCTTCGCGAGCTTCCGCAGGCGGGCGTCGCCGGCGAGAGCGGTTTCCCAATCGCCGCCCCGCGCGTTGAGCGAGATCGCCTTCACCAGGTGGACATGCTGGCCGAAGTGACAGTGCGACAGCAGTTCCAGCAGCTCTCGCGCGTCCTCTGCCACGTCGCGCCAGCGCTGCGCCAGCTCCCGACAGGTGGCGGTCCGGCCCAGGGGTCCCTCCAGGAACCGGGGCAGCCGCAGCGGCATTTCCCCCATCGCGTCGAGTCGGTCCAGGGCGTTCAACCCGATGCGGATGAGCAGACCGGTGGGCTGGTCCAGCACCCCGCGCGCGCGGAGCCCGGCCAGGAGGTGATCCACCATCGGGACGTACTTGCTGCCCTGCCGCGGCAGGCCCAGTCCGCGCGGAGCCCGCTGCAACTCGGCCGCGAAGGGCGCCGCCTTGCCCACAATCGCCAGGTCCACGACGGGGCCGAGCTCCCGCTGCAGCGTCGCCACAAAGTCCGCCAGTGAGCGGACGGGGCCGTCCGCCTCCAGGACCCGGTCGCCGGCCGTGGCGTTCGACAGCACGACCGTGGTCCGCTCCACCCCTTCCAGCGCGATGCCATAACGGTAGACGGGAGCGCCGGCGCCGGCTGCGGCGAACTCCACGAAGAAGGGCGGGGCGTAGCGGCCCGTCTGCGGATCATACTTCACCCGCTGGAGCCCCAACCCGGCCCGGTTGAGCGCCTCGTTATAGGCCTCGCTGAATTCCCGGGGATGCTGCAGGGCCAGGTCCAGGAGGAAATGAAAACTCTGCTCCGACGGCGCCGCGCCAACGCCGGACGTATCGCCCACGCGGGTGAACCGGCTGGTCCGGTCCAGCTCCACCCGGTCCGCCGGAAAGATCTCTCCGGTCAGCCAGCGGCCCAGGTCTACCTGGAAGTCGGTGATGCTGGCTTCCGGATGGCTCCCCAGGTAGTCCGACGCCCACCCGCTTAGCCGCCGGACCCGCTGCTTGATCCCTCGACGGTGCGCCGCGCCGCCCGCGAGCCGGAGCGCGCCCTGCGCCGCCGCCCGCACCAGCAGCCAGCGGGCGCCCTCCCGCAGCTCGGGATGACCCGCCGAGACGCTGGAAAGCGTGACGTCTTCGTTCTCCACGGGGACCAGCCCGTAGAGACCGTCCGTCTTGGTGAAGGCGTAATAGAGCGCCGCGACCGGATGCTCGGTGAAGAACTCGCTGAGCTGCAGAGCATGGACCGCCGGACCCAGCCGGGTGCCTGCGTCCGGACGCAGGCCGCCACTGGGGCGAGGCGCGGTTACGCCGAGGGAATCCAGCGCCGCTACGAACTCGCCATCGGCCAGCAGCGCGGCGGCGTGCTTCTCCCACACCTCCGCCGCGCGATGCAGGTGGACGGCCGCCCCCGCGAACTGCTCCGGCGAAACCGCTTCCGTAAAGAAGAGCCCGAACGAGGTGTCCTGGTGCTCCCACACGGCGCCGGAGCGGCCCCGGTAATAGTCCTCGGTGAGGACGTAGCGGCGGCCCTGGGCTCGCCACAGCCGGGCGAGGCGGGCGTCCGCCGTCCCCAGCTTCTCATCCTGGATGAAGAAGGTGAGGTCCGCGCTTTCGTCGCCCACGGCGCGGCGGAGACAATGATTGGCCAGGACGGCGTCCCAGCCCTGGTTCTGGTCGCCTTTGAAAACGTGGAGCACGTCCCGTTGCGCCAGCGCCTCCCGAAGCTCTTCCGGGCGATCCGTCGTCGCGCGGAGGGTGACGAAGTTCTCGCCCCGGTTGATGACGGATGCAGGCTTCATAGAATGCGGTTCCGGGGACACGCCGGCGGCTGCGATACATCGGAGCCGGGGCGACGAGGCTCGCGCGAAGGCGGCCTACCAGGCGGGGGACTTCCAGCCCTCAGTTTAGTGACGCGCAGTGGATGAAGTAAAGCTGTGGGGACGTATGGATGTGCGGGGATGCGGCGGCGCCTCTGGTGAACCGTTCTGCTCACCCACACAACTTTCACCCACACACCCACACACTAATCACCCGCGCCGCGCGGCGCGGGCCGCGGCTTCCGCGGCGGACTTCACCCGTCGGAGGCGCTGAGCGAAGTCGTTTACCCGGCCGGCCGTAGCGCGGGTCTTCTCCAACACGTCGGCGCCCGTTTCCCTGGCCAGCGTGGCCGTCTCGCGGGCCGGCTTCAGCTCTCCCGCGATGCGGCGGGTGGTCTCTACCCGGTCCTTCACCTTGCCAAGGACGGCTTTCACGCGGTCGATCACCACCGTCCCCTGCTCTTTCGCGGTGGTCGCCATCGTCTTACCCCGGTCGACGAGGAGCTTCACGTCGGCGATGGCCGGCTGGGCGGATTGCACCGTCCCCATCATGCGGTTCTTCATCTGGAGCCCGACATAGGCGAGCGCTCCAACCGCGCACAGGTCGACGACCGCCATCCCCACAAAAAACCCGTCGAACGCCGTCATTCGCCGCCTCCCTCCGTCGCCGTTCGGCAAACCGCGCCGCCACCCTGTATACCCGGCGGTCTCTCCGCCCGAAACCGCACTCCCCCACCGCCGGCCCGGCCCTGAAACGGTCAAGAGCACCTGCTTCGCCACGCGCGGGTTAGGAAGAGCCGATCTCGTTCCGGACGCAGCCGCTAGCCGCCGGGATGAGGTTCGCACGGCGTCTCCGAGCCCGCGCGCTGCCGGACCTGACCCATCAGGCCAATGGCCGATTCCAGGCGCAGCGTGATCGTCTCCAGGTTCTCCAGAATGCGGTACCACGCGTGGCTGTCGTACTGTACGGCCACGTAGCCCTCTTCCGCGCGCTCCACGGCCGCCTCGACCTCTTCGGCCGCCCGCTCTACAATCTGCCACTCGGCGTCGGTAAACTGCTCCTCCGGCGCGTCTTGATACAGGGCCTCGAACCGCTCCACCGCGCTAGTAAAGCGGGCGACGGCGTCCCGGGCAGCCTCATCGAAAGTCGGAGGGACGTCGAACTCGCTGCCGAGGATGTTGAACGGATCGGACATGGTGAGGAGCTCTAGCGATCGGGCGCGGAGCAGGCCGACGCCTGCCGGATGAAGTATACCCTCGCCACGACCCGTTCTGCCCCGCCGCCCCGAGGAATGCGGGCCTCAGCGACGGCGGCGGCTGCGTCGTACGGGAATGTGGCGGTCGGACTGCCGCCGCGCCCACTGAAGGTAGCGCTGGATCTCGGGATCGTTGCGCAGATCCTCCAGTGTCGCGAGCTCCCGCGCGAGCGTGCGGTTGGTGTAGAAGGCGTGAACCTGACGGTGGCAGCCGGAGCAGAGGTTCTCCGTATCCGTGCCGCCATACTGGCGCGGCCGGACGTGGTGTTTCGTGAGCCGCGCCACCCGCCGCCCGCACAGCGCGCAGGCTTCTTTCACATCGTCGTCCACGCCGCTCACGGCTCCACTCGTCACCCTTGTGCGGCGCGCCACCACTCCACGAAGCGCCGCATTCCTTCCTCAAATCCCACCTGCGGCTCGTAGCCCAGCCGCGCCTGCGCTTTGCTGATGTCCGCGTAGGTGGTGCGCACGTCGCCCGGCTGGTCCGGCTGCCGGTCCAGCGTCGCCTGCTTCCCCGTAACGCGCTCCACGGTCGCCACCATCTCCCGCAGCGAAACCGGGTCGCTGCGGCCCAGGTTGTAGATCTGGTAGCCATCCGGGTTGTCCAGGGCCGCCAGGATGCCGGTGACGGTGTCGCCCACGTAGGTGTAGTCGCGGCTGGTGGTTCCATCCCCGTAGAAGGGCAGGGGCTGGCCGGTCTCCACCAGCCGGACGAACTTGTTGATGGCGAGGTCCGGGCGCTGGCGAGGTCCGAACACCGTAAAGAAACGGAGGCAGGTGAACGGGATCTGCAAGAGCCGGTGGTAGGTGAAGCAGAGCCCCTCGCACGCCTTCTTTGTAGCCGCGTACGGCGAGGCGGGCTCGTCGGTGCGGTCATCTTCCGAGAACGGGACCTTAGCCGCGTCGCCGTAGACGGAGGAGGAGGACGCGATGACGAAATGGCGGACCGGATGCGCCTGGCAAGCGCGCAGCAGGTTCAACGTGCCGTTCACGTTGGTCTCGACGTAGGCCACGGGGTCCAGGATGGAGGGGCGCACCCCTGCCTTGGCCGCCAGGTGGATCACGCGGTCGGGCCGGCGCCTCTCGAAAAGGGCCCGCATGGCCTCACCGTCGCGCAGATCGCCCTCCACCAATTGAAAGCGGTCGCTGGCGCGGGGCCCCTCCAGGTTGCGCTCCTTGAGCGGCCGCGGATAGAACCCGTCGAAGTTGTCCAGGCCGACCACCGTCTCGCCCCGCGCCAGCAGACGCTCGGCGACGTGAGAGCCAATAAACCCGGCGGCGCCGGTCACAAGCACGGAAGCCAAGAGAAGTCCTTTCTAACGAGAGCGCCGACTTTCGGAGCCTGCCTGTGGGGAAGGTCGCCGCAACTGCGCGCTCTCCCTATTGTCGGACGAAGGGACCGGAATTGGCGACCTTCTCATATGCAAGTCCCGCCTGCGCGGCGATGACGATGCGGGAAGGTCGCCGGCGCTGCAGGAGGCTACGGATGGCTGACCGGACCCCGATCTTTCCCCTGAACGTCGTGCTCTTCCCCGGCATGCCCCTGCCGCTGCAGATCTTCGAGCCGCGTTACCAGGCGATGCTGCGGCGCTGCCTGGATGGAGACCGGCTCTTCGGCGTCTGCCTCATCCGCTCCGGCCAGGAGGTGGGCGGGCCGGCTGATCCGCACTCCATCGGCACGCTCTGCCAGATCCTCTCGGCCACTCCACAGGCCGACGGACGGTTCGAGCTGGTGACCGTGGGCCGCGATCGGTTCCGCATTCGCCGCCTGTTTCACGACGCGCCCTATCTGGAGGCGGAGATCGATCTCCTCCCCCCCGAGCAGGCGGTCGATGCGGGGGAGCTGCCGGAGCAGGTGCGCGAAGCCACTTGTCGCTACGTGCAGCGCATCCTGAACGCGGAGGGAGAGCCGGGCGGCCGCGTGCTGCGCCTGCCGGAAGACCCTGTCGCCCTCTCGCACTTCGTCGCCGTCCTGCTTCCGCTGCCGCTCCCCATACGGCAAGAGCTGCTGGAGCTCGAGACTGCGGCGGACCGCCTCCGCCGGGAGCTCGACATCCTCCGCGGAGAGCTCTCCACGCC
>Ga0216301_1000408_pt1 | contig 11356 bp, 11 predicted proteins | sample 4hB_Boncat_minus_FD_156203 | JGI IMG/M metagenome (GOLD analysis project Ga0216301, IMG submission 156203) | Terrestrial sediment cell enrichment communities for BONCAT metagenomics from Utah, United States - 4hB_Boncat_minus | ecosystem: Environmental > Terrestrial > Deep subsurface > Rock...
GTGTTCGAAGCCGCCGCCCGTTGCGGTTTCTGGGGGTCTGCACAGGCCCAATGGACTCGCTCTTCCTGGAGGCGCCGAATTGCTAGGAGGCGCTCTCGCCGGAGAGCGCCACCGGCGGAGTGGGCTCCAGGTTCGGACGGAAGAGCACCCGGCCTTCGACCACGGCGAGGTAGCAGAGGCCGAAGCCGACCCAGATCACGTCACGCAGGCGCCGGAGCACGGAGAGTGCGAGCCCCTGCGGCCCCGCCAGCCCGAACAGACCCGCTACAAAAGTAAACCCGCCCTCCTGTGTGCCGGCGTTGCCCGGAATCAAGAAGGTGGACATGTTGATGGTCACCAGGATCGCTTCCATCATCAGGGCGTCCATAACGGACAGTGGGAACCCGAGCAGCCGGGAGGCGGCCAGCAGCTCCAGGCACCCGGCGGCCCAGCCCACGAAGAAGTAAAGGAACGACAGCCCAAACTTCACCGGATGATCCCGGATGAAGTCCGCAATCTGCGCCCACATCTCCATCACCGCGTTGGACCGGTGCGAACGCTCTCCGCCTCCCGCCTCCTGCGCTTGCTTTCCGCGCCACCGGATGCGGATGTCCAGCACGGCAGTAATAATGATGGCGATCAGGATGGACGCGGGAAACGCCACGAGCCCGAAGATCACACCTCGGTTTCCGTGCAGCTTCGGCGCGGCCAGCGCCACTCCGGCGAAGATGAACGCGATCTGCCCCAGGGTCATCGCGTTCTTCGAGACGAAGACGGAGGCCAGGGCGTCGCGCGTGCTCCACCCGCCCCGCACCAGCAGGTACGCCTTCAGGGGCTCGCCTCCCATCGAAGCCAGCGGCGTCACCCGATTGACCGCCTCGCCGGCCATACGGATGCTGAAGAGCCGCCAGAAGCCCACGGGCGGCTGCGTGTCCGCCAGCACCAGCCGCCAGCCCCAGGTATCAATGACGTAGACCACGAAGGACGCCGGCAGATAGAGGAGAAAGCCCCAGCCCACCTGGCGCAGAGACGCCCAGATGGCGCCGGCATGGGGGTACACGAGGTACACGGCGGCGGCGATCCCTGCGAGGAGCAGGAGGATCTTAACGACTTTGAGCATCCGCCACCCGCAGCAGGGAAAGCTGGATGCCGGCGAAGACGATCCAGAAGATATGGGAGCCGACCGCCGCCAGCCAGAGGAACCAGTCCAACCGGCCGGAGAGCGTGAAAAGCACGACCAGCACCGAGAAGTCGCGCGAGGTCGCTTCGTTGATAATCCGGTCCACCAGGGTGATCTGCCGGTCGGAGGCGGCCTGGGCGTGGCTGGAGAGCCGGTTGGTGGCGGCAAGGGAGGAAGCGCGTCCCGGCCGGAGTCGCTCCTGCAGCCGCGACATGCCATATACCACGCCGATGCACATCAGCACGCCCAACACGGCGAGCACGCCGAGCGTGAGGGCCAGCCGCGTCCCCGAACCCACCGCCGCCGACCGGGCTATGGCGGCGAACAGGGCGACGTTGACTACGTTGTCGGCGGCGACGTCCAGCCAGCTTCCGAGCTTGCTGAACTGGTACTTCAGCCGCGCCACTTCCCCGTCGGAGCAGTCGAGCGCCGCCGATAGCTGGAACAGGACGGCGCCCAGCACGTGCATCGGATACTCACTCTGCCAGAAGCACCCGGCGGCCAGCAGCCCGAGCGCAAAGTGAAACCCGGTCACCTGGTTGGGCGTGATGGGCAGGTCGATGATTCGCCGCGTAAACCAGCGGGAGATGCGGCGGTTGAACACGCGGTCGACGTAGCCGTCGGCGATGGAGCTGAGGTTGTGGTAGAGGTGGTGGTCGGCCTGGGCGAGCGCGCGGGCGTCCGCGAGATGGCGGTAGCTCTCCGGGTTCGCAGGAAATCTCTCGGCTGCGGAGAGGACGCGCCGCAGGGAAGCCGCCGCGCCCTCCCCCGCCGCTGCGCTCCGCCGCCAGGCCTCTGCAGTGATCAATGCGGGCCCAGAGCACGGCGTGGGGTCCGCAACGGCTACGAGGGTGGCGCCCGAGCGCCGGCCCATCTCTACCAGGCGCTCCAGCAAAGCGCCGTCGGAGAGCACCTGCGCCGGGAGCGCCAGGAGGAGGTCCGCGTCGTCCACGTCCAGCGGGGCATCGTCCGTTACGACGCGGACCGGAACCGGCAGTCCCTGCTCCGTCCGCGCCCACTGCTCCGCCGCCGCCGCGTCCCGCGCCACAACGATCACCTGCTCGGCGCCCGCTTTCCAGGCCGCCAGGATAGCGCGGCGCAGGAGCGTGAGCCCGGCCAGCCGCTGGGCGGGCGGAAGCGAGGCAGGGGGTGCGGCCACGGTCCGGAACGGAGCGTCGGTATCGAACACCAGACCGTGGATCATCATCCTGCGACCATCACATCCCGCGCCCGCCGTCACTCGCCGAACTTCCGGCGGGCGGCTTCGTAATCTTCCGGAGTGTCGATCTCGAACCAGCGGTCGGAAGGCTCGTAGCGGGCGGCTATCGGGGCGCTCCGGACATACCGGTTGATGAGGTGCTCCCAATTCAGCGGCAGGTGAGCCGGATCCTGGAAGAACGCCTCCGCGCAGCGCAGGAGCTCCTGCTTCCCTGCCTCCGAGAAGAGCAGGAACCCGATCGCTTCTCCAAGGAATGAATCCTCACGCGGCTCCGCCAGCCGCTTGTCCACGAGCCGGGTGATGTTTCCATCCGCATCCACGAACGCCTTAGCGCACTCCACGTCTTCCGGAGAACCGGGCCCCACCAGCACCCGGTTCTCCGCCGGCCCCGCGAGAAACTCCGTCAGGATGGCCGCGTCGTACGCCAGGTCGCCGTCCATCGCCAGGACGGCGCCCCGCGCCTGCTGCAATCCCAGGTACAGCGAGTAGGCGTTGCCCTTGCGGCGGTAGTCCTCGTTCTCCACGTACCGGATCTCCGCCGCCGCCGACAGGCTGTTCAGGTGCTCGCGGATCACCTCTTGCCGGTAGCCGACCACCACGACGATGTCCTTCACGCCCGCCGCGCTGAGCTGCTGGACGTGGCGGCCGATAAGCGTGCCGCCGGCCAGCCGCAGCATGGATTTCGGAGCTGTGGTGACGGCGCTTAGGCGCGAGCCGTAGCCGGCGGCGAGGATTACGCCTGTATACTCTACCGTCTGCTGATCCATGTGCGGTCGAAGGAGCGACGGAGCGGTTTCCCCGGCGGCTCGCCTGGCTGGTCCAGGGTGATGGTTTCGTAGTGGTCGGCAAAGCAGGTGCGACCGTGCAGGATGCGGCTATCGTCCGTAACCAGGGTTTCGCCGGCCCGCAGGGAGAGGCGAAGCTGGAGGTCCGACAGCTCCAGCACCGAGTCCAGCACGTCGAGCGCCCACATCTGGCGCTCCGTCAGCCGCTCGCCGGCCTTCTGGTGCGCGGACTCGAGGTAGGGACGCAGGTAGCGAAAGCGAGGCCGGCCGTGGGCGTCGTAGGTCACCACCGGCGCCTGGTACAGCTTGTCGGCGATGCCCCGGTATTCCCACCAGAAGGGCTGCCGCAGGATCTCCAGCGCTTCGGGGACCTGCGCCTCCAGGCGCTCGTGGGCCGCGTGGCCGTCCACTAGGATCGTCTCGCCGCCGATCAGCGCCGGCTCGATGCAGTGGAAAACGAGGTACTCCCAGGGGTCGGGGATGTTGACGTTGTCGGTGTGGATAGAACCGCCTTCCCGCGTCTGGTGATAGCGGGCTCCATCGGCCATGCGCCGGGTGCGCTCGCGGTCGTAGACATGGACGAGGCGCATGCCCTCGCTGTTCTGCACCAGCGGTTGACCCAGGAGGTTCGAGATCGTCCAGCTCACCATGCGGCGCTGCGCCGAAGAGAGACCGGCCGGCGACCGTAGGATCACCACGCCGCAGCCGGCGTCCAGCTCTTGCCGCCAGCGCTCCACATCGAGCGCGAACGCCCGTAATCGACCGCGGGCCACGTCCAGCGGCTCTCCCACCCGGAGGTCCGGCAGATTAAGCAGCCAGGCTTCCAGCTCCTCCCGCGCGGCGACGGAGAGCTCGACATAGAGGTCGTCGATCTGGAGGCTGGCGGGTCGCCACCCAGTCTGTCGCTCGGGGATCGCTACAATCATCGTCTGGTTGCTAGTCGGCCTGGGGCTCATCTGCCCCGTTACCCGATCTCCGCCAGGGAGTCGCGCATCGCGGCCACCGCGCCCTCCATGTCTAGCGCGGTAAGGACACCCATATTGGCGATCCGGAAGGCCCAGCGCTTCAGGTCGCCCTGCCCCGCGTAGATGATGTAGCCGCGCCGCTTCATCGCATCGTGGAGCACGGGGTAGCTGACGCCCCGGGGCAGCGGGTACGTGGTGAGGGTGTTCGAGCGCCATTCCGGCGGGACGATCGGCTGGAAGCCCAGCGTTTCCATTCCTTCCCGCAAGGCGGCCGCCGCCTCACGATAGCGACCAAAGCGCTCCTCCAGGCCTTCCGCCCGCAGCTCCTCCAGCGCCTGGCGTAGCGCGAAGAACAACTGGATGGCCGGGGTAAACGGCGTGTCGTCCGCCTCCTGCGCCTGCCACTGGTTAAGCAGGTTCAGGTACACCGAGCGCGGCGGAATGCCTGACAGGCTCTCCAGCGCCGCCCGCCGCGCCACCACAAAGGAAAGCCCCGGCAAACCCTGGAGACACTTATTCGGGCTGGAAACCAGGTAATCGATCCCCCACCGCACGTCCAGCGGCTCCCCGCCGAACGAGCTCATCGCGTCTACAATCAGCGCGCGGCCATACGTGCGGCACACGCCGGCAAGCGCTTCCACCGGATTCAACAGGCCCGTCGTAGTCTCGTGATGCACCACGGCCAGGTGGCTGAGCGAGGGATCATCCTCGAAGGCCCGGCCCACGTCGGCGGGGCGCGCCGCTTCGGTCCAGTGGAAGTGCAGCGTCTGGTGCGGAATACCGCTTGCGGCGGCCATTTGCCGCATGCGGTCGCCGTAGACGCCGTTGTCGATCACCAGGAGCTTGCGATCCGGCGGTACGACGGAGGTGACATTGGCTTCCACGGCTGCGGTGCCCGAGCCGGAAAAGACAACGGTGGACCAGTCTCCGCCGCCCCCGGCCAGCTCGGCCAGCTCCTCGCGGACCTGCCGGACCACGGCGTAGAATTCCGGCTCGCGGTGGCAGAGGTCGGGAGTGAGCAGCGCCTGCTTCACTTCGGGACTGGTGCAGGCGGGACCGGGGTTGAGCAGCACGTACTGCTTCAACGCCTCGGTCAACGGCCCTCTCCCGCGATAGCCGCCGCAAAGCGGTCGCGAATCTCCTCCGGCGTATGGGTCACCCGCCCGCCGACGAAAGGTCCCGGCTCCACTTCCAGCTCCGCGAGGATGAAGGTCGGCGCGTCCACCTTCAGGCACTCGGCAAAGGCGGCGGCCAGCTCCTCGGGCGCGCGCGCGCGGACGCTGCGCGCATACCCCGCGCCTTCCGCCACTTTTTCCAGGGGCACGGCGCGGCTGATGGTGGGCTGGTTGCCGGTGCTGGCGTACACGCCGTTGTCGAAGACGACGTGGATCAGGTTCCGGGGCCGCGTGTAGGAGATCATGGCGGCGGAACCCAGGTTCATCAGCAGGTTGCCGTCGCCGTCGTAGACCACCACCCGCCGGTCGGGGCGGGAGAGGGCGACGCCCAGGGCGATGGAAGACGCCAGCCCCATCGACCCGATCATGTAGAAGTTGCCGGGCCGATCCTCAACGGAGAACGAGCGGCGGGAGATGTAGCCATTGGCATGCACCACCAGCGCGTCTCCCAACAGCGGCTGCAGCGCCTGGATTGCCTGCTCCAAGGTCATGGTTCGGTCTCCGCGCTCGCTATCGGGTGACGCCCGCCCGCAGCAGCAGGGCGACGGGCATGTGGTGCTCTTCCTGGAAGCGGGTCGCCCAATCCAGGTCGTCGCTGAGGGTGGCCGGCTCCGGGGCGCGGAACGGCACGCCGATGGTATCCAAGAGACGCGCGCACACGTCGCCCATGATGATGTGCTCCGGGGCGTCGTTGCCGCCATAGCCGCGCCAGGTGATGAGCAGCAGGCACGGCGTCCGGTACATCATCGTCATCGAGGTGAGCGCGTTGATGCAGACGCCCAGCCCAGAGTTCTGCATCACCACCACGGGCCGCTTGCCCGCCATCCACGCGCCGCACGCCAGCCCGACGGCGGCGTCTTCGCGCGTCTCCGGATAGTACTGGACTTCCGGGCTGCCTTCGAGGACGGCAATGAGCCCGCTCACCAGGGAGCAGGGAACCCCCGTGAAAAAGTCATAGCCGGCCGCCTGGAGAGCCGCCGCGAACCGTTCCGGCGCGACCGGCTCTCCCGCCACTGCGGACGCTCCGTGTGCCATACTGCTGTCCTTACCCGGCAGTGATCCGTCTGGCGCCGGGAGCCGTCGAAAGTACTGTGAGGAAGACCGAGGCGCTAGCGGAGGTCCGCCCACGCCCGCTGGTAATCCTCGAAGCTGTCGATCTCCGTCCAGCCTTTGTAGACGTCTACCGCGCGAACCGAAATACCCCGGTTGATGAGATCCTGGAGGAGATCGGTGAGCTGGGCCTGGCGCAGGCGCGGGGCCTCTCCGTAAGGCCGCTCCGGGCCGCGCTCGCACGCCTCACGGTAGGCGGCGCGCGCGGCGTCGCAGCCTTCGGGAGACAGCATCATCAGGCCGACGAACTCGCCGTCGCCCTCGGCGCGCGGGATCTCGTGACCGATACGCAGCACCTGATTGCCGCTCTGGCCGGGCAGGTAGCGGTAGCCGCCCGTGGGCGGGTTCTCCGTCACCACCAGGTCTTCATACCGCCGCTCGGGCAGCAGGCCGTTGTCGCGCTGGTCGTACCACGCGCGGTCCACGACGATATTGACATCCCCCTCCGCCTTCAGAAGCTTCTCCAGGATGCCCTGGTCGAACAGAACGTCGGCGTAGAGGACCACCACCCGGCCGCGCAGCTCGGGCTCGGCGCGGAACAGCGAGTAGACTTCGCTGGTGTCGGCGTATTCGTCGTTGTCGTAGTAGCGCGGCGTGGTGGGCGTGAAGGCTTCCTTCTTGTAGCCCCGCACCACCACCACGTCTTTGATGTTGCAGGCGTTGAGGGTTTCGATCTGGCGGTCGAGGAGCGTCTGGCCGCGGATGTCGAGCATCGCCTTCGGCTTCTCTTCGATCAGCGGCAGCATCTCCGGTTCGAAGCCCGCCGCAATGATGACGGCGGTCACCTTGCTGCCGTCCGCCGGCAGGAACTCCTTCTCCTGGGCGTTCATGTCGGCCACGCCTACCAGGCGGTAGACCTCTTCCAACGGCACGAGCCGGTTCTGGACGTCCGCAATCCGCTCGGTGCGGCGAAGATCGGCCAGCGTCTCCTGCATGGCGCGGATGCTGGCGCGCAGCCCGTGGTTGGCGAAGATCACAATCTGGAAGCCGGCGGCGAAACAGTCGCCGGCGCTGGCCTCCGGGAAGATGGTCGGGACGATGACCATCGGGGTGGACCGCTTCCACTTGGTCGCCACCTCGGCCAGCTCGTCCAGCGTCTTCGACTTGGAGTGGATCAGCACGGCATCCGCCCCGGCGTCGGCGTAGGCGTTCGCGCGGCGAAGCGCTTCCGCCTGTCCCCACCCGGCGATCAGCGCCTCGGTGCGGGCGATGATGAAGGTGTCCGGGTTGCGCTGCGCGGCCTTCGATGCCTGGATCTTGCCCGCGTGCTCCTCAAGCGACACCAGCTCGCGCCGGGAGCCGGAATAGAAGCTGCACCGCTTCGGGAAGATGTTGTCTTCGATGCAGATGCCGGCGATGCCGGCGTCTTCGTACTCGCGGATGGTGCGGATGACGTTTACGGCGTTGCCGAAGCCGCTGTCGCAGTCCGCGATCACGGGAATATCCACGGCCCGCGCGATGCCCCGAGCGATCTCCAGGTTCTCGGAGAAGCTGAGGATATTCGCGTCGGGCACGCCCTGGGACGCGGAGATCTCGAAGCCGCTCGCCCACACCGCGTCGAAGCCGGCTTCTTCGACAAGCCGGGCGCTGAGCGGGTTGTGGGCGCCGGCGACCAGGACGGCGCCGACGCCGGCCTTCTGTTCCAGGGCGGCCCGGAGCTTGCGGGCCTGTGAGGATGCGTAGATAGACACGGGTAAAACCTTCCGGAAGACAAGCGGGCGGGCGGAGCCTAGCCAAAGGGTAAGAGGAGCTTCGTCAGCGTGGCGCGGACCTCGTCCGGCGTCGTGGCGCCCACCGCCTGGACGATGCCCTTCTTGTTGACGATGACGTTGATGGGAACGCCGCGCAGGCCGAGGCTGGTGATGTACTCCGCCTGGGCGTCGATGAGCACGGGGCCCTGGATGTTGTGGATCTTGCAGAAGTGCTGGGCTTCCTTGCGAGCGTCCACATGTTCCCACACGTTAACCATCACGATTTCCAGACCGAAGCTCTTCGAGCGACGGCGGACTTCTTCGAGTAGCGGAGCCTCCGCATTACATGGCCCTCACCAACTGGCGAAGAAGTTGAGGATGTAGTTCTTGCCTCGCCACTCGCCGGAGGTGCGCTCGCGGCCGTCCACCATGTCGGGCAGGCGGAACTCGGGCAGCGGCTTCCCCACCAGCGGATGCCGGGTGTCCTTGGGAAGCTCCTTCGGCTTGCCCTGCTGCCGGTCTTCGAACACGGAGATCGTGCTGTCGCCGGCGTTCGAGACGTATACCGTGTTCGTGGTGGGATCGACTACGAGATCGCCCGGCGCTGTGCCGACGGGCACGCGAGCCCACTCCTGGCCCGTTTCGCGGTCGATGACGCTGACCTTGCCCACTCCCCGGTTGGCGGCGTAGATCCGGTCGCCGTGGGGGCCGAGAGTCATGCCAACGGGCGCACGCTCTACGGGGATCGTGCGGACGACCTTCTCTTTATCCAGATCCACCACCGAAACGGTGCTAACCAGCGAGTTCGCCACGTAGGCGAGGCCGTGCTCGGCGTCCAGCGCCATCTTGCAGGGCGCGTAGTCCACCGGGATCTTGCCCCGCACCTCGTTCGTTTTGCCGTCGATAACCGTGATGGACGCATCGCCGAAGTTGACGCAGTAAGCGCGGTCGCGACCAGGATCCGCGCCGACGTGCCCGGCGGCCAGCTCGGCGGGGATCGTGGCGACGACTTCCAGGGTGTCGGCGTCGATGACGCTGACCGAGCTACCGGCGGTGTTGCCCGCGTAGATCTTGCGGCGCTCCGGGTAGATGCCCATGCCGGCGGGATACTTCCCCACCGGGATCTCCTTGATGACGGTGAGGGTGTTCGTGTCGATCACGTACACCATGTCGGAGCGGGCGGCGCATGCGAAGGCGCGCGCGGTGGGTGCATCGAAAACGAGGCCGATCGGCTCCTTGCCCACCGGAACCTGCCCGATCACCTCGCGGCGGTCCATATCGAAGGCAGCAACGGTGTTGCTCCGCGCGCAGGCGACGTAACCCCGGCGGTTCGCCGGATCGAGGGCGATCTGCTCCGGGCCCAGGCCTACCGCGAAGTCTCCGAGCACCGGAAAGCCAGCTACTTGCTCCAATTCCATCTATCTCCCCATCCCGTGGCGCGGCAGCCGCCGGCGCGGCGCCGGAGTCCGTTGTATCAGCTATCGCCGAGAAGCGTTCAACACTGGACGTGCTGTTCCCTGTTTTCAAGCGCTTCTCTCTTTGCTTACCGATTTCGGGTTTCAGGTTTCGGGTTTCAGGTTCGCGGGGGTCCAAGGGCGGGTACCGGGCTCACCCCTGCGCTTGGTGCGGCTGCGACGCCTGCGGCCATCCCGCTCCGGCGCGGCTAAGATTCCATTGGATTTCCCCATGGATGGGACGCCTGCCCGACGCAATGAAGTAGATGGAGGTCGTAATGCAGAATCTGGAGTCGTCCAGAAAGCTTTCGGGACGTCCTCCTGGCCGAATACAGCTACCCTAACGACCAGGAAGCTGCTCTGACGGGCGCGGAGAGGGGCCACGGACGGAGACCTCTACTTCGGCCCCAGGAGGGCGAGGCGCTGGCGTCCGCCTCTGGCCGGCGGTATCCACGGTGGGAGATGGCCCGACTAACGATGGGCGCGAGCTGTGGTTTCGACCTCTCGTCCGGAGTGGCCGGCGGCGCAGCCAGGCCTGACAGGGAACCCAGCCAAGCGGGGACGGAGACATCGCTTTACAGGGGCCGGCCGGCGGCAAGGCCTTGCCGCTGGCTGACGAGCAGCGTGCAGGAGAACGCCTACTTGCCGTCGGCGGCGCTGTGGATGAGCCGCTCGAGATCGGCGCGGGGCACGTCGCCGACCGCAAGGTAGGAGACGCCGTTCTGCTCGTACGGCACCGCCATGCGGGCGTTGCCGTCCGGGGCGAAGCAGTTCGTGTTCGACCGGCACGTGGGATGACCGCACTGGAAGAAGCTGATGGCGTTCAGCCCATCCCGGTACTCCAGCCGAACGGCCTGGTGGTGGGGGTCGCAGCCGCACGGCGTCTGGTACGCGCCCTCCAGCCGATAGCCGGGGGGCAGCCACTTCGGCTCGCGGATGGGGAAGCCGACCAGCTTCACCAACTGCGCGGGAGTGAACCGTGACGAGCTATCGCCGGGCCGGGCGGTGGCGAACTGGCGGATCAGGTTCTCGGGAGGGCGGAAGCGCTCCGGCTGCGGCTCCTGGTCCGGCGGCAGGTAGCGCACCTGGGTGTAGCGCGTGCTCCGCAGCACCTGGCCCTTGCGGTTCAGGTCCTCGCTGACGAGGATGACGGAGCGGTCGCGGTCGATCCAGACGCGCTTCCAGCGGTCGCTGGCGCTCTTCGGCCGCAGCTCCACGCCCAGCGCATCCTGGCCGGCGACCACGTCTTCGCCTACAATCCGCATGGTGTAGTTCTGGAGGAGCTGAAGCTCCTGCGCAGCCTCGTCCGCCGCCGTGCTGCGCTTCTGGGAGACGGTGAGGCGGCGGGCGTCCGGATTATAGCGATAGGTGCGCTCGCCGTCGTCCCAGATGGTGACGCCCTTGAGCGGCGCCGTGAGGTATTCGATGCGGAGTAGCCCCTGGCGGCTGGTGAGGACGCGCGCCTGCACTTCCACGGGCTGGCCGGAGGCGCCCGGCATGCGGATGATCTGCTCGCCTTCCAGGGCCACGAGGCGACCGGGGCCCCATGCCTCCTGCACGATCTTCGCCGCGGACTTCGGGCCGGTGGAGGCGGCCACGCGATAGTACCAGAGACAAACCCCGGCCAGCGCGCACAGAGCGGCCGCCAGCCAGGGTAGACTACGTCCCATCACGCTACCGCGATGTCTTCTTTTCGTTCCGCGCGTCTTTATCATGCTCCAGGGTCACCATCTGCGCCATCGCTTCCCACGCGACGCGGTCGGGCAACGGCGAGCCTTCCGCCGACATCGCGTGCAGA
>Ga0216301_1000409_pt1 | contig 11336 bp, 8 predicted proteins | sample 4hB_Boncat_minus_FD_156203 | JGI IMG/M metagenome (GOLD analysis project Ga0216301, IMG submission 156203) | Terrestrial sediment cell enrichment communities for BONCAT metagenomics from Utah, United States - 4hB_Boncat_minus | ecosystem: Environmental > Terrestrial > Deep subsurface > Rock...
AGGCAGCCGCCGCCGAAAGAAGCCGCCGAACCAGCATCCGGGAGATCATATGTTCCTCAAGGGCAAGACCGCGCTCATCACCGGCTCCACTTCGGGCATCGGCCTGGCCTGCGCGCGGGCGCTGGCGGCAGAGGGCGCGGACATCGTTCTGAACGGCTTCGGCGATGCGGCCGAGATCGAGTCGATCCGCCAAAGGGTCGAGCAGGCGAGCGGCGGCCGGGCGCTCTACAGCGGCGCCGACCTCACCGACCCGGCGGCGATCGAAGAGCTTATTGCGATGATCGCTGCGGAGCTCGGCGGTGTCGACATCCTCCTCAACAATGCCGGAATGCAGCATGTCGCGCCGATCGACCAGTTCCCGGTCGAAAGGTGGGACCTGATGCTCGCGCTCAACTTGAGCGCCGCCTTCCACACCATCCGGCTCGCGCTTCCGCGCATGAAGGAGAAGGGCTGGGGCCGGATCATCAACACCGCTTCGGCGCACAGCCTCGTCGCCAGCCCCAACAAGGCGCCCTACGTCGCCGCCAAGCACGGCATTGCCGGCCTCACCAAAAGCGTTGCGCTCGAAGTCGCCCAGGCCGGGATCACCGTCAACTGCATCAGCCCCGGCTATGTCTGGACGCCACTCGTCGAAAACCAAATCCCCGACACGATGAAGGCCCGCGGCCTCACCCGCGAGCAGGTGATGAACGACGTCCTCCTCTCCGCCCAGCCGACCAAGAAGTTCGTCACCGTCGACCAGGTCGCCGCCTTCGCCCTCTTCCTGTGCCGCGACGAAGCCGCCGCAATCACCGGCGCCAACCTTTCGATGGACGGCGGCTGGACCGCGCAGTAGGCCGTAGGGGCCGCCAAGTGCCGGCAGCGAAAGAGGTTTCCCTGAAGCTTACGCTCCTCTCAATCCTCTCCGCAGTCGCGCTCAGCGCCTGCGCGTCGCACCAGCGGGGCGAGCCACGGCAAAGCGTGGCGGGCCAGCCGGACTGGCGGCAGATCGCGACCGACGAGGACCGCAAGCGGCTGCGCGAATGGCGGACCGCCTGGACTACGGCGCTAAAGAAGGCGCAGGTCGCAGGGCACGGCGCCGCAGTCGCCCGCGAAGGCGCGCTCCTCAACCCCGACGCCGCGATCGCATGGGGAGAGCCGCCCGCGGGCGACTATCGCTGCCGAGTGATCAAGATCGGCGGCAAGAAACCGGGCAATCTCGATTATGTCGCCTATCCCGCCTTCACCTGCCGAATCCGGCCCGAAATCCGCTTCCTGAGCTTCGCCAAGCTCACCGGCTCGCAGCGGCCGGTCGGGCACCTCCTTCCGCACAGCCCGCAGCGAATGGTGTTCCTCGGCACGCTCCAGCTCGGCGACGAGACCCGCTCGCTCGAATACGGCCATGACCGCGACCGTGACGTCGCCGGCTTCCTCGAGCGCTTCGGCGAGCGAAGCTGGCGGCTCATCCTTCCTTACCCCGCCTTCGAATCGAAGACCGACATCATCGAGCTCATCCCGAAAAGCTGAAAGGGACATGTCGTGAGAACACGCCTCCTCGCCGCCGCCGCCTCGCTGTGTCTTGCAGCGCCCGCATCCGCCGACACGCTCCGCGACGCCGTCGCCAAGGACATGCCCTCTCTCCTCACCCTCTACCGGGACCTTCACGCAAACCCCGAGCTATCGATGCAGGAGGTGAAGAGCGCCGCCAAGCTTGCCGCCGAGGCGAAGAGGCTCGGCTTCCAGGTGACGACCGGCGTCGGCAAGACCGGAGTGGTCGCGGTCATGAAAAACGGCCCCGGCCCGGTCGTGATGCTCCGCGCCGACATGGACGGGCTTCCGGTCGATGAGAAAACCGGCCTCCCTTATGCCAGCAAGGTCCGCGGCACGAGCCGCGCCGGGGTCGAGACCGGAATCATGCACGCCTGCGGCCACGACACGCACATGACCGCCTGGGTCGGCGCCGCCCGCCGCCTCGTCGCGATGAAGGACCAATGGTCGGGCACGCTCGTCATGATCGCTCAGCCGGGCGAGGAGACGAGCGAAGGCGCCGTGGCGATGCTTCGGGACGGGCTCTACACGCGCTTCCCCAAGCCCCAGGCGGTGATCGGCTTCCACGACAGCGCGACCCTTCCCGCCGGAGTGATCGGCTATTCCGTCGGGCCTGCCCTCGCCAACGTCGACAGCGTCGACATCACTGTGCGGGGCGTCGGCGGCCATGGCGCCGCACCGCACACGACGAAGGACCCGATCGTCCTCGGAGCGCGCATCGTCAGCGCGCTCCAGACCTTGGTCAGCCGCGAGATCAACCCGCTCGAATCGGCCGTCGTGACGGTGGGAAGCTTCCATGCCGGCGCGAAGCACAACATCATCTCCGACGAAGCCAAAATGCTGCTCACCGTCCGCAGCTACACGCCCGAAACCCGCCGGATTCTCCTCGACGGCATCCGCCGGATTGCGCGCGGCGAGGCGATTGCGGCCGGAATTCCCGAGGACCGGATGCCGGAGGTCTTGATCCGCGAGGCCGAATACACGCCCGCCACCTTCAATACCGAGGCGCTGACGGGCAGCACGGCAGCCCTTCTGACGCAGCGTTTCGGAGCGGAGCGGGTGAAGCGGGTGCCGCCGGTGATGGCGGGCGAGGATTTCAGCCGCTTCCATCTCGCCGACAAGTCGATCGAGAGCCTCATCTTCTGGGTCGGCGGCGTGCCGGCCCCGGTTTGGCAGAAGGCAGCCGGCGACGCGTCCAAGCTCCCCTCGCTCCACAGCCCCTTCTGGGCGCCGGACCCGGAGCCGACGATCTCGACCGCGACCGAAGCAATGACCGCGGCGGCTCTCGGGGTGCTGGCGAAGAAATAGCGTCCGCTTCGTCCCGATCCGGTGCAGCCCGCCGCTCGATGAAAGCCGATGAGGCGGATCGCGCGCCGAGCGGCTAAGATGGTGCAATGGCAATGATGCGCAGCATCGCTTCGACAGCCGCCGCGGCCCTGTGGCTCGCCGGGTGCAATAGCGCGCCGCCAGCCGCTCCTCCCGAGCCGAGGCCTGGCGCCGCGCTTCCAGTGCAGGTGGCGCCGGAGATCGCCGCATTCTACCGCGAGCGCGGCTTCCGGACGCTGTGGATGAGCAAGCAGGGTCCGCGGCCCGAGGCTCGGACGCTGGTCGCAGCGCTCGCCGAAGCGGAGCAGGACGGCCTCGACCCGGCGCGCTACGACGTGCCGGCGCTGCGGGCCGCGCTGGAGGAGGCGCAAAGCGGCCAAGCGCCGTCCCTTGCCCGTGCCGAGCTCCTCCTCTCCTCGGCTTTTGCACGGTACGTCGCCGAGATCCGCAAGCCGAAGCACGACATCTTCTATGTCGACGCCGCCCTTCGCCCGCACGTGCCTTCGGCTTTTGACGCCCTCGCGGAGGCGGCCGGGGCGCCTTCATTGTCCGAGCACCTGCGGGACGCGCTCACGATCAACCCGCTCTACAAGCAGCTGCGGCGAAGCCTCGTCGCCCAGCGCGCCGCCGGAGCGGGCGCTAAGGAGATGCGCCCCATCGCGGCCAACCTGGAACGCGCTCGGCTCATCCAGCCGAGCGCGCGCCGCTACATCATCGTCGATTCGGCCGGCGCTCGGCTGTGGCTGATCGAGGACGGCCGGATCCGCGGCAGGATGCGCGCGATCGTCGGCAAGAAGGGGCAGGAGACGCCCGAAATGGCCGGCCTCATCCGCTTCACCGTGCTTCGCCCCTATTGGAACCTTCCGCACGACCTCACCCGCGAGCGGGTGGCGAAGCGCGTGCTCCGCGAGGGCGCCGGCTTCATCGCTCGCGAGCGCCTCCAGATCCTCTCCGACTGGTCTCCCTCCGCCCGCCCGATTCCGCCACGCGCCGTCGACTGGAGCGCCGTCGCAAGCGGCCGGCACAAGCTCCGCGTGCGCCAGCTTCCCGGCCCCGGCAACGGCATGGGCGAGATGAAGTTCCTGATGCCCAACCGGCTCGGCATCTATCTCCACGACACTCCGAACAAGGCCGCCTTCGCGCTCGAGGACCGCCGAATCAGCTCCGGCTGCGTCCGCGTAGAGGACGCGCGCCGGCTCGCCCGCTGGCTCTTCGGGGGTGAGCCGCCCGCTCCGCGCGGCGACGCCCCCGAGCAGCGCGTCGACTTGCCCGAGCCGGTGCCGGTCTACATCACCTACCTCACCGCAGTCCCGGCGGAGCGCGGCGGCATCGTCTTCCAGCCGGACGTCTACGGCCGCGACCCAGCCATCCTCGCCGCCGTGCCCGAGCGCGGTTGAGCGCAACCCTGCGCCTCCTTCCGCATTGGGTTGGGCAGGGAGAAACAAGTTGCGCAGGTCCGTCCTCATTGTCGTTAGCCTGGCAGCGGGCCTGCTGCTCGGTGCGCTCCTTGTGGGTTCGCTCAAGATGTCGAGCTTCTTCGGCCGGGGCCCGGACCCGGAGACGGTCGCGGCCGCAAGCCTCCAGTCGGTTCGCGAGCAGGCGCGGCTCTCCCCCTTCGCCGCCCGCTTCGTCGCCGTCGTCACCTCCTCGCAGAGCCGGTTCGGCCTCAGCGCCCAAAAGACGCTGATCATGCCCGGCATGGTCCGCTACGAGATCGACCTTGCGAAACTCCAGCCGCGCGACCTTGCCTGGGACTCAGAGAAGAAGACGCTCAGCGTCACCATTCCGCCGCTCGAAATCTCCAGTCCCGAGGTGCAGCTCACCGAGCTTCGCGAATATGGCGGCAACGGCGTCCTCACGGCGCTGACCGACACCGAGGATCGGCTCGACGCCGCGAACCGCCAACGCGGGCAGCAGGAGCTGATCCGCCAAGCGCGTCAAGCGTTGCCGATGCGCCTCGCCCGCGACGCCGCCCGGCGGGCGATCGAGCGCAGCTTCGCAATGCCGCTGAAAGCCGCCGGGATTGACGCCGCTGTGGCCGCCCGCTTCCCCGACGAGGCGCGGCAGGACCCCTCCTTCCTCGACCGCTCGCGAAGCATCGAGGACGTGCTGAAGGAACGGCAACAGAAGCGGTAAGCGACGGGCGCGAGGCCTCCCCTCCCCGAACCCCGGGGTTGGAGGACAGTGCCTATCCATCTGAAGAGCCCGCCATTTAGAGAATGTTTGTCAATTTCGGCGACACTGCGCCTCGTGTCGGAAGCTTTTACACTTTTGGGCGAGAACAGGCGGCCCATCCGATGATCCGGCTGTTCAAGCATTACGTGCCCCATACCGTGCTTCTGCTCGGATTGATCGACTTCGTCTGCCTGATCCTTGCGGCCGAAGCGGGCTGGGCGCTTCGCCTTTGGCAGATCGGCGGCGAGATCGATTTCGTGGCTGGCCGGGTTGGCGAGATGCTGACCTTCGCCTTGACGCTCCAGCTCGCCATGGTGGGGGTCGGCGTCTACGGCATCGAGGCGCTCCGCTCGAGGCGTTTCGCCATCGCCCGACTCGTCGTCTCGGTATCGCTCGGCGTTCTTCTCCTCTCGCTCATCTTCTTCCTCGTTCCCGCGCTCACCTTCTGGCGGTCGAACCTCTTCTACTCGATGGTCTTCTCGCTGTTCGGGCTGGCGCTCGTGCGCATCCTCCTCGGCGCCTCGCTCGACGGCGACGCGTTCAAGCGCCGGATCCTCATCCTCGGCGCCGGCTCCCGCGCAGCGCGGGTCCAGGAGCTTGCCCGGCGGCGCGGCGCCAGCTTCGCCGTGGTGGGCTATGTCAGCATGAACGACGGGCCGGTCGCTGTCCCGAGCGCCGTCGACCGCTCCAGCGTCTCGAACCTTGCGGATCACGTCGTCCGCCTCGGCGCCAGCGAAGTCGTGCTCGCGATCGAGGAGCGGCGCAACGCCCTGCCGCTCACCGACCTTCTTCGCGTCAAGACCACCGGGGTTCACGTCAGCGACCTCTCCTCCTTCCTGGAGCGCGAGACCGGCCGCGTCGATCTCGACAGCCTCAATCCGAGCTGGCTGATCTTCTCCGACGGCTTTTCGGCGGGCCGGAGGCTGTCCGGCGCCGGCAAGCGCCTGTTCGACATCATCGTCAGCGCGATCATCCTCATCGTCACCGCTCCGCTGATCGCCCTCACCGCTTTGGCAGTGAAGCTCGAAAGCAAGGGCCCCGCCTTCTTCCGCCAGCGCCGCATCGGCCTCTACGGACAGCCGTTCGACATATTGAAGCTCCGCTCGATGCGGATCGACGCGGAGGTCGCCGGCGTGCCCGTCTGGGCGCAGAAGAACGATCCGCGAGTGACCCGCGTCGGCGCCATCATCCGCAAACTCCGGATCGACGAGCTTCCCCAGACGTGGAGCGTGCTGAAAGGCGAGATGAGCTTCGTCGGCCCACGGCCCGAGCGGCCGCAATTCGTCGAGGGGCTCCAGGCCGAGCTTCCTTATTATGCCGAGCGTCACATGGTGAAGCCGGGCATCACCGGCTGGGCGCAGATCAACTATCCCTACGGCGCCTCAACCGAGGACGCGCGCCACAAGCTCGAATACGACCTCTATTATACCAAGAACTATTCGCTCTTCCTGGACCTCCTGATCCTCCTCCAGACGGTCCGGGTCGTCCTCTGGCCGGAGGGTGCGCGATGATCGGCTTGATCGGCCTCTGGAGCCATTCGATCGCGGCAATCTTCTTCGGCGCCCTCGCCGTCTGGCAGCTCCGCCACTGGAATACCGATCCGGACAACCGCCCGCTCGTCGCGGCATTCGCGGTGATGTCCGTTTGGGCGATCTTCGTCGCGCTGCTCGGGCCGCGCGAACTCATGTCCGGCCTCGCCGAAAGCGCGCGCAACTTTGCCTTCCTCGCCTTCATGTACGGCATGTTGAAGGGCGCGTTCCAGGACGGCCGGCAGCGCTCGGTAAAGCTCGTCTACGCCGTGGTTGGCGGAGTCATCGGCCTCCAGATCGTGATCGCCGGAGTGCTCCCGCAATTCGAGGGCGAAGGTATCGTCTACGATGCGCTGACGGCCACGGCGAACGTTCTCGGCCTCACCATTGCTGCGGGCTCGCTGGTCCTCGTTCACAATCTCTACGGCCAGGCCGCGCCCGAATCCCGCTGGGCGATCCGTTTGCCGATGATCGCGCTGGCCTGCATGTGGGGCTACGACCTCCACCTCTACACGGTCGCCTACCTCACCCGCGACGCCGTCCCGGACCTGTTCGCGATGCGCGGCGCGATCGTCGCGATGGCGGCGCCGCTCTTCATCCTCGCCAGCCGCCGGAGCGTGAGCTGGAAGATGCAGATCTCCCGCGCAGCGACCTTCCAATCGCTCTCGGTGATGGCGATCCTCGTCTACCTCATCCTGATGATGTCGGCGACGCAGGCGATGGAGGTCGTGGGCGGCCAATGGGTGCGGCTGGGCCAAATCGGCTTCGTCTTTGCAATGACTGTGGCCGCGGCCGTCGTGCTTCCGTCCGGCAAGGCGCGCGCTTGGCTCGGGGTGATGCTCGCCAAGCATCTGTTCGAGCATCGCTACGACTATCGCGAGGAATGGCTCGGTTTCACCCGGACCATCGCCCAGCGCGGCGAGGATTCGGCGCCGCTCGCGGACCGGATCGCCAAGGCCGTCGCGGACATCGCCGGTTCGCCCGCCGCGCTCCTGCTCACGATCGACGATCAGCATCGTGCGGCGCCTGCGGCCTATTGGAATTGGTCGCACCCGGTCGGCATGGACGATCCGGCGGCCCAGCCTTTCTTCCGCTTCGTCGAGCGCACCGCCCATGTGGTGGATTTCGATCAGGCCCGCTCCGGCCGCCTCGGAGAAATCCCGGTTCCCGGCTGGATGGCCGCCGAGGGCGGCGCCTGGGCCGGCATCCCGCTCCTCCACGGCGAAAAGCTCGTCGGCTTCGTTCTCCTCGCACACCCGCTCGTGCGCCGGCCGCTCGATTGGGAGGATTTCGACCTCTTCCGAAGCGTCGGCACCCAAGCGGCAAGCTACCTTGCCGAAGCGCTGAGCCAGGAAGCGCTCGCCAACGTGCAGAGGTTCGACGAGTTCAACCGCCGCTTCGCCTTCATCATGCACGACATCAAGAACCTCGTGAGCCAGCTCAGCCTCGTCACGCGGAATGCCGAGCGGCACGCCCACAATCCCGAATTCCGGGCAGACATGATCGCGACCCTGCAAAGTTCGGTCAAAAAGATGAACGACCTCCTTGCCCGCCTCTCGCCCGCCCAGAGCGCGGAAGCCGAGCCGCTGCGCCCGACGCCGCTCGATCCGATCCTCGTAGGCATCGCTGCCGCCAAAAACCGCATTCACCCCGTCGCCTATGACGGCGACCCGGACCTCGGAGCGCTCGCCGATCCGGCGCGGCTCGATCAGGCGGTGGCGCATCTCGTCCAGAATGCGATCGACGCCAGCGGCGATGGCGCGCCCGTCCGGATCAGCGGCTTCAGGCGCGGCTTCGAAGCCGCCATCGAAGTCGCGGACGAGGGCGTAGGAATGTCAGCCGACTTCATCCGCACCCGCCTCTTCCAACCCTTCGCCTCCACCAAGGAAACGGGCTTCGGAATCGGTGCCTTCGAGGCGCGCAGCCTGATCGCCAGCATGGGCGGGCGGCTCGAAGTCGACAGCCGCGAAGGCCAAGGCAGCCGCTTCACCATCTTTTTACCCGCGGCGGCGACAGCTTCCGCGCCGATCTACGAACGGATGCGCGCATGAACGCCCACACCAAGGCGAAACTCCTGATCGTCGAGGACGACGAGGGACTGCAGCGGCAGCTCCGTTGGGCCTACGATGATTATGAAGTGCTGATCGCCAGCGACCGCGAGGCCGCTCTCAACATGCTTCGTGCCGAAGAGCCGGCGGTGGTGACGCTCGACCTCGGACTTCCGCCGGACCCGGACGGCGTGACCGAAGGCTTCGCGACGCTCGAGACCATCCTTTCGCTGAAGCCCGACACCAAGGTGATCGTCGCCTCCGGCCACGGCGCACGCGAAAGCGCTCTGCGCGCGATCTCGTCGGGCGCCTACGATTTCTACCAGAAGCCGGTCGACATCGACCAGCTCGGCCTGATCGTCCGCCGCGCCTTCCAGCTCCACGGAATCGAGCATGAGAATCGCCGCCTCGGCGAGCGCGTCGGCGACGACCAGAAGGTGCTCGGCACGATGATCACGGCCGCTCCGGAAATGCTGAAAGTCGCGCGCACGATCGAGCGCGTCGCCAACGCCGCGGTCTCGGTGATGCTGCTCGGCGCGAGCGGCACCGGCAAGGAGCTCCTCGCCCGCGGCCTCCACGAAGCGAGCGGGCGGCGCGGCGGCGCCTTCGTCGCGATCAACTGCGCTGCGATCCCTGAGAACCTCCTCGAGGCCGAGCTGTTCGGCTACGAGAAGGGCGCGTTCACGGGCGCCATCAAGACGACCGAAGGCAAGATCGAGCTTGCGCACGGCGGCACGCTCTTCCTCGACGAGGTCGGCGACATCCCGCTCCCACTCCAGGTCAAGCTCCTCCGCTTCCTCCAGGAGCGGGTGATCGAGCGGATCGGCGGCCGCAAGGCGATCCCTGTCGACACCCGGATCGTCTGCGCCACCCACCAGGATCTGGAGGCGATGATCAAGGCGGCGAGCTTCCGCGAGGACCTCTATTACCGCCTCGCCGAGATCGTGGTCCGGATCCCGACGCTCAGCGACCGGCCCGGCGACGCCGCGCTCCTCGCCAAGCATTTCCTGAAGCGCTTCGGCAAGGAGATGAACCCGCTGGTCCAGGGCTTCACGCCTGGGGCCCTCGCGGCGATCGACGCCTGGCCCTGGCCCGGCAACGTCCGCGAGCTCGAAAACCGGATGAAGCGCGCGATCATTATGGCCGACGGCAAGCTCATCACCGCCGATGATCTCGACCTCGGCCCGGACGACGAGGACCCGCTCCCGGTCAACCTCAAGGCCGCGCGCGAGCAGGCCGACCGCAAGGTGATCCGCCAGGCGCTCGCCCGCACCGAGCACAACATCTCGAACACGGCCAAGCTCCTTGGGATCAGCCGGCCGACACTCTACGACCTCCTCAAGCAATACGGGCTCCAGCAATGATCCGGCACCTCGTCATCGCGGCCCTCCTCGCCGGCACCGCCGCCTGCTCGAACGCGCCCGCCTCGGCGGGAAGCGCCCATGAACGCGGCCGCGCCGCCCTCGCCGTGGGCGACCCACGCACCGCAAGGGTCGAGTTCCTGAACGCGATCAAGGCGGACCCGAACAATGCGAAGCTCCGCCTCCTCCAGGCCGAGACCTTCCTCGCGCTGGGCGACGGGATCGCGGCGCAGGCCGAAGTCGAACGTGCCCGGCAGCTCGGCGCCCGTCACGCCGACACCGCTCACCTCCTCGCCCACGCACTCCTGATCCGGGGAGACCATGCCCGGGCCGCGCAGGAAGCCGCCGCCGCCGCGCCCGCTCACGCCGCCTACGCCGCCCGAATCCGCGGGGCCGCGCTCATGGAGCGGGGCGACAATGAAGGCGCCGCCGCCGCATTCCGGCAGGCGATCGCCGCCGGCGCCGGCGACCACCGCAACTGGGTCTCGCTCGCCCGCTTCCGCCGCTGGAACGGCGACCTCGCCGGAGCGATCGCGGCGGCCGACAAGGCGATGGCGCTGAAGGCCGACAATGCCGAAGCGCTGACCCTTCGCGGCGAGCTCACCCGCAGCCAATTCGGTCTGCGCGCCGCACTCCCCTGGTTCGACCGAGCGCTTGCCATCGACCCCGAGAACAAGCTCGCCCTCCTCGAGCGCGCCGCCACCCACGGCGACATCGGCAACATGCGCGCGATGATCGCCGACACCCGCGCCGCGCTCGCCGTCTCGCCTGCAAATCCGCGCGCTTACTTCCTCCAGGCGATGCTCGCGGCGCGTGGGGGTGACTTCGAGCTCGCCCGCTCGCTCCACCAGCGCACGCTCGGCGCCTTTGACGACCAGCCGTCCGGGATGCTGCTCCTCGGAGCGATCGAATATCAGACCGGAAGCGCCGGCCAGGCCGTGCTCCGTCTCAACCGGCTCGTCCGGATGCAGCCCGGCAACGCCAAGGCGCGGAAGCTCCTCGCCGCTGCGCACTGGCGGCTCGGGGACGCCGCCGCCACCGCCGCAACGCTCGGCCCGCTCGCCGACCGCCCCGACGCCGACAGCTACACGCTCGCTCTGATGGGTCGGGCGCTCACCAAGCAGCGCGACGCCGCCGCCGGCCGTTACCTCGCCCGCGCGGCCCGTCCCGAGCACCGCACCGCCACCGCGATCGCCTCATCCCCGATCACCGACGAGGATCTCGGCCGCCTCCGCGCCGCCGCCGGCCGCGCCCGGCCCGGCGATCCGCAGCCGCAGATCCGGCTGATCGCGGGGCTCCTCTCGCGCGGCGACGGCGCCGAGGCGCTCCAGCTCGCCCGCCGGCTCCAGTCCGCCAACCCCGGCGTTCCC